>WNGG01010605.1_pt1 | contig 17561 bp, 14 predicted proteins | sample 5400661 | NCBI WGS metagenome assembly WNGG01 (sample SAMN13153372, study PRJNA577476) | soil metagenome | isolation source: 100 cm soil or saprolite under Garry oak tree replicate 1 | place: USA:California | collected 2016-06-15 | reverse complement strand
AGGATTCAACTATGTCCGAAATGCACTGCCGGGGAGACGCGGCTTTGAATGCCTCCACTTCCCGGTCCTCACCTCTTATCTTATATACCCTTCGCGGTTTGCGGAATTGCTGGATGCCCGAGCATGGGCGCTGGTCGTACATCTATCATTTGGACCGGCGCGCCCAGCCAAATCAATCCGTTCCGCGAAGTGATGTTTTTTACAGCTTGAACGTCCTTTTGGGTTTCTCACGGATCGCACACCTTGATGTAGATCACGAGTTTGATATCCCGAAGATATTTTATGAAAACGTTTCGCTGGTGCCCAAACTAGATTCGCCGAAATATGCTTACGGTATGGCACTTTGGGCCGCGGCCGAACTCGACCTTGATGTTCCGCCCAAAACGCTCGCGGCTCTCACCTCATTCATCGAGGACCGGCGGAAGTGGAAAACCTTCCGAGCGCAGGACCTTGGCATGATTCTCATCGGGTGCGTGCAGCAGGCGCGCCGAGCGTCAGGCGGTCGATGGAGTTCAACGGCGCGCGAACTTTTCGCATTCCTGAGTGAGCATTACATTTGCCCGAGTGGCCTGTTCTTAGATGCTGCGATGGGTGGCCGAGGCCGCTTCTCCTCTTTTGCGACGAATACCTATCTGACCCTCGGCTGCTACATATACGGTGAGTGGACCGGCGATAAACGCGCACTTGCGCTCGCACAGGCGTGCACACGAAAGCTCATCGAATTGCAGGGTTCGCACGGAGAGTGGCCCTGGTTCTTCTACACCCCCGGAGGGCGTGCCGTAGACTTCTATGAAGTCTACTCGGTCCATCAAGCCGGCATGGCACCCGCGTTCCTGCAGCATGCAGAACAACACGGCGTTCCTGGTGCCACTGATGCACTCGTCAAGGGATTCAAGTGGATCTTCGGACAGAACCAAATGAACCGTTCAATGCTATGGAAGCGCGAAGGCCTGATCTGTCGGTCTCAGGTCAGGAAATGCGAACTCAACACTAACCGGAAGCGTGCCATCCGCGCGATCGCAAATGCACTCACCGGCCGCTCTGCGACTCTGACCGATCCCTTTAGGCTGGAACTCCGTCTCGAATGCCGCAGTTACGAGCTCGGTTGGATCCTATGGTCGTTCGGACGGAGGAGAGATCTAACCGAAATACAACACCACGCGGATCTATTGTAGATTGCGAGGGAACACACTCAATGGCCATTCATTTTTGGGCAAGAGTTCGAGGCCGTTACATAAGGACTACGGCCAGGCTCTTGTCCAGACGCCCGTTCAAAATCGACACTCAGATCCCCTTTATTTCCTTTACGTTTGACGATTTCCCACGATCTGCATTGCATACGGGAGGCGCAATACTGAGACGTTACGGACTTGGGGGGACTTATTATGCATCTCTTGGCCTCATGGGTAAGCAAGCACCCACAGGCTCTATGTTTTTGCATGAGGATTTGAAGCTTGTGCTCGAACAAGGTCATGAATTGGGATGTCACACGTTTGGCCACTACGATTCATGGAAAACAGGGACGAGCGTGTTTGAGGAATCAATCATCGAGAATCGGCGCGTACTCAGGGAACTTTGTCCGGAGGTTTCTTTTAAAACGTTTGCCTATCCCATAAGTGCGCCCCGGGCACGGACAAAGCGCAAAATGGCCCGACATTTTGTGTGTTGTAGAGGCGGTGGGCAGACTTTCAATTTCGGAATCGCTGATCTCAATTATCTTTCTGCTTATTTCCTTGAACAAAGTAAGGGCAATTCTGAGGCGGTTAGGAACTTGATTGACCAGAATCGACAGGCTCGAGGTTGGCTTATTCTCGCAACTCACGACGTTTCCAAGTCCCCCACTCCTTGGGGTTGTACTCCCGAATTCTTTGAAGGTGTAGTGCAATCGGCAGTAAATTCGGGCTCACGTATCTTGCCGGTCGCCCAAGCTTGGGAGGCACTTCGCGCATCGTCTGGGTGGACCGGGGGGCCAACTTAGGAAAATTCAGTTAACAGTGGCTGCGAGGTTCGACGGAGGCGCTGGTTGCGTTACCGACGCCGATGTGTAGCACGCATTTGCGTTAAACATTAAGATACCGTTGCTATCTCTGGGGGTGTTGTTGTAGCAGAGTTGAGCGGGAATTGAGTTGGCATGCCCGCCGACGCCCGCAATGTTGCCCCCTGTGACGTCCGGACCGATAGCTGGCCACTGTGTTGTGCCCCACCAACTTGGTTTCGTTGACTGGTAGAAGGATGTCGGGAGTGCCTGACTGACGGGTATCAGATTCGCGAACTGGCTCAGTCCACTAGGAACTTCAGAACTGATAAATCGTATGCCAGCGCTTACCGTGTCGTAGTTACCCCAGCGCATCAGCGTGCTGGTGAGAGTCAAATCGTTGTTGAATGGCGGGGTCCCGCCAGAGGCTTGAGCGTAAGCTAGGGAATAAATTGAATGCCAAGTTGTGCTTGTGTTCGCGGCTTGGGTTGCCGTCGTAGGATATGATTGGTAGTTCGTCGCAACTGTTGTGCTGCCGAGCACGTTGCCGACCAGATTGTAGTAACGGCTATAAGCCTCCATCACGACTGGCGTTGTATTCGAGCTTCTTGAGCCGTCAGTGCCCGTCCAGTAATTGCGGAATGCAGTGACGAAATGGCTTGTCCCATGGATATCGTCCGCACCGAACTGGCTTCCCTGGTTTTCTTCCCATAGGATATAGGCATTTCCAATGGAGTGCTGCCACGCCTGGGACTCGATATACGTGGTATCCACCGTATAGTAATCATCGACGGAGTAATTATATCCATACACGCAGCCGGTACAATCCTCGTTCTCAAACGGTTGAGCAACGTGCTGCGTGATGTTATTCTCGACCAAGTCGTCTGCGCTCTCATACGCTGAGACGCCGTAATTCTGGCTTGAGCCATCAATTTCCCCATACATATAGCTGTCTCGCACGGTGGCGTGAGCGCTTTGTCGTAAATAATAATGTTCGTGAACCCCGTGGTTTCCATCCGTGATATTGCTGATGGTGCGGATATTCTTCGCCCAAAGCCCGTAGCTGTTCAAAAACATGACACCCGCGTCCACGTTCCCTGTCACGGGCATGCTTGAAAAGTCGAGTGTGAGGTTCTCGATACCCACATTGGTTACGGGCATATTGTTTGCCCACCAAGCCTGTGGACTCTTGCCGGAGGACCAATTCGGCATCCGAATCGCAGGAGCAATCCCTACCGTATACGGGCCTGTGCCTGACACGGACGTTATCTGTACCACCTGCAATTCTCCCCGGCCGGAACGCGCTGCACCTACCTCCTCAGAACATACATTGACTGCCTCGCATTCCCAGATTTGTCCTGTGTCGGTGTTCGAGTCGTCCAACTGGTCTAGAAAAATAAGTTGTCCTGCGGCGGGGGCGGTTGAGCCGGTCACCGGCGCACTCAAGGTGATGCTGGTCGTGCCGACAGAATAACCAGCGGTCCAATTGGAGATATTATCTGGCGGGCAACAATCTGCTTCGCCATTCCAAACACAAAAACCAGCATACCAGCCGCCACAACTATTCTCGGCGGTGAATATCAGGTCGGTGGAGCCGGGGCCAGCCCCGCGAATGGTAATGTTGCTGGTGCTATCTAGAAGTCCGCTGCTGCCGACGTACCACGTTCCCGATGGGATAGAAACCACTCTACCCGAGGGGCACGCAGACATGGCATTGTTGATTGCTGTGGCATTGGCCGACGCAGCGCCACTACCAGCGGTGAGCGAAGGTGTAGAACAGACCGTGGAGCGATTTATGATTGTCGCCCCCGCGCTAGTCCAGTCAATCGCGCGGCTTGGATCAATAATGCCGGACCAAAGCTGCGCCTGGGCAATGTTGGGAATCAATAAGAGTGCAACGCAGGCCACCCAGATCAATTGCTTGCGATTCATCAGGAACTCCCCATCGCCCCGCGGATCAGTGGCGCAGACTCCTTCGCATCTCGAACCAAGCCCTAAATTATACGTCTTTACCTTTCGCGCAGATTACCTCCGGGCACGAAGGTAAAGCTAGTGGCCCTAAGAACAGATTTTGAACAGTCCGGGAACCTGTACTCGCGGCAAACAACTTAAACGTTGCACTGCTGTCCTCGGGCCATCTGCTTGAAACAGAAGCCTCTGCGGGGGCGAACCCCGCTACCGAGATGTCTGGCCCAGGCCCATCCTGGGGCAATCGATCCAGATTCGCGGCCCCGGTTTCGACGTCAATGTGCAAAAGGCCCTCTGGTCTCTTATGCGCGGCGGTTTCTACGCGCATTTCGGCGCTCGGAGCTCTTACAAGGTCCTTTGTTCAAGGGTGTGCGCTGCGCTCGAAGAAAAAGCGCTGGGCGTTCGTGCGATTGAATGCATAATTAGAATAATGATCACTTCTTTTATATCAGTCTTTCATATCAGTCCATTGCCTCGAGAAGTCGACCAATGGTGGCTGGCTCGAAGCCAAATGAAGCTGTTTTGCAAAGAGGCGCCTGGCAAATCTAGGGTCTTGGCAGTGAACGTGCGTGAGTTGCTTATGCTGTCCTCGAAGGTGACCGCCTGGCGTACGAGGTTGTCGGTGCCCTGGATCAGCAACACGTGCAGCGTTAATTTCTATGGGTCTCCCGAATAAAGATCAAGGAGTAAACAGTACCACGGTCGGCCACGAGGCGAGCCCTATGCTTCTGGTCGCTTTTGGAATTGCTTGTTTGCTGCCACTCGCAGTGGCCTGGAATTCACTGAGGGGCTTGCTAACCCTCATGGTCGACAACGAAACCTTCTCGCAAATCCCACTCATCCCGGCTGTGAGCTTTTTCCTCATCTATGCAAATAGAAAAAGGATCTTTTCCTGCCTTTCATTGGCGTGGGTGTTGGGCACTGCCTTGATGAGTCCGGGATTGATTGTGATTGGCACGATCCGGCTGAGCTTGTGGCAATTCAGCTCGACGAACAAGGATTCCCTCGTGCTTTTCGGAATCGTGCTTTTTTGGATGGGTGCATTTGCTCTATTCTTTGGGGCCAGCGCGTTTCGGGCTGCTCTTTTCCCGCTTCTTTTTCTTCTGTTTACCGTTCCCATACCGGACCCAATTCTTTCCAGCGTGATTTACTTCCTGCAGAAAGAAAGTACTGAAGCTGCGGAGTTGTTTTTCCGCTTGGTGGGCGTTCCCTATCTCCGGCAGGGCTTTATTTTTGCGTTGCCGGGAGTGACCATTCGCGTAGCCGAGGAATGCAGCGGCATTCGATCTACCCTCGCGCTTCTGATCACAACAATGTTGGCCAGCCATTCCTTGCTGAAGAGCAATTGGAAAAGGGCGCTGGTTTGCGTGGTAGTCATTCCGATTTCAATCCTAAAGAATGGGCTGCGAATCGTAACGCTTTCAACCCTGGCCATTTACGTAAATCCAGCTTTTCTTTATGGGGATCTTCACCACCATGGAGGAGTCGTTTTCTTCTCGTTCGGTTTGGCACCGTTGGTTCTCCTTGTCAGATGGCTTCAGAAAGCTGAACGAAAGATTCCTGTGCGAATTTGTTCGGACGAGATGATCCAGGCCTGATTCAACGGGAACCCAGCTTATTGAAGTAGTAACCTCTGGGCCGAAGGACTAATTTCGAAACTGCTGCAGCTGTTGAAAAGGTTCCACCAGATAGCGAAAACCATATAAACACGATGTCAGACCAATTTCGGGGAAGAAACGGATTTGCGGAGAGCCACGTTGGTGCTTTGGTCCTAGGGGGCGATTTCAACGGGCTGGGGATCGTGCGCAGCCTGGGTCGCCACGGCGTCCCTGTCGGCGTGGTCGATGACGAATGGTCCATCGCTCGTTATTCCCGATACGCTACGTTTACGCACCGGGTACCGTCGCTCCGGGGGGCTGAAGAAACAGTTGAAGCACTCCTGGAGCTAGGCCGGGAAAAGAAGCTGCATGGCTGGGTCTTATATCCAACCCGCGATGAAAACGTCGCAGCTCTTTCCCAATATCGTGCGGAGCTGACGGAGGTATTTCGTGTACCCACGCCTTGCTGGGACACAGTCAAGTGGCTTTGGGACAAGCGGAACACATACGAGTTGGCTCAAAAACTGGGAATCCCTACGCCACGCGAATTCAAGATACGCGACGCCAGCGACCTTGAACACCTGGACGGCCATTTCCCTGTCGTTCTGAAACCTGCCATTAAAGAACATTTCATCTATGCCACAAAGGCTAAGGCCTGGAGGGCTGATTCACCTGCGCAGTTGCGGAGGCTGTTTCACAAGGCCTCGCGGTTTGTTCCGCCCAGCGAGATCATGATCCAGGATCTGATTCCCGGCAATGGAGTCTGCCAGTATGCGTACTGCTCTTTCTTCAAACAGGGAAAGGCCTTGGCCAACCTCACCGTATGCCGCCGACGGCAACACCCCTCCGATTTCGGACGAGCGAGTACATATGTCGAAAGCGTGGAATTGCCTCTTCTGGAGGAGTATGCACAACGTTTCCTGCGGGCCATCAACTACTATGGCCTTGTCGAGGTGGAATTCAAACGCGATCCGCGGGACGGACAATTCCGTCTGTTGGATGTGAACGGAAGGACGTGGGGTTATCACACAATTGGACTTCAGGCCGGGCTTGATTTTTCTTACTTATTATTTGCCGACCAACTTGAAGCAGGGGTCGCCGCCGTAACGGGTAAGGCCGGAGTTCGCTGGATTCGCTTGCTGACAGATCTGCCTAACGGCATTCTTGAGATACTCCAGGGGCGGCTCGATCTGGGCACTTACCTTCACACGCTTTTTCATTTCGACGAGGAAGCGGTTTTCAGCAAGGATGATCCCCTTCCCGGTCTGGCAGAACTTGCCCTGGTGCCTTATCTATTTAGAAAACGTGGCTTCTAGCTGCGCTAACGTATGAACCCGGAAATACCCGCCTCTGGGGGTCAAAATGGGCATACAAAATTCCTTAAGCATTCTCTGCACGCAAAGCATGTGAGGTCGCGGTGAATTGCGATGTCGCCATAATCGGTGCTGGCCCTTATGGGTTGTCGGCCGCTGCGCATTTACGCTCGATAAAAGGCCTCGATGTACATGTGTTTGGCGAGCCTATGTCCTTTTGGGAACGGCACATGCCACTAGGCATGATCCTCCGCTCCAATTGGACGGCGACGCAGATTGCAAACCCTGATGATGAGTTAACGCTCGAAGTATTTCGGACGGTCAGCGGTAATCATCTGTCTCATCCAGTACCACTTGACCGCTTTATCCAGTATGGGCAGTGGTATCAGCGCCAGGCTGTACCTGATCTGGACAAACGTCAAATTCTTAAGCTTGAGATTAATGCTAATCGATTCCACCTAATTTCCGAAGACGGGCAAGGGGTTTATGCACGGCGGGTGGTTATTGCCGCTGGAATCGGCTGTTTCGCCTGGCGTCCTGCGGAGTTTCGAGCAATCCCATCGTCACTCGCGTCTCACACCTCCGAGCACCGCGATCTTCAGCAGTTTGCCGGCAAGCAGGTCCTGGTGGTCGGAGGCGGGCAAAGTGCTCTCGAATCCGCAGCATTACTCCACGAAAATGGCGCTGAAGTTGAGGTACTGACCCGCTCGCACCGGATCCATTGGCTTCAGGGGCGGCTTTCCAAGACGTTGCATCATCGCTCGGGCTCATTTGTCCGCAAACTTCTCTATGCCCCGACTGACGTCGGCCCGGCAGGTCTCAGCCAACTAATGGCACGGCCCAATTTGCTCAACTATCTGCCCCGCCAGCTCCGAGATAAGCTTTGGAAGCGCTCTGTACGGCCCGCCGGAGCGGGCTGGTTGGTGCACCGGCTCAAGGAAGTGCCTATCCGTCTCGGACTCTCAATAGCTTCTGCCGCTGTGCAGGGCGACCGAGTAAAGGTTCGGCTGGACGACGGCACCGAACGAGCCGTCCATCACGTTCTCCTCGGTACGGGTTATCGCGTGGATATTTCTAAGTACAGGTTCCTCTCACCGAAACTCAGGGAATCCATTAGCTGCCATAACGGCTACCCTCAACTGCGCGACGGCCTTGAAACTTCAGTGGAAGGTCTGCACATTCTTGGTGCCCCTGCCGCCTGGAGCTTCGGCCCCCTCATGCAATTCGTTTCTGGCACGCATTACGCCTCGCATGCATTGACCCGTTCAATTGCAGGTAAGACTGCGATTTAGACCAGAATCCGCGGTGACCGGTGTGCTTTTTCTAACGACAACTGACCAGACTCGGCGGGGATTGAGCTGCATTCATTGCTATGTTTAGAATTCTGGTGCGCGCACTGCGAGCCGTTCTCCTCTGCCTCCGAATCCAGCAGAGCGATGTACGACCATGGATTTGCGCGAGGAGCTGAAGTATAGGTAGAACTTTTCTGCCATGTAACGTTATGAACGTTGTGGAGCGTTCTGGAGCATAACCAAAATAAGTGAGTATAAAGCCGTCGCATTTGAGGAGCGTGTCGCCGCGGCTCTCGTCCCTGCGCGAACCGTTTCGAGCGCCTACAGAGTCTACGATATCCTTATGGGTGGTGCGACTGGCTGGTCCAGAGTAACGCCAGCCAGAAAAGGCAAAAGTGCAAAACGGTAGAGAACTCGCGGGCTCAAAGTCCAAGCTTGTCGAAGATAGTTACGATCAGTTTGTAGCCGTAGAGCCTTGCTCCAATCGCGGTTCCAAGCGTGTTTGTGATGACGTCGGTCATGCCGGAGGCTCTGGTCGGAATGTAGGCTTGCAGAATCTCAATCGTAAGGCTAGTCGTAAAACCCAGGACAATGCTGACGAGCACTGCTCGGCGGATTTCTTTGATCCTTGCAAGATAGGCAGTAAAAACGAATCCTAAGGGTATGAATCCCGCAATGTTGATGGCGACATTTTTATAATAGCCTAGGCCAGGGTGATATTCTTTCCAGAACGGTTCAAGAATTATATATCGTCCGATTTCATAGGAGTTCGGAATAAATAGATCAGGACCCGAATTCGCCCGATTATGAATGATCCGGCCGCTTCTTTCATCAAAAGTGTACAGTCCGATCAGCTCTTTGCTGGCAGATCTTTCTGGGTGCTCGCCACTCACCCAAAATTGGTAGTGCTGCAAAATCTCCTCGGGGTTGAGGTCACGAGCATAAATGGCCAAGCCCCTCAATTCTCCAGACCAACTGTCGTTCTCCAAAGGCGCATTCCCTACGATCAGTTGACCTGTGAAGTCCTTGCTAGTCAGCCCGAAGTGCGACGAGCGTTGAGCTAACTCCCCATTTTCATAAATGGACGTGCTTTTTCCATCCGATGTGATCGTGAGGAACAGTTTTCTTCCATGTCGCAGCACATGCTCGACGCCTATCTGAACTGTGCGAACGTGATCCTGGTCGTTAGCACCACGTGTTAAGAAAAGACTTTCGTTGAATTGGCGAATTCTGAATTGGAAGAGGTTTTCGGGCGTATAAAATGCAAGCATTGTATTCGTATCATCTGTCACACCTGGCTCTAGCCACATCTCAAGACTGCAAGGGCCTCCCTGTTCTGAACCCGATCGGCTAAATCCGGCGGAACTCACAATGTCTGCGTAATCTCCAAACCGGAGTCCATTTGAATTTTCGAGCCAGGCTACCTGATTCTGCGGGTGGGCAGTGAAGGGCCACAGCCCCACGAATAAGATACCAACGAGGACGCACAAAGAGATGCCACCTAAGATCGTGCCCCTCATCATCCGAATCATTGCTCTTGCCCGCATCTTCTCTCGCTTGTTTGATCCCAGCTACGCGTAGTCAACCCGAGAACTGCCATTGCCACTGGTGAAGATGCCAGTTCTTGCGCGCGCGCAATTCCGCCAGTTCCCGTGCTGAAAAATGCGCTTCTGCGATCTCGTCCCGCGCAAAATCCGTTCGAATTGGCTCCAGGTCGACGCCAGCCTCCCGCCCGTAGGTGAAAGCAAATACGGCCATGCCCGCCGAGTGCGAAAGCTTGAACCGAATCGGAAATGCGCCCTCTTTTGGCCCGAGATACGGTTTTCTGTAGGGGCCATATCGAAGTTCAAAATCGCAGGGGCCTAAATCCAGGTACCTCCCCAGCAAACCTCGGAGGACGGCTCGAGCGGCAATGAAGCGATTTCTGTCGCGAGGAAAGAAAAAACGGGCCGCCTGGGATCGTTCGTCCCTAGTAAGCGCCGCATCCAACTGCCGCAGAACGGCTGGATTGACATCGAGGGCGGCACGCCAAACGTGGACCTGATCCTCGCGCAGCCCAAGCTCGGCAGCTGCGAAACGCCACATAGCGGAAATAACCATGGCCTAAGGCCCTTTGCAACTCCGGCCCCCAAAAGCACTCGCTCTCTTTCGCCGTCTCCTTCATAGTAGATTATCGATAAATCATTTATCCTAAATATCTTGGATACCATTCCCAACGAGACAAATCGAAACCGAGCAAAACTTCTTTATGGTTTAGGGCATCCATTGGCCGTTTTTTCGGAAAGTTGTTTCCACTTGAGCAGTAAAGGGGGGTCCAAACGGGTTGAGATTATATACAACGCCTTTTGTTTCAGCTGATTAACAAAAGGTCGAATGGACCGATACTTGCTTCTCGTCAAGTTCGCAGATCAACACATTTAGAATAGCTGAAAAAATGGCTCCCCCTCAAGCTTGTGCGCCCAATTCTCAAGCCAAACTGAGGCGTCGCGCCTGTGTGGTTCGCCATCCGAGCGGACTGGACCGTACGCTGTTGCACCTGCTCACACAGGATTCCTACTGGGTGCGTCAGCATCAGAACGTGTATCTGATCGGACTTTGGGGGATCGGCAAGAGTTTCTTGCCTGCAGCACTGGCCGAGAGGCTTCGCGTCCAGAAGGAACACCACAAAACTTGACTGTCGTCCATCAGATCGATCCGCTGCGAGATCCTCGGTGGGAGGCGCTCGTCCAGAAAAATCCGCACACTTCGGTGTTTCACACGCCGGGTTGGCTCGAGGCACTTCGCCGCACGTACGGATACAGGCCGATGGTGTTTACGACCTCCCAGCCGACGGGTGAACTGAAGAATGGGGTTGTGTTCTGCCGGGTCCGCAGCTGGCTCACGGGCCAACGGTTAGTCTCATTGCCATTTTCCGATCACTGCGAACCTTTGATCGACTCAACAGAGGAGTTAGAACTACTCTTCAATTACCTGCAAGCTTATGTTTGGGCCAACAATTATAAGTATTTGGAAGTTCGCCCAATGAACTGCAATCTGCGCCGCGGCTCTGCCCTGGAAGACTTCGAGGTTTCAAAGCGCTATTATTTGCACACCGTTGATCTGCGGCCTCAACAAGATGAGTTGTTTCGGCGATTTCACAAAGATTCAGTGCAGCGCCGAATCCGAAGGGCGGAACAGGCAGGCCTGGTCTATGAGTGGGGCCGGTCAGATGGTCTTCTGAGGAAGTTCTACCATCTGATGTTGCTTACACGGCGGCGTCATCAAATACCGCCTCAACCCGAGGAATGGTTTCGCAACCTGGTGGCGTGCATGCGCGATGCGCTCGAGATTCGAGTCGCTTCGCACAAGAATGCAGCGGTTGCCAGTATTATTACTCTCCGCTTCAAAGATACCGTTGTTTATAAGTATGGATGTTCGGATAGTGCGTACAACAATCTCGGCGCCACCCCCTTCCTTCTCTGGAAGGCGATACAGAAAGCCAAGGCGAGCGGAGCTCAGAAATTCGACCTGGGCCGGTCCGATTGTGACAATCCTGGTCTCATTGCCTTTAAGGACCATTGGGCCAGTACGCGAACATTGTTGACCTATTGGAAATGGCCAGCAGCGGCCGCGGATCTCTCGAATGATAGTCGAGTGCTAAAGTTAGCGAGGCATTTATTTGGGTTCCTCCCCGATCCTTTGCTGAAGATTGCGGGAAAAATCCTTTATCGGCACATCGGATAGACTTCCAGAGAAGAACAAGGTTGACCGAAGCAATGGAACAAGTTCTCGCTGCGTATTACCGACTCCCAGGTGACCTACAGAGTGGAGTCGTCTTCGAAGAGCCTTCTGCCAAACCCGGACTCTTTCGATTCGGTTCGCGAGCGGTTTGTTCCGGGCGATGCCGATCTGGAGTTACGGGCAATGGTGGTAGTGCAGAACTCCACGATGCATCGAACGATGTGCACATCGTCGAATCAAAGATTCATCTACCGTTCGATCCTTGTGAGGTGATCGATAACCTTCGCCGGGAGCGTTATGTAAGCGAATTGCTGCCGGGTCAGAAGAGAAGCTTCAACTGTGTGCTAATTCGCAATGCCTACTATTTCGTGCGGGAGCTCCTGCCCATTTCGGTGCGCCGGTACTTTCATAGAGCCTATTTGAAGGGCAGCGGGCCGAAACTCCAAGCGGCTGGCGCACCGAGAATGTGCAGTCCTTACACGGAAGTTTCAAGTCCTGCGCGGAGTGCTACGTACCACTCGGCATGGCGGAGGAAGTGCGTCAAGCCTTGGAGAAGGTGAACGAGTCTTCCTACGGAAAAGGAGAACGTACCACATTTTTATCACAGATAGGCGTTGTGCACAGGCGGCCGGGGCCGAGAAGGAGGATGTGGCTCCGTGGCCTAGACTGCCCAGTGCATCGTAGGGTACTTTTTAGGAAAACTATTTCCACCTTCCAATGCAAGCGGCTTTCTGAAGAGGCTCTCAAAATACGCAAGCTGTTGCCAAACCTCAATTCGGCCCAGTGGAATCAATAACTTACATCGGTTCTGCAATACATATCTAATGCTAACCGGAGTAAGACTGCAATGAAGACCGCAATCTAGGGTGGCCCACCAATTGCCACCGATAGTTTAGGCGAATCCAGTTTAACAGGCCTGAAGAGTGGAGGTGCTCATTGCTAACCGACGCCGAAATGCAGAAGCTAGCTCTACCGAACAATCCAGCCCAAGCTTACCTGCGGGACAAATGCGTCCATCAGCTCGTCTCCTTTCAGTCAGCTTGCACTCCTGAAGCGCCTGCCGTCATCGCGGGTTGTACGTCGCTATCCTATGAGGAGCTTGAGGCGCGTGCGAACCGCTTAGCGCACCATTTGCGATCACTGGGTGTTGGCCCAGAAGTCATCGTTGGTCTTTGCCTGGAACGTTCGATTGACCAGATTGTGAGCGCGCTGGCGATCCTGAAAGCTGGGGGAGCGTATTTGCCCTTGGATCCCACCTACCCAACCCAACGCCTCAATTTCATGTTGAACGATGCTCAGGTGTTCGCGCTGGTGACAAAGGAGCACTTAGCTGGGAATCTCTCCGCAGGTAGGTGGCGCATCGTATCTATCGACGGCGACAATGAAATTGACCGGCGGCCTTCGGAGGCACCCTCCGCCGAGACGTGCTGCGAACATCTCGCATACGTCATATACACCTCAGGATCCACAGGCCTTCCTAAAGGTGTAGCGATCACTCATGGGAGCCTGTCGAATCTACTGTACTGGCACCAGCGTAGCTTCAACGTCACTACCAAAGACCGGGCAACGTATCTGTCCAACCTTGGCTTCGATGCCTCCGTTTGGGAGCTCTGGCCCTATCTGACCACCGGCGCGAGCGTCCATCTGCCTGATGAATCTGTCCGCAGTGCTCCTGAGTCTCTTCGCGACTGGCTGGTGGGACAGGGAATCACGATCAGTTTCGCGCCCACACCTCTGGCCGAGCGGTTGATGGCGCTTTCATGGCCCTCGCACACGGCCCTTCGGATTCTACTGACCGGTGCGGACACGCTCCACCGATTCCCGTCGCCTGAACTGCCCTTCACGCTGGTAAACAATTACGGCCCAACGGAGTGCACAGTGGTAGCTGCCTCCGGGCCCGTTCCCGTCGAGACAGAGCCATTTGGATTACCAACGATTGGTCGTCCCATTGCCAACACGCAGATTTATATTCTCGACGAAAATCTAGAGCGCGTCCCCGTCGGCTCTCCCGGAGAGCTATTCATCAGCGGAGCAGGACTGGCACGTGGCTATGTGAATCATCCAGAATTGACAGTGCAGAAATTCGTCCCGTGCCCCTTTGGTGCCACGCCATGCGCACGCATGTACCGAACCGGGGATCTCGCCCGCTCTTTACCGGACGGCCAAATCGCTTTCATGGGGCGCGTGGATGATCAGGTCAAGATCCGGGGCTTTCGGATTGAGCCAGATGAGATTACATCCGCCCTGAGTGAGCATCCGTCCGTACTGCAAAGCGTCGTGGTGGCGCGAGAGCTAGCCGACGGAGAGAAGAGCTTGGTTGCTTACATCGTCCAAGCTCCGGGAGCCCTGGCCAGCGAATCCGAGCTGAAAGCTGCCCTGCGCACCCGTCTGCCCGACTACATGGTGCCGGCCACTTTTGTGCAGCTAGATTCTTTGCCGCTCTCGCCGAACGGAAAAGTAGATCGTGCTGCTCTGCCAGGGCCAACCGCTGCTAATACACTGCGAGATGACCAGTTTGTGGCACCGCGCACACCGGTCGAGGAGCGAATCGCAGGAATTCTGGCACCGCTGCTTGGACTCGAACAGGTCGGGATCAACGATAATTTCTTCATGCTCGGCGGCCATTCGCTGCTAGGAACGCAAGTGATTGCGCGCGTACGGGATGCCTTCGGAGTCGACTTAAGCCTGCGCAGTTTGTTCGGCTCCCCGACAATCGCTGCCGTCGCGGAGGAAGTCGAGCGTCTCCTGCTTGTTCGCCTGGAGTCCATGAGCGAGGAAGAGGTCGAGCGCACACTCAATTCCGGCGACGATGCCTTCCTCTACGGAGCGTAAGTTGCCTAACGTATCGGCAGAGGTCTCCCGGCACAGGCGTGAACCGGCGCTTAGCCTTTCACGTCTGCTTGATCCAGAGGTTCTGGCCAATCCCTATCCCTTGTTCCATGAGCTTCGAACAAAACAACCTGTCTACTGGGACCCTTTCCTCCATTCCTGGGTGGTCACGCGCTATGCAGATGTCGTGACAGTCTTACATGAGTTCTCGGCCGAACGTACACCAACACCAGAGCATCTTGCTCGAATCGGTCTAGGAGATCTGGCGCCGATTGCCAAGGTGATGGTAAAGCAGATGCTTTTCTTGGATCCGCCGACTCACACACGGGTCCGTCGCCTCGCATCTTATGCCTTTACACCCCAACGGGTCGAGGTTCTCCGCAACCATATACGTGACGTGGTAAAGGCTCTCGTCGATGCCATCGTGCCTCGAGCCCAAATGGATGTGATTGCCGAGCTAGCTGAGCCTCTTCCTTACATCATCAGCGCTGAGATGCTCGGGGTTCCCGTCAAAGATGCTCCACAGTTGAAATCTTGGTCTCAGGTACACCCCGGGTGCGTCGAAGTTTGGAGGAGATGACCAAATATTTTGAATCAGCCGTTCAGGAGATCAAAAGGCATCCCCGGGAGGGCTTAATCAACTCCTTTCTGACGGCAGAATTGGATGGAGACCGTTTCACGGAAGAAGAAATTATCGCGAACACGATTGTCACAATGGTAGGTGGCCAGGAAACCACCACGAATCTGATCGGAAACGGAGTTCTTACGCTGTTGCGGCACCCCCAGGAGCTCGAAAAATTGCGGGGGGACCTTTCGCTCATCCCTTCGGCCGTGGAGGAGATGCTTCGTTTCGAACCTCCGAGCCAGCATACAGCCCGCCTCGCGCCCTGCGACTTCGAACTCGGAGGAAAGAAAATCTTGAAGCGACAGGCAGCTATCGCCGTGATGGCTGCGGGTAATCGCGACCCTGAACGTTTCCCCGACCCGGATCGCTTCGACATCACACGTCAAGACAATCGCCATCTCTCCTTCGGATGGGCCGCCCACTTTTGTTTCGGCGCGGCGCTTGCCCGTATCGAAGGCCAAGTCGCGTTTGAAGAAATGCTGCGCCGCCTGCCGAATTGGTCACTCGATCAGGATCCTCTGGTCTGGCGGACGAACCTTGCACTCCGCGGCTTGCGTTCTCTGCACATCAATTTCGGCCAAGCAAAATCATCCGATATCCGATCCACTCCGAAGACCGCATAGACGAACCACACACGAGGGCATGGGAACCGTGGAACCAGTCGCACCCGTCACGCACCTTTCTGATGGCGGGGAGATGAAAATAGCCCCGAAGCGCTTGCCGCCGATCAGTCCCAGGACATCTGAGGGGCCATTCCCTCTCTCCCATACGCAGCAGCAAATCTGGCTCCATGCGCAGATGGCCCCGGACCTTCCCGTCTACACCGAACCGTTTACGGTGCATAGGCGCGGACCGCTTGATGCCGACGTCCTCGAGCGGTGTCTTGTTGAGATTATCCGGCGCCACGAGATCTGGCGAACGACTTTTGATACGGTCGACGGACGGCCTGTGCAGGTGGTCCGGCCTGCCCCTTCGCATTTTCCACTGTCAACGGTAGATGTGAGGCAATTCCCGGCAGAGGACCGGGAACCCGAGGCGTTTCGTCTCGCAAGCCTGCAAGCGCATAAACTTTTCGACTTGAAGCAAGGCCCGCTAGTGCGAGCGCTCCTGGTGAGAGTGTCCGAAGATGAGTACCGGTTATATATGACCTTTCATCACATTATTACCGACGGGTTTTCTCTGTATCGCGTGTTTATGCCGGAGCTGGTCGCCCTCTACGAGGCGTTTTCCCGGGGCGACCCTTCGCCCTTGCCTGAGCCCGCCCTGCGATACGCGGATTACGCTCTCTGGCAACAGCAGTGGATTGGAAATGAATACCTAGCCGAGCACATGGCCTACTGGCGCAAGCATCTGGCTGGAGAATTGCCTGCGCTCCAACTACCCACCGATCACTCGCGACTGGCTGTGCACTCCCCCCGTGGGGCGACCCAACGATTCCAATTCGATCGGACGATGGCCGGGGCGATCAAAGGACTCAGCCAGCGCGAAGGTGTCACTGTGTTCGCCGTCCTCTTGGCCTCCTTCCTGACGCTGCTCCATCGGTACTCGGGACAAGAGGACATTGTAGTCGGCAGTGCCACTGCAGGCCGGAATTACCCAGAGCTTGAAAGGGTGGTCGGACCATTTCTCAACACGGTCCCGCTCAGAACGAATCTATCGGGCAGTCCTAGCTTTCGGGAACTGCTTGGACAAGTGCAAGGAGTCAGCGCGGAGGCTTTGTCCCACGACGAGATTCCTTTCGAGCACCTCGTGAAAGAGCTCTGTCCCCGAAGGGAAGCGGGGCGCAACCCAATCTTTCAGGTGATGATGACACTGGAACCTCCCTCGGCGATCGGAAATCAGGAGTGGGACCTGACGGGCATCGACGCTGATACCGGAGCGACCAAGTACGATTTATGTGCCGTTCTGGATGAACGCCCTGACGAAATCCAGGGAAGGTTGATGTGCGACAGCGGTCTTTTCGACAACTCGACAATCGTACGAATGATTGGGCACTGGCAGACCCTTCTCGTGGGAGCGCTGGCGAACCCTGATTCCCGCATCGCAGAGCTTCCGCTGCTTACCGACACGGAGCGGGCGCAACTCTTAGTGGAATGGAACAACACGCAGGTGGATTACCCGAAGGAAGCGTGTCTGCACGATCTCATAGAAGCTCAAGTCGAGAGAACTCCGGATGCTGTAGCCGTGAAATTTGAGGGAGCGCAGCTATCGTATTGCGAGCTCAACGCGCGTGCCAATCAA
>WNGG01009087.1_pt1 | contig 17564 bp, 22 predicted proteins | sample 5400661 | NCBI WGS metagenome assembly WNGG01 (sample SAMN13153372, study PRJNA577476) | soil metagenome | isolation source: 100 cm soil or saprolite under Garry oak tree replicate 1 | place: USA:California | collected 2016-06-15 | reverse complement strand
TGCCGCTGGAAGCCACTCTGGTGATCACGATCCCCAGCCCGGAGCGGCGGCGCAGCTCGCCCAGATCGCCGATTCGCTTCATGGCGCGGGCGATCAGGACATCGCCAGCAACGGATGTGACCACCACCAGAATGATTGCCGACCAGGTATAGAGAACGTTCACGGCTCGGCTCGTCTTCCCACAGCCTCGGCTTGATGCGAAGCCGCGGGAGTGGACATGGGCCCACCGGCGATAAAGGCCACTCCTGCGCTGATAAGCAGGATTCCGAGCCAGCGAGCGGCGCTTACGTTCTCATGCAGCAGCCAATGCGAGAGCAGCGCCAGAAGAATGAAGCCGAAAGAAGTTGCGGGCAGCACGTAGGTAAGGTCGGCCCAGGAAAGGGCCGTGAGGTACGCGGCAAAAAAGGCCAGCAGAAAAAGTATGCCCAGCGCCACCGAGGGGTTAAGGATAGCGGCAATGGCCTGCATCCAGCGGGCTGGGGAAATCGCGCCGATTTGCTTCATGCCGCGGGAAAGCAGAATCTCGCCTATGGTGCTGAAGACGACGATGCCCACGAGTACAAAAAATTTACGGAAGGTCACAATCGGTCACATGCCGGCTATGCGTTGACCGGTTCGCCGGCAGCTTCGGAGGCGGTCTGCTGGCGCGCCTTTTTGACGTAGCGGTTGCGCTGAGCGCGCAACTTCATAAATGAGCGGGCCTCTTTGTAGAGGCGCTGGCGCTCGCCGGAGTCGAAGAACGCCTTGCGGACGATGCGGAAAATTGCCCGCGGGCGGAAGTAATACTCATCGTAGAAGCGGTGCACTGCGGCCAGCACTTCCTCGCGCGGCAAGCCCGGATATTCGATTTGCGCCAGTTGGTGGCCACCCTCGTCCACCATTTGCTGCTCATTGGTGATGAAACCGCTCTCCCGGGCAAAGTCGAAAAGTTCGGTGCCGGGATACGCGTGGGCAAGCGAGACTTGGATAGTCTCGACATCCAGCTCTTTGGCGAATTGGATGGTGGTCTCAATGGTCTCGCGGGTTTCGCCAGGCAACCCCAGAATGAAATCGCCATGGATGACCAGGCCCAGTTTTTTGCAGTCTTTGGTGAACTGGCGGGCGCGCTCGATGGTGGCGCCCTTCTTGATATTTTTCAGGATCTGGGCCTCGCCCGACTCGTAGCCCACAATCAGCAGGCGGCAGCCGGCTTCCTTCATTGCCTTGAGGGTTTCGTAGTCGGTGGTGACACGGGAGGTGCAGGACCAGGTGAGGTTCAGCGGCTTCAGCTTGCCGCAAAGCTCAATGGTCCGCGCCTTCTGCAAGTTGAAAGTGTCATCATCGAAGAAAAATTCCTTGACCCACGGCCAATATTCCTTGGCCTTGGCCATCTCGGCGGCAACCCGATCGCTAGAACGCTTGCGCCATGGATGCCCGCTCAACGTCTGTGGCCAGAGGCAGAACGTGCACTGCGCCGGGCAGCCGCGCGTGGTGTAGAGCGAGACAAAGGGATGCAGCAGGAAGGGAACGTTGTAACGCCGAGGATCGAGGTCGCGACGATAAACATCGACCACATCGGGCAGGGCGTCCAGGTTTTCAATCGCAGGACGGTCGGGATTGTGGGTGAAGCTGCCGTTGTTGCGGTAAGAAATTCCAAGAATCTCGGGAAGCGGCCTTTCGTTTGCGAACTCCACGGTGGAAAAGTCGAACTCGCGGCGGGAGACAAAATCAATCGCCGGACAATCCTTGAGCGATTGCTCCGGACGCACGGTGACATGCGGCCCCACAAACGCAATTTTTATAGCTGGATTCGCGTCTTTAATAGCTTGCGCCAGCTTGCAATCTCCCTTGAAGCCAGGAGTGCTGGTAAACAGCGCCAGAAATTCGTAATCCTTCGCGATTTCAATGGTTTGCTGGGAAGAAACGTGGTGGGGAGCGGCGTCCAGTAGGCGCGAATTTTCCAGCATGCCGGCGGGGTAGGCAAGCCAAACCGGATACCAGTAGGATTCGATTTCGCGAGTTGCCGGCCAGCGAGAACTGGCGCCTCCGTCAAGTGTTTTTAAGGGCATGGTTGGAAGTTAATACTAACATCCGCGCTAGAAAGCGACTAGGCGCAAAGATCCAAAGAATACGGTGATTTTATCGGCTCCCCAGCGCCCAGTTTTCGAGCTCGCCGGTGGCCTTGAGCAGTTGCATCTGAGCCTTCTCCAGCTCAAAGCCGGAATCCAGAAAAGCCATGTAGCGCTCATATTCCGCGATGCGTGCGTTTTGCTCATCGCGCAGAGTCGCCGTCCCCGCCTGGACTTTGGCCTGAGCAGCGTCCACATCCGCCTGCGCCAGTTGATGTTCCAGGCGGGCAACTTCGCGGGCGGCCGCAAGCTGGCGCACGGAGCGCTGCAACTTCAAGGTTTCAGACGAGACCTGGGCCTTCACCCCATCGGCCTCTTTGCGGGCATGGACAGCCTCGGCATCGGCGCCTTGGGCGCGCGCCTTCTGCCAAAAATTCAAAAACGGAAAGCGGATGGCCACGCCCAGCGTGCCGTTATGCCGCTGGAATTTCCGGAAGAACTCGTCGTAATGGTTGAATCGGCTGAACAAACCGTATTGCCCGACAAAATCCACCGCCGGATACATGGCCTTATGTTCGCCGCGGGCGCGCAATTCTTTGGCGTTGGCGCGCTCGTCGGCGACCCTGATGGCTGGGCTGGCTTCTACCGCTCTGCTGATCAAGTCCTGGTCCTGATGCACCTCAGGCAATTGCGGCATGGATTCCGTCACCGTCTCAAGGGCGTCTGATGGCAATCCCGTCAGTTGGGCAAGATGCTCTCGAAGCAGGTCGGCAGAGCCTTGGGCTTCCGCAGTCTTGACGCGCGCGCGGGCTGTTGTGAGCCTTGCCTTGGTCAGTTCAAGCTGGCTGTCCACGCCTTCGCGAGCGCGGTCGGCGACAACGCGCTCGGCGGCACTGGCGGCGTCTTCCTGCTGGTGGAGCACACTGACAGAAGTCGTAACCTTATCCAACTCGCTATAGGTGAGGGCGGTATCGAGGATGACCTGGTTTCGGCTGTCCTTGCTGAGGATGGAGGTGGCGGTCCATTCCCGCTTGGCGGCGCGGATGAATTCACGCTGGGCAGCATTGAACAGGAATTGCTGCGAGCCTAGGTTCACGATTGAAGGCGCCGACCCCTCGATGCTCAAAGGAAAGCCCCAGGAGGCGGCAAGCCCGGAGCCCACCATCACCTGTGGCAGAAATGTGTTGCGCGATTCCAGGTAAGCCTGGTGAGCGCGTTCCAGGTCGGCCGTCGCTATTCCCATGGCGCCACTGTGTGAAATGGCCAACTCAATGGCGCGGCGGAAGGGAAGCGGCTGCGCATCCATCGGCGGCGCCATGGCGAACAACGTGACAGCCGCAATGGCACGTACAAACAAAATAAAGCGCGGAGCTGATTTCATAGAGTCACCTATGGATGGAGATAAGTGGGCAAGAAATCGAGGAGTATAGCGCGCTTAGGGAGCGCCAGTCGCGCCGGACGAAGCTCGGGTGGAGGGCAGTTTGACCTCGTTTGACTTAAGCGCGCTGTCCTCTGATGTAGTCGACAATGTGCGCAATGGCAGCTCCAGCATAGGCAGGGGCGGCACAGACGCAAAGGACCACGAATTCAATTGGTGCTAGGTTATGACTAGTTGGATCGTGCCGATAATCCGCAACCATCACGAGGAGACGCGTGACGCAAACACCCAAGAGTATGAACCCTATCGTGCGGTACCTGTGCCTGGTCACTCCAAGGGTCACGATAAATCCAATTACCAAGGCCACAACGGCAAATGTCTCGTAAACACTGCCGGGCAGTCGATTCCGCTGCGAGTAGGAGATAAACCGATAAAGGATGAGGAGGTAGGCAATCGAACCAGTGAACAAGGCTAGCATGTAGCGGTATGTCGTCATCTCATACTCCAGGATGATGCTTCAGTTTTTTCAGGGATGAGCCGGCTATGAGAAGCTCTCAACGTTCGACGCGACGCAAGCCCTGCTGTGCCTGCTCATAATCTTTTGCCAGTGCCAGCCGCCTTATTGATGGCCTCCTCCATATCGTTCATGCGGCCGGCGCGGCGGTAAAACGCAGCCAAGTCGAGCCAGCGGCCGGAGGGGTGGCTGGTGCTTTGGATGGCGGCGCGGTATTCCTTTTCCGCGATATCCAAGTGCTTGTCTTTTTCCGCAAGGCGCGCTTGGACCCAGTGCGCGCTGGCGGCATCCATGGGCGCAATTTGCTGCGCCTGGGCAAGCGCTTTATCTTTGCCGCCGCCGAGCAGGGAAGGAGCTTCCAGGTAAAACTCCGCCAGATCGGAGCGCGCGTCTACGTTGGCGCTGTTTAGAGCGACGGCACGTTCGAACTCAGAGCGCACTTTCCGGGCCAGTGACCATGCCGTAATGAAATTCGAATGCTCGGCTTTTTCTCCATATGCGCGCCCCAGCCAAAGGTGGTAATCGCTGTTGCTGGGCTGCAGGGCGACGGCACGTTGCCCCGCCGCAGTGGCATCGTCCCAGCGTTCCAATTCGAAGTAGGCGCGGCACAGCAGGTGATGGGCTTCGGCGTCTTGGGGCGAGGTTTGCTTGCGAGCTTGCAATAGCGTAATGGCCTGGTCCACACGCCCTTGCGAGAGCAGATCGTGGGCCGGAACATTTGCCGGTGTGGTTTGAGCAGGGGAATCACCGGCGGCCAAGGGCAGCGCCAATGCCAAGAAAAATCCTGCAGCGGCAAGGAGTGGAATCATCTTTGGACGACGCGAACCGGCAGTCCTTCCCGCAACGGTTGCGAATTTATGGAACCCAGCGCGATCAGCGAGCGCTCGTTAATCCCACTCGTGACCTCGACCCGGGTCAGGTTGGAAAGGGAGGTTTCCACGTAGCGGCGCTGCAATTTACCGTCGCTCACCTCGTATACGAAGCGCTTGCCCTCGTTCTGATGAACAGCTTCGCGCGGGAGCGTGAGCACATTTTCGTGCCGGCCGGTGATCACATTCACGCTGACATTCACGTTAGGCAGAAGCTTTAGGTCCTGGTTGTTGACCAGACAAGTAAGTTCGCCGACGGTGCGGGTGCCGTGGACGGTGACTGTGGTGGGAACGCGCGTGATCTCGCCCATCCATGTGCGCCCAGGCAAGGCATCCCAGGTGACCAGCACTTTTTGGCCTTTGGCCAAGCGGCCGATATCGGGCTCATCTACAAACGCGCGCACCTGCACGCTCACCAAGTTGGCGACTTGCACCAACAGATCGCCGGAGTTGACGTAGGCACCCTCGCGGATGGGCAGGGAATACACAATGCCATCGCGCGGGCTCACGATATTGGAATTGCGCAGCAGCTCCTGGGCGGCGGCATAGCTGGCCCGGGCCTCTTCCGCTTGGGCCTGTACTTTCACAACTTCAGGGCTGGAGTAACGCGACTTCTGCTTCTGCTGCAGCAGATCAAACTCCGCTTGGGCTTTCTGCAGCCGGGCTTCAGCTTGCTGCACCTCTCCCGCGGAAGCTGCTCCGCGCTGCTGTAACCGGCGCATGGCTTCCAGATTTCGCTGTGCCGCGTCACGTTCGGTGCGAGCACTTACCAGTTGAGATTCTGTAGTGAGTACCTCTTCGTGGGTGCCACCGCTGTGGACATTATTTAGATCGGCTTCAGCGCCGCGCAATTGAGCCAGCGCCCGTGCCGCCTGAGCACGCGCGCCAGCGTCATCGAGCTGCAACAGCTTTTGGCCGCGACGGACGTGGTCTCCCTCGTGTACGAAAATCTTTTTTACGGTCGTGGCCGCGGGACCATGGGCCTCAAAGTTGTCCATGGGCTCAATCTTGCCATTGGTAGAGATAGTGCTCTCGATAGTGCTTAGAGTCGCCCGCTCGGCATGCACCGGCACCTCCGTCCGGCGGAAAGAAATGAACGCCGCGAAAACAATGATGGCGGCCAAGCAGGCCGAGATAATCAGCCAGATGCGCTGCTTCTCTGCAGACTCGTTAGTAGATTGCGGGGTCATGGGTAAAAATGTTCAGTATAACGTAGGATCAGAGCCATCCTGCGCTCGCGCACAATTGCATTTTGCGCGCGGTTGCCTCTATAGATTGTTTCAGTACCAGTTTAGATGCAACCCATCGAGGCCGCACACCTCATCAGAAGTGCCATCTAATAACTTGTCAGGTACATCTCATTTCTTTTCAACCCTGGTTGAACCGATGAGACTCGGACATATCAAGCAAGCTATCGCCGGCACGTTTAGGGACGTGCAGAATAACCACACCATGCCGCTAGCGGCAGGACTCTCCTACTATTTTGTTTTGTCGCTGTTTCCGCTGCTGATTTTTGCGGCGGCAATTGTGGCCTACCTTCCCATTCCAGATCTGTTTGATCACATCCTGGGAGTGCTGGCGCGAGTGGTTCCGGCAGATAGCATGGCGCTGGTGCGCAAGATCCTGGCGGATGTGATTACTCCCAAGCGCGGCAGCCTGCTTTCCTTCGGAATTGTGATGACCCTCTACGCCGCCTCGGGGGGATTTTCGGCGATGATTGAAGCTTTGAACGTGGCCTATGACGTCCGCGAAACTCGGCCTTTTTGGAAGACACGCTTCCTGGCAATTGGACTGACTTTTATTATTGGCGCCCTGGTCGTGGTCGCACTGGGGGTGATGATCGTCGGCCCCCAGTTCGGTCTATGGCTGGCGGGCAAGATTTGCTAATTTCAATAAGACTTACGGAACACTAGGCGCTGCCATTGCATTTATTGTGTGGTTTTACTGGACGGCGCTGGCGGTGCTGCTGGGCGCCGAATTCAATTCTGAGCTGCTGCAGGTGCGCGATGACAAGCTGCCGCTGAAGCAGCCTGCCTCGCCGACGGTCACTCGCGAACCGGCGTCGGAATCGGAGCGGGCCGCCTAAGGCGGGTAAATCTTTCGAAACGATCGGCGCACATCCGCGGCAAAAAGCTGCCATTTACAATGTTCGCATGGCCAGCAAGCCACGCTATACCGCGGAACATGCCAAGTCGGGGCTGGAGGCCCACTTTCCCCAGATTGAAACCTGGCCCAACCAGTTTCCAGCGTATGAAATTGTGATTGACGTGCCCGAGTTTACTTCGGTGTGCCCCAAAACCGGGCTGCCGGATTTCGGGGTCATCAACCTGCGTTATATGCCCGACAAAGCCTGCCTGGAGCTGAAATCGTTTAAGGAATACTTGCTCACCTATCGCAACCTGGGAATCTTTCAGGAAAACACTGTGAACCGCGTGCTGGAAGATGTGGTGCATGCTGCCAAGCCGGTGTGGGCGGTGGTGCGAGGCGACTTCCGTCCCCGGGGCGGGATCGGCACCGTCATCGAAGCGCGCTGGCCGCGTCCGAAAAACCAACAGTAGGCGCGCCAGCCGCGATTTTTCTGCCGTGCCGCCGTTCCCATGCTGCATGCTATATTGCGCCCATTCTCATGCAGCCCAGGCTCCAGGCCCGCGCCGCACTGGTGATCCTGACGGCGCTAAATTTCTTTAACTACATCGACCGCTATGTGCTGCCGGCGGTGCAGCCGCTGGTGAAGGACGAATTTCACATCAGCGACGCCGACCTCGGATTTCTGACCACGGCATTTTTCTTTGTTTACATGCTGGCGGCGCCCGTTATGGGATTTCTGGCCGACCGTTACTCGCGCAAATGGATCGTTTTTGGCGGCGCCATTCTGTGGAGCGGGGCCACGCTGCTGACCGCGGTGACCCATGACTTCACGACGCTGCTGGTGCGCCATACCATCGTGGGGATCGGGGAGGCGGCTTTTGCCACCATTACTCCCACCTTAATTGCCGACTCTTTTCCGCAGAGCCGGCGCGGACGCATGCTCTCTCTTTTTTATCTGGCGATTCCGGCGGGAACTGCGCTCGGATACATTCTCGGCGGATACTTGGGGCACCATTACGGCTGGCGGAATCCGTTCTATGTGGTGGCCGGTCCGGGTTTCGTGCTGGCTTTTCTGCTGCTCTTCGTCGCCGAACCCAAGCGCGGTCAGAATGATCTGCCTATGGTGGGAATTGAGCCCCGCCGCTTGACCGGCCTGGCGCGCAATGGCGCCTTCCTGAGCGCAACCCTGGGCATGGCCATGCTGACTTTTGCGCTGGGCGGAATTTCCGTGTGGATGCCGACCTTTCTCTCGCGAGTGCGTGGGCTTCCACTCGAGCGGGCGAATGTGATTTTCGGTGGCATTACGGTGGTGGATGGAATCGTAGCCACGCTGATCGGCGGCTGGCTGGGAGACCGCCTGCTGCGGCGGACCGCGGCCGCTTACTATCTAGTCTCTGCCATGGGGATGGCGATCGCGTTGCCGTTTGTGGTGCTGGCAATTTACGCCACCGGGAAGTTGATGTTCGCCGGCATCATTGTGGGTGAGTTTTTCGTGTTGCTTAATACCGGCCCTCTGAACGCCGCCATCGTAAATTCAGTAGGCGCCCACATACGCGCGACGGCGCTGGCGGTGAACTTGTTCACCATCCACATTCTTGGAGATGCGTTTTCACCCACGCTGATGGGAGCTATTTCCGATCGGCATTCGTTGCAGGCGGGGTTCGCGCCGGCCATTGTCGCCATTGCCATCTCTGCCGCCATCCTCTTCTTCGGCATGCGTTTTGCCCCCAAGCCCGCGAATACGGGCGGCGAACCCGTGCCCTTAGGCGCCGGCTGATGATTTACTTCTACTGGATCGCGGGCACTATCCTCGCGGTAATTTGGATTTGGCGTTTGCTGGATTGCGCCATTGGGATGCGGAGCGTTGCCGATCTCTCCCATCAAGAATGGGATCGGCCTGCCGCAGTTCGTGCCCCGCGAGTCAGCGTAATTGTTCCGGCGCGGAACGAGGAAGCGTGTCTCGAGCAAGCGCTGACCTCGCTGTTGCAGCTCGACTATCCCCAATACGAAATCATTGCGGTGAATGATCGCTCCACCGACCGCACCGGCGAGATCATGGAACGAGTTGCAAACCTGGCAGAGAACACCCCGGGAAGCCGTGGCCGGCTGCGGGTAATGCACATCGATAAGCTGCCGGAAGGCTGGCTGGGAAAGACCCATGCCATGTGGACGGCTTCCGAAAGGACCAGCGGGGAGTGGCTCCTTTTCACTGACGCTGACGTGATCTTCCGTGCGGATTCACTTCGCCGCGTCATGGCGTACGCGAATGACACCGGGGCCGACCATATAGTGTTATTTCCGACCATGGTGATGAAGAGCGCCGGCGAACGCATGATGAATGCATTTTTCTTTACCCTCTTTGTTTTCGGACATCGACCCTGGAAGGTGGCAGACCCGAACGCCCGCGATCACATTGGCGTGGGCGCATTCAATCTCATCCGCCGCAGCGCTTACGAAGGCATCGGAAGCTATCGCGCCCTACGGCTGGAGGTGATTGACGACATGAAGCTGGGCAAGGCGGTTAAGGAGCACCATTTTGCGCAGCGCAGCGCCTTCGGCCCAGGCTTGCTATGCCTGCGATGGGCGCAGGGGGCGATGGGAGTAGTCCATAACCTGACCAAGAATTTTTTCGCGCTCATGCTCTTTCAATGGCCGCGGACGCTGGCCTCTTGTCTGGTGCTGTTGTTCCTAAACCTGGGGCCGTTTCTGGGAATCATTTTCGCGCCAGGCTGGGCAAAAGCAGGCTATGCTGGCGCCTTCCTGGCGATTGCGGCGCTGTACGTGGGCATCTCCCGCAAAATCGAGATCTCGCCCGCTTATGTTCTGTTGCATCCCGTGAGCACGCTCCTACTTGTGTACACCATCCTTCGTTCCATGTTCGTGACCCTGTGGCACGGAGGTGTGGTGTGGCGTGGAACAATCTATCCGTTGAAAGAACTGAGGAAGGGGACCACCTACTCGGGATTCTGATTTTTAGCGCGGATCTTTGGGCTCAGATATTTCCGGCGGGCGGTTTCCGGGGGCGACTCCCAAGTCGAGCTCTTGCGCCTTCGATACGCCGATTTTTTCGATTCCTTGGCGCTCTTGAATTTTCCCGCAGAGTGCCGGCCAGGACGTTCCACGTCGTAGGTCGAGGGGACGGCGGGTAGCCTGGCCGCTTCGCCGCGCAATTGCCCATCGTGGCGAAGGATAATTTCCGCATGGCCATTGTATTCGCGGATAGGGCCGTGAATTTCTATGGTCTTGCCGGTGAGCATGCGAACGTCGCCAACATGACGAAGATCGTTGGCGAAGACCACGACGGTAAAAGGACAAGACCGGTAATCAGCACAGAACTCCAGCAGATGGGCGCCGCCGCTGGTCTGGTAAACTTTTTGCACCGTGCCGGTGACGCAAGCAGTTTCGCCAATCTTTTCTTTCGCCTGATTAATGTCGATACATTCGCGGCGGCTGATGACCCCAATAGGACCAGGGCTAAGACAGCGCCTGCAGCGGCGCAATATCTGGGCGCGGGTGCGGACGCGGGCAGGTCACTCATAGTTGTAATTTGCATTACTTAGTCGGCTCCATCTTCAGCGCGTCATTGAAACGATTGAAATAATTAAACAGACCAATGGCACCGGCGAGCTCGATAATCTCGCCCTCATCATAATGGCGCCGCAGCTCCTTCCAAAGGGCCTCGTCTACGGTGTGCGAATCAAGGGTCATGCGTTCCGCCAGGCGCAACGCCAGTTTTTCTTTGTCTGAGAAATCCGTCCGCTCCTCAAAATCGGCGAGATTTTCGATCTGATCCTCGCTCCAGCCGTGCCGCCTTGCCAAGGCGGTGTGCGAGGCCAATCAATACTCGCAGCGGTTGAGCTGCGAGGTGCGCACGATTACCAGCTCTTTCAGCTTTGCCGGCACGGTGCCGGTTTCCATGATGGCGCGCAAATGCGCGATCAGGGTCCGCAAGATTTCCGGGCGGTGCGCCACCGTGCGGAACATATTGGGAATATTGCCGCGCTCTTGCAGGTAGTGGTCGTAGATCCGGGCGGTTTCAGGATCCACCTCGTTCTTCTCGAGACGGGTTATGCGCATAAAGTTCAGAAGTTGCGGAAGGCGGCAGGAAGGCGCCATCTAGCGGCACTTCCGTCCCAACCCAGCTTCAGGGGCCAGCCTTATCTGGAGAACGAGGAGATGGCCGCAGCTTCGTCGTCTTTGACGTCAAACACGGTGTACAGCTTGGTGATCTGCAGCAGGTCGTGCACCTTCTTGGTCAGGTTGAGCAGCTTGAGCTCTCCCCCCTGATTACGGACGGTGGTGAAGGCGCTGACCAGCTCTCCGATCCCTGAACTATCAATGTAGGTGACATCCCCCAGGTTCAGCAGGATTTTTTTGCTGCCCCGACCTACCAGATCCTTGACGGTGTCGCGCAGGACAACGCTGCCCTCGCCCAGGGTAATGCGTCCGCTGAGATCAACAATGGTGACTCCATCCACTTTGCGGGTGCTGCTTTTTATATTCACTTGGAACGCTCCTTGGCATCCGCGGCCGCGCCACGGACTTGCTTGAGTAATGTAATTTCTGTACCCGGATGCAAGCTGCGGAAACGCACTTCATCCATAAACGTGCGCATCAGAAACACCCCTCGCCCGGACTGCTTGAGAAGATTTTCCGGAGCGAGCGGATCGGGAATCTTTGCGGGGTCGAGTCCTTTGCCCTCATCGGCAATAGTAATCACCAGCGAGCTGCCCTTCTTTTCGAATGCAATTCTTAACTTTTTTTGGGGGTCGTAAGCGTTACCGTGAAGCACGGCGTTGACCGCGCCTTCGCGCACCGCCATCGAGATTTTTTGAGTCTCGTCCTCGTCGAAGCCCACCGCGCTTGCGATCCGGAGGGCGGCTTCTTCGGCCGTGTTCACACTTTCGAGCGTGGAGTCTAGCGTATAAGACGCTCGATCGCCGGTCATCTTGAGGCTGTTCAGAGGGTCCTCGTATGCCACTCTCACTGAAAACGCAACAGGATGCATTCTTCCAGGAACTCGGTAGTTTGCCTGTGAGCAGGGATTAATGTCAACGCTTTAGGTAGGCGACAGATCCGATTTGGGGCAACCAACCCCGCAATATCGCCGCGTGAGTTGACAGGTTTATTTCCGCGGTCTACGCTGCCCGGCCATGAAACGGATGATCGCGCTCATCGTTTTGGCTCTCTCAGCGGCCACTTGTGCCGCGCAATCTGAAACTGCCAAGATCCTTGTGCTTGAAAAGAAAGAAGGAGAAAAACGGGTGCGGCGTCCGCGCGGATCGCTGCCTATCCCTACCGCCGAGTTCATCCTCAAGGTGACTCCACAGAACAGCGGCTCGAAACATCTTGTGCTTGGCACCGAAGACATTCCACCCGGAGGCGTGATCCCCCGGCATAAGCATCTTCAGCAAGACGAGATCTTGCTGATCCAGACAGGCACCGCACACGTCACTTTGAACGACAAGGAATACGATGTGCACGCCGGAGGCACCGTCTTCTTTCCCGCTCAGACCTGGGTGAGCCTCAAAAACATCGGTAAGGAAAGCATCAGCCTGGTCTTTATCTTTTCCGCGCTTGGTTTCGAAGAGAACATGCGCTGTAGTTCAGTGCCGGCCGGGCAGCCTGCGCCACCCATCACCACCGATGAACTTACGGCCTGCGCGCATAAAGGTCACGTCGAGTATGAGGCGCTCACACCGTCAGCAAAAAAATAGCCCGGTCCGCCTTGGCGTCTAACTCGAATTTGGTTCGCTCAGCGAGAGCATTGACCCCTTCACGCACTTCGCGGGAACAGTGAGCTGACTTGCATTTGCAAGTGATGTTGGTAATGTTTCGAGCTTGTCCAGGAGCCTTAATTTAAAAACGACGGTCCGGCTGCCCGGTTAGTATCTCGCTCGAGAAGTTTGGAGATCGCTGGTCTCTGCTGATTATCCGCGATCTGATGGTTCGGGGGTTCCGGACATTTAAGGAGTTCCAGAAATCAGGGGAAGGGATTGCCACGAACATCCTGGCAGACCGTTTGCAGAAGCTGGAAGGGAGGGGGATTATCATTGCGGAGCCGGCGGAGACAGACGGACGCAGGGTGAACTACCGCCTGACACAGAAAGGCATTGATCTGGCGCCGGTACTATTGGAGTTGCTCATTTGGGGGGCCGAAGCGCTATGAGGGCTGGATAGAAAGCCGCTCCCCTGGTCATATCGCAGCCATGCGCGAGATGATGAAACAGATGCGTAGCCAAGTGGCAAAAGCCGCTTAACCCTGATCCGGATTCGAGAATAAATAGACGAGCGAGCCTGCCACCCGTTGCTGCACAGCCGTGCTTCTGCGGCGCGGGCTCGCATTTAGATTTTAAGAAGCAAATCTGTGTCAAAGGAACGTATCGCACTCAGGGTTGGTTCGGTAAAACGACATCCGAAGGCAGCAAAGTTTTAGGAAGGAGTGAGGGATGAGTAAGGTACGAGCTCTGGTTGGTACACGCAAGGGCGGGTTCGTCCTGACAGCGGACGGCAAGCGCAAAAAGTGGGATGTCAGTGGTCCCCACTTTGCAGGCTGGGAGATTTACCACCTCAAGGGATCGCCGGCTGATCCCAATCGGCTCTATGCCTCGCAGACCAGTGGCTGGTTCGGGCAGATGATCCAGCGCTCCAACGACGGTGGCAAGACGTGGGAGCCGGTAGGTAACAAGTTCGTATACGACGGCACACCCGGCACTCACCAGTGGTACGACGGCACGCCCCACCCCTGGGAATTCAAGCGGGTCTGGCATCTGGAACCGTCGCTCACCGATCCGGACACCGTCTATGCCGGGGTTGAAGACGCGGCTTTGTTCCGCTCCACCGATGGTGGACAGAGCTGGCAGGAATTGCCGGGACTGCGCGGCCACGGCTCTGGTCCTCGCTGGCAGCCAGGCGCCGGTGGGTTGTGCCTGCATACCATCCTTCTGGATCCGAGCGATCCTCAGCGGATCTTCATCGCCATCTCGGCTGCGGGCGCCTTCCGCACCGACGACGGCGGCAAGACCTGGCGACCAATCAACCGTGGACTGAGGTCACAATATATTCCCGACCCCACAGCCGAAGTCGGCCACTGCGTTCACCGCATCGCCATGCACGCTTCGCGTCCGAAGGTGCTGTTCATGCAGAAGCACTGGGATGTTTTGCGCAGCGACGACGCCGGCGACTCGTGGCACGAGATCAGCGGCAACTTGCCGACGGACTTCGGGTTCCCGATCGACGTTCATGCGCACGAGCCGGAGACTATTTACGTTGTCCCGATTAAGAGCGACTCAGAGCACTTTCCTCCCGATGGGAAGCTGCGCGTATACCGCAGCCGCACGGGCGGAAATGAGTGGGAGGCACTCACCAAGGGTCTGCCGCAAAGCGATTGCTACGTCAATGTGTTGCGCGATGCGATGGCGGTCGACTCGCTCGATTCGTGCGGCGTGTATTTTGGCACCACCGGCGGGCAGGTGTACGCATCGGCCGATGCCGGAGATAGCTGGGCAGCCATCGTCCGAGATCTTCCGGGCGTGCTTTCTGTCGAAGTCCAGACGCTGCCGGGGTCAAAATAACATGATCCGAGTCATACTCCCGGCCCATCTGCGAACCCTGGCGCACGTTGAGGGCGAAGTGAAGCTTGAGGTGGAGGGTCAGGCCACGCAGCGCTCGGTCCTCGACGCGCTCGAGGCCCGCTATCCCATGCTGCGTGGCACCATTCGCGACCAGGTCACGCAGCAGCGCCGATCGTTCTTGCGTTTCTTTGCCTGCGAGGAGGATCTATCTCACGAACTGCCGGACGCGCCTCTGCCCCAGGCGGTCACTTCAGGGGTGGAGCCATTTCTGATCATAGGAGCCATTGCCGGCGGCAAGGGTGAAGGATGCGCGCGAAAAAAGCTTTACGCTGCCCCGGCTTGTGCCAGCGGCAAGCGGCGGCAAGCGGCCTGCAGGATGCCCTGACTATCGGCGGGATGGCAGCAGTCGTCGGCGCCGGCTTGCAGCGCACGCGCCCACAGCCCATCGTCCGCCAGGCGGTGGGTGCAGACGATGATGAGATGGTCGAACTGGCGACGCAAAGCTTGCAACTGGGTCAGGTCAGCAAGTTCCAAGTCCACTACCACGACGTCGGCGCGGCGCTTGGGAACCGCCGATAACAGTTCCGCCAGCGAGCGAGCCGGCGACACTGACTTGAAGTGCGTTCTCAGTAATGAGGTAAGAGCGTCCGCTGCCGCAGGATCGCTTTGGGCAACAATCACATTGCTGGGTTGCATGAGGCGCCTCTTTTTTCAACTTGGCTGTCGAGGGTGCAGCAGCGAAGCCTGCTGCGCTTATATCAAAAGAAGGTTCTACTTCTTTCCTTCTGAACGTTCGGCAAACGCTTCAAAAGGCTCAGGTTGCAGTTTGCCGTTTTGCTTGAGCAGTATTTCCACCTTGCCTTCGGCTTCTTCCAACTCTTTACGGCAGGAGTTCGAGAGCTGTATGCCTTCCTCGAAAAGCTTGAGCGCCTGTTCCAAAGGAATGTCACCCTTTTCGAGCTGGTCTACCAGTTTCTCCAGCCGCTGCAGACATTCTTCAAACTTAGGCAAGGGAAACTCCAAAGAACATTCTAGTCCCAAACCAGCTTTTTGCCACAAAGTACTAAGCATCCAGTGGGCGGCCAGAGGTAATTCGAAGGATTTCTGATGATTGCGAGCGCCATGAGTGCCGGAAGCGCGCACGCGTCGCCTGTTATAATCAGCGCTTTCAGCGGCTAAATTCTTATCTATTGGTCGGGGTCCGCGTTTGAAGCAAGCGGCTTGCACGCTTTCCATCCTTCTGGGATTGGGATTATCCATAGCTTGCGGAGGCCGGAGCAGTACTTCTTCCAATCCGACCACGAGCGGCCTGAAAAACCGGGCACTGGTCTCTAACCAGTTCGCCGGAGCACTGGCCATCATTGATGCCGCCACCGATACTGAATCCGCTCGCAGCATCGGCGCCGGAAATCAGTCTGCAGCCATGACGGTTTCTTCCGATAAAAAACTTACCCTGGTTTTTGTCGCTGGCAACAATTCGATCGCCATTGTGGACAACGCCGCCGAGGCCGCGAGCGGCAGTATCGCCCTGCCAAATGTCACCGAGAGCATTGCCATTCTGCCGGACGGCAGTACCGCCTTCGCTGCCATCCGGAACACCGGTCAGGTCGCAGTGCTCGACCTGACGAATAAAATCATTGCTTCGAATATCGCCATTCCCACCGCGCGGCGGCTGGTATTGAGTCACAATGGCGCCAAGATGCTGGCCTTCAGCGACGATTCCGACGCATTGAACGTGATTGATACGGCGGCCAAGACCGCAACCTCTATTGCCGGCTTCGATCGGCCGGTTTGGGGTGTCTTTACCAGGGACGATAGCAAGGCCTTCATTCTGAACTGTGGCCCCGAATGTGGCGGACGAACGGCATCGGTCACGGTGCTTGACATGACCAGCAACACACTGGGCGCCAATGTGCTGGTTTCCGCCGCGACCATCGGGCTGCTCGACGGCAGCAACCTCTATGTGGCCGGCACTACGGCCGGCGGTGGGCGGCTCGACCTGGTAGACTCGGCCGCGCTGCAGGTCACCAAATCCGGAATTGCAATCAGCGATGGCTTCCACCACACCATGGCGCTGGCCAGCAACGGCAAAGTTTTTATCGGCGCCCGGACCTGCACCGGCATCACCACCGGTTGCCTCTCCATTTTTAATGCGGCGGCGGGAACCGCGGTGGTTGACGCGCAAAAGGGCGAGGTCACCGGAATACAGCCCATCAGCAATCGAAACGTGGTTTACGTAATCGAGGGCGGCGAGCTGCGGATTTACGATACCGCCACCAGCGCCGAGCAGGCCAAACAAATTGACATCGTGGGCAAGGCCTTCGACGTAAAGTCCATCGATTAAATATTTGCCACAGGTCGCGCCCGTTTCGCTACCAGCTTCTACTCTCCAACTTCCCTTCTATCGAGCAGGTTGCAACTCGAGCCGATGGGCGCGCGCCTTTTCCACGGCAGAGTGGGAGAAGGGAAGCGCGAAGGTTTGGCCCTCGTACCAGGCCCGCCATTGGTCCATGTAATGGTCGCTGAAAATATTGCCCGATTCTCCGGTAACGATGTTCAGTGTGGAAGAGTCGAGGTCGGCCAAGTCTACGGTCATACGTTCGGAGGGGCCAAACCTGCGTCCCACTTGTTTCACGGTGTAGCTGCCGCCGGATTGTGGCTGTACCCCTGGGCCGGAAAAGCGCTGCAGGATGGGAACGCGTCCGAAGATGGGGTGCTGCAACTCGATAGGGAATTGACGTCCCCAATGCCAGGAAATGAGGTCGCGAGGAGCAGTAATTTCGCCTGCGGAGGTTTCAGCCGATGCGCCGCGGGCAGGCGCGATTGCGGCTTCCACGGCGGCGGCAAGCAACTCATCGTAATTGGGATAATTCTGCGGCAGCCAACGCGCGGGACGCTGCTCGAGAACATTTTCCAGCCACACCGAAGCCATAGGCCAGCTATATTGCCGCCATCCGCTGGCCTCGAGTCCAGAGACCTGGAGCGGCCTGCGCTCCCGCCCCAGTTTGGGCTCGAGCAGCAAGCGAGCGAGATGATAGCGCGCCCGGGCAACAATGATGGCAGCGGCGGAATCGGTTGCGACTTTGCCCTCCC
>WNGG01005075.1_pt1 | contig 17568 bp, 17 predicted proteins | sample 5400661 | NCBI WGS metagenome assembly WNGG01 (sample SAMN13153372, study PRJNA577476) | soil metagenome | isolation source: 100 cm soil or saprolite under Garry oak tree replicate 1 | place: USA:California | collected 2016-06-15 | reverse complement strand
GATCAGCGCCGGGATGCGCGTGCCGGGTCCCCATAGATCGTGCGGGCCGGATGCCCCGCCCTGACCTGGAGGAGTGACGTGGTCCCACTGGCCGCCGAACTCGTCGTACGTGACCACGATCATCGTGTCCTTGCGGCAGCTGCTGTTCTGGATCGCCTGCAGCAGCTCGACCAGGTGGTGGTTGCCTCGGCTCGTGCTGGTGTAGCCGGGGTGCTCGTTTTCCAGCCCGACCGGCTTGACGAAGCTGACCGAGTTGAGCATGCAGGTCTTGCTCGAGGCGTTGGCGCGCTGGATGAACTCCTGCTCGTCGCGAAGATGCGTGCGGCCTGGAGTCCCCGGCGCATACGCCGCGTAGTAGTTGAACGGCTGGTGATGAAACTGGAAGACCTTGTTCGGGCAGAAAGGCCAGGCCGGGTTCGCAGTTGAGTCCGGGTCGCTGCACGCTGGGCCCGTGCCGTTGGTCCAGCCGGGCGCGCCGGCATCGCCGGCAGCGTTCGACCAACCCCCCGAGTACCACGCCCAGCTCACGCCGGCTGCGCTGAGCCGATCACCGATGGTGGCGCCGGTCTGGGCCGGGAGCTGGGGCGATCCCCTGAAGGGCTGGAAGGCGGGCTGGATCGTGTTTACGGCGTAATCACCGCAGGCCCGCCCAGGCGCCAGTGACGGGCATACCTGTGTCAGCGCTCGATCCAGAACCGGGCCTGTCGGGTGGTACAGCGCATAGGTGTTGGGCATTCCATTCGAATCGATGATCGAGTGCTGAGCAGCGGGCGCCCCGGGCCATGTCGGTGTGGCGGCCGCGATCAGCCACTGGTGGTTGAGGAACGAGCCGCCAAAGGCCGACTGGAAGAAAGCGTCCGAGATCGCGTAATGCGGGTGGCCGTCGCCATGCAGGTAAACGTAGATCGGCAGTGCCTGCGTGTTGTAGTACCCCATCGCCAGCCCGACCGCGTCGCTGCCCGTCACGTAGCGGTTCTGACCACCGCCGTTCAACTGGTACTGCTCCTGGTAGAAGCGGTGCACGAGGTCACGCGTGCAGCCGCCGGGCAGGTTGCTAGGGCTGGCCGGTAATCCGTTCGGAGCGAATACGCCAGGCGGCGGGCAGGTCCGCGCGCTCGCCGGGATGAAGGCCTCGATGCCGAATTGCGCGTTGGTGAAATGAGTGACGAACGCGGTGCCGGTCGTCGTGTCGGTGCAATCGCCCGGCAGCGGCGGTGAGGTGAGATTCACGTCGTTCTGAAGCAGACAGGCATATGCACCTGTGGTCTGTCCAACCTGGAGGGTGTGGGCGGCGTCAGCGTTGGCAAGACCGTTGACCCCCTCCCAGCCCCCATAAAGGTTGTCGAAGCTGTGGTTCTCCTCGTAGATGACGACGATGTGGTTGATCTTCCCGAGCTGGTCGGAGTCCGCATAAGCGGCCACGGGCCATGCGGTCGTGCTGATCAATGCAAGCAGGGCTAGAAAGCGCCAGGACATCCGAAACTCCCCCTTCTCGGACTACCGAGCCAACTGCTCAGCGCATGTTCGCAGAGGTCGGTTAAGTGTGGGTAGCAACCGTGGAAGACGTAAGCAGGCTACGTTCCGTAGGCGCCATGAACCCCGTCGCATAATGGCCGTCATGGCCACCGCCCTCTCGCTTTCGCACCTCGGCTCGCTCATGCGCGGGGTGCGGAGCGTGGACGAGGTGGGCGCCAACGAGCGCGCAGCTTCGCTGGCAAAGCGGTCGATCAAGAAGTCCTCCAAGCTCTGGGCGCTCGACCTCGCCATCCGATGCATGGACCTCACCACGCTCGAGGGCGCTGACACCCCCGGCAAGGTGGCGGCCCTCTGCGCCAAGGCGATCCGGCCCAAGCCCGGCGACGCCACCATCCCCTCGGTGGCGGCGATCTGCGTCTACCCGGCGCGCGTCACAGACGCCCGCGTGCACCTGCGGGGCAGCACCGTACGCGTGGCCTCGGTCGCGACCGCCTTCCCCTCCGGCCAGAGCTTCACTTCCATCAAGGTCGCCGAAACCAAGGAGGCGGTGGCCGCCGGCGCTGACGAGATCGACATGGTCATCGACCGCGGCGCCTTCCTCTCAGGCGACCACGAGAAGGTGTACGACGAGATCATCGCGGTCAAGGAGGCCTGCGGCTCCGCGCACCTGAAGGTCATCCTCGAGACCGGCGAGCTGGGAACCTATGACAGCGTGCGGCGCGCGAGCATCCTCGCCATGGCCGCCGGCGCCGACTTCATCAAGACGTCGACCGGCAAGGTGCAGCCCGCCGCGACCTTGCCCGTGAGCCTGGTCATGATGGAGGCGATCCGCGACTTCGTCCGCGAGACGGGCCGGCCGGTCGGATTCAAGCCCGCGGGCGGCATCCGCACCGCCAAGCAGGCGATCGCCTACCTGGTCGTGCTCTACGAGACGCTTGGCGCGGAGTGGATGACGCCCGAGCGATTTCGGCTCGGCGCCTCGACGCTGCTCAATGACGTGCTGATGCAGATCGAGAAAGAACGCTCAGGCGCCTATCAGTCCGGCGATTACTTCACCATCGATTAGACGGTGGCCATCACCAAGCGCCGGACCGAAGAGCTCGCCAGGCAGACATTCGAGTACGCGCCTGCGCCCGAATCGATCGACCACGTCAAGATCGAGCCCCGCTATTCGCTCTTCATCGGCGGGCGCATGGTCGCGCCCCACAGCAAGAAACACTTCCCGACCATCAACCCCGCCACCGAGAAGACGCTGGCCAACGTGGTGGAAGCGGACGAGGTCGACGTCGATCGCGCGGTCAAGGCGGCGGACAAGGCATTCGGCTCGTGGTCACGTCTCGCGCCTTCTCGGCGGGCGCGCTACCTCTTCCGCATCTCGCGGATCATCCAGGAGCGGGCACGCGAGCTCGCAGTCGTCGAGACCATGGACGGCGGCAAGCCGATCAAGGAATCACGGGACGTTGACATCCCGCTGAGCGCCGCCCACTTTTTCTATTACGCGGGCTGGGCCGACAAGCTCGAGTGGGCCTTCCCGAACCGCAAGCCGCGCCCGCTCGGCGTCGCCGGCCAGGTGATCCCCTGGAACTTCCCGCTCCTCATGCTCGCCTGGAAGATCGCCCCGGCGCTGGCCGCGGGCAACACCGTCGTGCTGAAGCCGGCCGAGACCACGCCCCTGTCGGCGATGCTCTTCGCAGATATCTGCCAGCAGGCCGACCTGCCACCCGGCGTCGTCAACATCATCACCGGGGGCGGCAAGACCGGCTCGCTTGTGGTCGCGCACCCCGACGTCAAGAAGGTCGCATTCACAGGCTCGACCGAGGTCGGCAAGCTCATCCAGCGCTCGCTCGCGGGCACTGGCAAGCGGCTCACCCTGGAGCTCGGCGGGAAGGCGGCCAACGTCGTGTTCGACGACGCGCCGCTGGACGCCGCGGTTGAAGGCATCGTCAACGGCATCTACTTCAACCAGGGACACGTGTGCTGCGCCGGCAGCCGCCTGCTGGTGCAGGAGTCGATCATGGAGCCGCTGCTGGAGAAGCTGAAGCTGCGGCTCGGCACGCTCCGACTCGGCGACCCGCTGGACAAGAACACCGACATCGGCGCCATCAACTCGCGGGCGCAGCTCGAGAAGATCAAGAGCCTTGTCGAATCAGGCGTCGAAGAGGGCGCCGAGCTCTATCAGCCTGAGTGCAAGCTGCCCGAGCGCGGCTACTGGTTCCCGCCCACCCTCTTCACCAACGTCTCGCAGTCGTACCGCATCGCACGCGAGGAGATCTTCGGGCCGGTGCTCTCGGTACTCACCTTCCGCACCCCTGCGGAGGCTGTGGAGAAGGCCAACAACACTCCCTACGGACTGTCGGCCGGGGTGTGGACGGACAAGGGGTCGCGAATCCTGTGGATGGCCGAACGGATGCGTGCCGGTGTGGTATGGGCGAACACGTTCAACCGGTTCGACCCCACCTCCCCGTTCGGCGGCTACAAGGAATCAGGGTTTGGCCGCGAGGGCGGGCTGCACGGCCTGCTGCCCTACGTGGAGCTGAATTAGAAGATGCCCGCGGACAGAGAGGACAACGGCCGCGTCGCCGTTCGCAAGACCTACAAGCTCTTCGTCGGCGGTGAGTTCGTCCGCTCGGAATCGGGCCGCGCATACCGACCCGACGGATCGATCAACGTTCCGCGCGGCTCGCGCAAGGACCTTCGCGACGCGGTGCGGGCGGCCCGCGGCGCCTTTCCCGGTTGGGCCGGACGCACAGCCATGAACCGGGGCCAGATCCTGTACCGCGCGGCTGAGATGCTCGACGCCCGCCGCTCGCAGTTCGTCGAGCTTTTGGGCGGCGGCCGCGCAGCCCGCCGCGAGGTCGAGACGGCGGTCGAGACTTTCGTGTGGTATGCGGGGTGGACGGACAAGCTGGCACAGGTGACCGGCACTGTGAACCCGGTCGCGGGCCCGTACTTCAACTTCACGCTCCCTGAGCCGACCGGCGTGGTCGGCGTGATTGCACCCGAGCAGCCACCACTGGCAGGCCTCGTCCGCCGCATCGCGCCGGCGCTGTGCGGCGGCAACGCGCTCGTCGTCATCGCAGCCGAGGCGAAGCCGCTGCCCGCGCTGACGCTGGCCGAGGTGCTGGCCACGAGTGACACGCCCGCGGGCGTGGTCAACGTCCTGTGTGGCTACCGCAAGGAGCTTCTGCCGTGGATGGCGGCGCACATGGACGTCAACGCCATCGACGCTGCCGGCTGCAGCGCCGATGAGCTCGCCGCGATCCAGAAGGCCGGCGCGGAGAACGTGAAGCGCGTCGTGACCACAGCCTCCAGTGAGATGAGCCCGCAGCTTGTCACCGCCTTCATGGAGATGAAGACCGTGTGGCACCCGATCGGCGTCTGATCCACAAATGGCGAGTCACTAAAATTTCATTGCATGCCTGAGGTCCTCGCCGCATCGGCGTCGTCGGCACCGGCGAACGCGCGCGGCACAGGCAAAACAGGGAAGGCGATGATCAGCGCGGGCCGCATCGCGCGGCGCGTGCGCGAGCTTGGGCGCCAGATCTCCGAGGTCTATTCGGATATCGACACGCCGCTGGTCCTCGTCGTGATCCTCAAGGGCGCCACGGTTTTCGCCGCCGACCTGCTGCGCAGCCTCACCATCCCAGCCGAGCTCGAGTTCGTGAGCGCCGCCAGCTATGGATCAGGGACGTCGAGCAGCGGCCACGTCCGCCTGGCGCACATGGTGGAGGGCACGCTCGTCGGACGCCACGTCCTGCTGGTGGAGGACATCATCGATTCCGGGCGCACAGTGGATGCCGTCGCCAAGCGGCTCCGCCGTCTGAGTCCGGCGTCGCTTCGAATCGCCGCCCTCCTCGATCGCCCGGCGCGGCGCGAGGTCAAGGTCAAGCTCGATTTCACCGGCTTTGTGATCCCCGACCGCTTTGTGATCGGCTACGGACTCGACTATGCCGGCCTGTACCGCGAGCTGCCGGGGATTTACGCCCTGACGTAGCGCTACTTCAGGAGCTTGCTCCGAAGCCGCAGCGCCGCGATCGTGACCCCCACCACCCCCATCAGCAGCAAGTAGCCCACGTCGACGAGCGCGCTCGGCCCGACCGTGCCGGTGGTGAGGCCGCGCACCAGGTCGATGCCACGATAGAGCGGTGTGATCTCGACCACCCACCGCAATGGCTGCGGGTAGACCGTGATCGGGAAGAATGTGGCCGAGAAGAGAAATAGCGGCTGCAGGACCAGCTGCACGATGTCGAAGTCCTGCCAGTGGCGCATGAAGGTCGTGGCCGCGGAGCCGATGGCGGCAAACGCAAAGCCGATCAGCACCGACGCCGGGACCGCCAGGATCGCCCATGGCGACGCCACCAGTCCCAGAGCCAGCATCAGGACCAAAAAGCCGATCGAGTACAGGCTTCCCCGGCCGACCGCCCAGAGGATCTCTCCCAGCGCAACGTCCTCGATGCCGACGGGCGTCGTGACGACAGCGTCGAAGATCCTGACGAAGCGCAGCTTGTAGAACAGGTTGAAGGTCGATTCATAGATGGCTCCGTTCATCGCCGACGATGCCATGAGCGCGGGAGCCACGAACACCGCGTAGCTGACGGTGTGGCCATCGCCGATCGGAATCGTTCGCACCAGCGCGCCGATGCCAAATCCGACCCCAAGCAGGTACAGGACCGGCTCGAAGAAACCGGACAGGATGATGATCCAGTGACTGCGCGTCGCCATGACGTTGCGCTCGAGCATGCGAACCGATCGTGTGGGCAGGCGCAGCGTGGCGATGCTCATTTGACGAGCCTCTTGATCAGCGCCGGCCGCGCGAGTATCAACCCGGCAGCCGTGAAGGCGAGCAGAACCGTCAGGTGCAGGATCGCGTCGCCCGCGCCCAGATTCCCGAGCAGTATCCCGCGGCACAGGGCGACGCCGTGCGCGAGCGGGGTCGCCCACGCCACTGCCTGCAAAACGAGCGGGAGGTTGCCGATCGGGAAGAAAGCGCCTCCCAGGAGGAAGAGCGGCGTGAGCACGAATCGCCCGATCGTGCTGAAGCCGTTGTCGCTTGTTTGCGTCGCGGTGAAAGCGATGATCGGCGTCGCAAAGGCAAGTCCGTTCAATACGGCGGTCGGGATCACCAGCAGCGACCCAGCCGTGTGGACGACGCCGAACAGGGCCATCACCACCCAAAAGAGCGAAGACACCATCAGGAGCCGCAGCGTCACCCACGCCAGCTCGCCGACGAGGATGTCCCGCACAGCCATCGGCGTCGCCAACATGGCCTCGAAGATGCGATCCCACATGATCGCGGCGAGGATCGGATACATGCACTCGTAGGCGGCCACCTGCATGGTCGTCGCCGCCAGCAGCCCTGGGGCCAGGTAGTCGATGTAGGGCACGCCGCCCACGCCTCCTGAGCCTCGGTTGATGAGACCGCCAAGTCCCAGGCCCATAGCCGCCAGAAAGAAGACGGGCGTGAGGAACGAGACCGTGATCGACCCGCGCCATAAGCGCCTGAATACCAGGGCGTTGTGCTCGACCACTCTGATCGTTGCCGCGACAGCCATCAGTCGATGAGACTCCGTCCGGTCAACCGAAGGAAGACGTCCTCGAGGCTGCTGCGACGTACGAGCGAGCTCTCCGGTCGCAGGCCGAGACGGTGTAGGGCGGCCGATGCTGCATCGCCGTCTTCGGTGTACAGGAGCACACGATCCGGCAGCACCTCAACACGCTCGGCGAGGCCTTCCAGGGTGCCGTCGATGTTCGGCTGCACGTCGGGTGGAAATCGAAGCTCGAGGACCTCACGCGTCGAGTACTTGTCGATCAGCTCGCGTGGCGTACCCGCGACTGCGATCTTCGCCTTGTCCATCACCACTAGCCGGTCGCAGAGCTGCTCGGCCTCGTCCATGTAGTGGGTGGTCAGGACGATCGTCGCGCCGCGCTGCTTGAGGCGATACAGGCGATCCCACACGAGGTGCCTGGCCTGAGGATCGAGCCCGGTCGTGGGCTCGTCGAGCAGCAGGAGATCGGGCTGGTTGATCAATGCGCGGGCGACGGACAGCCGCCGCTTCATGCCGCCGCTCAGGTCGTCGACCTTGTCTTTGGCTCGTTCCTGGAGCTGGACGAACTCGAGCAGCTCGTCCGCCCTCCGTCCGGCCTCGGCCCACGGCAGGTCGAAGTAGCGCCCGTACATCTGCAGGTTCTCGCGCACGGTCAGCTCGAGGTCGAGGGTGTCGGTCTGCGGCACCACTCCGAGCCGAGCGCGGATCTCCGGGCCGCGTGTCGCGGGGTCCAGGTCGAAGATGGTCAGGCGCCCCGACGTCACCGGGGAGACGCCCGCGATCATGCGCATCGTTGAGGTCTTGCCGGCGCCGTTCGGCCCGAGGAAGCCGAACGCTTCGCCGCGCGCGACCACGAAGTCGATGCCATCGACAGCGATCAACTTGCCGAAGCGCTTGCTCAGGCTCTCGGCAACGATCAGAGGCGTGACGGTGGATACGGCCACGATGGGATACATATCAGGATTGGCGGGATGAAGTACCGGGCCTGGCGCAAGGCCGAGCTCCACTGCCACCTCGATGGCGCTTTGCGACCCTCGACCGCCGAAGAGCTGGCGCGCGAGCAAGGCCTCGACCTCCCTCGCCCGCTGCGCATGGTCGCTCCTCCCGACTGTCCATCCCAGGCCGCCTACATCTCGTATTTCGACGACGCGATCGCGGTTCTACAGACCGCGGCTGCATTGGAGCGCGCGGCGCTCGAGCTCTGCCTCGACTCGGCGGCCGAGAACATCGATTACCTCGAGGTGCGCTGGGCGCCGCGACTCCACATGCGCAACCGGCTGACGGTTCCAGAGGTGATCGAGGCGGTCCTGGCCGGGCTTGCGGCGGCGCCGATCAAGGCGGTGGCCATCGTTTGCGCGATGAGACAGCACTCCCGAGAGGACAACGTGACCCTGGCGACAGATGCCGGCCGGTTTGGCGGGCGAGGGGTGGTCGGTTTCGATCTTGCCGGTGACGAGATGCGCTACGCGGCCGCGCCCCACGCGCGAGCGTTCGAAGCCGCGCGCGCGGCGGGGCTCAGGCTCACATGCCACGCGGGCGAGGCGGGGGAGCCGTCTCACGTGGAAGAGGCGCTGGCGCTGGGCGTCGAGCGGGTCGCGCACGGCGTGATCGGCGCTCGCGATCCGCGCATTGTGGAGCGCATCCGGCGCGAAGGGGTCGTGCTCGACCTCTGCCCCACCGCCAACTGGAAGTGCAAAGCGGTGGCGAGCCTCGCCGAGCATCCGCTGCCGTGGCTGGTACGCGCCGGGGTGCGCTGCACCATCGGCACGGACTCGCGGACCGTCGCCGACACCACGCTCAGCCACGAGTTCGAGCTGGCCGCGGGGATGGGGATGAGCGACGTGGAGCTGCAGAAGTGCAACGAAACCGCTTACGAAGCGGCTTTTGGCTAGTGTCCGACCCGAGGCTAATTCCGCGCTTTTGGCGCCAAACGCGCGTTAAGCGCGTGGGATTCCGCACTTTTGGCGCCAAACGTGCGGATTCGGGCGGCGCCGCAGCGGTGGGGCGGGAACTTCACGTCATCCGGTTCCGAAGAGCCGGTCTCCGAAGTCTCCAAGCCCGGGAACGATGTAGGCGCGGTCGTTGAGGCGCTCGTCAAGGGCTGCGGTGTAGACCGTGACGTCGGGGTGCCGCTCCTCGAGCACCTTCACGCCCTCGGGGGCGGCGACGACGCAGATCATGCGAATGTCGCGGCCGCCCGACTCCTTGATGAGGTCGAGGGCCTGCGCGGCCGAGCCACCCGTGGCCAGCATCGGGTCCAGGAGCAGGGGCAGCTTGCCCGCCAGGCTGGGCAGCTTGTTGTAGTAGATGCGGGCGACGGCGGTCTCCTCGTCGCGTTCGAGCCCGATGTAGCCGACGCTCACGCGTGGCAGCAGCTCCAGCACCGGCGCCAGGAGGCCGAGGCCCGCGCGCAACACCGGGATCGCGACCACCTCGCCCTCCACCGAGGTCGCATCCGCCTCCGCGAGCGGGGTCTGCACCTTTCCATGTCGGACGGGCAGGTCCTCGGTGGCCTCGTAGAGCAGCAGGCTGATCACCTTGCGCGCGAGCACTCTGAACTCTTCGGGCGGCGTTGATTGATCGCGCAGCCCGGCCAGGCTGTCCGCGACCAGCGGGTGTCTACTGATTCTTAGCGGCAACCTGGTCCTGCGCGATCAGCCTCCTGATCGCGTCCACGGCGACCTTGAGCATGCGGTCCATGTACGAGGGGTCAAGGTGGTGGATCTCCCCAGCGCCAACCTCGTCCACGCAGAGGTTGACGGTGCCGGCTCGAAGCTTGCGCAGCCGGGCCACCACGAACAACGTCGACGACTCCATGTCGTTGCCCAACACCCCGGCCCGTGACCACATGTCGAGCTCCTCTCGGAGGTGATGCGGGCGCGGCATCGTGTCAGGCATGAGGTCCGAGTACAGCGCGTCCACCGAGCGGATGACGCCGACGTGATATGGAGCGCGCGCCTCCTGAGCCGCATCGACCAGGGCGTTGACGACGTCCAGAGACGCGATCGCCGGGTACTCAAGCGGCACGTAGCCGTTCGGTGTGCCCTCGCTCCGCACCGACCCGATGCCGATGACCAGGTCGCCCATCTTGATCTCCGGCTGCGCCGCGCCACACGTGCCCACGCGCAAAAACGTGTGCACGCCGAGCTCGCGGAGCTCCTCGATCGCGACCGCGACCGAGGGCCCGCCCATGCCGGACGAGATCGTCGAGACCGCAACCCCGCCCAGGCTGCCTGTGAACGTGCGGTACTCGCGGCTGAATGCGACCTCGCGCGCGCCGTCCAGGAATCTGGCGATCATCGGCGTGCGGCCTGGGTCGCCGGGGACCAGCACGTACTGGCCGACCTCGCCTGGCGCGAGGCCAACGTGGTACTTCTTCTCGCCCGTCGCCGCCACCGGATCGAAAGTCTATCCGGGCCGGGTGACGCCGTCCCTGTCAACGCGGGCGAGCACATGAGGAGGGCGCGTCACCTCACGGGGGCTGAGCCGCCACGCCTGCTGCAGCCGCGGCGTGACCTGGCGGACCAGCTCCTCCGAACGCGCGTGCACGACCACCAGGGGATCTCCGGCGCGGACTCGAGCCCCCACCTGTGCCTCGACGACCAGCCCAGCGGCGGGATCGACCCTATCCTCTTTTCGCACCCGCCCCGCGCCAAGCTCCAGCGAGGCGTAGCCCACGGCAAGCGCATCGACCGACTCGACGTACCCGTCCGCGGGTGCCGGCACTGGTTGCTGGACCGCAGCGACCGGCAGGCCCTTGTCGAGCCGGCCGCCCTGCGCTGTGAGCATGCTTTCGAACTTCTGCCGCCCCGCTCCCGAGCGGAGGACCTGCTCAGGGTCGGTCGAGACGCCGGCGAGCCGGCACATCTCACGCGCCACCTGGAGTGAGACCTCCAGCAGCTCCTCGTCGCCCTCGCCGCCCAGCGCATCGAGCGCCTCTTTGACCTCGAGCGCGTTGCCCACCGAGCGGCCGAGAGGGGTGTCCATCGCGGTCACGAGCGCGACCGTCCGCCGACCCGCCCCCTCGCCAAGCAGCACCATCTCCTCCGCCAGCTCCTGCGCGCTCACGACATCGGGCATGAACGCTCCGCGGCCGAACTTGACGTCGAGCACGATCGCATCCGCGCCGGCGGCGATCTTCTTCGACATCACGCTGGAGGCGATCAGCGGAATCGACGGGACGGTTGCCGTCACGTCGCGAAGCGCATAGAGGGCCTTGTCCGCCGGCACCATGCGCGGGGACTGCGCGGCGACTGCGATCCCGATCTCGCGCACCTGGCGGATGAAGCGGTCAGGATCGAGGTCGACGGTGAGGCCAGGCACCGACTCGAGCTTGTCGAGCGTACCTCCGGTGTGCGCGAGCGCGCGCCCGCTCAGCTTGGGCACCTTCACCCCGCAGGCGGCTGCCAGCGGCGCCGCGATCAGGGTCACCTTGTCGCCAACGCCGCCGGTCGAGTGCTTGTCGACCTTGGTGCCCTCGATCTGGCTCAGGTCCAGGACCTCGCCGCTGCGGACCATGGCCTGGGTCAGGGCCAGCGTCTCCGCACGCGTCATGCCGCGGATGCACACCGCCATCAGCCACGCGGCCATCTGGTAGTCGGGGACGTCGCCCTTGAGGTAGCTGCCGACAAGGAACTCGATCTCCTCCGGCGAGTGCTCGGCCCCGTCCCTCTTGCGGCCGATGACCTCGAGCGCGTTCAGCTTTTCTTGTACGGTTTGCCGTCCGCGGCCGGCGCCACTGCGCGCCCGACCGCCCCGGCCACGACCACAATCGTGAGCACATACGGCAGCATGCCCACGATCTGGTAGGGAAGCTGCACCCCGCCGATCTGCAGCCTGCCGCTCAACGCGTCGGCGCCGGCAAACAGAAGGGAGGCCAGGAAGGCCCCGACCGGCGTCCACCCGCCGAAGATCATGGCCGCCAGGGCGATGAACCCTCGGCCCCCGGTCATGTTGGGCAGGAAGTTTCCAATCTGCTGCAGGGTGAAGTAGGCACCGCCGAGCCCGGCCAGCGCGCCGCTCAGGATCACGTTCGAGTAGCGCACGAAATAGACGTTGATGCCCGCCGTCTCTGCGGCCAGCGGATGTTCCCCGCACGCGCGCGTACGCAGTCCGAAGACTGTCCTGAAAAGCAGGAAGTGGACGATCGGGATCAGCGCGAGTGCCGCCAGCGTGATCACGCCGATGAAAGGCGCATTGGGCAGAAAGTTCAGATGCAGCGCAGGCAAAACGCCTGTCCCCGCGAGCTCGGAGTTCTGGATATAGGTCCGGTAGAAGGACCCCGTGATGCCGATTGCGAGGATGTTGATCACGGTCCCGCTCACGATCTGGTCGACAAGGAACTGGATCGAGAGCACCGCATGCAGCGCTGCGATCAGCATGCCGGCCACGATCGCCACCAGGACGCCGAGCCACAGGTTGTGCGTGGCGACTGCGGCGGCGTATCCCGCGAAGGCGCTCGTCAGCATGATCCCCTCGAGCGCGATGTTGACCACGCCGGAACGCTCGCTCATGACCCCGCCCATGGCGGCCAGAACCAGCGGCGTGCTGGCGACGAGGGTGGCGATTATGAAGCCGAAGATGTCGAGGTGGGAGAGGAAGTCGGTCATGTCTCCGAGGAGACTCCTGCCGTCTCGCGCTGCGTGATCTGCAGGCCACCGACGGGCACCTCGCGCAGGCGCAGGATCCACCGCACCATCGCCGGCGCGGCGACGAACATGATCACGATCGCCTGCACGATCGAGATCAAGTCCGACGACACCTGGGTCTGCAGCTGCATGAAAGCAGCGCCGTTGCGCATCGCGCCGAAGAGGAAGGCCGAGGGCAGGATCGCCCAGGGATTGCTGCGGGCCAGCAGCGCCACCGCGATCGAGTCGAACCCGTAGCCGACCGAGAACGACGCCGGCATGTAGTGAGAGACGCCGAGGATCTCATCGGCGCCGGCGAGTCCCGCCAGAGCGCCCGAGATGCCCATGGCCAGCACGAGCGTCCATCCGACTGAGATCCCCGCCGCGCGCGCCGCGCCCTGGCTGAAGCCAACGGTGCGGATGCGAAACCCGATCGTGGTGCGCTGGATGAGGAACCACACGACGGGCACGGCCAGCACGGCGAGGATGAGTCCCAGGTGGAGCCGCGAACCCGCGAGGAGCGTCGGCAGCTGCGCCGCCGGGTCGATGAATGCCGTGCGCGGGGCAGACGAGTGCGGATCCGACATCGGGCCCTTGTTGATCAGGAAGTCGGTCAGCTGGAACGCGACGTAATTGAGCATGATCGTGGTGATCACCTCATGCGCCCCGAAACGGGCCTTGAGGAGCCCCGGTACAGCGGCCCAGATGAATCCGCCGAGCATGCCGGACGCGAGGGCGAGCGGGATGTGGACGATGCCCGGGAGCCCGTGCAGGCTGGCGGCGGCGAGGACGCCGAAGATGGCGCCGAGATAGAACTGGCCCTCCGCCCCGATGTTGAAGAGGCCGGCGCGGAACCCCAAGGCAACCGCCAGGCCCAGGAAGACGTAGGGGACCATCGCCACCAGCGTCTCGGGAAACGCTCGCTCGTTGGTGAAGGCGCCCTGGAAGAGCGCGGTGAAGGCTTCGATCGGGTCCGAGCCCGTGACCACCACCGCGACCCCCGCGACGATGAACCCGCAGAGCACGGAGACGAGGGGAAGGACAACGGCCGCGAACAGCCGCTGGCGCAGGGCGCGGTCGAGCTTCACGCCGCCCCGGCCATCAGCAACCCGATCCGGTCGCGGTCGGCCTCCTTCTGGTCGAAGATGGCCACGACGCGACCCCGGTACACGACCGCGACGCGGTCGGCAAGCGAGAGCACCTCGTCGAGCTCGGAGGAGACGAGAAGGACGCCCATCCCGTGGTCGCGCTCCTCCACCAGCCGGCGGTGGATGAACTCGATCGAGCCGACGTCGACCCCGCGCGTGGGCTGGCTGGCCAGCAGAACCTTGGGCTGGGTGCCGATCTCGCGCGCGACGACGAGCTTTTGCTGGTTGCCACCCGAGAGCGATCCGGCGGGCTGATCCGGGCCCTGGGTACGGATGTCGAAGGCCTTGATCAGCTTGACGGCGTATTCGCGGACGGCATCGAACGTGCGGACGATCCACCTCGCGAACGGCGGGCGGTCGAAGCGGGACAGGACCAGGTTGTCGGAGACCGGGAGCTCCAGCACGATGCCCATCCGGTGCCGGTCGGCCGGAATGAATCCGAGCCCGGCCTCCAGCGTGCTGTGGGTGCTCGCGTGCGTGATGTCGCGGCCGCCGAGGAGGATGGCGCCGGCCCGCGGCATCCGCAGCCCGACGATCGCCTCTACGAGCTCGTTCTGCCCGTTGCCCTCAACCCCGGCGATGCCGAGGATCTCGCCCGCGCGCACCTCAAGGCTCACCCCGTCCACTGCCACCTGGTGGCGGTCGTCCTGGACCGACAGGTCCTTGAGCTCGAGCAGCACCTGGCCCGGCTTGGCCTCACCTTTCTCGACTCGCAGCAGCACGCTGCGGCCGACCATCAGGCGCGCCTGGATTCTTTCGGGCTGGTCGTGGCCACGACCTTGCCGCGGCGCATGACGGTGATCTGGTCGGCGACCTCGATGACCTCGGCCAGCTTGTGGGTGATGAAGATGACCGCGGCCCCGTCGCGAACAAGCGCGTGCACCACGTCGAACAGGCCGCGCACCTCCTGCGGAGTGAGCACCGCGGTCGGCTCGTCCAGGATCAGCAGGCGAGCCCCTCGGTAGAGGGCTTTGAGAATCTCGACGCGTTGCTGGACGCCGACCGACAGGTCCTCCACGCGACGGCTGGGATCGACCTCGAGGCCGTACTTGCGCGAAAGCTCGGCCACCTTGGAGATGGCCTGACGCTGGTCGACCACCCCCAGACCGGTGGCGATCTCGTTGCCGAGGATGACGTTCTCGGCGACGGTAAGCGGCGGGATGAGCATGAAGTGCTGGTGAACCATGCCGATCCCGAGCTTGATGGCGTCCTGTGGCGAACCGATGTGCACAGCTCGTCCGTCGAAGCTGATCTCACCCGAGTCGGGCCGGACCAGGCCGTAGACGACGTTCATGAGCGTCGACTTGCCTGCCCCGTTCTCCCCCAGCAACGCGTGGACCTGACCCCACTCGACGGTCAGGTCCACGGCGTCATTGGCTCGAAGGCTGCCGAAGGTCTTGACGATCCCTCGGAGCTCGAGCGCTGGTGTGGCTATCCCTTATACCCCGTCTGCAGACTCCCGTCGGCGAGCTTCTTGAGCGCGTCCTGAACCATCTGCTTGACCGCAGCCGGAACCTGCGAGTCGTAGTTGTGGAACGGCGAAACTCCGACCCCGCCGTTGGCGGCGTCGAAGCTGAGGAGGCCGTTGGACGGCCAGGTGTTCTTGACCATGTCCGAGATCGCGGTCTTGACCGCAAAAGCAATGTGCTTCTCGGCGCTCGTGACCAGGCATTTCTGGGCGTCTGGGTAGGACTCGAACTGGTCGACGTCGACACCGACGCACATCTTGTTGGCCTGTACCGCTGCCAGCAGGGCCCCGTTGCCGGTGTTGCCGCCGGCGCCGAACACGATGTCTGCGCCCTGGCCGAACATGGCGGTCGCCTGCTGCTTGCCCCAGTCGGGGTCGTTGAAGCTCTTCGCGCCACTCGGCGGCTGGTAAACGCCAAGCGTCTTAATGTTCGGGTTGGCGTACTTGGCGCCGTTCTCGTAGCCCACGCGGTACTTGTGCACGGGCGGGATGTCGAGCCCGTAAACTCCGCCGATGGTGTTGCTCTTGGTGAGCTTGCCGGCCACGATGCCGGCCAGGAACCCGGCCTGGTCCTCGCGGAACACAAGACCGACGAGGTTCGCCGGCGGCTTGTCGTAGGCGTAGTCGACGATCGCGAACTTGGTGTTGGGGTTGGCCTTGGCGACGGCCAACGTGTCATCACCGAGCAAGAAGCCGACGGTCACGATCATGTCGTACTTCTGGTCGATGAAGAGCTGCATGTTCTTCTGGTAGTCGGTGGGCTGGGTCGATTCGATGACCTTGGCCTTCACGCAGAGGCTGGCGTCAGCCTGCGCGTCCTGGACGCCCTTCCAGGCGTTGGCGTTGAAGGATTTGTCCGACAACTTACCTACGTCGGTGACGAGGCCGACGTTGTAGGTCTTGGTGCAGCTCGACGTGCTACCTCCGGTGCCGCCGCAGGCGAACCCGAATACGGCGGCCGCCACCAGGGCCGTCAGGGCACCCATGCCCTTCAGTGATCTCATCCGTGTACCTCCACAATCTCCGTCGCGGTCAAAGCGTTTCGAACGGGAGTCTAAGCCAACTCGTTGACGGACGAAACAGCCAAGTTCAGGCCCCGATCGGAGAGGGCTGGTCGATGGCCTCCAGCAGCGCTCCAAGCTGGGAGATGCTGTCCAGCCGGTACCAGCCGGCGGTTGGCAAGGACTCCGGAGCCACCTGCTCGTGCTGCCAGGTCACGGGATAGGGGATGTGGACCCCGCGCCCGCCAAGGGTCAGCACCGGCGCGATGTCCGACCGCAGCGAGTTGCCGACCATCACGAACTCCTCAGGCTTCACGCCGTGCCGTTTCGAGACGGCGCGGTAGGTGTCGACGTTCTTCTCGCTCAGGATCTCGACGCCAGAGAAAAGCTCGGCCAAACCCGAGCGCGCAAGCTTGCTCTCCTGGTCGAACAGGTCTCCCTTGGTGATGAGCAGCAGGGAGTAGCGCGGGACCAGCCCGAGCAGGGCGTCCTCCACCCCGTCGAGGAGCTCTGTAGGCTCGCCCAGCATGCTCTTCCCCCAACCGAGGATCACCTTCAAATCCTCGGTCGGTATCCGTCCCTGCGTCAGCTCGATCGCCGTCTCCAGCATCGACAGGGTGAAGGCCTTCACCCCATAGCCGTAGAGGCTGAGATTGCGCATCTCAGTCTCCGCGAGGTGGCGGTCGACGTCAGCGTCGGGGACGTGCCGGCGCAGGAGATCACGAAGCGCGGACTGGGTGAGGTTGAACCTCGTCTCGTTGTGCCAGAGCGTGTCATCGCCATCAAAGGCGACCACTCGTATGGACATAGCAACAAAAAGACTACGTGGTGATGCGGTCTATCTCCGCGAGCTCCTCTGGCGTGAATTCCAGGTTGTCGAGCGCGCCGAGATTTTCCTCGAACTGGCGCACGCTGCTGACGCCGACGATGGCGGACGTGATGGGCGGCTCGCGCAGCACCCATGCGAGAGCCATCTGCGAGAGCTGTTGTCCGCGACCGGTGGCGATATCGTTGAGCTTCCGCACTTTGTCTACGTTCTGCTTCACGGTATCTTCGCTTAGCGATCCGGCCCTGCTGGCGCGCGACCCTGCCGGCACGCCTTCGAGGTAGCGCGAAGTGAGCATCCCCTGCGCCAGCGGCGAAAACGGGATGCAGCCGACTCTCTCATCTTCCAGGACGTCGATCAGCTCCGGTTCGATCCAGCGATTCAGCATCGAGTAAACAGGCTGGTGGATGAGCAGGTGGATGCCCATGCTCCTCAGGATCGCGACCGCGTCGCGCGTGCCGGCGGGCTGGTATTGA
>WNGG01013830.1_pt1 | contig 17570 bp, 18 predicted proteins | sample 5400661 | NCBI WGS metagenome assembly WNGG01 (sample SAMN13153372, study PRJNA577476) | soil metagenome | isolation source: 100 cm soil or saprolite under Garry oak tree replicate 1 | place: USA:California | collected 2016-06-15 | reverse complement strand
TTCAATGGATTTTTTAATCCGGACTGCCGGCGTTATGATGGGCGCGTATTCTCTGGTGCATCGAGGTCCAAATGTCTAATTCCAGCCGCCGCGAATTCACGAAAAAATCCCTGCTGTTCGCGTTGGGTCCCGTCGCGGCGGAAAGCGCTTTTTTCTCTTCTCCTCTATCCGCCGCGCCCGCGGAACCACAGGGATCCGGCAGCGATTTTTTCCAAGGTTTCAAGCACGAGCAAATCCAGACGGCGGGCGCGACGATCAACGTCGTGTACGGCGGCAAGGGCTCGCCGCTGTTGCTTTTGCACGGCATCCCGGAAACCCATGTGCTTTGGCGCAAAGTGGCGCCGGTGCTGGCGCAAACTTTCACTTTAGTGATTGCGGACCTTCGCGGCTATGGCGATAGCAGCAAGCCTCCCGGCGGCGCGGATCACTTCGGCTATTCCAAGCGAGCCATGGCTCAGGACCAGGTGGAAGTGATGGAGCACCTGGGATTTCGCAAATTTGCGCTGGTGGGACACGATCGCGGGGGCCGCGTCGCCCATCGCATGGCCCTGGATCACGCGGATCGCCTAAGCAAGCTGGTCATTCTCGACATTGTGCCCACCTATAAGTGCTATCAGAATGTGACCAAGGACTTCGCCACCGTCTTTTTCCACTGGTTCCTGCTCGTTCAGCCGCCTCCATTTCCTGAAACGATGCTCGGAAATAGCGCCGAACTTTTCCTCAAGACGATGTTGTTTCGTCTTGGCGGCGAAGAGCCGGGCAAAGACATTCCTCAATGGGTCGGCCAGCCTGCTTACAACGACTATCTGCGCTGCTTCCGCGACCCGGCCGCGATCCGGGCTCTCTGTGAAGATTACCGTGCGGCCGCATCCATCGATTTGGCACACGACGCAGCGGACCTGAATAAGAAAATCCAATGTCCGCTTCTCGTCCTTTGGTCCGAGAAAGGCCCTTTCCACCGCATGTACGACGTCCTGCAGACTTGGAGAGAGCGCGCGAACCAGGCAAGCGGTAAGGCCCTCGCTGCCGGCCATTTTCTTCCGGAGCAAATTCCGGAGCAATTGATCAGCGAAATCAAACCGTTCCTGACGGCTTGATTAGCGCCGAGGATCTGCGTCCGAGCTGATCTTCGCGCGCAAAAGCGGAAGAGCGCGGGCTAAGGAGAACCGAATTCTCGACGCGTGGTTTTCACAACTTTGTACCGCCGCCTTAGCGCAACCGTATTAGTCCAGAGTTGCGTCCGACTTGATGGATGGGTATATACTCTCAGCCACAGGAAGGCCCAAAACTAAGTCCCGAGGTGACCTATGCCAACACTAGGCCCAAGTTATCGTGGCTTGCGCGTACTTCTGGTCTCACTCGCCGCTGGCGTGGCTCTCTTTTTGGTCGGCGCGATGGCGTGGTTAGCCGTCGCCAACGCCGCGCCCAAGCCGAAGCCAGCCGCCGATGCCGATAAAGACAAAGCCGCCGTAGACGATCTCCAGCGCTCTCTGCGCCTGGATACTTATCGGATTGAGGGCGATAACGGCGCAGCGCGGGGCGAAGTGATCTACGCCTTCAAGTGCTGGATGTGTCACAACCAATACACCAAGAGCGCCCCTTACTTGGCCGATCTTTATAAGCGGCCCACGCTGGTTTCCGGCTCCCCCGTTACCGACGAAAACGTCGCCGCCAAAATCAAAGAGGGCGGTCCCCTCATGCCGTCAAATAGCCACAATCTGTCCGATTCCGACGTGGCGGACCTGGCGGCCTATATTCGCTCCGGCAAATGCTGCGTCGAGGGCGAAAATCCGCCCATGAATCCTTGGTATAAGGCTGAGACGCACAAGTGGCCGGTGCAAAGCGGGCTCACCGGCGGCGCCGCCGGAATGGTGAAGATCAAGAACGGAGATTCTCCCGAGGGCGTAGGCGTCCAGCTCATCGCCCCGAACGGCGTCCGAACCACGGTATATACCAACGGTGACGGCAAATTCGAATTCCCCAAGATGCAATCAGGCTCCTACACCCTGCGGATTCCCTCGCCCGTGCCCTTCAAGCCTTACGTGCGCGATGCGGTTTCCATCGAGGGCGCGACGAAACTCGACGACATCGTGCTGGAAAGGGTCGCCGATTCAGACGATCTGCCGGCCTCGCCGGTGCTCGAATCCCAACTCAGCGGCGCGGAGATCCTCTGGAACGTTCAGGGCACAGCAGAAGAAAAAGCCATGCTGCAGAAAAACTGCTCCGGCTGCCACTCCTGGCAGCAGATTTTCCGGAATCGCTTTGACGAACGCAGTTGGGGTCTGATCGTTGACCGCATGATGCATTTTACCGGCACTGCCATTGCCGTTCGCAACAAACCCATGAACGCCCCGGACCCCGAAGCCGCAATGCTCACCAAGTTTCTCACCAGGGTCCGCGGTCCGGAATCGCAGGATATGCCGCTGCGCGTCTTCCCGCGCCCCAGAGGCGAGTCGACAAGAGTCGTGGTTACCGAATACGAGTTGCCGCGGAATTTGTTGATGCTCCACGATGCTGCGCTCGATGCACAGGGCAACGTTTGGTACACCAGCCATAAGACTCGCTACGTCGGCAAACTCGACCCAAAGACCGGCATTGTTACGGACTACACCATTCCGTTGACGCCCGGCTCTATGCCCGGTACGCATCACGCCGTCATAGATAAGAACGGAATCGCCTGGATCTCGGAAAACTGGGCGCATCAGCTCAATCGCCTCGATCCCAAGACAGGCGACGTGAAGCAAGTCCTCATTGCCAGTCACACTCCCATTAATGCACCCAGTTTCGGAAATTTCACCCTGGACTCGGAGGGCTTCGTTTGGGATGCCCGTGAGAACAGGATTGTGAAGATGGATCCGAACACCGCTAAGGTCCTGCAGGAATGGCCGCTTCAGGCAAACAGCAGCTACGACAATACCATCTCTTACGATGGAAAATATTGGGGCGGCAGCGGGCCGGCCAACTGGGGCAATACCGTCGAAATGCTGGAGATTCAAACCGGGAAGCTACTGAACCTGAATAGCGGCGCGCACATGATGACCGCGAAACGCGGCGGCTTTGACCCCTTCGGAAACACCTGGTGGGGCGGCGCTGATGGCTCGCTGATCGAACTCAATGCCAAGGCGCAACGCATCGACGAATACACACCGCCGACTGCCCCCGCTCCCTACACCGATTTCTACGAAGCTATGCCGGACAAGAATGGTGAGGTGTGGGCAGGCGTACTGCACGGGCAGCAGATGCTTCGGTTCAACCCCAAGACCAGTCATTGGACCGTCTATCAGATGCCGGAGCCGTACTCCTATGACCGGAGAACCGTAATCGACACTTCCACAAAGCCGGCAACGGTTTGGTACGTGGACTACAATGGCTATCTCGTCCGCGTTCAACCGTTAGACTGATCTGGCTGCCGGCCCGAGCTATTTCGCGGCTGCGAGATGGCCTTGTTCTCAGAAGAGTACGGCGAGCGCTGGGAGGCTCGCCGTACTTGTTTTTTGCCGCCTACATTTTTTGATGAGTTAACCGGCAGCGCGTGCGCGCAAGCGAGCCATCCAGTGAGATTTCCCGCGCGCGCTGTGCTTCCTCAAGGTCATTGTGGTACGATGCGGGAACCATCCCTCTAAAAGGAGGTTTGTATGAAGCGTTCAATCCTGGCAGCACTCGTCCTGTCATGCACGCTGGCATTCGCGTTGGGCGTTCTGGCGCAACAGGCAGCCCCCAAGGAGCACAGCATGACCGGCTGTTTGAAGGCAGGCGACGAACCCAACAGCTATATGCTGACCGATGTAGATAAAGTAGAGACGGTCGGCATCGTTTCCTCGACGGCCAACCTGAAACCCCACGTAGGTCACAAGATCGAGGTTACCGGCATGGCCGTTCCCGCAAAAGAAGCCGAGGCCGAGAAGGGTGTGCCCAAGGCGAAACACTATATGAAGTTGACGGCCATCAAGATGGTCTCAACAACCTGTCCGTAATGGTTGTTGCAAAAAACTAAGCCTCTAGGCCCGGCATTCCAAAAAGTATCGGTTCAAGGCTTATTGCGGGTGCCATTTTTTTTCTACCTCGCTGCTCCTGCCAAATCAGTGGCCGCGAGCGATGCGGGTGGCGTGAGGCTCGATGACTCTGCGTCATCGATTGGCGGGTAAGTGTGTTCGCCAAACGGAACTGTAAACTGATGCGCACATTCGAAGTGATTTTCTTAATGATCACTCCGCGCACGATGCCCGCCTCAGAATTCCATTGAACGTGGTCACCGCGTTTAAATGTTTTTGGCATCGTCACGCCTGCGCCGTTTCGGGCGCCGAAGGCGCGTGGCAGAGCAGGGAATGCAAAGTGACCAGCGTGAGCCCGCCGGAGATGACCGGCTGCTGCACGAGCAGCTTCGCTACGAGCGGCATGGTCTGAAGCACTTCGGGCGAAACAAAAAGCCCGCCCAAACCCACTAGAACAGCAAGGCCCGCGGCGGCAAACTGCCGGTCGTCCCACTCTACCTTCGAGAGCATCTGCACCCCGTGCATGAAGACCACGCCAAACAGCAGCGTAGCAGCGGCCGAGACCACTGCCTGCGGCACCAGCACCAGCAACATGTCGAATTTGATGAAGCCGCCCAGTGCGATGAGGATCACGCCGGCCGCGAGTGTCGCAAAGCGCGAGCCTACGCGCGTCGTCCGAAGCATGCCCATATTGTCGGGGTAAACGATGGTGCTGAACCCGCCGACAATCCCCGCAAGCACGGACCCGATCGCCACGGCAAAGATACCCTGCGACATGCGTTCCGCGGAGAGCCTCTCATTTCCCCACTGCCCCACCATCTCGTACATCGCCATCGAGCCCATGCCTGCCGGAATCAAAACCAACAAGAACACGATGACCAACTCGGGCTGCACCGAAAATCCGAACGGGAACCATTGCGGCGCCACCAGCAGGGGCGCGTTGGCGACCAAACTGAACGAGATCGGCCGCAGAATCGCGTAGCAGGCGGTGCCGGCCGCGAGACCAATCAAAATCGCACCCCGTCGCAGATACCTTCCGCCCCATACGGTGATGCCCACCAGCACCGCCACAGCAATCAACCCGCCGAGAATATTCACCAGCGGAAAACCCGGGCTGGAAGGTACGCCGATCCAGTTGGGCAATGCGACGTCCGCCACCTGAATAATCGTAAGCATTACAATGATTCCCGATATGATCGGCGCGCGCAAAAAACGTGCGAACAAACCGATGAAGCTCAATCGGCGGATGGGCACGCTCAAGAAACACCAGATCAACGAAGCCACAAAAAACGATCCGTAGGCGGCGCCGAGCCCGCCGCTTTGCATATGGCCAACTGCAAGCAGCGCGGCAAAGTTACCGGCATAGGTCCCCTGCACCACCGGAAGCCGAAGCAACCACACGGATTGCAAAACGGTGATAAAGCCGCAAACCACAAAGCTCATGCCATAGAGGTAGGCAATGCGCTCCGCCGGCAAGTTGAACGATCGGCCCAGCAGGCTCGGAAACACAAACATCCCCGTCATGCCGAAGACGTGCTGCAGCCCCAGCATCAGCAACTGTCCCAAGGGGAGCCGGTCATTGATACCGACGTCGAAGGCCGCACGGCTGGTCATTTCATTCGTCGACATATTTCTGACAGAAGCTGCTAGGCCTCCAGGCTCCGCGCCTCGACGCCCTCTGTGAAAATTAAGCCATCTTCGATTCTTGAGAAAAGGGGATTCTTGAAAAAAGGTGGCGGCCCCGGGGAGGGTCGAACTCCCAACCTCCTGCTTCGTAGGCAGGCGCTCTATCCAGTTGAGCTACGGGACCGGCAGTTTTTTCGACTATAACACCATATTTCTCGAAACACGAAAGGCCGGCCGGAGCTTACAGCAAGCTCCGGCCGGCCTGCCCCACAAAGTCGCGAGCGCGGGATGTGCAGTTCGGTTAGCTTTTTTAGCTAGGACGCCGGCTTGTTTTTCAGGCGCTGACGGGCGATACGATCCGGGCGGGCTCCATGAAGCTGCGGCCACGCCGTTCCGGCCCCAAGGCCACGGCAATAGCCAAAACCACAATGGTAAAGATCTCGAATCCGGCCAGGGCCCAGCTGTAGCCCAGGCGCTTGCTTAGACCATATTCGGCCACCGGGGTGCGCGCGGCGAGCACAATTCCCATCTGGTAGGCGAGGCCGGGAACCAGGCCGCGCGTGGCATCGGCCGAAAGCTCGCTCAGGTGCGCCGGGATAATTCCCCAAGCGCCCTGCACGCCTACTTGCATCAGAAAGGCGCCGGCCGCCAGCGCTCTCAGTGATCCGCCGAAGGCCCACAGCGGAATGACGGCCAGGGAAAGAAGCAGCGCGCCGATCAGGCTGAGCCGGCGTCCTACTGTGTTCGAGAGTTGGCCAAAAATGATTCCGCCGAGCATCGCGCCGATATTTCCCAGGATCACGATGTAGGAAACGATGGCCACGCCGGTGTGATGCTGCGATTGCAGGAAGTCCGGATAAAGGTCTTGCGTGCCGTGTGAGAGGAACATCATGAAGGTCATCAGCAAGAGGAGATAGAGGCAGAGCTTCCATTGCTGGCCGACAGCTCGCAAGACGGCGCTTGTGGAGGGCGCACGATGATGCCGCCAAGCCTCCGACTCCGGCACTTTGGCGCTAATGTAAAATGCGAGCAAAGCGGGCACGCCGCCGAGCCAAAACATAGGTCTCCAGCCCCAAGCCGGAAAGGCGAAGCGGTAGGCCAGCGCGGCGAGCAGATATCCCACCGCGTAGCCATTTTGCAAAATACCGCTCAGCATGCCGCGCCAGCGGCTGGAGGTCGCCTCCATCACCAGCGATGTGCCCACGCCCCATTCGCCGCCCATGCCGATGCCGTAAAGAATGCGCAGGAACAGGAAGACCGCGTAGTTCGGCGCAAAGCCGCAGAGGAGCTCGATGACCGAAAAGAAGACGATGTTGGCGATCAGCGGAATGCGGCGTCCGTAGCGGTCCGTCAGCAGGCCAAAAATAAAGGCGCCCACAGGACGCATGAGCAGCGTCCAGGAGAGCGTCGCTACGATGGCTGCTTTCGAGACGTGAAACTGCGCGGCGAGGGAATCAAACAGGAAAACCACAACAAAAAAATCGAAAGCGTCCAGCGTCCAGCCGAGAAATCCAGCGGCCACGGAGTGGAACTGACCACTACGGCCGGCGCTCTGTGCGGCAGGCATGGGGATTTGCCGCCCCAGTGTGTGCCGACGCCCGACCAGGTGTCAACTCATTCCCGGCGAACTCGGTCACCCGCCCCGCGGCAGCGCGGAGCGAGGCTAAAAAGCCGCGGAAAAAAGGAAGCCCCGGATCGGTAGGGGGAACCGAGCCCGGGGCCGTGGGGGATGTGCTGGGCCGGAAGAAAATCGCCTGATCGTTCAGACCATCATCATTCTAGAAACTGCTTGCGCCGCCGGTCTCTGCCACCAATCGGCAGAGCCGGTAGAGTTCCGCATAAGTGAAGACAAGTTCCGCGCCGCCATTTTCAACGTCCCGATGGCCTATTCCCGCTTGCACAGAAAGCCGGCGCAATTTTTGCGTGCTCAGGCCCAGCAGAGCGGCCGCGCGGCTTTCATTTACCTTGCCTTGTGTTCGCGGACGCGATTCCATCGCTTGTGCCTGCATGGCGCCTCGTCCTTAATTGACCAGAATTCGTGTCCAGCGATCCTGCTCCACCGCCAGGATCATGCTCTTGTAAATATCGATGTCCCAGGCTTGCTCGACGCGGAAGCGGATGAAATCGTCGCTCTCATCGACGATCATCCCGCGCAGCGGCACGCGTACATCCGCTGCCGCTAACTGCAGAATCACGGGCTGGCCGATCCAAACTGCGTATGCGCTTTGCATGTGCCCCCCTTCGCAGTTCCTGGAAGCTCGTAAACGCAGCTGACATTCTCGGTAGCAGGGGCGTCACGGCCAATGGTACGGGGGCGTCATCCTAATGAGACAAAGGTACTGTTGGTTGATCCGGCACACGTTTTCCTGTTGTTCCACTGCGCCGGTACTTTGGGTGGATTGTCCCGATACTCCGGCGCAACGCATCATGCACGCATGCGGACGCGATCCATGCCGAGGAAGCCTAGGGCGAAAAGGTCGCTCCGCGGATGCCCAAAATGCTGCCCGGCATCCGGGATGCACAAATGATCTCCGCAGCGCGCCTTCTCTCCGTTATTGCCATGCTCAACCTCTGCTGGCTGGAATGTGCGCAAAATCCAGCCGTTTTCTGCTACTTTTTCCTGCCAGGCGATTCGCTCTTGGTTACGGCAGGGGTGTTTAGCGCGGCCGGAGCGCTGAAAATCGGCTCTCTCTCCCTGCTGGTCACCCTCTGTGCGATTGCCGGCGATCAGCTTGGCTATTGGATCGGGCGGCACGCGGGGCAGGCACTTTATCGCCGCCCGGATTCCGCCTTTTTCAAGCGCCGCCATTTGGGGCGCGCTCACGACTTTTACGAGAAATACGGGGGGAAAACAGTGATCCTTGCGCGCTTCATGCCCATCGTGCGCACATTCTGTCCTCTCGTGGCCGGAGCCGCGCAGATGCGTTATATCCGTTACCTATCGTTTGATATCTTAGGCGGGTGTTGCTGGGGTGCCGGCCTAGTATTGGGAGGTTATTTTCTGGGCTCGGTGGTTCCGAACATCAGCCAGCGCATCCACTGGGTCATCGCGGTGGTGGTGATCCTGTCCTTTCTCCCCGCCATGATTGGCGCCATCCGTTCGCGCTCGCGCCGAATCTCTAAACCGGACGCTGTTCCGCTTGGCCCATCGACACAGGGATAGGCTCGAACTCGCGAAGGGATCGGCCGCTCCGGTAGCCGAGCGCATCCCTTCAGTTCCAAAGGCCGTGATCTTCGATATCGGCCGCGTGATCGTGCGCTTGGACGCCAAGCGCGCATTTACGCCTATCGCCGCCGCCATGCATAGGGGCATCACTCAATCAGCTAAGCGCCTTTCCGCGGAAGATGCTTGGGAACTCATTCGCGCCGACCAGCGCTGGCGGGACTGGCAGGAAGGTCGCATCTCTCCACCCGAATGGCATCAGCATCTCATGAGCCGCCTGAAGCTCTCGTTGAGCTATGCGGAATTCCGGGATGCGTGGAGTCGGGTCCTCGATCCAGAACTGATCCTTGGCGAGAGTCTCTTCGACCAGCTCGGCGCCCGTTGTCAGCTCGCACTCCTTTCCAATACCGATCCAATTCACGTCGAATGCCTAGAGCAGCGCTTCACTTTCGGGCGTCACTTTCCTGTCCGCATCTATTCGTGCAGGGTAGGAACGAGCAAGCCCTCCCCCGGAATTTACCGAGCGGCCCTAGAATCGTTGGGTGTTGCGGCGCAAGAATCCCTGTATGTCGATGATATCCAAGAATTTGTGGATGCAGCACGGCAGGTAGGCCTAGACGCCATTCGCTTTCAAACGCGCGAATTATTGGAAGCCGAACTCCGGCGGAGGCATCTGTTCTGAAGTACAGGCGGCCTGACCTGGCCATAGGGGTAAACCCTTAATCTTCAACGCCTCGGGTTGACGAAGACAAAGTGAAAACTACGAAATTGCGTAAAGATTTCTGGTATTAGTACTCGCTCGGCCTCGCCCGCGATCTGGGCTTCTAATCACAAACCCCTCAATTTGTTTGAGTCTAGCTGGGCCATGAACCGCTCTTAAACTTGGCGCTCTACGTGCTTGAGTGAGTCTGGGCATAGCCCAGGGCGAGGACAGTCTAACGGGGAGAAAGGCTAATGATCGATAATTCTGATCAGGTTGTAGAGGGAAATCACGGGATACAAGGGTGGGTAACCGCGGCGATCGTGATTCTGGCGATCATCTCGATCGCGGGGCTGGGATTGGCCTGGCACAACTCCACGGAGTTGCAGCAGGCACAACAGGCCTTTAGCGGGCAGATGAAGACGGCCGCGGATAACAGCAGCCAGCAAGTGGCCGCGCTGGAACAGAAGCTGACACAAGCAAACGCTACGAGCAACGGCTTGCAAAGCGATCTCGGAGTCGTGGAGAAGAGACTGCGGGTAACTCAGAGTGATCTGAAGAAAGCCCGCGATGAAGAGGCCAAGATTAAAGAGGAAGACGCGCAAAAGCTGGCCCAGATGGACACAGACGTAAAGAGTCAGCTCGCCACCAAGGCTAGTGCGGATGACCTGAACGCCGTAAATGGCAGCGTCAATAACGTCAAGACGGATCTCGAGGGCACCAAGAGCGACCTGAAGATGGCGCGCAGCGAGTTGGGCACTTTGATCGCTCGCAATCACGAGGAAATCGACGTGCTCCGCCGCATGGGTGAGCGAGACTACGTTGAGTTCACCCTCTCGGGCAAAAACAAGCCGCAGAAGGTCGGAAGCATCACCGTCGAACTGCGCTCGGTGGATACAAAGAAGAACAAGTTTACGGTCGCCTTGACCGTGGACGATACTCGCACCGAGAAGAGAGATCGCACGGTGGACGAGCCGGTGGTTTTCTATCCGCGCGGCTCGCATCAAGCCGACGAATTTGTGGTGAATTCCGTGGCCAAGGACAAGATCAGCGGCTATATCAGCATGCCGAAGAACCCGCAGGCAACGACTGCAGCTGCATCCGGCGGCTAAAGTCTCCATCTCAAGGTAACGCACAAAAATGGCGGCGAGGTTTCATCTCGCCGCCATTTTCTTTTCGGATGACTCCTGGGCGGCCGCGCTAAACTTCCTCACTGCATGCTAGCGCCCCGCGTAATCATCTTCACGCCAGCCAACCTGCTCGGTGCCGGGGCTGGCCTCGCGAAGCCTGCCTCAGAGGCACTGATGGAGATCGAGAGGCGTAATATCCCGCTGGTGCTCTCTACGAATGGCACGCGTGCACAGCTCGAACCCCTTCGGCGAAAGCTCGGGCATGCTCATCCTTTCGTTACCGAAGGGGGCGGCGGGCTTTTCCTCCCCGATGGATACTTTGCCCTGCGCCTAGAAGGCGCCAAGCGGGTGGGGCGCTATTTGTGCGTTCCCTTCGGCCGCTCCTCCCAGGAAGCCGCCGCGGCGGTGGAAGATATTGCCAGGCAGACAGGGGCGGAGGTCGTTCGCTATTCAGAAATGAGCAGGCGCGAAATTGCCCGCAATGGCGGAATGACCGAACGCGATGCCGAAGCATCCCGCCAAAGGGAATTCAGCGAACGGTTCTTCTTCGCGGGAAATGCAGATTTAGCAGCTCCGGCATTTGAAAAGACGGCCGGGGAGCACCATTGGCAAATTCGGCGTTACGAGCCGTTTGGGGAGCTTTGCTCCGGCAACGACGAAGGTAAGGCTCTCCGCTATCTAATGCGACTGTACCGGGAAGCGCTCCGGTCGCGTGTGCGATCCGTGGCGATCGGCAAGTCCGCCGAAGACTTGTCTTTGCTAGCGGCCAGCGATCAAGCCTTCATCTTGCCCTTAAGCTCCGACCGCTTCGATGAGAATCTAGCCTCAAAAGTGCCGAATGCCGCCAGAATCGATGTCCCTGGCACGTCAGGCTGGAATGAAACAGTTCTGAGCGTTCTGAGCCGCGAGTGAACGGCATGCGGATTTTTAGACCAACTGATGGGACAAAGAGCGATTTTTTTGCGCTCCCAGACGAACTTGCTCGCCGCAGGCTGCACCTAAGCAGCACATATTATGGTGCTTGCAGTGGCAGCGGGATTGTTCTGCCCTGGAAGAGAAATTGCCTCTCCTAGCATAGGGCAGACGTGTGAAATTTCTTCGTCGCTTACGGGTCCCGGCATCGGAATCGCAGCTCGCGATAACACTTGCAGTTTCATTGGTCATGATGGCTGCAATGCTGGTCTGCTTGCTCTGGCAAGCCAACGTCATAGCTTTCCAACAGGAGCTCATCCGTTCGCTTTGGAGTTGGAAAAACGGCGGCTAAGTCTCTCCGCAGTGGCTGCACTGGAAATCAAGCCTGAAAATCATTAGCCAAAAACGGCAACGGGAGCCTGGCGGCTCCCGTTGCTTTACTTTTTTTTGAGCGCGGCAGACTTGATAAGGCTGCCGGCTTAAAGCACCGCAGCAGCGGTGCCGTTTAAGCTTGCTAGTGTTCTAAAGCCGGTGGATTCATTCTCCCTCCGCTCTAGAGCCTAACCCCTTTTTAACGCCGTTTGCGAGCAAGCGCAAGAAAAAGATCAAGGGCAAATTGACTGTCGGTTTGCCCGAGGCCTATTTAACGAAGACTCCTTCGCGCAATTGATCGCGGCTTACGAAGGTCTTGGAGGTGCGAAACTTCTCGAAAAGCTCTTGTATCTCGCGATTCTGAAAGACATGCCGTGGTTGAACCAAGGCGGGCACCGGAACCACTTCCAGGGTGTGCGCATCCAGAACGCGGTAGCGCTGAAACTTTTCCGGCGGGCGGGTATGGAAAATAGCCAGGACCGCTCCGCCGTCGCGGGTGAGGGAGGTGATGCGGGACAAGAATCGCTGAGCGGCCTCCCGATCCATGTAGTCCAGAACATCCCACAGCAGGATGGCATCGAAGCTATCTACGGGATAGCGAAGGTTGGACGCGAGGAAGCGGTCCGCCCGAGCTGCCGGCGACATATCGGGTGGCGGGGTGCCAACGGGGAGCGACAGGACACGCTGTGAATCCTGCTCCAGGAATGCTCCCCAAGCGGCGAACAAATCTTCCGTGTAGACCTTGAAGTTACGTTCTATGAAGAACGTAACGGTAGCCTGGGAAACTGCGCCCAGATCAAGAAGATTCCCTCTGCCAATGTCATCGATCTGCCAAAGGAATTCCTTTAGCCCGTTGGAGAATCGGCCTGAACTCGGTTCACCTGTACTTCCAGGCACGACCTTGGGAGCGTGTAAGGGAACAGGCGGAACGCGAAGGCTGCGGCCGTAGGCCGGACGCACAGTCGGCGTATTTGTGCTCTCCAGGGAATTTACGGGTCGAAGCTTGTTGATGAAGCTCATACGTGCACCCGAGAGATCCCTTCTGCCACTGGAACCTGAACCTTTTTGTCTGGCGCCGGGCGAGGCCGCTCTTCCTTCTCGAGGTTCACCCGCAAACCGTGTACTTCTGCCCCTTCTTCAATCGAGATCAGCGGGGTGCTAATCGGGCCAATCACTCTGCCCGTGGCGGCGATTCGAACTCGATTGTGTGCCCTGATGTTTCCCTTGACTTCTCCGCGCACGACGACTTCCTGTGCCTCGATCTCCGCCGTAACGCGGCTCTCGGGCCCGATGGTCAGTTTGCCCCCATGGAGGCGAATTTTGCCGTGTACCTCGCCGTCGATGAAGAGATCTTCCCGGCCGGTAATCTCGCCTTCGACGGTAAGCAAGCGTGTCAGGCGGCCCGGGGTAGAAGAGCTGAGTAGCGACGCCGCTGCGGGCGTATTCTGATCCAGCGGAGAAGTTTGCGGCACCTCGGTCATCGGTGTTGATTTCGTCTGTGCAGGCAGAGAAGGAGCTTGGGGCTGATCCTGCTTTCGCCACATAAGCGCCTCCTTGCAGGCGGTCAAATACTAGTTAAGCCGCGGAATTTACTTCTTGGCTGGGGACGACGACTATAGTACAGGATTTTACCGATGTAAACGAAAAAGCGCCTGTTATTCGGGTTTCTAGGTGACCTGGCAGTCAATAAGCCCCGGGAGATAGCCCATCCGTGCAGCCCCCGACGAAGACGATTCCGGCTGTGGGTGACGCAGTTCCCAGACGGCCACGAGATAACCAACAGTTTCGAGGAAAAATGCCTTCCTGCCTTGTCGCGATTCCCACCAAGTCGCAGGTTCGAATTCGGAGTCGGGAGCGCCGGCCACCTCTAAGCTGACGCCGGCTGGCAACACTCTGCGAAAGATATACCGGGCGCGGCGCGTGTGATAATTCGACGTCACCAAAAGGATTCGGCGCCAGCCCTTTTCAGCTATCAGAACTCGCAGGCCCTCGGCTTCCTCACGGGTATCATCGGCCCGATGGGAGAAGCGCACGATTGCCGTTGCGGGCACGCCACGGGACTGCAAATCTCGCGCCATAAAATCCGCGACCGAGGCATAAGGCCGGAGCATGCGGCCGCTGGCTACGACTTGGGGAGCCCATCCAGTGTGAAAGAGCGCCGCCGCCTCCGCCGACCGATCAGCGGTAAAGTTGTCATCCCCAAGGACGACAATGACGTCGGCAGGTTCAATGCGGTCCTGCACAATCCAAAATCCGGCGGCGGCCCGCAACAAGGGATACCGCGCAACATAGACCATACCTGCAAGTCCGCAGAGCACCAGGAGGCCCAGCAGGCGGAAGATGATGCCGCCCTGCTGGCCGCTCATCATGCTTTTAAATCAGGGGCGTTTGGATCCAGCTGACGAAGCCGCTCGGCAGCTTGCTCGGGCAGGAGCGCGTTGAAGTACACTTCTTTGATGCTATAGGATTTGCTGCTCTGCTCGACGATGGGAAGTATTTCGATATGCCAATGGAAATCGTCGGCCAATGTGCCCCAATACGAGGCAAGCTCCCCCTTCGGATGAATCGTATTGGGCGCCGTATGGACCACCAAGTGATAGGATCCCGAAACCTGCGTCAGGCGACGCAGTGTGCGGCCGAGCAGCGCGGCCAGATGCCTCATGTTCGCGCCAGGCTTGGGTTGTTCAAATAGATGGCTGTGTTTGCGCCAGATCAGCCAGACTTCAAACGGCACGCGCGAAGCATAAGGACAAAAAGCGATGTAATCGCCCTGCGAATCGACGATGCGCCGGCCCTGCCTTTGCTCCTGACGCAGAATGTCGCAGAAAACACATCGCTCTTTTTCTGCGAACCAGGCCATGGCGGAGCGAAGCTCGTAGAGAACGCGGCGGGGCACAAACGTGGTCGCGGTCACCTGGGAATGCGGGTGCTCCCATTCCCCGCCCGATAATTTGCCCTTGTTTTCGAATACCGTGACGTATTTGAAGCGCAAATCCCGCTTCAAATCGGTCAGGCGCAGCGCGTAAGCCTCTAACACGCGCTCGATCTGTTCGTCGCTCATGCGCGCCAAAGTCAGCTGATGATCGGGCGATTCTATGATGATTTCGTGGGCCCCCAGCGGCCGCATCCGATCGTAAATTCCGTCGGGCATCCGACCGGGCTCGCCTTCAATGCGATAAAGCGGCTGAAAGTGAGGGATCACACGGACTTGCGCCGACCCGTTCGCGGGCAATTCCAACAAAGGCTTTATGCCGTCCGCATGATTGGGGCAGAGAGGGCAAGCATCCTGAGCGAGAGAGTCCTCACGATATCCCACACGCACCCAACTGCGAGTGATCGGGTCCTTACGAAGTTCCATACGGGAATTGCAGGCCGCGTGAAATGCCGCCGCGCATATTATTTATAACGCCGGGGCCACAGAGGCGCAAGGATGCAGCCGGCAGTGCGCGCAGCGAAGGCAAGGACGTCAGCGGACATATCTCGCCGGCGTAGGTCCCTCCTCCAGGCGATGGCGGTCCCAAATCGCCCCTTCGCGGGTATAGGTGGCCATCTCAAAATCCTGCGTCAGTTCCAGACAATCGGTGGGACAAGCATCCTCGCAAAGGCCGCAAAACATGCAGCGGGAGGTGTCGTAGGTAAACGTGGTAAGCACTTTGCGGCGCGTGGCATCGTCGCGTTGCCAGCCAACTACAATCAGGTTTTCCGGGCAGGCCAGCGCACAAAGATTGCACGCGATGCACAGCGTTTCGCCGGTTTCGGGACTATTATTAAGCCGCGGCGCGCCGCGATAGCGCTCGGCAACCATCGGCCTCTCCAACGGATACTGCTCGGTATAAATGTACTTTGGATTTTGCGAGCGGAAGGTCAGCAGCAAGCCCTTCCAGAAGTCCACCATAAACATGCGGCGAAGTATTTCCATCATAAGTTGTTTAGTCTGTGGCCCCGGTATGGCTTTGTCAAGGCGAGCGGCCCTAAAGGCTACAGTGGGCCGCTGTTTCTTGCAACTCCCCGACGGCGCGCCCAAGCGGCTGTCAGCGTTCAAGCTCCATTTGCCCATTCCCGATGTTAAAATCACGCGATGGCCACTGCCGAACAGCGCCCTCATCTGAACATCCGGCCCGCGCGTGACGATGATGCGCCGGCTCTTCGCGAAATCTTCAACGATGCCGTCGAAGACGGGTTCGCCACCTTCGACCGCGCCTTGCGTTCGATCGAAGACCAGAAGCATCTGATTGCCATGGCAGAGCAGGATTCGCAGCATCCCTTGTTCGTCGCCGAAGTGCGCAATTGGGTTTGCGGCCTCGTTTCCATCGAGCCCTATGAGGAAAGGCTCCTTCGGGGAGAGATAGGCGAAGTAACCGTATTTGTGCGACGTTCCTTTCGGAGCTATGGCATCGGGCGTCAGTTGATGCGCCTGGCGCAGACCGAGGGCGCCAGACTCGGGTACCGCAAGCTTATCGGCCACGTCCTCTCGGATAACCAAGAAAGCTTGCGACTATGCAAATCTACGGGATGGCGTGTGGTTGGCGTGCACGAAAAACACGCCCGCCACGGCGATCGTCTCCAGGACGTCACGGTGGTCGAATATCTTCTCCCGGCTGTTCCCAGAGCCGAGTGATTTTGTCGGCTTCCGATGGATGACCTCGCATACATGCAGTTGGCGCTCGCTGAAGCGCGAGCTGCGGCGGAAAAAGGAGAGGTGCCCGTCGGATGTGTCATCGTGCTGCGGGATCGCCTCCTGGCGCGGGCGGGAAACCGCACGTCGGAAATTATCGCCTGAATGGCGCCGCTCTTTACGTCACGGTCGAGCCGTGCGCGATGTGTGCCGGCGCGATGATTCAGGCGCGAATCGCTCGCCTCATTTACGGTTGCAACGATGCCAAAGGCGGCGCCGTACATTCGTGCTTTGAAATTTTTAACCATCCCATGCTTAATCATCGAGTCGAAGTGCTCGGCGGCGTACTGGCCGAAGAATGCGCGCTAGCGGTACAGACGTTTTTTGCGGAGCGAAGATAGCCGCGACCTCGGATTGCTCAGAAACTGAGCCTCCGCTAAACTTCCTCTCGGGAGAGGTGTCTGAGCGGTTGAAAGAGCCCGCCTCGAAAGCGGGTAGCCTGGCAAAACCGGGCTCGTGGGTTCGAATCCCACCCTCTCCGCCATATCTTTTTCCCCTAGTAAATCCGTTACCATTGACCTCGTGCTACCGCTTTTCACCTATTTCGATCCTGGCGCAGGGAGCGGAAACCTTGGAATTGGCCACCTACGCCCGACAAAAGAATGAAGCTGGGAAATGGCGTTATCAGCGAATTGAGCAGGGGCCGGGCAGGAAATATGGGCACCTCAAGCCGCCGTTCTATTTCCGGCCTACTTTGCCCAACGGCAAACGCTCCTGGATCGAGCTGAAGGCGAGGAGTTTTGCCGAGGCTAAGGCGGAGATTCCGAGCCTAGAAGCCGCTCTCGAAGCGCAGAAGAAAGGCCTCACTGTCGCAGAAGCCGACGACCTGCGGCGCGGCTGTGGTCCCATCGCGATGATCCCGCACATTAGGGCGGGGCCTCGGCTAACGGGAGCCAAACTTGAAAACGCGTGTCACCGGGCTTGGAGCTGACCTGAATACTTCCCCGGTGCTTTTTCACAATTCGCTGGACAGTGTCCAACCCGAGGCCCGTACCTTCGC
>WNGG01012262.1_pt2 | contig 17577 bp, 18 predicted proteins | sample 5400661 | NCBI WGS metagenome assembly WNGG01 (sample SAMN13153372, study PRJNA577476) | soil metagenome | isolation source: 100 cm soil or saprolite under Garry oak tree replicate 1 | place: USA:California | collected 2016-06-15 | reverse complement strand
TACGAGTTCCGCGCGATGACGTTCGCGCACGGCCTGCGCCCCGCGTACCTTGGCGCGGACCAACGGGTGATGTCGACGATGTCCTGGTACTTCTTCGAATCGGGAGACGGGGAGGCGCCCACCGCGCTCGCACGGGGCGACCTCACGAAGTACGATCTCGTCCTCGTGCAGACGCTGTGGACGACGCAGGGCGGGCAGCGCCATCCCCTGCCGAACGTCGTCGTGGGCGGGCCCGCGTTCGCGTCCGCCCTCGAGAGGAACGACGTGATCTACACGATCGTCTCGCCGATCGGGGACGCGTCGATCGTACGGGTCCGTTGACCCCCGGCTACCTGAGGAAAAGCGTTAAGCCGGGACGCGCTCTCTCCACGCGGAGAGGGGGAGCGTTGAGCCTCGTGGGGGGAGTTCGGACGCGAGCCTTTTCCTCGTTCCTGCCCGCCGAGGCGCTCCTGTGGGCGTTCGTCGGCGTCGCGGCCGCGACCGCCGTCCTCGTGGGCGTCGGGGCGCACGGACCTGCCGCGTCCGCCTCCGATTACATGCGGACGTACGCGGTCCTGTCCCCGATCCTCGCCGCGATCTTGGCGGGCATCCTCGTCGCCGCCGCGCGTCGAGAAGGCGCAGGCTGCCCTCTGCGGATGGCGACCGTCGCGCCCCCGGCGTTCCTCGTCGCGGTCCTCCTCCACATCGCCGTGTGGGGCGTCGCGGCCTCCCGGTGGCTCGCGAGCAACCAGCCCCAGCTCGGAACGACCCTGTGGATGTTCGTCGGCGGGAGCCTGCCGCCAGCTCTCCTCCTGTGCGCGACGTTCGTGCTCAAGCTCCGCCGGCTCCCGGATCGGGAGACCGTCATGCCACCCTCGTCGCGGACCCGTGTCCTCCCCGCGCTCTCCGTGCTCTTCGCAGGCCTGTTCCTGATCACCGCCCTCGGGGCCGTCGCGACCGCCGCGACGATCGAGGGCAACTGGTTCCCCAGGGACATCGCCGTCGCCTCGTATCTGGCGGCGATCGGGACCGCTGCGATCCTCCTCGCCGCCCTCCTTCTCGCGGGCCGGTTCGCCGGCAGGGACGCGCGGGGCCCGCGCGCCGCCACCGGTCCGTTCGCCGCGGGCGCCGCGATCCTCGCCACCTCCCTGGTCGCCCTCCTCCTGATGGACCCGCTGCGCGCGGATTTCCGCTGGAACACGGGCGTCGTGCTGTTCGCGTCCTACGGCTCCTCCCTCCTGCCCTCCTACACCGTCGTCGGCGGCCTCCGCGTGGCGCAGCGTTTGCGACGGTTCGGCGCAACAGACAAATAACCCGGACCGCTTCGCAGCATGGATGCGGGACCTGCGGCCCCGGATGTTCTTCAGCAAGCTCCTGTTCGGCACGCTCCTTCTCTCCGTCGCGTATTCCGTGTCGAACGTCGTCGCCCCGTACACGATCTCGCCCGGCACGGTCGTCGACTTGAACGGCGCCGCGAACCGCGTCGACTACGCCGCCACGTGGAACACGCTCTGGGTCTATCCCGAGGTCGTCTACTACGTCGGCGACGCGCAGTGCCACCAGATGGCGACGCGCACGATCTTCCTGAACGGGAACGAGATGCCGATGGACGCGCGCATGTCGTCGATTTATTTGTGGGCGAACCTCGGGCTCCTCGGCGCGATGTTCGCGGCGCCGTCCACGAGCGTCGCACAGGGCATCGTGAACGCGCTGCCGAGGCGGGCGCAGCCGTGGCTCCGAAGACACCTGGGGCCTGGTGTCACCGCGAGCATCGTCATTGTGCTCGGGCTCCTTCCCGTGGCGGTGGACGGATTCAGGCAGCTCCTGACGACGTATGAGAGCACGAACGTTCTCCGGTTCCTGACCGGCATCCCGTCCGGGTGGGTGACCGGGCTGCTCGTCGGCGTCCTCCTCACCTCGATCCGCCAGGTCGACCTCGAGACGAAGGAACTCCGGGCCCGTTTCCATCTCGCCCACTAAAGGGTTTTAAGCCGCCCCCTCGTACGCGCGCCCGTGGTGAAGGCCGCCAAGAAGCGGAAGAAGGAGGAGGAAGACGAAGAGTTTTCCTTCCCCGAGTTCGACGAGGAGGCGTACCTCCGGAAGGAAGTCGACCTGTCGAAGGCGTCCTTCGTGACAATCGCCCTCGCCATCCCCGCGGGGGTCCTCTTGTACGGTCTCACGCTCCTTCAGGTCCCGATCCTGGCGTTCTTCGTGGGGATGGCGGCGACATTCGGCCTCTCCCGCATTCTCCCGCGCATCCCGTGGCCCAAGGTCGACTTCGCGAAGTTTGAGCGGAAGGATTGGATTGGACAGGGCGGAACGTTCTTCCTGGCGTGGCTCACGGTGTGGGTGCTCCTGATTAATGTCCCATTCACGGACGTGACTCCGCCAGCCTTCGCGGGCGTTTCCGCCTCCGACGGGAGAATGACGATCGCGATAAGCCCCGGGATTCAGAACTCGGGTCTCCAAAGCGGGACAATCTGGATCAACGCGTCCATCTTCGAGAACGGGGGGCTGGAGAGCGTGTCCATCACGGTCACAGGATTCTCTTCATCCGCAATGGCGCCAGTGCCAGGGTTCCCGACCATCTGGAGCACATCTATCGTGCTTACTTCCCCAGCGAACCCGACCGTGACAATCACCGCCCGGGACGCCGCGGGGCACGAGACCGCGTTCGCGTTTAGTCTGAACGTGTGAGTGGTCATTCCCACGGGAACCGTGGGACGAGGAGGCGCGTGACCTCCGGGAGGAACTGTTTCGTGAACAGCTGTGCACCCGTCCGCAATCGGGCCGACTTCGCGTTCTTGTCCAGATGGGAGCCGAGGCTCAAACTGCGCAGCCGGACCCGTACGAGTTTGGCGGCGTCCGTGGCCTCCCGCCGCACGTCGACGACCCATCGGTCGCCCTCGATATAGGGCAGGCTCAACGCATCTTTCGCACCCCGCCAGCGCTTGAGGAACTCGTCCGCGTTCTTCACCGCCACCGGCGGCCCCCGATGCTTCTCGGCCGTCGGCAGCGCGAACACCTCGAACTCGAAGAGAAGAATCACCTCTCCGCCGACGACCGCGAACCGGGACCGCGACACGCGAAAGCTCGCCCTTCGGCACAGGTCTTCCACGGCCCGGTGGGCCTTGCGCACCTGCGGGTAGAGGATGTCGTCCGTGACGGTTGGCGCTCGCAGGATGATCCCGAGCAGCGTCGTCCCGCGTCGGTTGAGCACGGCCCGCGCTTTGGCCGCGGAAATCGAAGGCCTCGGCCTCGGGAAGAAGAATTCAATCCGCGGCGTTGCAAGGTATTCCTTCGCGGCGTGCACGAACGTCGCCAACATTTCCTCGCCGACCGCGCTCGCCACGTTCCGCTCCGCGTCGACCGGGTCGACGAGGATGAGCGGCTCCGGGAACGTCTTGACGGCGCGGAGGTCGAGCTCGATGGGCGTCCCTCGCCGCCACGTCCGCGCGGCCTCGAGCACCCCGCGGAACGTCCCGTACCGGAGCACGAGCAACTCGCACAGATAACCGGAGAATCCCTGCACCTTCGCCTCCGCCCCATACGTGCCGATGCCTTCGCAAAACGCCTTCAGGAGGCGGACCTCGTTCCGTTGGTTCGGCCCGAGCTTCCCGATCACGTACTGCGCGTGGAGCGGCGTCCGGTCCACCGCGCTCATCCGCTCCGAGGCGTCCGTGATCCGGTAGCACGGCACGACCTCGACCTCGAACCCGTTCCACCGGCCGCGCGTGTACGGGTGCTCCGCGTACATCCTCGCCTTTTCCTGGAGGAACTCCCCGACCTCGAGCCCGACCTTCTCCAGGGTCTCGCGGGGCATCGTCCGCGGGAAGCAGACGAAAATGTCGAGCTCGGCCTGACGGAGGTGCGTGCCTTTCGCAACGCTCCCGACGAGGAGCGCTTCCGCGTCGAAGCCAAGCGCCCGGACGCGCTCCGCGACCCGGCGCTTCACGTCCTCGGCGGTAGCGCGAAGCTTGACTTCCTCCTCCGGCGAGGGCACGATGCGTTTCAGGACCTCCTCCTCGAGTCCCACGGTGCCGCGCATGGCCGGGGTCCGTATAAATGCTAGGAGGGAATCGGAGGGCCGCGGTCGTCCGGGAGAACGGACGCCTCTCGCGCGCTCATTTCCCGCCATCCGTGTACATAGCCTACATCCCCCGCGACGGCCCCTCGCGGCGGAAGTGATGCCCGTCGATTCCCCCGAACGATCGGGATCTCGAGCGACACCGCCGCGGAGAGACCCCGCATGATCCGTCTCACGTTCTACGTGAAGGGGTTCCCCCCGCAGGAAACGGGCGGACCGGCGGAGGTCGCATGCCACCTCGTTCGGGAGCTCGTCCGCAGCGACCAAGTCGACTTGACGCTCGTCGTTCAGACCGACTCGACCGAGGAAGAGATTCACACCGCGGCCGGCGCGGGCGACCGACTCACCGTAATCCGCCTCCCGTACTATCCCACGCTCCGCGAGATTCCCGCCTTGCGACGCGTGGCGCGGGCCTTCCTCGCGGCCGACGTCGTCCACTTCAACGAATTCCCGTTTCGCCACATGCCCCTCCTGCTCGTCGCGAAACTGCGCGGGAGGCCGATCGTGCTGTCCCTCCACGGCCTCATCTCTCGAGAGATCGGCACCTTCCTGGGTCCTTCGTATCCGGTGACGATTCCCCTTGGCGGCGGGGAACTCCGCATCCCCCCGCCGAGGGTCGCGAGGCGGGCACTGCGCGCAGCGTATCGATGGTTCTCCGACACGTGGACCGCCATCGTTGCGCCCAGCGAGGCGCTCAAGCAGGAGGCGACCTCGCAGGAGGGCTTCGATCCGTCACGCTTCGTCGTGATCGCGCATGGAGCCCCCCACCGATCCTCGTCCGCGGCAGAGGCCGCCTCGTCGGGAGCCGCTCCCCGCGTCCTTTTCGTGGGGAAGCTTGAGGCGATCAAGGGTCCCGACCTGCTGTTCGAGGCGTTGGACCACCTACGGAAGGACGGGGCCGAGATCGACGTGTCCGTCGTGGGAACCGGATCTCTCGAGCCGCAACTCCGTGCGACGGCGGAACGGCTCGGGCCGCATCGGATTGCGTTTCATGGGCTCCGTCGCGGCGACGCCCTCGACCCGCTGTTCGCCTCGGCGGACATCGTCGTGATCCCCTCCCGCCAAGAGACGCTCTCCCTCGTCGCCCTTGAGGCGATGGCGGCGGGACGGCCCATCCTCGCCACGCGCGTTGGCGGCATCCCCGAGATCGTACACGAGCCCCGGAACGGGCTGCTCGTCGCCCCGGAATCGGACGCCATCGCCGAGGGGCTTCGGTACCTGATCGAGCACCCCGCGGTACGGGTCGGGATGCGGAAGGCGAACCTGGCGGACGCGGGCAGCCGGTCCTGGACCGGGGTCGCGGCCCGGTACTTGGGCCTCTACGGAAAGCTCATCTCCGATGCCACGTCATCGGGCTCGGCCTCGCGACGCGCACGCACGCATCACCGTCGGCCCCGCTCGACGATCCGGCAAACCCAGTCCGCGGCCGGCGAAGGTCTCAGACGGTCCTGACATAGTCCCGGTGGAAGGCGTTCTCCCAGAACCAGGGCATTTGGTTGTATTCGTCCACGCCCGTCCAGTCCTTCATGGCCTGATTGTACGCTACGGTCGGGCAGGTCTCGTTGGCGGCGGGGTGCGGGGCCTGACTCGTCTGTCGGGCGTTGGGAGGCGGGGGCAAGCCATAACGCCGCGAATGGTGAAACGCCCTTCAGGGCGACATACACAGGGTAGCCATTCGCCGTAAAACGCAGCGTGAATCGGACCACGAAAGGAAAAAGGAGAAGAGCGGAAGCTAGTGCTTCCGCATGAGCTTCATCCAACCGCCGCTCTCGTACACGCCGAGATTCCGGCGGCGCACGGTCTGCTCGAAGGTCGTCCAGTCGATGACCTCGAGCCGCTCGTTCGAGCCCTTCGTGAAGCGGACCTGCTCGGTCCCCCGCACGCGCCCCGGCTGGAGCCCCTTCTGCGACGCGATCCGACGCGCTTCCTCGAAGTCGATCTCCCGCAGTTCCGTCATGGTTCCATCCCTTCGCGCGGGGGTCGCCCGCGCAGGAGAGGCGAAGGAGGTGCCCGGTATTTATGTCTTACGTTCGTCCGACAAATCAAAAATAATCGTCCGCCACGCGTCACGTCCCATGAAAGGGACCGCACCCCCGTGGAAAACTAAATAGCGGGGACCCGCTACCGGCGCGCAATTGAAGCGGAGTTCGCGGGCGTGGAAGAAGCGCGGCCAGATGCGCTGGAAATGGCGCAAGAAGCGGATGCGTCGACGGAAGCGCGAGCAGAAGATGCGGCAGCGCTGATTCCCCCGGGGGCATGGGGTAGCTCGGTATCCTTGCGGGCTCCAGTCCAGGGCGTGATACGCGAACGGGTTTGCCGACTCCGTGACGAGAGACTGGAGCGATGACCCGATTCCGAAACGGGCGGGGTCGCACCCCGCCTGGTGGAAACCCGCCGACGAGGGTTCAAATCCCTCTGCCCCCACCCGCCCGCGCACTCCGCTCCGACCCGGCATTATCATGGGGAGAATCGAGGCGCAAACGTTTATAACGACGCTGGCCACGTCCCGCATAGCAGGGGTACGATGGACGCCCGCCGCATGAAAATCAAGATCTGCCTCGTCGGGGAGGCCGCCGTCGGGAAGACGAGCCTCATCCGCCGGTTCGTCCTCGAGGACTTCGACGACAAGTACATCCAGACCCTCGGGACGAAGGTTTCGAAGAAGGAACTCACGGTCCCGAACGTCGACGGCGAGACGGTCAAGGTCGACATGACGATCTGGGACATCATGGGGCAGAAGGGATTCCGCGAGCTCCTGAAGGAGGCCTACTTCTACGGCGCCAAGGGCGTCATCGCGGTCGCGGACGTCACGCGAAAGACAACCCTCGACGACCTCGACGACTGGATCGAGGGCGTGTATTCCGTGACGGGCAAGATCCCGATCCAGTTCATGGCGAACAAGTGGGACCTGAAGGACCAGGCCGAGGTCGGCGAAGAGGAGATGGGGCAGGCCACGAAGGCGTACGAATCGCCGTTCTATTTCACTTCCGCGAAGACGGGGGAGAACGTGGAGAGCGCATTCCAGAACCTCGCGGAACGGATCGCGAAGGATCGGCTCGGGAAGAAGGAAGCCTAGCCCCGCGCGTATCACGCCTGATATTCTTACCAATAGGGATATCCCCGGTTCGGCCGCTGGTATCCGAAGATGCAGGGGGGCGCCTTAGCCCAGACGAAGCACGTGAAGGCGAAGGCGTGCCTGATCGGGGACATCGGGGTCGGCAAGACGAGCCTGATCAAGCGTTTCGTGCTCGACACATTCGATGACCGATACATCGCGACGATCGGGACGAAGGTCACGAAGAAGTCGCTCCCGTGCACGTGGCGGGGGTCGCCCGCGCTGCTCGATCTCGTGGTCTGGGACATCATGGGCGAGAAGGGCTTTCGACAACTCCTGAAGGAATCGTACTTCGAGGGCACCCACGGAATCCTAGCGGTGTGCGACCTGACCCGTCGCGACACCCTTGCGGACCTGTACGGATGGATCGACCTGGCACGGGAGAATGCGGGAGCCGTCCCGTTCGTGTTCCTCGGGAACAAGGCGGACCTGGGCTCGAAGGTCGTCGTGCAGGAAGAAGAGCTGGCGGCGATCGCGGACGCGCACGATTCCTCGTACGTGCTGACGAGCGCGAAGACCGGACTGAACGTGGAACAAGCCTTCCGGGCGCTCGGAGACCGGGTCGTGCACACCGTCGAGGCCGCGCCGGCTCCGTGATATCAAGGCAAATAACGGACCGGATACCTCTTTATAGGGTCCCTTCCGTCACAATGAAATACCGCCAACAGGATGCGGCGACCATGGCTGACGTGCAGCGCATGAAGGTGAAGGTCTGTCTCGTCGGCGAGGGCGCCGTCGGAAAGACCGCACTCATCCGGCGATTCATCCACGACCAGTTCGACGACCGGTACATCTCGACCTTGGGCGCGAAGGTGTCGAAGAAAGAGCTCGTGGTGCCGAATCCGAAGTCGGACGGCGAGATCGCCGTCGACATGACCATCTGGGACATCATGGGGGAGAAGGGATTCCGGGAGTTGCTCAAGGAAGCGTATTTCCACGGGGCGCAGGGCGTTCTGGCGGTGTGCGACGTCACCCGCAAGGATACGTTGGGCGAATTGCACGATTGGATCGCGGCGGTCCACAAGGTCACGGGACAAATCCCGATTCAGTTCCTCGCGAACAAGGTCGATCTCGAGAAGCAGCGCGTCGTCCTCGACGAGGACGTGAAGAAAGTCGCGGACGTCCACAAGGCGCCGTTCCTCTTGACGAGCGCGAAGACGGGATTGAACGTGGAGACCGGATTCCAGAGCCTCGCGGGAATGATCGCCGAAAAATCCGCGAAGTGACACGCACAGATTCGCTTCCGCATTTTGTTGGCCAAAAGCTTATCTACGCCCCTCGCCTCTCATCAGTAGAACCGAAGGCTTTCTGAGATGGCAGAAGAGCCAGCGATCGACCTCCCTCCGGTCGACGAATGGGTCAAACGCTTGGAAGTCCGGAGCACCGCCGAGGTGAAGGTCCCGGAAAAGCTCGTGGAGCAGGTCATCGGGCAGGAAGGCGCGGTTGAGATCATCAAGAAGGCCGCGGAGCAGAAGCGCCACGTCATGCTGATCGGCGACCCGGGGACCGGGAAGTCGATGCTCGCGCGGTCCATCGCCGAACTGTTGCCACGGGACGAGCTCCAGGACATCATCGTCTACCACAATCCGGAGGACACGAACGAGCCGAAGATCCGCGTCGTCCCGGCGGGCAAGGGCCGCGAGATCGTGAACCAGCAAAAGGCGGAGGCGATGCAGCGGCGGGAGCAGAAGGCGTCCATGGTCATGATCCTCCTGATCTTCTTCATCGGTCTCATCGTGCTCCTGTCGATCACATGGACGAACCCGCCGACGATCAACCCGATGGTCCTCCTGCTTGGGATCTTCGTCGCCGGTATCCTCTACATGGCCCGCCGATACACGGGCCATCGGCCGGAGACGCTCATGGTCCCGAAGCTCCTCGTGGGGCACAGCCCGGACGACATGCCCGCATTCATCGACGCGACGGGCAGCCACGCGGGCGCGCTCCTGGGCGACGTGAAGCACGATCCGTTTCAGAACGAGATCAACATCCTGCGGATGGAGAGCCAGCAGTCCCTCCTCACGGCGATGCAGGAGAAGAAATTCAGCATCGTGGGGCAGAGCGAGCGGTCCTCCGGCGCGATGGTCAAGACGGAGGCGGTCCCGTGCGACTTCCTCCTCGTGGCGGCGGGGAACCTCGACGCGGTCGCGGGGATGCACCCCGCGCTCCGGTCCCGGATCCGCGGCTATGGATACGAGATCTACATGAAGAGCACGATGCCGGACACCCAAGAGAACCGGATGAAGCTCGTGCGATTCGTCGCGCAAGAGGTCTCGAAAGACAAGAAGATCCCCCACTTCGACCGGATGGCCGTCGCGGAGATCTTGCGCGAGGCGCAGCGCCGTGCGGGTCGGCGGGGGCAACTGACCCTTCGCCTCCGCGAGCTCGGCGGCCTGATCCGCGTCGCGGGGGACATGGCGGTTGAGCAGAGCGCACCCCTCGTGCTCGCGGAGCACGTCGTGGGCGCCAAGAAGATCGCGCGGTCCCTCGAGCAGCAGGTGGCGGACCGCCTCATCGAGCGCGGGAAGGAGTACAAGACGTTCGTCACGGAAGGCGCCGTGGTCGGCGTCGTGAACGGCCTCGCCGTCCTCGTCGCGGACAACAGCATGGCGGAATTCTCCGGGCTCGTCCTCCCGATCGCCGCGGAAGTCACGCCCGCGCAGACCAAGCACGGGGGCAAGATCATCGCGACGGGGCGCCTCGGCGAGATCGCGAAGGAGGCGGTCGAGAACGTGTCCGCCCTCGTGAAGAAATACACGGGCGAGGACATCTCGAACCACGACATCCACGTCCAGTTCGTCGGCTCCCGGGAGGGCACGGAGGGCGACTCCGCGTCGATCTCGGTGGCGACCGCGGTGATCAGCGCGATCGAGGAGGTCGAGGTCGACCAGTCCGTCGCGATGACGGGCTCGCTGAGCGTACGCGGCCAGGTGTTGCCCGTGGGCGGCGTCACCGCGAAAATCGAGGCCGCCGCGGAGATGGGGATTCGGAAGGTCATCATCCCGAAGTCGAACATGAAGGACGTCCTGCTCGAGGACCGGTACATGGGCCGCATCGAGATCGTCCCCGCGGAGACGCTGAAGGACGTGCTCGAGCACGCGCTCGTGGGCCCCAAGAAGGAGCGCCTCCTCACGAAGCTCGCGGCGCTCGTGCCGAAGCCGTCCATCCTGGAGCGCCCGCCGGTGCCGCGCGCGGTCGTCCCGCAGTAGGTGGTGGATGCCGGGCGGGAAGCCCCTCTTCGTGGGTCGGTTCCAGCCGTTCCACCTCGGCCATCTGGACATGGTGCGCCGGATCGTCGCGGAATACGGGGAAATCCTGATCGGGATCGGGTCCGCGCAATACTCCCACACCCGCGAGAACCCGTTCACCGCGGGCGAGCGGTACGAGATGGTCAAGCGGACTCTCGAGGCGGAGCGGATCCGGGACTTCCACCTCGTCCCGATCCCGGACACGCACGTTCACTCGATCTGGGTGAGCCACGTCGCCTCCCTGGTCCCGAAGTTCGACGTCGTCTACACGAACTCGCCCCTCGTCGTTCGCCTGTTCCGGGAGCGTGGCTATCGCGTCGAGGAACTCCCGCTGCACAAGCGAGAGGCCTACGCGGGGACGCACATCCGGAAGCTGATCTACGAAGGCGGGGACTGGATGCCGCTCCTCCCGAAGGAGGTCGCGCAGTACATCCTCGAAATCGACGGGCCGCAGCGAATCCGGGAGACGTTCCGGTACTCGACGCCGTACGGGACCCGCGAGGAAGGCGAGGGCGCGTGAGCGCGGACCCGCATGTGTCGCGAGGCACGGGTCTCGCCGTCCGCAACACGCGCGAAAGAAACGTCAAATAGTCCGAGTCGGATGGCGGGGCCCCTCGGAGGATACGATTTTGGGGCGGAGACGGGAGGGCGTGGGCCGCGCCCTCCAGCGCGCACTCGGAACGCAGTTCGCCCTGCCCGAGGTCGAGCCCCGCGAGGGCGGCACGTCCCTCCTGATGAACCCGCGCCGCCAGCGGGTGTTCGAGTACGTGTGGAACCACCCGTGCGCCCACCTGCGACGGATGTCCCGGGAGCTCCACGTGCCGCCCCAGAGCCTCCGATGGCATCTCCTGCGGCTCACGGAGGCGGGGCTGCTCGCGTCGCGCCCCGTGAAGGGGAAGACCGTGTACTTCGCCCCGTGGGCCCTCCGAGATGAGGACGTCGCGTTGTTCGCGTCCCTGTCGAACGGCATGCGCGGGCGCATCGTGCGCCTCGTGGCCCAGGAACGTCGGATCACGCAGTCCGAGATCTTCCGCTCGCTGAAGACGTACCAGCAGGCGGTCCTGCCGCCCCTCGGGGACCTCACCCATCTCGGCCTCCTGAAGACGTGGAAGGAGGACGGGAAGCGATTCTACGAGATCGGGGATGCGTACGGCCGGGTCCAGGGGAACTACGCGGCCGCGTCGGGGGAGCGGCTCGACCGCCTCATGACGATGTTGAAGCGCGATGGCGTCTCCCCGAAGGTGCAGTCCCGGGGCGACCACGAGGTCCACGTCCAGGTGAGCAACGGGATGGAGAAGAGCGTCCTGCGTTTCCGGCTCGCCCCGCCGATGCAGTGACGCAGGACGGGCCCGTGGGGATTCGAACCCCAGTCAGAGGCTCCGGAGGCCTCTGTCCTATCCAAGCTAGACTACGGGCCCTCGGGCGCCGAACGGAGGCGCGCGAATAAGGTTTTGCGCATCACTTCTTCGAGAATTCCGTGTAGCCGCATCGGCCGCAGCTCACGCGGTCCGCGTGCTGCGCGAGGAACGTCCCGGGGCCGCACTTCGGGCAGTGCGCGCGGAGCCGCTGGATCCGCCCGTCCTCGACCTTGTAGAGGTAGGGCTTGAGCGCCTCGGTGCGCTTGCCCGCCTTCGCCTCCGCCATCACTTCCCCTCCTTCTTGGCGGCGGCTTTCTTCTCTTTGGTGCCCTCCTCTTTCTTCGGAGGCTCCTTCTTCTCCTCCTTCTCCTTGGCCGCCGGCCTCGCCTCTTTCTTCGGGGCTTCCTCTTTCGCGGCGGGTTTCGGCGCCGCTTCCTTCTTGGCCTCCTTCTCCTCCTTCGCCGGCTCCTTGGGCGCCTCTTTCGGGGCTTCGGGCTTCGGCTCCCGCGCCTTCCTCGGCGGAGGCGCGGCGGGCGCCTCTTTCGCGGGCTCCTTCTTGGCGACGGGCTGCATGAGCCCGTTCCGGATCAGGATCGGCGGCGTCTCGAGGGACATCGCGCGGTCCTTCGACTTGTACACCTTCGCATACCCGCGCGTGCTCGTCTTCCCGAACTCGGACCGCGCCCAGTCCAGGATCACCACGGAGTCCTTCGCGTTCAGCGAGGCGGCGAGCCCCTTTCGCATGTCCGCGCGCGTGGGGGTGCCCGCGTCCGGATGCGCGATCGTGAAGAGGACCTCCGTCCGGTCGAGCAACGCGTTCTCCCGTCGCTGGGTCACCGTGATCTCCACGCTACACCATCCGTGCGAGCAGTTCCCGGACGGACGCCTTCGCGCGCGCGTCGACGCGTACGACGACGACGCCTGCGTCCGGCATCCCGTACAGGACCGCCGTTCCCTCGGGGGCGAGTTCGATCGCCGCCAACGCGGCGAGGTCTTCCTCCCCGAGGACTTCGATGCGCACGCGGTCACCGGATTTAAAGGCTTCGTCGAGCGCGCGCCACATGTCGCGCGTCAGCGTCGTCGGCGGGTTGATCGCGGTGAGGACCTTCGCCTCGATCGCCTGGACGCGCGCCCGCAGCCCCGGGTCCGCGGTGCGCTTCGTCTTGAAGTCGACGACCGCGATGTCCGGGACGCGTCCCCGGGCGGCGAGGTCGATCGTGGACGCGTCCCCGACCGTCACCACGGTTTTGGCGGTTCGGATCGCGTCGAACGCTTCCGCCCCGGACATCACGGGGCCCAAGGGTTTCCGAAGTTCGTCGCGCATGGCATGGGGCAGGCGTCGGTCCCGCCAAAGGTCCTCGGGGGCCACGCTCGGGGATGGACGACGTCGCATAAACGTGCGCCGCGCTCACCGGACGCGGAGCGCGTATTTCCCGTTCGACGCGATCCCCATCTTCCGCGCGATCTCCGAGTGCGCGTGGTCCACGACGACGACGTATCCCTGCCAGTCCCTCGAGGTCTCGTTCCCGCAGCGCGGGCACTTGTCCTCCTCGCTGATGAACGAACAGTGACGGCACGCCTTCGGAATCTTGACCGCCAACGTCAACGCCTCCGCTTCCGCGCGCCGCCCTCGCCGCCCTTGTGGCGGTCCTCCTCGAGCCAGTCGAACTTCCCGAGTCCGGGCTGGCGCATCGTGAGCCCGATCTTGCTCTCCCGCGGCGCGCGCTCGTTCAGGGACACCGCCACGATCCGCGTGCGCACCTTGTCCCCGATCCGCACGTCGCGCTTCGTGTCCTTCCCGATCAACCGTTGGTTCTCCTCGTCCACGTCCACGCGGTCGTCCATGACCTGCGAGATGTGCAGGAGGCCGTCGAGCGGGCCGAACCGGATGAACGCGCCGAACTTCAAGATCTCGACGACCTGCCCGTCCACGATCTCCTGGAGGGTCGGGCGACAGACGACCGCGTCGTACCGGACCTTCTGGTACACGGCGCCGTCGCCGTGGACGATCCGGCCCTCGCCGAGGCGCTCCACGTTGCTCGCGATCATGGTCAAGGACTTGTCCGCGTCCACGCGGCCCTCGAGGAGCGTGCGCGTGAACTCCTTCGCGAGCTGGTCGATGTCCTCCCCGAGTCGGTCCGGGGGGATGCGCACTACGTCTTCTCGTTGGACCTTAAGATACATGGGGCGGCCCCGGAGGCAGAGGGGCTCGTAGTTGCTGCCTCTATTTAGGGTTTACTGGCGTCGAACCCTAAACGAAGAGGACGGCCAGCACTAGGGTGATCGTGCTGAGGAGCTTCACCAAGATGTGGAGGGACGGCCCCGCGGTGTCCTTGAACGGGTCGCCGACCGTGTCGCCCACGACGGCCGCCTTGTGGGTCGGCGTGCCCTTGCCGCCCTTGGTCAGTTCGATGAATTTCTTCGCATTGTCCCACGCACCGCCGCCCGTGTTGAAGACGAGCGCGAGCACGATGCCGGCAATCGTCCCCACCATCAACAGCGCGCCGACGGATTCCGCGGCATAGGGCGTGACGCGGAGGACGAGGCCCACGACGGTCGGGCCGAGGACCGCCAGGAGGCCGGGCGCGATCATGTGCCGAAGGGCCGCGCGCGTGCAGATGTCGACGGACCGCGCGTAGTCCGGCTTCTCGGTCCCCGCCATGATCCCCGGCTTTTCCTTGAACTGCGCGCGCACGTCGCCGATGATCTCCCATGCGGTCCGACCGACCGCGCGGATCGCGAGGGCGCTGAAGAGGAAGACGATCATCACCCCCACCATCGCGCCAACGAACACCTCGGGCACCCCGATGTTGATGACGGGCGGTGTGGCAGTGCCGCGGAGAATCTTCACCTCGTCGAGATACGCCTGGAACAGAAGGAAGGCGGCGAGGGCCGCGGACCCGACCGCGTATCCCTTCGTGAGCGCCTTCGTCGTGTTCCCCGCGGCGTCGAGCTTGTCCATCCGCGCGCGGGCCTCGGCGGACTTGCCCGACATCTCGAGGATGCCTGCCGCGTTGTCGGTAATCGGTCCGAAGGTGTCCTCGGCGAGGATGTATGCCGCGGTGGCGAGCATGCCCATCGTCGCCACGGCGGTCCCGTAGAAACCTCCTCCCGGAAGGGCGAGTTCTCCGAGCTTGAACGCGGCGAGGATCGCGATTGCTACGACAACGATCGGGATGGCGGTCGCCTCGAGTCCGAGGGAAAACCCGGCTAGGATGTTCGTGGCGGGCCCCGTCTCCGATGCGGTCGCGATCTCCTTCACGGGTCGGTACCGCGCCTCCGTGTAGTACTGGGTGATGAAGACGAACGCGAGCGACGTTAGAATGCCCGTGAGGCCGGCGAGGAAGAGGTAGAGCCACGTGCTGCCTCCCGGACCCTGGAGGAGGGCGTACGCGGCCAGACCGAAGAGCACGGCGGCAATCACGAGGGTGACGTAGTATCCGCGGTTCAGCGCGGACATCGGACGTTCGTCCTCCCGGGCCCGTACGATGAAGATCCCGGCGATCGTCGAGAGCAGCCCGAACGACCGGGCGACGAGCGGGAAGAATATCGCGTTCACCCCGAAGACCCCGACGAGGGCAACCCCGAGGACCATCGCACCGATGTTCTCTGCGGCGGTGGACTCGAAGAGGTCCGCGCCGCGACCCGCGCAGTCCCCGACGTTGTCCCCGACGAGGTCTGCGACCACGGCGGGATTCCGCGGGTCGTCTTCTGGGATGCCGGCCTCCACCTTACCGACGAGGTCGGCGCCCACGTCGGCGGCCTTCGTGTAGATCCCCCCGCCCAGCTGCGCAAACAGGGCGATGAGCGAGGCCCCGAAACCGAACCCGACCATGGAGAGGACGACGCGGTCCGGCCCTTCCGAGCCGAACCATGCGTTGTACGCCTCGAAGAGGCCCCAGACCCCGAGGAGGCTGAACGACACGATTGTGAGGCCGGACACCGCCCCGCCGCGGATCGCGGTCCGAAGGGCCCCGCTGAACGAGGTCAGGCCCTCGTTCGCGGTACGGCTGTTCGCGCGGATGGAGATGTGCATCCCAATGTAGCCGCTCGCAGCGGACAGGGCCGAACCGAGGGAAAAGGCGATCGCGGTGCGTAGCCCCTCCGCGAGGCCCCGCGTCGCTCCAATCGCGATTGCGAACAAGGTCGCGACGACGGCGGCGATGATCGCGATCGTCGTGTACTGTCGTCGCATGAAGGCGCGGGCGCCCTCCTGGATCGCCCGTTCGATTTCCTGCATCCGCTCGTCCCCGCGGGGGAGCCGGAGCACGCGGAGGGTGAGGTACGCCGCCGTCGCGAGGGCGGCAAGCCCGGCAATCGGAATCACCGGGGAGAAATCGACCATCCTCCGCCTCCTCAAAACCCGACGGGCGCCGAAATGGCCGTGCCTATTTAGGTTTTCGCGGGCGTCCTCTCACGACGGATAGCCGAGCCCGAACGTTTATGCGGACACGGTCCGAATGCGTGGCCCACGGCCGCGCGCCCTATGCTCCTGAAGAAGGACCCGTACGAGCGGATGCTCCAACTCCAGGAGGACGCCCACGCCTGGGAGGCGAAAGGGCACGAGGCCGCCTTCGAAGCCCGCAAGCTTGAGGCCCAGGCCGCGGAGCTCTCCCTCAAGGCGCAGCGCATCCGGGAGAAGGCGGAGGCGCGGTCGGCACGATCGAGGTCCCTCCATCACCGGGCGTACACGATGCTGCACGAAGACCAGGCCGCCCGCAAGGAGCTGATGGTGGAGAAGGCGCGGCAGCTCGAGCTAGAGGCGGCGGCCCTCCGTGACAGGGCGAGAGGGGTGGAGTCGGACGCCGAGCGGCTTCTCACCGCGGCGCGGTCCCGGCTCGCAGAGTCCGCGAGGTGGCTTGCGAACGCGAGAGGATCCCTCCGCGAGGCGGAGGCCACGAAGGCGCTCCTCTAGGCTCCGAACTTCTCCGCCCGGTTCGCGACGTTCAGCAGGATCGGCATCAGGTCCCGCCCGAGCACGCGCCCGAGCCCGCCCTTGGCGGCGCTAAGCTCGTCGAACCGCGCGACGTCGTCCAAGCGGACTCCCTCGCCGAACACGACCAGGGGCACGGGGTCCCCGGAGTGATCTTTCAGGGCCACGGGGGTCGAGTGGTCCGCGGTCGCCGCGACGACGGTCTCCGGCCCGAGGTCCGACTTCAGCACCGCCATCATGGCGTCGATCCGCTCGACGGTGCGGACCTTCTCGGTCGCGAGGCCGTCGTGTCCGCACACGTCCGGGGCCTTGACGTTCACGACGACGAGGTCGTACCGTTTCAGGGCCTCCACCGCCGCGCGGGCCTTTGCGACCATGTCCGTGTCGAGCCCTCCCGTGGCGCCGACCACGTCCACGACGTCCATGCCCGCCGCGCGGAACATCCCTTTGATGAGGGCGACTCCCGCGATTCCGCCGGCCTTGATTCCGAACCGCGTCGTTACGGGCTCAAGGTCCGGCACGATCCCCGCTCCGCGGAGCAGGACGACGTTCGCCGGTGGCCGCCCGTCCTTGACGCGCGCGAGGTTCAGCGGGTGCTTGCTCAGGATCGCGCGCGACTCGTCCATGAACGCGTTCACCGCTCGCGCGGTCGCCTCGCCGCCGTGAGCGGTCGATTTCGCAGGGAGAATCCGCGCCCCCTCTTCGTGCGGGTCCGTGTCCGTGACGTTTGGGGAGAGGCCGGGTCCACGGAGGACGAGCGCCGCGCGGTGCTCGGTTCCGGCCCTGAAGAGGACCTTCACCCCGCCGTCCAGCTCGAGGCCGTCGATCGCCTTCGCGAGCTTCTCCGTCCCCTCTCG
>WNGG01009169.1_pt1 | contig 17578 bp, 20 predicted proteins | sample 5400661 | NCBI WGS metagenome assembly WNGG01 (sample SAMN13153372, study PRJNA577476) | soil metagenome | isolation source: 100 cm soil or saprolite under Garry oak tree replicate 1 | place: USA:California | collected 2016-06-15 | reverse complement strand
ACCCGCGAGGAACCGCAGGGCAGCGCGATCGTCCTGGCGTTCCTGCGGCTGTGGGACGGCTATTCCGCGCAGGCGGCCGGGACGAGCCCGTTTCTTTCCCTGGTGCAGGCCATGTCCTCATCGCCGCAGGCGGCGGAGAGCCTCGCCGAGTTCGCAGCCGAACGCTTCTCGCCGCTGGGCGGCGACGCCGGCAGCCAGGACGGGCGGCTCCGCCGGGGCCTGATCGGCTCGCAGCTCCTGGGCCTCGGCTTCCAGCGCTATGTGCTGCGCTCCGCGCCACTGGCGACCGCACCACCCGGCCAGGTCGCAGCCTGGGTAGGGCCGACGATCGACCGCTACCTTCACGATCCCCTGCGGTGCGCTGATCCCGGAGGCCCAACTCCTGCCGAGGACCAGCCGGGCGCCCAGGGGGGCGCTGGCGGGACAGAGGTGAGCGGCAGCCGTTATGCATGAGCCCGCCCTGCCGGCGATACCGGCGTCTGCCGGCGCGCTCATCTTCGACCAGGCGCGCCGCTTGCTCATCCTGAAGCCGACCTACAAGTCAGGCTGGACGATTCCTGGCGGCGTCATGGAGGCGGATGGGGAGACGCCGTGGGAGGCGTGCAGGCGCGAGGTGCGCGAGGAGTGCGGGCTCGACGTGCGCAACGGCCGGCTGGCGTGCATGGACTTCCGCCGCCCCCGCCCGGGCAGGCCGGGGGGCATCCGGTTCCTGTTCGACTGCGGCACGGTCGACGGCAGGAGCCTGGCCACGATCGTGCTGCAGCCGGAGGAGATCTCCGAGTACCGGATGCTTGCCCTGCCCCAGGCTCTCCCGCTGCTCAGACCGCCGATCCGGCGGCGGGTGCGGGCGGTGTCTTCCGGTCCGGGCGTGGCGTACCTGGAGGACGGCCGCCCGGTACCGGGGGTCGGCTAGCCGCGGCCCTGCCCCAGACAGGCACGGTCAGTTCGCCTCCGTCACGGCACAGGTGGGGTTGCCCGCCATCCAATATGAACACGCGGCGTCTTAATGAGGCCGGTTCTGACCGTCGTCGATGCCGACTTGATGGTGAACGAGTTACATGGATGGTCATGTTTGCGAGTTTCTGGACCAGAATATGCTGCCATGAAAGCTAAGCGAATAATTGTTCGGAGTGAGTGTCATGGAGTCGTCCGAGGTCCAGTTCGATCTTGTGGCCGTGGACGATGACTACGATGCTGGCGGCATCGGCGTCCGTGGCGGTCAGGGTCAAGCGAGGTCAGGTCCGGCCGCGTGCGGCCGGTCATTGATCCTGCGGAGCTGCTAGCGCGGGGGGCCGCGGCTCGCAGCGCAATCCATGAGCCTGCCGATAGTCCGCTGGGTGCCGACATGACCGTCGAGATGGATCTTGGCTTGCGAGGGCTTCTCTCGGTCGGCTCTTACAGTAAGCAGCGGATCCGTAATTGTAACTGGTCAGGTTCCGGACTTCTTGCGGCGTGCTTGATCATATAGTGGCGGGTCTCCATGGCTGGCCTTCGGTTAGCGCAATGAGGGCATCGAAGAAGGTCGGGCCGTGTTTGGCCGCGGTGGACAGATAGCTTCGGATCGCGCAGAACTGGCGGGCACCGGACATGGTGCGCAGGCAGCCGGATACTTTCTGCCTGAGCTTGGCCATCCGGATGTCGCGCTCACAGCCATTGTTGTCGGCGGGTATTCGGAAGTCGGTGGTGAACCGCAGGTAGTTGGCCTGGCGGTCGAGCAGGCGGCGGGCCAGCGCGTAGTGCTTTCTCATCAGCTTGCCCTTGCGGGCCTTGGCCTGGCTGGCGCCGATCAGCGCCGCGGAGCGGTACCGGGTGACCTGCTCGGCCAGGGCGGCCGGATCCACGGCCTGGCGGTCCTGGCTGATGGCCTCGGTGACCAGGCGCTGCATCCCGGTGATGGCCTCGGCGGCCTGGGTGGCCCAGCACCACTGGCCGGCGGGCGCGGCGTCGGTGACGGCCTGCAGCTCCCGCAGGACATGCGCGCAGCAAAGCTGATGCTCAGCGTTGGCATACGAGTCATACGGCGACCAGGCGTCATGCACCGCGACCCCTGCGAAGGAGGGGAGCACGCCCATCGCCTCGATCGCCTTGCGCCCGCGCTTGGGGTGGACCATCAGCAGGGTGTACTTGCCGGTGCGGGCGCAGTGCACCCAGGCCAGCCTGCCGTCCACCCGGAACCCGGTCTCGTCGAACCCGGCGACCTCGCTGGCGGCGATCTGCTGGCGAGCCTGTTCAAGGAAGCCATCGAGCCTGCCCGCGGCCCGGCCGGTGACGGCGGCGACCGTGCCGGACGATAGTGGGACGCCGAACAGCTCGGCCAGGGCCTGCGCAGTCCGCTTCTTGGACAGGAACTGGCCGACGTAGAGGTAGATGATGATCGCGGCGATCCGCGGCCCGTACTGCACCGGGGCGTCCGCGCCGCTGGGGGCTGCGGCCTTGGTGCGGTGCCCGCACAGACATTCCCGCTCGATTAGCTGATGCTCGGTGACCTCGACCCGCATCGGCGGCAGGTCGAACACCTGGCGGCGCTCCACCCCGGTGACCGGCCCACCTGCCAGCCCAGCGCCGCACCGGCCACAGGCGGACGGCTCATGCCGCCTGATGTGGTCCGGCCTGGCGGCCTGGATCAGGGTCTTGCCCTCATGCCCGTCCTGCCCGCCGGGCTTGCGGCCGGATTTCTTGCCCAGCGACCGCTTCCGGGGCGGCGGCTTGCCCAGGCCCTCACTCGACGGGGGCTTCGATGAGTTCTGCGGGTTCTGCGCCAGCCGGGCCTCCAGCTCGGCGATCTGCTCCCGCGCCCGCTCAAGTTCCGCCCGCGTCTTCTCCAAGGCAGCCAGCGCATCAGACAGTTCCTGGCGCAGCGACACCACCAGCGCCGCGAGCACGTCATACGGCGGCGGGCCTTGATCAGCGGGCACACCCGGACACTACGGGCCAAGATCGGTCACTGCCCGCATTCCTGCCTCATCGGCGTGCCGGACACGGCCCGGCTCCACATGGCCGCGGTTCCAGCACAACCAGCAGGGGCGAATCACCGTCTCGGAGGTCGTGGTGCCAAAGATCGCCGCGCTTCTGGTGGCCGCGCTCGCGGTGGCCTCCTGCGCGAGTGCACCGCCGCGCGCGGCCCAGCCCGGTCACCGGCTCGCCTCTCACCGGCCTGCCCCTCATCCCCGGGTGACCTGGTATGTCATCGCCGGTGCCAAGCGGCTCCGGGTTCTGGCCGGGGGACCGGTGCCCTGGCTGGCGGCCACCGCCCCGCCACCACGGGCCGCCATCGCCCCGGGCATCCATCCCTGCTCCCCCCAGCAACTGTCGGCCAGGCTCAGCATGCAGGGCGCGACCGGGGGGCAGATGGCGGGGGTCATTGGCCTCACCAACACCGGTACCCGCCCGTGCACGCTGCGCGGCTACCCGGTGGTGCGGCTGCTCAGCCCGGCCGGAACCGTCATACCGGCCCCGGAATCCCGGGGCCAGCGCCTGAACCCCAAGCCATTGACCTGGCCGCGGATCGTGATCCATCCCGGGGCCTCGGTGTGGGTCAACGTGGTCTCCTCGAACTGGTGTGGCCCACGCCCGGCCTCCTGGCAGCTGATGCTGCCCAGAACCGGTGCCCTGGTGATCCGGCGTGGCTGGCGGATGGGGATCTGCGAGTTCCGCTCCGGCCCCTCTGACCTGTCGGTCGGCCCCGTGGAGCCCGCCCAGGCAGGCCCGAAGTGGCCGCTGGTGCCGATGATCTTCGGCTGGCCGCTGCACGCCAGCGCCGGCGGATCACTCTCCTACATGGTGTTCCTGATGAACGCGCAAAGCAGCTACCGGTTCCCCCGGAACTGCCCCACCTACGTGGAACACCTGGCCACCCGAAGGCGGCTCATCGCCGCCGAACGCCACCCGCTGAACTGCGCCCGCCTCGGCACCATCCCCCGCAACGTGGCAGCCGCCTTCGCCATGCGAATACAGGTACCGCCCGGTGTGGCCGGCAAGGCGACCTTGACCTGGGCCCTCGACCCGCCGTTCGGCTTCTCCCGGGCCGTGCCAGTCACGATCAGCAGATAGAACTCAACCACTACCTGACTCGTGTGAGTCCTCCCCGCCAAGTAAACCTGCCCGCACCCCCGAATAATCACTCACAGCGAAACTGAGCTGACCAGTTACCCGTAATTATGAGTACGCAAATATTCTTGCCCTTACTAAGGCGTGCATAAGTAGTCCGACCGATTCTGGTTATGCAGTGATGTAGCGCAGGGCGAAAACAGAAGAGATAGCCTGCCCGCAAGGAAAGCGTAAAGGCAGGCGCATCCGATGTCTCATACCCGTCCGGAGTGATGTTCTGTGTTCATAATGAACGGCGTGTACCAGGTGTGTGAGCATGGGCAGGATGGGTCAGGTCCGGCGAAACGCATCGACGAGGCTTGCCGCCTGTTCGGCTGCGCTGAACAGCGCGTCCGGGTCGCCGTCGCCCAGGTGGGGAAGCAGTTCAAGGCCGAGGTAGGTGGCGACTGCGGCCGTGGCGAGCTCACGCACCGGTATGACCGCGACGAACGGGGTGCTGGCCAGCATGTCGCGGATGACGGTTTCGGCGAAGGCCCGCCACACCGCGGCTTCGTCCCGGATCTGCCCCACGAGCCTGGACTGGGCGGCGGCCGCTGGCGGGGCGGCCGCTGGCGGGGCAGCCGGCGGCGGGGCAGCCGGCTGCGGGGAGGTCGCCGCCGCGAACAGCTGTTGCACAGCGGCGATGTGGCCTTCGGCACGGTCCTCGGCATGCAAGCGCCGAAGCCGCCGGACCAGCTCAACGGCGCTCGTCACGCCTTCGATCTGTGCCCGGTACCGGCTCAGGCGGGCCCGGCTGGTGAACTGCGCGGCGGCCGCGAACAGATCGTCTAGGTCGGTGAAGTGGTAGTAGATGACGCCAGGAGCGAACCCGCCGGTGTGGGCGATGGCGCGGGCAGTGGTGTGCGCGTACCCCTCGGCGGCGAGCGTGTGTACGGTGGCGCGCAGGATTCGCTCCCGGCTGTCGGCGCGGGCCACCTCAGACGACCCGCCGCGGGCGCACGCCGGCGCGTTCGAAGAAGGGGCCGAGCCGGCGGGCCAGTTCGGCCAGATGGTGGCTGGGCACCTGCGGGTAGAGATGGTGCTCCAGGTGATAGGTCAGCTCGAGGAACATGGCGGGAATCGCCCGCCCGCGTAGCGTGCGGGTCTGCGTCAGCGGGGTGTCCCCATAGTCATGATGAGGCAGGTAGACGGTCAGCAGCGGATAGACCCAGCTCCCGGCGATTGCCATCACCGCATAGGCGAGCAGGCCAGGGGCGATCGGCCAGAGCAGCGCGCCGGCCGCGAGCGCCGCGGGCGGCAGGCTGGCCTCGGCGAGCAGCCAGGCCCGCTGCGGCCGCTGGCTGCGCCGATACGCCCACCACCACAAGCGGATAAGGAACACCGGCCCGTACAGCGCCGCGCCGACGAAGCTGAGATGGGCCGGGTAGCCCTCCGGATCCTCCTCGCTCGGGAAGAGAGCATGGTGTTGCAGGTGGGTGGCCCGATAGGCGTGCCCGCTTTCCAGCAGCACCGTTCCCAGCACAAACAGCGCCCACTCGGTCTGGCGGCGGCCAAGCCCGATGCTGCGGTGCACAACGTCGTGGGTGACCGTCACCACTGCCACGAAGGTGCCAAACATCACCGGCGGGGCGATCCACCACCAGCCGAGCCAGCCGACAATGGCGAAGGCGGCGATCCCGGCGTACGGCCGGGCCAGCGCGATCACCCGCTGCCGCCGGGTGGTGACCACGAGATCGGGAGCGATGGTGGCGAGCCGTGGCACCGTCGCCGTGGTCATGCTGGCCGCCTCCCTATCGGGACATAAGCGTGCCGGCGCGCCTCGGCGCGCACGCCCTCGGCCACGATGCGGCTGCCGAGCACGCAGGCGACCGTGCCAAGACCGGGCCAGGTGGAGTCGCCCACCAGCCAGAAACCGTCGACGCCCAGGTTGTGGGGAACAGCGTGCTGGTTGGTGTTGCGCAGGGTCTGGCGGACGCCGCCGACCGCGCCGCGCGGGCGGGACGTGAATTGCTCGTATGTGCGCGGCGTGCCAGCGCAGCGGAACACCGCCCGTTCGCCCAGCCGCGGGTATGCCCGGCGGGCATAGGCCACCAAGCTGTCGCCGATGTCCTGCTTACGGGCCTGATACTGGGCCTCGGACGGCCCTTCCCAGTCGGCTAGTTCCGTGTGCGTGGAGATCATGACAGCCCGGTGGCCGGGCGGCGCGCTGTCAACGTCGCCGTCGGCCGAGACGGAGACGAACATGTTGTTGCCGTCCCCGAGCGGACGCCGGTAGTCGTGCATGAGCTGATGGTGGGTGAAGACCTGGCCGGCTACCTCGTCGCCGGGCACCCCGAGGAAGACCACGATGGCGCCGCCGAGCTGCGCCTCGTCACGCCTTAGGTAGGGCCGCAGCCGCGCCGCGACCGGGGTGAAGCAGGCGATGCGGGCGGTGCTCTCGGCCGGCAGCGCGCTGACCACCTGGCTGGCCTCCACGGCACCGAGCGCGGTGTGCACCAGGTAGCGCCCGGCCTGGCCGGTGACCCGTTCCACCCGGCAGCCACAGCGCAGCTCACCGCCCAGCGACCGGTAATGCGCCCCAAGCAGCCGCCACAAGCCGCGCATGCCGCCGCGGTGACGGGTCAGGCCGGCGCCGCGGATTGTCACACCGAGCGCGGCGTTGATCAGGGGCGCCTGGTCGACGCTGCTGTGGACGGTGTCCTCCACCAGCAAACGCGCCAGCGGCAGGTGGCGGGGGCCCATGGCCCGCATATCGTGCAGCGCATCCGCCGGGCGCCGCACGGGCAGCCTGATGCCGGAACGGCTCGCCGCCCAGAACACCTCGGCCAGCCGGTCGAGCAGCGCCCAATAGGCGCGATGCGACGGCGTATCGCCCAGCATGCGCAGCCGCTCGAGGTGCCAGGCAGCCTGGTCGCGGTGCAATGTCACGACCCGGTCGGGCAGCCAGGCCAGATAACCGGGCAGCGGCTCGCCGTCGACCGCCGGCAGGCCCACCGAATCGAGCAACTCAGCCCCCACGCCGCCAGGCTCGAAGTCAACGAGGGTGGTAGCCCCCACATCAAACGAGAAGCCCTGCCGCCGAAAGTAACCGGCGCATCCGCCGATGTGGCCGTGCGCCTCCAGCACCACGGTGGACATGTGGCTCGCCTGGAGCCGCAAGCCCGTGGCCATGCCCGCCATCCCGCCGCCCAGAACCGCCACGTCGCACCGCTCCGGCAAATGCCGCCGCGCGGGCCGGGCGATCTGCGCCACCGCACGCTCCCGCGCGGCGCCGCCCGGCTGCCCTTGAACAATTGTTCTGAACATGCCGCCCAGCGCCCGTGATCAAGGGAAAGGTGATGCCCCGCCGTACCTTTTCCCATGATCATGAACCAGAAGGCGGGTTTCGGATCTGGCTCGCCATCCCCCAGCAGCACCCATCCCATGATCATGATCTGTGCAGCACGCTACCCCCATCACCAAACCCCGGCCCCTCTTCGTGATCATGGGATTACGAACCAAGTAGCCGACTCGGATTTCGCTCGCCATCCCCCTATCACTTTCCCCGTTATCACGCCAGCTTGCGCGGGCCGGGGGCGGCAGCCGACACGCTGCTAAGCCAGCGGGTTCCCCGCGTGATCAGGGGGAACGGAGGTCCGGCGCCCGTTCCGTGATCATTAGCGTGAGGACGGCAACTTTTTCTGGGGCAGGGCGGAGAACGCCCCTTCCTGAGACCACTCCTCTTCCGGCGGCACTCGTCGGAAGGAGAAAGCAATGCCTCACAAGCTTGTCGTGCCCGCTGCTCACCTGACCTTGATGGCCAGCGTCGTGGTTGGTGTGCATGCGTGGGTCCCGCACGGGCTTGACCAAGAACTCGCTGTGCTCATCGGCGAGCAACTGATACGCGAGGTTCTGGAGCACTGGCTGTCGAGCAACACAACGGCGCCGGGCGCGCATCCAGGCACGACCCACGTGCCGAGCGTAGTATCAACGCGACCTAAATACGGCGAAACCCAGCGAGCCTGCGAGGCGGGCTGGGTTTGGCTGCGTCTGGCGAGGAGGCGTGGCTGTGAGTGAACTCACCGGTCCAGCCCCCACCAGCGAGGAACTGGCCGCGGCGGCGCACGGCGGCCATAGCGCAGGGCGCCAGCGAGTCTCGCCCGTGTCCCCGCTTCCAGCGGCTGGTGAGCCAGAGCGAATGGCGAGACGGCCCGCTAGGCGAGAAACTGTGCAGCAAGCTCACCCGCCACGTCGCCCAATGCGGTGTCTGCACCGGCGTCAGGGACAAGCTCAAGGACACGCTGGAGCTCATCCCCGCGTTTGTGCTGATCTTGATCCCGGCGGAGCTCGCCCGCGAACAGACGGCGGAGCGGGACAAGGGTGAGAAACGCCACGGCAACGGCTCACGAAGCGGGCCGAAACCAGCTGCGCGGAATCCGGCGGGCCCGACCACGGCCAGCAAGGTCCTTTCGGGCGTCCGCTCGCTTCTTAGTCTCATATTCGTGGTCGGCCTCGTCATTGGCGGGATCAACTACCTCAAGCACCATCAGCGGGGCGTGGGGCCCACCTCGCAGTCCACGCTGAGCGTGTGGGTGGCGGACAGGCGCCTGACGGTGCGAAGCACCCCGGCCGGGCTGCGTTGCCACCACGTCTGCCACCACGCCTTTACGACCGGCGCCCAGCTCACACTCACCTCGAATTACCAGCCTGGTGGCCTCCCACTGAACTGGATGGGTTGCGACACTGCCACCACCAGCGCCGCGGACAACTGCACCGTGACGCTGAACCACAACAGCGCCGTTTGCCTCGTTCCTTACGACCCCGCGCAGCCGAACCTCGTCTCGTCGGCCGAGTGCCGAAGACGCGCCAGACGCTGACACCGAACACGGTCAGGCCGGGGCAGTCATGCCCGCGTCGCCGGGGCCCGCGCGTCGCCGGCCAGCAGCGCGGCCGGCGGGCCACGGATAGCCCGCCGCTTCGGCCCGTGATCAACATCGGCGTCGAGGCCGGGGCCGCCATCGTCCCCGGCCTCGGCGGTCTCATCGACCGGCTGCGGGCTTTGACCCCACGGGGGGGAGGACGCCCAGCTGCTGCAACAGCCCCAGCCGGTCCCATTGCTCCTGCTGTTCGGCAATCTTCCCGTCTGCCACCCGGTAGATGCTGATGCCGTTCAGCCGGACGGGCTTGTTTGTGGGCGGGATGCCAAAAAGTTCCGCCCGGTGAGTGCCTTGGCCCGTCCATTGCACCGCGACCTTGTCCCCTTCTGCGACCATGTCTTCGATCGCTACGTGCAAATCGGGGATGGCGGTCAGGTACGTCGCCCATTTCTTTTTCGCACCCGCCAGTCCCGGTTCTTGCCCGGGGATGGGGGCGTGGTCGAGGTAGTCGGGTGCCACTGTTTCGTCGGTCCGGTCCACTCGATGCCGGTTGAACAGCACCTCAGCGTGCTCGCGAATGATCGCCTTGGCGTCCTCTGGGGACATGGGAGCACCTCCTGGGCTTAGCGCCCGCCGCACGCTCACCGGCCGGGGCCAGGAAGACCGCGGGCGACCGCACGATCGCCGCATCATGTGCGAACCTGGCTGCCGGCGCATCGCAGCCAGATCAGCGCCGGCTCTTGTATCGCTACACGACGGGTCAGCATGATTAGACCGACCCTGTGATGGTTTACGCAAGGAGTGTGGAGATGCGCCGTCTTATCCCGCTCGCAGCGGCTGTCTCGTTGCTGGGAATGGCTGCTTTGCCGCTCACCTCAGTGTCCGCGGCGGGCGCCACCGGCCCGGTCGTGTCGTCCAACGCGCTGGTCGACACCGACCATGGGCTGGCGTTTCCGCAAAACAAGCAGAACGAGCCTGCCATCACCCGTGACCCGGTCTCCGGGGTGCTGGTCGCGGGGGCGAACGACGAGATTGGCCAGCCCCCGTGTCCTGGCACGACCGCGCCGCTGGCAAGCCCATGCCCATTCGTGCCCGGCGTTCCCACGTCGGCCTACTACTACTCGACGGACAACGGGCAAACGTGGACCGGCGGATACCTGCCGGGGTTCGACACGCTCAGCCCGCCGCGCACCTCCGGTGGCGACCCGAGCCTCAGCTATGGGCCGCGCCGATGCGCCGACGGCACATTCAGCCTTAGCTGCGGCGTGGTGATCTACTACGCGAGCCTGGCGGATCCGGTGAACGAGTTCGCGGGCGAGCAAGTCACCGTGTCCCGCAGCTACGATGACGGCCGCACCTGGGCCGATCCGGTGTACGCGACCAACACCGACAACAAGTCGAACTTCGACGACCACGAGTGGGTCGCCGTTGACAACTCGCCGGCCAGCCCTCATTTCGGCCGGGTCTATGTGAACTGGGCCGTCTTCTGCAACACCTGCTTCGGCAATGGCAACGTCAAGCTGTATGTGTCGCACTCCGACAACGAGGGCCGGTCCTGGTCGCCTGCGGTGCAGGTCAGCGCCGTCGCCAACAACTCTGCCCAGGGGTTCCGGGAGACAGGGCAGATGACGGTCTCCCGCGCCGGCACGGTCGAGGTGTTCTGGACGGAGAACGCTGACAGCAAGAAGTTCCCGAGCCTGCAGGTGGTGGCCGTCTCCACCGACGGGGGGCAGACGTTCTCCGCCCCGATCACAATCACCCAGGTGACGGACTACCCGTTGACAGGCACGCCGTTCGACGTGGTCGACCTGTTCAACCGGGTGCCGGGCATGAGCGCCCGGGTCGACTGCTACCCCCACCCCGCCGCCGACCCGTCATCGTCGCGGGTGTACGTCGTGTGGTGCGACTTCAGCGGCGGGCATGGCACCGTTCAGGGCGCTGTGTCATCCGACGGCGTGCACTGGACCTCGCTTGGCACCGTGGCGTCGCTGGCTGGCCGCAACGCGTTCTTCCCGGCGGTGGCCGTGTCTCCCGGCGGGACCGTAAGCGTGACCTTTGACGCGCTCACCCAGCCGCCGGCGGACGACCCATGGCAGACGGGCGTCCAGACCTATGACAATTATTACGTCCAGTCCTCCACCGGCGATGCATCGTTCACCGGTCCGCTTCGGGTCAGCACGGCCTCGTCCAACCCGGACGGCTCCAGTTACAACAACCTCATGGAGCAGTTCATCGGTGACTACATCGGAATCGTCGCAGGCCCAACGCAGGCATATCTGGTGTGGGCCGACTCACGCAACGCCACTCCCTGTGCGGCGGTCGGCGCCTACCGGTCCCAGGTCTACGCCGGCGAGCGGCCGGTCGCGCCCAACCCGGACCAGGCCTGCGCGACCACCTTCGGGAACACCGACACGATGGCGGCGGCCGTCACGTACTGAAACGCTCAACCACCTGCCGGGCTCGCCTAGTTGGCGAGCCCGGCAGGTGGCGCGGGCCTGAGCACCAACCGGGCAAGGTCATAGTGCCGGGCGCGACTGACGGAGATCGTCGGCCCGCTTGGTCAAAATTCCGAGCGGGCGAGCCGGGCGATGCCGGCGCGTAGCCGCTCCTCGCCCAGTTCCGGCAGGATGACTGCCACGTGCTCGGCGGCGAGCGGCGCAAGCAAGACGTGCGCGGCGTGGTCTGGATCCTGCCCCCCGCCGGCCAGCTGGCCTCCCATCTGCCATAAGCTTGACCTGGGGTTATGGCGTTTTGTTGTGGTGCGAGCGGATAGACGGGGTGGCTGCTCTTACGGGTGGCGGCTTCAGCTCTGCGTGTGTAATCGCGTGAGTCGTATCTGCCCGCGCCCGGCGCGTTCGTTGGTCGTGCGAAGTCGGGCAAGTGTGACCCGTCAGCGTCTGCCAGCGCACCGGAATATGGCGAGCCTCAAACTCCTCAACCGACCGCGCCGCGACCATCAATTGCAGATCGCTCTGAGTTTCGATGATGGCTCTCAGCCCGATTTGATATCCAGGATCATCCTCGATGATGCCAACCTTGATCATGGTTCACCTCCACGGTCCTCCTCGTTCCTGTATTCCATCGCGTGCGGGGAGGCATCCGCCAGGGTAAAAAAGCCCGTTCTCAGGACCGGCTACCCATCCCGCCATCGATGAGTTCGCCTGGGCTTTGGGACTGCCATGGCGCGGCTGAAGGGTGCCGGCCGATAGATCGGGCAAGCCATGGCCATTGCTGAACGGCGGCGAGCTTCTGCGACAGGCGGCCCGCGACCCTGGCACTGGGGCCAAAGACATGCCATAACCTCGCTGAGCAGCACGGCACCGAGAGAATGCTCAGCGCCGATGACCAGCGGCACATCCTCTACACCCGCGGCAGCGTCCCTTCTACGGCTATTACCCGGGCATGTGCATCCCGTCCCCGCTGCCGTTGCAGCTCGTCGAGACCGAATCCAGCCCCGAGTACCTCGCCGACGAGATGCTTGCCCTGACCAAGACAGACCCAGCTCGACGACCGCAAGCCGATCACCATACGCGCCGCCGACCGCGTCGGGAAATCCTGCGCCACCTCGGCCCGTGCGACCGCCCGCAGGGCCGCTACGCCTGCTACATGTAGATCCACCGCAGAGCCGCCTGAAGCTCGGCTTTGGCCGCTACGCCCGTCGGCACACTCAGAGCACCAGGCGCGTCCTGGTGTCTCATTGCGTCATGCTGGACGGATGAGTGACCTGCTCGATTCGCTGCCTGCCGCCGAGCACCGGCGGGACCTGGCCTGGGTGGGCTACTACAACGGCGATGCCGGGCTGGCGCAAGGCTTCGCGGAGGCAGCCGAGGCCATCTTCGCGGCCTGGGAAAGCGGACCGCGTTCCAATGATCGTCTTCTCCCCCCGCTCGCCTATAACTACCGGCACGCGCTGGAACTCGTTCTGAAACAGGCCATCCGCCAGGCCGCGGCCCGGTTCCGGTTCGACGGCGATGACGATCCGGGCCTTGCCCCAGAAGCGCTGGAGACTTACTTCAAGCAGAAGCAGCGTCACCGCCTTGACCCGCTTGCCCGGCAGCTGGCAAGCATGCTCGCCAAGCTCAGACTCGACAAGCTGCCACCCGAAACCATGCGCTTGCTCACCCAGCTGCACCAACTCGACCCAACCGGAGAATCCTTCCGCTACGACGGCCAGCTCCGCACAAATGCACGGCAAGTCGATGTTGGCCGGCTGGTAGAACTCTTCCGCGCCGCTTTCTACGTCATCCATGACGGGGTGCTTGCCGTACTGGATCAGCGCGCCGATTTTCAGTACGAGATCTGCCAATACAGCACTGACGGAGCGGACGCGGACGGGTAACGGGAGGTTCACGGACCGCCCGGCAGCTTGATCGCCATGATGGCTGAGCTGCCGAGAAGCGGATCGTCCGCGTAGGGGCGCAGCAGTTCGGCGCTGTCAGTGTTGCCGACGGCGCTGAGCATGCCGATCAGGTACTTTGCCTGGTCGTGGCTCGCGTGGCGGGGGAAGATCGATGTGAGGTCGCCTGGGTGCTGAAGGCTCCACTCCAGGATCGGGCGCGTCTCGTCAGGGAAGGCGCGCATGATCCGGTCGAGCAGGGAGGGTCCGTCCTCCCAGGGGTACTGGCTGGCGTTCCGGAGCCAATAGAGCGGATCTGCCGCGGCTGGTAGAAGCTCGGTTCGCAGCCGCTGCCAGTATGGCGCGCATTGAATGCTGTCCTCGGCTCGATCCAGGCCCGGCCGATGCATCCAGTAGACGATCGCTCCATGGCATTCCCAGGCGGCGTGCGGGTCGTCGTGGACGTCGGTCAGCGTGGGCGGGCTCGGCATGATCTGCGCCCAGCGCGGCGGCGGCGGCGCTGGCGGGGGGCGATTCGGTGACCGCGATCATCGACTGGGCGGCCGATGCGCCCCGGAGGTTCTTCAGGCGCTGGATGCGCGAACCACTGGTGGGGCTGCCGGGTGCCGCCGTCAGCGTCCACGTTCCGTCGGGTGCTGCGGCTGCTGCATGCCGCCGCCGCCGCCGCGGGCGGCGCCTGGCTGATCTGCCAGGTGCTGGCCGGGCTCGCCGACGCCGAAGCGATCATGATCGCGCTGGACGGCAAGACGGTGCCCGGCGCCAGGACCAAAGATGGCAAGGCGCCCACGCCTGCTGGCGGCGATGATCTGCAGGGCGCGGGCGGTGATCGCCCAGCGAGATCACCCAGGTCAAACCGCTGCTGAACGAGGTAGGCATCACCGGTGCCGTCGGACCGCCCGGGATATCGCGGTCGGCGTACTGGAGAGACTGGTGGAACGATCGATCGGCATGGGGTAAGCCTGGAGCGGGTGCCGGGGACGGCTAAACGGCGGCACATCTCGTACAGGCCGCTGGGAGGATGGCAGGCATGCGAGCCATCAGCAACTGCCCCGCCGTCCCAGGTTATGACCCTGCAAGCCCCATCTCCCACGCCAAGCCGGTGCACCATATCGGCCTGATTCGTGACTGGCATCCGGCGTGCGTGTGGGCGCAACTGGATTGGGAGCGTGAACGCGGCGATGGCGGCCCGCAGTACCGGGAGAACCTAGAGGCCCGCTGGCAGGAACTGAACCTCTGCTCCGGCTGCCTGCGCGAGCTGGATCACCCGTTCATGACCGAGGTGGACGCTCTGCGTCGGCGGGCGGAGAATGCGGAGAGCAAGCTCAACGGGATCGAGCAGTCGCTGCGCCTCCCAGACAGCGGATTTCGTATGGCCGTGCTGGAGATCCTTGAGCGGGAGGAAGAGCCCGATGAACCAGAATGATCATCCTCTCCGGACCGCAGAACGTCGGCTGGCCGGTCCGACCGTGGACCTGTCGGTAGCGGGCCTGCTGATCGGCATCCGGCACCTGTCGATGGCCGGAGTTGATCTAGAAGGCGGGGGCCACGCCCCAGGCGGCGACCAGCGCGCCACAAGCGGGGCGAGCGCGATCTGGGAGATCACCGCCGCCGACCATAGGCCGCTGTTGGCGGCGACCAGTTCCTGCTCCTCCACGATGGAAGGCAGCACGGACGCGGAGGCGGGGTTGAAGAACACCGCGCCCGCCGACAGCCCGAACGCGATCGCATAGACCGCCGCCAGGTGATGATCGGCCAGCGGCAGGGCTGCGGCCAGGGCGGTACGCCAGAGGTCCGCAGCGACCATGGCCCGCACCCGGGGCAGCCGATCCACCACTGCGCCCGCGATAGGGGCGAGCAGCAGCACCGGCAGGATCTCCGCGATGACCGCGCCGCTGACCCCGCGGCCCGAGCCGGTCAGCCGGAACACCAGCACCACCAGGGCGACGGTGTTCACGGTGTCGCCCCACCGGGAGATGGTCTGCGCGGTGAACAAGTGCCGGTACCCAGCGTTGGCCAGTAGCGGCCGCAGCCCTGGCCGCTTGGCTGTGGTCATGTGCCCATCGCGCATTCTGACCTGAGGCAATGCCGGGCCCGGCCAGACGCCGAACCTTCTGGCACGGCGTGCGCAAAGCCGCAGAAGCGGTGTCTGGCGCGAGATTCAGAGGCGGGTGCCCGGTGCTGAGTTCAGGCTTCTGTCGCACGCCCCGCTGATCAATGCGTATCCGGCCGGCGCTGACGGGGGCCGGGGACACCCCCGGCGAGCCTGGCATGCATCCCCGGGAGCATCATGGCGAACCGGTGCGGCGGCGCAGCCCGGCTAGGGTGACGCTGACGAGCCGACGGGCCGCAGCCTCGGTGGGGAGGCTGCTGGCTGCGGTGAGGGCGTGCAGGCAGTAGCTGGCCAGTTCGCCAGGCGCTACGTCATCCCGGATTTCGCCGCTCCTGGCATCCTGGGCCAGCAGGTCGCTGATGAAGGCGTGCAGCTGATGCTGTGCGCGGGTGACGTACTCACCCCGGTGCAGCAGCGCGGCGAGCTCGGTGCCATGGTTGTGATGTTGGTGCTGGATCAGCGCGTACGCCTCAAGGACGGCTACGAGCTGCTTGCCAGGGTCGGCGGCGTCCCGGGCTTCGGCGAGCTGCTGGAGGTGGCGGGTGATCTGGCGCTGGTGCCAGGCGATCAGGATCGCCTCGACGTCGGGGAAGTACTTGTACAGGGTGGCGCGCCCGATGCCGGTCTCGGCGGCGATCCGTGACATTGTCACCGATGCCAGCCCGTGCTCGCCGACCAGTGCCGCGGTGGCGTCGACAGCCGCATCTTGTACCGCCCGGCGGTGCTCTTCGATCGTGTCGGTCCACAGTCTTGGCACGGCCCAAAGAATACACCATGTTTGCCCCGAGACACATTGAATTGACAGGGACAGAGTGTATTGATAAGACTGGTGATCGTTACGCGATCGCTTCCGATGGAGAGGGCGCCGCCATGGCCGACCCGCCGTCCTACCCCGGCACCGGCAACACCAGAGAGGACACCGGCACAGGACAGGCCGGCGGGGCAGCTAGCCGGCCGCGCTGGAAGGCCGCCGCGATCTCGATCATCGTGATCGCGCTGCTGCTGGTGATGCTCATCCTGCACCTGACCGGCACCCTCGGCCCTGGCACCAACGGCTAGCGCCCCGGCGAGCTACGGAGTCCGCTGATGATCGAGGCAACCGGCCTGTCCAAGCGCTACGGCGCGACCGTGGCGGTGGATGACCTGTCATTCACCGTGCCGCCCGGCCAGGTAACCGGGTTTCTGGGCCCGAACGGGGCCGGGAAGTCCACGACCATGCGCCTGACCCTCGGCCTAGATGCCCCAGACTCAGGGACGGTCACGGTGAATGGGCGGCCTTACGCCTGTTACCGCCGCCCGCTGTTGCAGGCCGGGGCGCTGCTGGAGGCCAAGGCGTTCCACGGCGGGCGCAGCGCCTATAACCATCTGCTGTGCCTGGCACTCAGCAACGGGATCAGCCACACACGGGTGGACAAGGTCCTCGACCTGGTCGGGTTGCGCAGTGCCGCCCGCCGCCGGGCGGGCGGCTTCTCCCTTGGCATGTCCCAGCGGCTGGGCATCGCCGCCGCACTGCTAGGCGACCCGCCGGTGCTGATGCTCGACGAGCCGGTCAACGGCCTGGACCCCGAGGGCGTGCTGTGGATCCGCACCCTGCTGAGGTCACTGGCCGCCGAGGGCCGCACCGTTTTGCTGTCCAGTCACCTGATGAGCGAGATGGCCATGACCGCCGACCGGCTGATCGTCATAGGGCGCGGCCGTTTGATCGCGCAGACGACAATGCATGACTTCCTGGCCAACGGCCCAGGCAGCTTCGTGAAAGTCCGCTCACCCCAGGCAGGTGCGCTCGAGGCGCTGCTCACGGCCCAGGGCGCCACGGTCACCCAGCGCTCTGGTGACACGCTCACCGTCACCGGCACAACTGCAGAGGCAATCGGCGAGCTGGCCCGTGCCAGCGGGTTCACCCTGGCCGAACTGTCCGCACGCCAGGCGTCTCTTGAGGAGAGATACATGGAGCTCACCAGGGACTCCGCCGACTACCGGGTGGCCGCCGACGGCCTGGCCCAGGCCCGGCAGTAAGGGGCCGTCGTGGCAGTCACCGCAACCCCGCAGCCCGGCTCGCTGTCGCAGCTCGCCAGCGTCTTGCGGTCGGAATTCTGCAAGCTCCGTTCAGTCCGCTCCACCTTCTGGGCGCTCGCCGCGGCCGTGCTGTTCAACGTGGTCCTGGCCGTGCTTCTGGCCGCTTTCCTCCCCGGCCGTCTCAGCGCCCAC
>WNGG01003564.1_pt1 | contig 17581 bp, 14 predicted proteins | sample 5400661 | NCBI WGS metagenome assembly WNGG01 (sample SAMN13153372, study PRJNA577476) | soil metagenome | isolation source: 100 cm soil or saprolite under Garry oak tree replicate 1 | place: USA:California | collected 2016-06-15 | reverse complement strand
TGGCGTGCAAGCTACCAGTTCCTCACGGCCCGCTGCCAGCTTGCCCGCGTTGATTGGGTGCAATCCGTCAACGTCCTTGTAGGGTATGATTCTCTCGATTACCTTTTCCTCGTCTAAGCCTGGGGGTAGTGGCAGCTGAACGAGTATCCCGTTCACCTTTGGGTTAGTGTTGAGCTGGCTAAGCAAGGCCTCCAGTTTGTCCTGAGGAGAGTCAGCGGGTAGGTGGTGGCTTTCGGATCTTATTCCAACCTCGTCAGCGGCCTTGTGTTTGGCTTTGAGGTAAGAGGTGCTGGCAGGCTCGTCGCCGACCTGGACTGTGGCGAGGAGAGGTTCCGTGCCATGTTTTTCCAGTTGCAGGACTTGCTGGACGACCCGTTTCTTTACCTCTCCAGCTACCAATCTGCCGTCCAGGAGTATAGCCGTCAATTCTTGAAGAGAACCCTCCTCCCTTCAAACCTCAACTCATCCTCGGTCAGGAGTCTGATTGCTTCGGGAAGAATTCGGTGCTCTTCTCTCAGAATGCGGCTTGAAAGGGTTTCCACACTGTCGTCGTCACGGATCGCTACTGCTGTCTGAAGAATTATGGGACCGTGGTCGACTTCTCTGTCGACAAGGTGCACTGTGCAACCTGTGACCTTGACGCCATGATCGAGGGCTTGCTTCTGAGCTTCCAAACCTGGAAACGATGGAAGTAGAGCAGGATGTACGTTTATGATTCTGTGCGGGTATAGATCGACGAAGTGTTCACTGACAATCCGCATGTAACCTGCTAGAACTATCAGTCCCTCTCTGGGTAGCACTCCATGTGATTTGAGAGCAGCGATAGTTTTCTGGTCGTAGTCCCAGTCTTTCTTCGGGATACCTTTGTCGTCTAGTGTGATTGTCTGAACATAGTGCTTCTTAGCTATGTCGAGAGCTGCCGCGTTTGGTCTGTTGCTGATGACGATCTTGACCTCGCACTTGGTGAGGTATCGATTATCGATCGCGTCTAGCACAGCATCAAGGTTTGAGCCCCTTCCTGACGCAAGAACGCCGATCGGGACCATTCAGCTAGGCCTTTCCGGGTCCACGCACTTCTTGCAACAATAATTGTGAAGGGTCAACCCTTCCGACTTTTGGAACCCATCCGATTCTGCTTCCGAGAATCCCGTGTTCTTCCCTGTACTTGTAGAGCTTACGGACTCGTTCTGCTGCATCTTGTCTCTTTGCGAGAAGTTGTTCTGACCCTATGTCGCTCCGGTGGTAAAGACCCCACCCATCGGTGAGCTGGACGCTCGACATCGTTTTTTCGATCCTTGCACTGGCCGGGGGTAGAGTGTGGTCCATGGCCATTAGCGCGAGAAGGCGGGAACCGCCTGTCATCACCTGGCTGTCTTCTTGGAGGTCTGCGCTTCCCCAGAAAAGGTAGCAGCCGTTTCGTTTGATGTTTGTCTCAAAAGCCTGGACTGGGTGACCCTTGGCGCTTTCCCGTTTTTCTGGATATCCATTAGGAGCGACGACCTTCACGACAACCGCGTCCTCATTGGTGAATTCCAGCTTCAGTTTGGAGAGCCGTCTTTCAACGATAGCTTGGAAGACGTCGATGATGTCTGTCTTGAGCATGGCGAGCATGTTGAGAGCTTCCGGATCACCGAGACGAGTGTACATCTCGATGACTGTTGGTCCCTCGTTTTCTGTAAGCATCATCTGTCCACCGACCATCCCGTGGTATGATTTGCCGGTCTTTCTCTGGATGGCCTCAATGATTCCCTCGATGATTTTGAGCGACTTCTCGTATTCTTCCTTGGTGATGAACGGGAGGGTCAAGTCGGGTCCGGAGATGCTACCCATTCCGCCAGTCTCAGGTCCGCTGTCGAGTTCGTGGGCGCTCTTGTTGTCTTGGACGAGAGGGGTGCCGAGAACGGTTTTGCCGTCGGTGAAGCATTGCAGCGAATACTCCGGGCCCCAGGCTTTCTCCTCGACCAGAATCTTGTCTTCGATGTCAGAATATGCGGCCATGCTGGCCTGGAGTGAATCGAAGTATGCTTCCTTGAAACGCGCCTTTTCGTCGTGAAGATAGATCTGACGGTCTTCGATCAGCTTCACGCCCTTACCACCCGACTGACGTGCCGGTTTGATGACGATGTTCTGCAGCCAAGGCTGCGTGTCGATATTTTTCAGAATATAGTCTGAGGCTTCTCGTGCGTTCTTGAAGGTTCGAAAGAGAAGCTTGCCTGGGAGATTATTCTCCCATTGTAAGCGTCGGAAGTCCGCTTTGGAACGTTCTATGATTGAGAGATCTTGGCTAGCACCGATGCAGTGGATGCCTTCTTTCTCTAGCGCGTCTGGTACGGCTTGGAAACAGGGCTCCTCTGGTCCCACTACCACCAGATCGATTCCCCACCCCCGGGCAGATCTGACAATCGTCTTTGGGTCTGTTGTTCTGCCTACGCGAAGTTCGCCCTGATTGTCTTTGCAGATCTTGTGAATCCCTGGGTTCCGGTTTTCCGCGATCCAGAATATCTCCGGTTTGTGATCGCTGAGGCCGATCTTCCATGCAAGAGCGTTTTCGCGAGCGCCTCCGCCTACACCCATTACTCTCATCGTGTCGCGCCTCCTTTCTCGAAGCAGCGCATACAGAGATTCTCTCTCGGGAGTCCGATGGCGCGTTGGAGCTCTTCAACTGTCATGAACGATATGCTGTCGGCCCCGACGCTGTTCGCGAGCTTTTCCTCGTCTAGGCTGCCGGAGACCAGTTCGTCTTTGGGGGGGATCTCGACTCCGTAGGGGCATGGTGAGACGAGTGGTGGGCTTCCAATTCGGACGTGTATTCGTTTGGCTCCGCTGCGTTTGAGATTGATGACCGTGTTTTGTAGGGTGTTTCCCCTAACGACGCTATCATCTACCAACACAACATCTCTGTCTTCGACGGCGCTCTTGACCGAGTTTAGCTTGAGCTGGACTCCCACGAGCCGTTCTTTCTGTGTTGGTTTGAGGGCTGCACGAATGTTCTCTCCAGTCCGAACAAAGCCGAGTTCCAGGGGAAGACTGGACTCTTGGCTGTACCCATTAGCCATCGGGAGCGCGGTCTCTGGAACCCCGATTACCACATCAGCCTTTGCCGGATGCGTTTTGGCTAGTTCTCTGCCTATGCTATTTCTGACCTTGGCCACTGGAAGGGAGTTGACTTGGCTGTCGAGTCTTGCGAGATAGACGTATTCGTAGCTGCAAAAGTTGCCAGCGTCGGTTGTGGGAGTGTTTCCGCGAATATCTTCTGGGGTGAAGATGATGACCTCTCCTGTCTCAACAGGTCCCGTATGGTCGATGCCCATCACGTCGAGGGCGCATGTCTCGGACGCGACGGCTGCAATGTCGAAGCCTACGCTGCCGGTGTCTAGTGGCTTTACACCGAGCGGGTTTCTCCCTGTGACGAGTTCTTGTTTGTGAGTAAGGGCGACGAAGGAGTATCCGCCTCCGATCTTGTTGATGAGCATCGAGGTCGCTTTGAGAGATTCCTTCTCGCTGTAGAGGAGTTGGGAGAGTTGTCGGGCGAAGAGTTTGGTGGCTTCGCCTCGGTCTTCGTGGAGGTCTGTTTTTCCGTCGAGTGCAAGAACTAGCTCGTAAGGGGTTTTGACGTGAACGAGGTAGTCGTCTTCGTAGGATGATGTTTGTCCGATTCCGATGAAGCCTTTTGGGATGCTTGTCTTGTTTTTCTGGAAGAACTCCTCGATGCCACCTTTTCCGCCGAGAGTGTGAAGAGTGTTTCCTGGTCCGATTGTTGCTATGCTGATGGATTCTTGTCCTCGTCCTTGGAGCGCGCTAAGCCCGTAGTGGATGAAGTTGGAAGCGTCCCAGTTTTCTCGTCCTTCGCCGAAGGTGTAGAATCCTATTAGGCCAGGCATTGCTGGGCTAGGCCTTCATCTCTTCCCGGGTCCGAAGAACGGGATCTTTCTTTAGACCCAGATACTCGCCGGTGACGCAGGCGAAACACATCTCGTCCTTGCCGAGGCCTATTCCTTCGCTTAGACCGTTGATATCGTTGTAACCGAGACCGTCGACTCCGATTTCGCTTGCGACTTTCTTGTTGAGGTCGGCGATGTTGAGCGTTTGGCCATCTGCTTTGTTCGCGAGTAGTTCTTCTCTTGTCGGGAAATCGATGCCCATGTAGCAGGGGTGGCGGATGGGTGGGAAGGTGACGACCATGTAGACTTTCTTTGCTCCTGCTTCTCGAAGAGATTGGACGATGTTTCTGCTGCTGGTTCCGCGGACGATGCTGTCATCGACAACGATGACGTCTTTGCCGTCGACGACCGGTTTGATGGTGATGATCTCGCGAACGATCTCTTCGCGGCTCTTGGCTGTTGGCTCAATAAAACTGCGGAGGCTTCCCTTTCTCCGGTATCGGTCTTTCATCAAACCCTCCTCCATGGGTATGCCGCTCTCCTCGGAATAGCCGAGGGCTGCAGGTCTAGCCGAGTCGGGGACGGGAATGACTACGTCAGCTTTGAACGGGTATTTTCTGGCGAGGACTCGGCCGAGTTTTCGTCGCGCGTCGTAGACGTAGTGATCATCGATCTTGCTGCTTGGATGACCGAAGTAAGTGTACTCGAACGGGCAGTGGTAGTGGCGGGGTGAGTCTGCGAATCTTGTTATTTTGAGGCCGTCTTTTGACAAGCTGACAAGCTCGCCCGGTTGAATATCTCTGACGAAGTCAGCTTGGAGAGCGGTGAGGGCGCAGCTCTCGCTCGCAACTATGTGAGTGTCCGTGTCGGGATCGTATCCAAGACATAGTGGCCTGTAGCCCGCCTCGTCCCTGGCCGCTAGAACTTCGCCGTCATGGGTTATCATGACGAAACTGTAGGACCCACTCAGTTCTTTGCTCAGCTTGTGGAACGCACGGGTCCAGTCGTGTTCAGCACGGTAGTGTTGGAGGAGACGGTATCCAGCGAGCTTCGTGTCCGTCGTAGACCCCAAGATAGGAAATTCTTTCTCCACGACGGATTCAAGATCCTCTGTGTTCGCGATAGTCCCGTTCTGGGCGATCGCGAATTCGCCGCGAATGTCGAGCGGATGAGCGTTCTCTAACGTCGTCCGTCCGCGAGTCGAGTAGCGCACATGTCCTATTCCACGATCACTGGTGAAGCTGAGAATCTTTTTCGCATTAGCATCCGCACCCTGGCCAATCAAGCCCAGGCCTTTGAGGATAGGCTCACCGGGAACTGCTATTCCCCATGACTCTTGGCCGCGATGTTGGAGCGCGGCGAGTCCCTTGACGATGCGCTCGGCGACAGGCCTGCTCGCCATCGAGTATATGGCCAGCACACCACAGTGCTCTTTCATAGCGTTGCTTCCATTGCACGCGGGATTGTTTCGGACCAGGCCCTTGAAGCTTCGGCTAAGGGAATTGTGATGATCGATTGTTCTTTCGAGAGAAACTCGATCCCATTGTCTGTTACAGATCCGACCTTTGCGGCAGGTATTCCGAGTCGTCTGAACGAGTGGACTATGCTAGTTGTGTTCCTAGGTTTTGTCTCGAGGACGAAACGTGATCTTGATTCTGAGAATAGCAAGTTGTCCATTCTGCTCGTTATGTTTGGCGCCTCATCGAGGTCAACAGTTACGCCTTTTCGGCCTTGAACCGACATCTCGGCCAGGGCAACGGCCAGTCCACCTTTCGAGACATCATGTACGCTTTCTACACGGCCGCTTCTCAGGGTCCTCAACATGGATCGCAAGAGCGTCTTCTCTTTCTTCAAGTTGACCCTTGGAACCTGGCCGCTCGAGAGCTTGTGTATGTATTCGTAGTATTCGCCTCCACCCATTTCATCAGAAGTGGTTCCGATAACTATCAGATCGTTTCCTTCTTTTCTAAGAGCCTGCAGGACCCGCGGAGTCTTGGGCTCTACCAGACCTAGGGCGGCGATGACTGGCGAAGGTTTGATCGCTTTGCGACTTGTCGAGTCCTCGTTGTAGAAGCTAACCTTGCCGCCGACACAGGGCACCTTGAGAATCTTGAGATAGTTCGTGATCGCTCGGATGGCTTCCCTGAAAGTCCAGTAGACTTCAGGATTCCCAGGGTCTCCATATTGGAGGTGATCGACGACCGCGACTGGTTCTGCGCCGCTGGCTGAGAGATTGCAGAATGCTTCCGAGACGACTCCCATCGTTCCCCAGTAGGGATCCAGGTAGCATTGCTTGCTGTTGCCATCTGTTGTGAGAGCGAGGGAACGTCTGTTGGGGAGGCGTAATAGTGCGGAGTCGGCTTGTCCCGGTTTGACGATTGTTCTGATGCCGACCTCGTGATCGTATTGTCGGTAGATCCATTCTTTGCTTGCGATGTCGGGACTTGAGAGTAGTTGGATTAGAGTCTGGTCAAGGTCTTCAGGGATGGCTGGTGCAGGTACTTCTGCGAGAGCGTCGAGATATGCAGGACGCTTAGCTGATCTGGGTGCGAGTGGTGCTTCGGCAATGAACTTTGCCGGTGCTCTCGCCACAACCTCGTTTCCTCGCTTGATAATTAGAAGATCTTCTGTGGTGACCTGGCCTATTTTCGCGTAGTCTAGTTCCCATTTGTCAAGGATACTGACTAGCTTCTTCTCGTCCCTTTCTCGGATTAGAAGGACCATTCTCTCTTGTGATTCTGATATCATGATTTCCGCGGGCTGCATGTTGGGCTCACGTGTCTGGACCTTGTTCAGGTCGATCTCCATTCCCGTCCCCGCTTTCGCGGCGACCTCTGACAGTCCGCAAGTTAGGCCTCCGCCTCCGATATCTTTCATTCCCCGGAGAATCCCGATATCGACCGCTTCTAGGATCGCTTCGATGATGAGCTTCTTGGCGAAGGGGTCAGGGACTTGGACGGCTGACCGTTCCCTATCGGATTTTTCGGTGAGTGTTTTGCTGGCGAAGCTTGCTCCGCGAATGCCGTCTCGTCCCGTTCTTCCCCCAACAAGATAGACGAGGTCGCCTGGATGGCGGGCTTCGCCTAGGACGAGCTTGTCTTTCCGGCCGAGACCGACGCAGACAACATCGACGAGGCAGTTTCTTTCGAAGGACGGGTCGAACTCCACTTCTCCGCCGACTGTCGGGACACCTATGCAGTTGCCGTAGTCTGCTATCCCTCTGACTACATTGTCGAAGAGCCACCGTGTGTGAGGGCTTTCGATTGATCCGAACCTCAACGGGTCGAGGAGAGCGATGGGCCGGGTCCCTAGACTGAGGATGTCACGAACTACTCCGCCCACGCCGGTGGCCGCTCCGCCGTAAGGGTCGATGGCGCTGGGGTGGTTGTGCGATTCGATATGGAGGGTTACAGCCCAGCCGTCACCGACGTCGATGACGCCTGCGTCGAAGCCTGGTCCGACTAGGACTCTTGGTCCTTTGCTGGGTAGTTGTTTCAGGAGTGGTTTGCTGGATTTGTAGCTGCAGTGTTCTGACCATTGTGCTTCGAGCATGGCCCACTCTACCTCGTTGGGCTCGCGCTGGAGCTTCTTGACCGCGTACTGGATCTCTTCGTCGGTGAGATTGGGTTTCTGAACCTCAACTAGGGTCAATCCTTGAGGCTCCTCGATGATGATCGGGTCATGGCGGCTGTTCTCTCATCCTACGAACAAGCAGGGTGGCACGTGAACCCGTGATTGCGCCTACGATGAAAGCGATGATGAACCCGGCGAGGCCGGCGAAGACAGAGGCGATGAGCCCTGCGATGACTCCGGCGACTAGTCCTGCAAAGAGGGCGGTTCCGTATTGTGGCGTGCGTTTTTCCTTTGGAGATGCATTTGTCAACTGTTATCGAATCTCCTCGTCCTTGAGGACGAGTCTCGAACTATCAGAGATATCATTCCGCTGCTTTCTCCCTCTTCGGAAGGATCAAACCCAGGCCTAGCGCTATCAATATGAAGCCGTAGAAGCCGCCGAGGAAACCGACGCCGGCGATATAGGTGATAGAGAAGAAGGCGAAGAGTGAGATGATGCCGAGGGCGATCGAGAACATGCCCATAACCAGACGGCGAATCGACCGAGTCTCCCGGGTCAATTATTTTCCTCCAAGAGACGGTTCGAGAGTCTCAACCATCGAATCAAAGACGATCCTTCCCTCCGGATGGTTATCTGGAGACAGTATTGGAAGGGAGGCTCTTTCAGGGTGGGGCATGAGCCCCATAACGTTTCCTTGCTTGTTACATATTCCGGCTATGTTGTCCAGGGATCCGTTGGGGTTTGAATCATCTGTAGGAATATTATTCTCGTCAACATATCGTAGAACGATTTGCTCGCTCGTCTCTAGTTCAGCGAGCTGGTCATTGTCAAGATAGTACCGGCCCTCGTTGTGGGCGATAGGAATTCGTAGGGTCTGTCCCTTGCTCGCCAGTTTTGTGAATGGTGTTCTGGTGGATTCTATTCGTAACCTGGTCCATTTGCAGACGAATCTTAGCCCGGTGTTTCGAAGGATGGCGCCGGGTAGAATTCCGGCCTCGACGAGTATCTGGAAGCCGTTGCATATTCCAAGGACTGGCTTGCCTTTGTCTGTTGCCTCCTTGATAGTTTCTAGGCTTGGGCTTGTAGCGGCTATTGCGCCGGCGCGGAGATAGTCGCCGTATGAGAAGCCTCCGGGTAGAACGTACGCATCATATCGATCGTGTTTCAGGTCTTTGTGCCATACGAGGTCTGTTGGAACCTTCAGGGTTTTCTGGAGAATTTCTAGCGCGTCTAGGTCGCAGTTGCTTCCAGGGAACTGAACGAGTCCGACCTTTACCATTATCCTGATTTCCTAAACTAGTGAATTTCAATCCCTATTAAGCCCTTTTTTGACAACATCATGTCAACCATAGAGATTGCAGGAAATCTGAGGAGTGAGCGTCGTGAGATGCTTGAAACCTACGCCAACTTTTGAAGAGAGGGCTTGGCGGCCGGGTTACACCACTCGCACGTGGCAAGTGTGGGCGGCCGGATTGTAGATCCGGAGATCATCGCATAGCTTCTGGACCAGTTGTCTAGCGCCCTCGGGGGAGCTGGCTTCAACATTCATGCGTAAGAGCTTGCCAGCCCGAACATTGGTCACCTGGGAATATCCTCCCTTCAGGATAAGATTGTTGTGAATCGTCTCGCCCTCAGGATCTCGAGCCAAAGGCTTGTTCTCCACTATGACCTCCACGGTGAAGCTTGCCGGTGACATGACAAGAAAGGTTGGTGCGAAGACACCCTTAAGCCCTTTTTTTCCAATCATCGCCAGAATTGGCTGGATGATATACTTCTCGTTTTGCGAATGGTCTTTGGCAATCCTTTCTAAAGATGAGATTTTAGACCCCTTCCAACGAGTCTCAGCAGGTTCAACACAGATGCCTAGCGAATTCTTGCCCCGCGCCCATTCCAAAAGGTTAGGAGAACTCGACGCCTCAAACTGGAAAGACCTAGGGGTCAAGGGAAATACGTCGCGCGTCGATCCGGCCATCCGAGAGATTGTTTCATCACTGAACCAGAAGGGATACGTCACATTCTCCTCTTGTAGCGGAGGGCACAAGGCGAATCTTCGCCGACGATTCGACCGCCACGAGAGCGGCTATATCGCGTTCTCCCCGCCTTCGAGAATACCTTTCGAGCTGTATCTCGCGCTGAAGGGGAGGAATAGAGACTTCATGTTCGAGGCCGAGGCAGTCATACACGACGGAAATGGAGACCGAAGAGAAACAGTCTACACCCAGTTAGACTGGCAACTGGTTGACCAAAGAAAACCGAGACGCGAGTACTACGAGAAACTCTTCCTTCAAATGACTCACATCATCCAACAGTTACCCGGAAAACCGGTGGACCAGAAAGAAGTATTGACGGGTCTTCTCGGAAGAAAGCGTCTGGCTCAAGGATCGAGAATTGTGAACAAACAGATGAACAGATTCACGCGATAGATAGGAATCCTTCTCAGATTTGGCAAAACTAAAGAGGCTGATCTGGCACAGCTAGGAGTGCGATACCGGCAATCGGAACGAGAGCCTTGTCTTGAACTCAATCGCCAAACGGGGAACACTCGCTTGCCTCCTCCTAGCATCGCTTGCCTTCGGAACACTCTTCCCGTTTGGTTCTCTCAGCTCAATCGAGAGAAGACAAACCACACCCGGTCCCAGTCTCGCTTCGAATCTGGGCGGCTCCAACGGAGTTGCACCTGTTCACGACCAGAATATTCCCTCCGCCTCTAGCTCTCCCTTAGGAAAGGCGAACAACAGACAACCGGCGTTCTTTCCTAAGCAGCAAACGAACGCCAGTTCTTCTCCACCTCCTCCCCCAGCTGGGTTTATCGGTTACAATGGTGGTCCGACGATCCACAGCAGTGTCACGTATGCGATATTCTGGTTGCCTAACGGCGTCAAGTTCGAGCCGTTGGGTAACGACACTCTCTACGAGATGCTAATTACCCGTTTCCTAAGCGATACTGGAAGCACCTCATACTACAACATCCTAAACCAATATTCAGACAACGCCAACGGAACGCCACTGGATAATTCTACGCTGGGAGGCTCATACCTCGACAACACGCCTTACCCGGCGAGCGGAAACAAGACGGACCCTCTGTTCGATAGGGACATTCAGGCCGAAGTGACCAGAGCCTCGAGTGCGAACAGTTGGGTTCGTGGCCCGAACAGCGTCTTCTTCGTCTTCACCGGGAACGGCATCCAGAGTTGTTTTGCCCCCCCTCTGATATCCGCAGCCTGCACCTTCACTTCGAACGGCTACTGTGCCTACCATTACTTTTTCCCTCAAGATTCTAAGCCAATCATCTACGCAAATATTCCAGATGTTTGCCCTCTCCCTTCGCCCCTCAATGGTCCGAATAACGACCCTATAGGAGATGTAGCGGTCAATCTCGTTTCGCACGAACTCTTCGAGGCCGTAAGTGATCCCCAATTGGATGCGTGGAGCAGCATGGGTACTAACTTGGAGATAGGCGACATATGTTCTTGGAGGTTCGGTTACCCGGATCCCGACGGCAGCAACATTCTTCTCCACGGAAACAAATACCTAGTCCAGCAAGAATGGAGCAACGTAGACAATAGCTGCGTGCTTACCTCTGGCGGTTCAGACTACGTCACTGTCGGCGCCACGCCATCTTACGGGTCCACTGCTCTCTCGACAAACTCTTTCAACATAACATACGCTTTCAAGGGTTACTCGTGGTGGACCCTGGCCTCTGACACAAATGGGTCCGTAACACTGCGGGTTGATCATGGTTCTCAAATCGAGACCTCTGTCATACAACATGGTTCAACTCAACAAGAAAAATGGTGCTTCGACCAGAGCTGTTCCAACTCCTCATTTCGCCCGGCCAATGGAACAAGTACAACGTTCTACTACTATGATCTTCTCGCGCAACAGTTGTCAGTTTCCGCCAACATAAGGAATCCTCCTCCCTTCTTCATTCGCTTCACGTTGGCCCCGCTCGTCAACGGTACAACTGATAGCGGAGAAACGATAACCTACCAGCTGACTGAAACTCCAACCCCTATATGGATGGTCCGGGGGACGATGGTCTCAGTTAACTCGCCGATTGAGCTTGGGCAAGGATCGAGGTGGTTTACTAGTGCCCCGTCTTGGTTCGTGTCAGGTCCTTCTGCGATTCCAAACCCGATAGTGTATGTTCTACAGTACTTCCTTAGTGTGGAGGGTGGTTCGGGGGGTGGCAATGGACAGGGATGGTATGATTATGGGTCCGGCGCAGTTGCAGGTTCAGCTGGGACTTACGCGAGAGGTTTGGGGACTGGTCAAAGGGTAATCTCCTTCACAGTAGATGGCGGCACACCAACCGTTGTCGCTGATGCTTTGATAGACGTTCCTGTAATTATGGGAGGTCCCCACCTCGTCCAGTTCGCCTCGGTTCCGCAATACCAAGTGTCGCTGGATCCTAAGGCAACTGCTGCTCTCGATTCTGTTACGTCTCCAACGATCGCGGCAGACTATTACTGGTACGATTCCGGGACAGAGGTCTCGGTCACACTTCGATATTCTTGGAGTGTCTCGGGAAGTCAGCGACAGAACTTACTGAGCTATACTGTTGACGGAGCGACTACGATCCCCGCCAGGCAAAGTTCAGGAGCAATTGACATACTGGTCAACATGGATAAGAATCACAATATTGAGGTCAGCTCTGCCCTCCAATTCTATGTCACAGCTGACACCGGGACTATTCCCGGCAGCCAAACGGGCGATAGCTGGTTTGACCTAGGAACAAAGCTTACCATCCCTGGTCAATACTCGCATACTTACACCGCCAACTCTGGTTACAAAATCTACTCCGCGGGTCCGGGGTTCCAGATCTTAGCAAATACAAGCGTCTCGATGATACTCTGGACAGGTGGCAGCGAGACTCTCACCTTTAGCGCATTGAATGCTAGGGCAACTGTCTATGTTCCCGGGGAACTTGATCTCATACCGTTAAGCGTTCTAGATGACGGGAAACCGATTGCTTTCTCATATTCCAGCCCGACGGGCTTGTTGAGTCTAGTGGGTTCCTCGAACTTCACGATTACTTTTGGATCAGCCCATCCGAGTCCGAGCTGGACCTTTTACCTGCCGATTCTTGGATTGTTAATCGTTGGAAGTGTCGGCTCGCTGTTATTGGTCCGGCGTAGGAAAACCAGGCAAGTTCGACGGCCTCCCTCGTCAAAGTAGCCAGAACACTTCAGGAACATAGGCCCCCATGGAAATCTAGGACTGATCGAAACCTGTCATCGGCAACGGCTAAAAGCGCCCTCGGCGTAGAAAGGACGTGTCTTGACCAGCGCCGGGATCTTGAGAGTAGCCGAGGACCTTCTGCGTAGAATAAAGGAAGTCTTCGCCAACATCAAAACTGGCCAGAATCTCAACCGGTTTATTCTGAACGCGAACCTGTGCACAATTTTCTTTGCCGCAATATATGGCGCGACGATGGGGGCATACCCTGGGGGCTTCAGATTCTCTACAGCATCATCAAGATCCCGATCCTCCTACTAATCAGCCTCTACGTGGCACTGCCGACTTACTACGTTTTAGACGCGTTTTCTGGAGGTGACATCAGCCTCAGGCAGACAACGGCGGTAATTCTGTCCAGCTTTGCAATCATGTCAATTGTTCTCCTTGCCTTTGTCCCGGTGAACCTGTTCTTCATACTAACCACTCCCGGGCAAGGTTTTCAGACCTATGCTTTCATCGTCCTCCTCAATGTGGGAATATTCACTATCGCCGGAATCGCAGGTTTAGTCTATCAATTCGCGGGAATGCAGAGCATACACTCGAACACTCGATGGGTTGAGGGATTCCTCGTTAGCCTCCTGGTCCAAGTTTTTGTCGGTACACAGATGGCCTGGGTTCTAAGGCCATACTTCGACACAGGACCGTTCCTAAGACCCTTGGAGGGGAATTTCTACATCGCCATGTTCAAATTGCTCGCGCGGGTTCTAGGCGGATGATCAATAGATTTGGCTCCGGACTCAGCAACATAACATGATGGACTCATAAGCAGAGCATCCTCTGAGAGAGGCGAAAGAAAAAAGGGAGATTGGTCTGGAGCTAACTCGTATGTTTATTGTTTGAAGAGTGGTGTGGGGGCGAGAAGTGTCTCGCTGCGGGCGATGCCTTGTAGAGTAGGGAACTTCTCGAAGGCGGACTTGACAATCTCGTCAGAAGTCCTTGCCTGCCAGAGTGCTACGACGTCGAACTGGCCTGGGGTTGTCCATGCCTCGATGAGGCCTGGGAAGCTCTTGAGCTGGTTGACGAATGTCTGGAATGGAGTGGTGACGTTGAAGAGGCTGATGCCGAGTGGCATCTGGTTCTGGAAGTGAGCACCGTTGATGCCGTTGAGACCGAAGAGTGTCTGGGTCGTCTGGATGCCTTTTACTTGGCGGATCTGGCTGACGAGTTGTGCGATTTGCTCTGGGGTGTTCTGCTTTAGTCGTAGTGCTAGGTCGAAGCGTCCGGTGACTGGTGCGATGAGGTCGATGTTCGGGTTATTCTTTAGCTCCTCGACCACGTTCTTCGTCATGCCGTGATTAACGGTTGCGAAGACGTAGGCGGGATAGTTCGTGTTTTGCATAGAAATCATCCTATTGCAATTGGGTAATGGACATTACATCCTATATAAACCTTCTAACTCTCTACCCGCATATGTTACAGGCAGAGGTCCAGAACTAGGAGAGCTTCCCCCCGTAATCCCGCTGGCCAATTCCATCACGATCATACTGTCATCAGAAGATTACACACTGACCCAAAGGAAACTGCGCCCTCTCAACATCGTCACTGTACAACCGAACGTGGCCAAGGTCTCCTTGTGCTTGCCCACAAACACCTGACACACCCCAGGAAATAGCATCCTACATTACCGAGTTGCTCTGTCGTAGCGGAGTCAACATAACCAACGCCTTCCTAGGCCACAGAGACATCATAATCGTCGTAAGCGAGCCCGACGGCAGGCCAACCGGCCTACGACGCATTGCGACAGGCAGCCCAAGAAGAACAGCCGCCGGAGACAGGCGCACGGAAGACCTAGCGCTCGCAACTTAGTCTGGATCGCGAGACCGAAAGTTTACCACTAACAACTTCCAGAAACAGTAGTCCATGAGCGAGTCAACGGGCTCACTTTTACTTCTGGACAAGACGGCTGAACGGTTCCGCTACTTTGCTGGCAAGATCTATGCCGATCGGTCACCGCTCTACATGAATCTCGCTCTCAGAGTTGCAGAGGACCCTGAACTCCTCGGGTTAGCGGCCAACGCTCAAGAGAAAGCCGCTCTCCCCAACCTGTTCTTTGCCGCCGTGCATCTGTTGTTGCTCAAAGGCGAGCACCATCAGCTCGCAGCCTTCTATCCCAGTCTCAACAACTCCTCCCAACACTACGACTACGTCTATCCATACTTCCGTAGCTTCGTCACAGAGCATCAGGAAGAAATCCGCGAGATCATGATGACTCATTCTGTCCAGACGAATGAGGTGGGACGCTGCGCCGTGCTCGTCCCAGCATTTGGGCTCGTGGCGGCCCAAACGAAACGTCAGCCATTGACCATGATTGAGATCGGTTCAAGCGCGGGACTGACCTTGCTCTGGGACCGATACCACTACCGGTACGGAGAAGGTTTAGAGTGTGGAGACCCGGACTCGCCAGTAAGGATTGAGTGTTCCCTGCGCGGAGAAATGCGTCCCGCGATACCGGAGCAGTTGCCGAAGATCGCCTTTCGCACAGGCATCGACCTTTCACCCATCGACATCAACAATGGCGAGAACGTTCAATGGTTGCGCGCTCTTGTTTGGCCCGATAACCAGAAACGAGCTAGACAACTGGAACCTGCCATCCGGCTTGTGATGCAAGTTCCTCCGAGAATCATCACTGGAAATGCCTTAGACCTTCTACCAAGCCTCATCGACAAGGTCCCCGAGAAAGCACCATTGTGCATCTATCACTCGTTCACCCTCACTCTCGCCAGTAGGGAACCACGGGAGAAACTGCACTCACTCCTAGCAAAAGCATCCAAGAGGAGAGACCTGTTCCTCGTCTGGATAGAGTGGCCCGCGGACTCGGAAACCCCTCTCCTAGGTCTCGCTCAATTCAGCGATGGCGTCAAAACAGAGAAAATCTTGGCCAGGTGCCACTCACACGGAGAGTGGCTAGAATGGATGAATGATTCACCCGGGTCCATCCCGCAATGACCTTTCTCGTGGACCCTGGACCATAGGTCTAATAATTAAAGGGCGCAGCGGGCATTACTTGACTTGGTTGAGCAGATCCCTTCCCGTCTCAGACTCTTGACGGCGTCTGCCATAGACCGATATCTTGCTAGCGTGTAGAACGGGATTCCGACGATGTTACTCCCACAGGGTTTCGCCTTCCTCGAGTGGTACTGAACAGTAGAATTCAAAGTGACGTGTCTCTTAAGGCTCAGGCTCTTTGTGCTGAATATCGACGGCTTATGCGCGAGACCGTGTTTGACGAGTCGTACAATGTACGAGAAGTATTGGACGATGTTATCGAGAGAGTTGCTCTCCGCGAAAAGCTCTTGGGCACCGCGAAACAGTTTGCTGAGAAGAAGAGAGAAGAAAAATTCACTCTCGCTATCCGACAGTTCGAGGGTCTAATGGTCGACTTTCTACGCCTGTACCAGCCCATACTCGAGAGGCTACGCAGCTACAGAGAGGCGATGCAGAAAGAGATCACTAGTCTAAGGTCGTCACTAGCCACGGTCAACGGAATGCTTGAGGTTTCAAAGGGAATAGAAGGACTTGCACCAAGAGTACAGCAGCTGGAGGCCGACGGCCAAGAGCTTGACGGGAGGATAAACGAGAAGATGAAGATGGCCAACAAGATCGACGACCTGTTCAACAGAGTCCGACCCTTCCAGACCGGAGGCCAAGGACAAATGGGCCGTGACTCGTTGTCTGATGTTCTCTCCGGAATGCCGAAGGACCTCTTCCCAGATACGCCTGAGCCTGCGAAGGAAGTTACTAGGAAAGCAGGGTCGCGCTAGATAGAAACTGTTCGATTATTTCCCGTCTTTGTTGAGACCGGTTACACTAGTCCATTATCCGGCCGACTTTCCATACGACAAACGACAAGACCCTTGGCGACAAGACGACCAGTGCATTCAGCGAGAGCAGTACACTCGATAATGGACGAAGATCTACAGGTCGCCACTCACAAGAGCATCATCAAGACCCTTGGACGACAGTATACGGATGCCGCACAGTTTTTCGTAGAGCTTGTTGTCAACTCGTGGATGTGGGGCGAAGCAACAAAGGTCGAGATCAGGATCTCAGACTCAGGCTCCCAGATCGAATATGAGGAATGGGGACATGGAATGGACCTCGACGGTCTGCGCGAATTTCTCACCAAAGGAAAAACAACTGGAGAAGGTTTCTCCCCGAAATACAAGCGTCCAATACGCGAGTCGTATGGTATGGGCAGTCTCGCCTGGCTAACCTTAGGTCGTGAGCTAGAGCTACAAGTCCACAAGAGACGTTTCGACCGAACCATCATGCTATCTGAGAGCCTTATTGATCGTCACTGGGCCCCGACCGACCAGTCTACCTGGAAACCCTTACGAGTAATCCAAGCACCGCTCGATCATGATGGCTTGAGAATCAGGATCCGATCGCTAACGAAGAAAACTGATCCTGCAGACGTCCGGAGAGCCCTCCTTGCGAGAGCGAACGTCCTTGCTCTCCGAGGATATGGGCCCTTCGAAGTCTTCGTCAATGGCGAGGTGGTGAAGCCAGAAGAACTCCGCGGTGCGACTCTCCTTCCCGTTAATATTGCTACAGAATACGGGAGGATCACTGGCGAAGTGTTGATTCTTCCCATCTCGAAGACCCGTTCAGGGATAGCTGAGGCCGGTATGAGCGTCCAGCAGAAACACATTACCTGTCTCCAACACCAGTTCTTTGGTCTCGACCAGTACCGGATCCACGGGTTAAGCCGCATACAAGGCTGGGTTAACGCGGACTTCCTCCGACGATTGCCTAGTGGTAACGAGTTCGAGAGAGACAGTGCCCAGTGGCGAGTGTTCGAGAAGGCTATGCGTGGCTTTGTCCGCAATAGGGTCTTGAAGTTTCTCAGACAGACTGCGAGCCGCAGAGAACTTCGTAGTATACAATA
>WNGG01012581.1_pt1 | contig 17592 bp, 20 predicted proteins | sample 5400661 | NCBI WGS metagenome assembly WNGG01 (sample SAMN13153372, study PRJNA577476) | soil metagenome | isolation source: 100 cm soil or saprolite under Garry oak tree replicate 1 | place: USA:California | collected 2016-06-15 | reverse complement strand
GCCCCGCGGACCGTCAGCACCACCTCCCGTTCCCGCTTCTAGCCACGCCGTCCCCACGATAGAATCCCCGTACGCCATGCGCGCGAAGGGTTTAGTCCAACTGGTTTTATCCGCCATGCTCGACGCACGACGGATAAAAACCTGAACGTTAGCCACATCAACGTAGGGAGGAGTCCAATGTCAGAGCCGACATCACCGGCCGCATCGGAGGCCCCACAGCAAGGCACGAGGTTGGCGAGAATCGCGCGTGGTCAAAAGTTCGTCATTTACGCAATCCTGCTCAATCTCACAACCATGGCTCTGACGGCAGCAGTTGGCAACGTCGCTGCGCTGCTTTACATTCCGGCGCTCGTGGTCTCGCTAGTGGGAATACACGGACTCGCATCGGGCTTGGGCTATGCGGTTTGGAAAGAAGTGTTTCTTATCGTACTTATGTTGGTCCCCCTGCTCAATCTCATCATGCTGGCCCGTATCAACTCCCAGGCGACTAAGATGCTCAGGGCCGGGGGCTACAAGGTGGGCCTATTCGGCGCATCTCGCGCCGGGCTGAGTGGCTAACTTCGGCTTGCAGCGGGCGGCACCTCGCGTTGCCCGGTCCCGCCGCTGAAGCGGTCGTTATCCGTACAAGGGAAGCTGGGAGACAAGGTAGTCTGGCCGAGGGGCTCTAGCGATTGCAGATCCCGAATGCGGATCGCGCCGTCATCGAGCCGGCGAAGCTGCACGGGTACTTGCTCTCACGCATCCACCCGGTCGGCCGGTTCAAAGCGGCGTTCTTTCTCGCGCTGGGATACTCATCGGAGAACTGGCACCAGTTCGAGGCAGACCTGCGGAGCCAGCATCTCTCCCAAGATGCGACGCCGGAGGAACGGAGTGAGTACGGGCAGAAGTACACGATCCGCGCTACGTTAGTTGGGCCATCGGGGGACTCGGCGGGCGTCGTGAGCGTTTGGGTTGTGCGTGCGGACGAGGAATTCCCGCGGTTCTTGACACCCTATCCGGAGGGCAGATGACATATCGGGTTCTCGACACCATCGTTCTTGACCGCGACCTACCCGATCACGGGCTTCGCAGGGGAGACCTCGGCGCGGTAGTAGAGCTCTACGAGCCAGATGGGCTCGAGGTGGAGTTCGTGACCGCGTCCGGCAGGACGGCGGCCTTGTTGACGCTTAAGGCCCAGGATGTCCGTCCGGTCGCTGACGACGACCTAGTATCGGTCCGACCGTGCCGGCGCTCGGCTTGATCGACGGATAACGAACCGCTTCAGCGGCCCGGCTGCGCCGGCCGCTGAGCGCTGGCGTTGGGCCGCACGCATACACAAGAACTGCTGTAAGTGTGGTTCGAACCAAGGAAGAGGAATACAAGTGCGAAATGGACTTCGATGGACCGTACCCAGGCGCGGAGTTACCGCGAGATCAAGTGGCTCTGTTGAAGCCAACCGTTGGAGTACAAGTTGTCGCGATAAATGGTGATAAATCGTACGGCGTCAAGACAGCCCAGCCTGTTGGCTATTTGGAGGTTGAAATGGCTTTGCGTCCCGGCGACCACAAGATTGAGTTGATGCTTAATCATGGTGATGTGTGGTCGAGAGGCACGACTATCTTGAACCTCAAAGCCGATGCTGGACGGAAGTACTTGATTAACTACACTATGCTCCAGCGCAGCGATCTTGGAGCCCAAGAATCGAAGACGTAACCGAGCGGCCCGATCGCTGGTGCGCTCAGGCAAGCGCCATCAACTTCAAAGGGTGCAAGCAGTCGCAGTAATGTCGTGGTGACTACGCGACAGTCATGCGGCCCAACAAGTAGCTGGTGCGGACCGGCCACCAGCATCGCGCGGTGTCGATCGTCAGCGGCTGGCCGCACAGCACGACGTTCGGCGCTTGAGACGGCCTCCGCCTTCGCGCTCCCACACCCGCCGTCAGTCGACGTAGAGCTGGCCGGCGATCACGTGGCCCCCGTCGGCCGCGCGGCGCAGGACGACGAACGCGCCCATCTGGACGCTGAGCCCGGTCAGGTCGCTGACGACCGACCCGTGGGTGACGAGAACCAGCGGCGGCCCGTCGCGGTGCGCGGCGATCGCCCGTCTGATCTCGGCCACCTGCCGCCGCCTCCGCTCCGCATCGTTGAGCGCGCCCTGCAGGGGCTCCCAGGATTCCACCCGCCCGAACGCGAGGCGCGCCGTGTCCAGGCAGCGGCAGCGCGGGCTGGAGAGCACCGCGCCGACCACGACGCCATTCCGTCGAAACGCCTCGCCGGTCCGCCGCGCCTGAGCGCGGCCGTTGTCGTCGAGATTGCGCTGGGTCGTGCAGTCGTCGAGCCGCGCGTCGGGCGGATCGAAGCCGCCGGGCGCGTAGCTGTGGCGCAGCACCACGACGGTGCCCGGCGCGCGCAGCGCCTCCCACACCGTCTCGGTCGCCGCCGCGGCGGAGACCGCGCCAGCCCACAGGGCGACCGCGAGGAGCGCGATCACGGCCGCTTCAGCTTCAGATCCTCGTACGGCGCCGAGTAGGCGTAGCCCTTGATGAGGTTGATCCCCGGCTCCTCGACGCGCGGGCCGACGCCCCAGATGAACGCCAGCTCGTAGATCGGGATGTGCGTGACCCGATCGTGGAGGATCTGCTGGATCTGGTGGAGCAACGCTTCACGCCTTTTCGGATCCAGCTCGCGCGCCTGACGCTGGAAGAGATCCTCGACCTCGGGAATCACCCCCGAGGAATAGATGCCCTCCCGGCTAACATAGGCCTCGAGCCGCGTCGCGGCGTTGCCCGCCGCGCCGGTGATACCGACGATCAGGTTCTTGAGCTTGCGTTCGCGCCACGCGGTCGTCAACGCCGCGCGCTCCATGATCCGGAGTTGCGACCGGATGCCGACGCTCTGGAGATTCGAAGCCAGCGCCTCGCCCATCGAGGTGTACGGCGGCCACGGGTACAGGTCGCCGGCGTCAAAACCGTTGGGATAGCCCGCCTCGGCGAGGAGCTGCCGTGCGCGGGCCGGGTCGAGGGTCGGCGCCTCGAACGCCTTTGCGAACTCGAAGGCCCGGGGAATGATGCCGCCGGTCAGCTTCGAGAAGCCGAGCGTCTCGGCCTGGTTGATCGCCTGGCGGTCGATGGCGTGACTGGCGGCCAGTCGCACACGCCGATCGTGCCAGGGCGACTTCGGATCCCACTGGTCCGGCATGTCGAGCCAGAAGACCCCGTTCGACTGGCTCGGCGCCACGAGCTTGAACCCCGGCGTCTTTCGGATGTCCTCGGCGACGGGGCCGGTGAAGAGATAGGCGATGTCCACCTCACCCTTCTTGAGCGCGGCGGCCCGCGTCGTCTCCTCGGCCAGGCTGCGGAGCACGAGCCGCTGGATGACGGGTGTCTTGCGCCAGTACCCCTCCCACGCTTCGAGCACCAGCTCGACGCCCGGGTTGAAGCTCACGAAGCGGTACGGTCCCGCGCCGATCGGCGCTTTCTTGAAGCCGTCGTCGCCGACTTTCTCCACGTACTTCTTGGGCACGATCCAGCCGGCGCCCGTGGCCGAGGTGCCGTAGAAGGTCATGAAATCCGGCCACGGCTGCTTCAGGTGGAACCGGACGCGGCCCGGATCCAGGATCTGAACCTCCCGCACCCGATCCTTGAGGATCTTCGCGCCCGCGCCCCGGTAGCGGTCGAACGAGAACTTCACGTCCTCCGCCGTCACGGGCTCGCCGTTGTGGAACTTGACCCCCTTGCGGATGACGAACTCGTAGGTCAGCCCGTCCTTCGACGCGGTCCACGACTCGGCCAGGCTCGGCGTGTTGGCCCCCGCCGGCATCGGCTTCACGAGCGCGTCGTGGAGCGCGTACAGCACCATGAACGGGGTGATGATCCCCTCCGTCTCGGCGGGATCGAGCCAACGGGAGGCGAGCGTGATGTGGACGCCCCACGTCATCGTGCCCTCGGGCGCGGCCGTTGCCGGCCCGCCCGTTCCCACGCAGAGGACGAACGCCACCGACACCGTGCGAATGAATCGCCTCATGGGTCCCTCCATCAGCCTGAGACGCCCGCCATCATCCGTCCGAGCGCCTGCTCAGTGGCCTCCGCCTGCGACACGTCGCCGACGATCCGACCGTCGTGCATCACGAGGATCCGGTCCGCCAGGGCGAGGATCTCGTCCAGCTCGACCGACACGAGCAAGAGCGCCTTGCCCGAGTCCCGCAGGGCGACGAGCCGACGGTGGATGAACTCGATCGCGCCGATGTCGACTCCCCGGGTCGGCTGGCCGATCAGCAGGAGATCGGGGTTCCGGTCCAGCTCGCGGGCCAGCACGATCTTCTGCTGGTTGCCTCCAGAAAAAGCGGAGGTCGGCAGGGCGCCGTTGCCGGGCCGAATGTCGTACTCGCCGACCTGCCGCTCGAAGCTCGACGCGACCGCCGCGCGCCGGAGCCAGATCGCGCCGTTGTACGTCGCCTCGTCGTGATAGCCGAGGATGGCGCTCTCGCGCGCCGTGAACGGGATGACGAGCCCCATGCGGTGACGGTCCTCCGGCACGTGGGAGAGCCCCAGCCGTCGGACGACGCGCGGCGAGCGGGCGTCGTCATCGGTGAGCTCGCGCCCCTTCAGTCGGATCCGCCCGGATTTCGCCCGCCGGATGCCGGCGAGCGCCTCGAGCAGCTCCGACTGGCCGTTGCCCGCGACACCGGCGATTCCGACGATCTCGCCGCGTCGCACGACAAAGCTCACGCCCTTCACGCGCTCGACCCCCAGCGCGTCCTCGACCACGACGTCGGTCACCTCGAGCACCGGCTCTCCCGGACGGCCCGGGCCCTTGTCCACGCGCAGGCTCACGCTGCGACCCACCATCAGCTCCGCCAGCTGCTCCGCCGTCGTCTCGGCCGTCGGACGCGTCGCGACGACCTGCCCCTGACGCATCACGGTGACGACGTCCGTCACCTCGCGGATCTCGCGCAGCTTGTGGGTGATGAGGACGACGGTCTTGCCCTCGGCGCGGAGCGCTCTCAGGATGCGGAAGAGGTGGTCGGCCTCCTGCGGCGTCAGGACGGCCGTCGGCTCGTCGAGGATCAGCAGGTCGGCGCCCCGGTAGAGCGCCTTGAGGATCTCCACGCGCTGGCGCTCGCCGACGCCCAGATCCGCGACGCGCGCATCGGGATGGACCTCGAGGTGGTACTCGCGGCCGAGACGCGCGAGCTCGGCGCGGGCGCGCCTCAGGCCGGCGCCGAGCCCGAAGCCACCCTCGACGCCGAGGATGACGTTTTCGAGCACGCTGAACGGCTCCACGAGCATGAAGTGCTGGTGCACCATGCCGATCCCCGCCGCGAGCGCGTCCTGGGCGCTGCAGAAGCCGGCCGCGCGGCCGCGCACGAGGATCTCGCCGCGGTCGGGATGGTAGTACCCGTAGAGGATGCCCATCAGCGTCGACTTGCCGGCGCCGTTCTCGCCCACGATGCCGTGGATCGTTCCCTGGCGCACGACGAGCGACACGTCGCGGTTGGCGTGGACCTCGCCGAACCACTTGTCGATGGACCGCAGCTCGATCGCCGGCGGGGCCGCCGCGTCAGGCAAGACTACTTGGCCATGTAGTCCGTGACCTTGATCTTGCCGGCCACGATCCGCCCTCGCTCACGCCGAGCACGCGCACGCCGGCCTTCCACGTCCCGTCCTTCGTCGTCTTGAACGCCTCGAAGACGGCGAGGTCGACGCGCTTGACCATCGAGGTCAGGATCGTCCCCGGATGGAGATGGTTCTGGTTCGAGTCGACGCCGATCGCGAGCCGCCCCTTGTCCTTCGCCGCCTGCAGCACGCCGAGCCCCGTGGCGCCGGCCGCCGCGTAGACGACGTCGGCGCCGCGGTCGAACTGGCTGCGCGCGAGCTCGCCGCCGCGCGTGGGATCGTTCCACGCGGCGGGGGTCGTCCCCGTCATGTTCTGGAAGATCTCGATCTTGGGATTCACGTACTTCGCGCCCTCCTCGTAGCCGAGCGCGAACTTGCGGATCAGCGGGATGTCCATGCCGCCGACGAAGCCGACCTTGCCCGTCTTGCTGGCCATCGCCGCGGCCATCCCGACCAGGAATGATCCCTCGTGCTCCTTGAAGACGATCGACTGGACGTTGGGCAGGTCGACGACCGCGTCGACGATGGCGAATTTCGTGCCGGGGAACTCCTTGGCCACCTTCTCGACGCCGCTGGCCTGGGAGAAGCCGATCGCGACCACGATCTGCGAGCCCCGCCGGGCCATGTTCCGCAGCGCCTGCTCGCGCTGGGTCTCGTTCGTGACCTCGAAGTCGCGATACGCGATCCCCGTTTCCTTCCGGAACCGCTCGGCGCCGTTGTAGGCGGCCTCGTTGAAGGACTTGTCGAACTTGCCGCCCATGTCGAACACGACGGAAGGCGAGAACTCCTGGGCGACGACGAGGCCGGCGAGCGTCGCGGCGGCGGCGAACAGGATGGCGGCGACGCGCCTCGAAAATGCGGTCATGGTCTGCGCCCCCTGGGCGGCGATGATACCCCATGCTGGCGGCGGTGGCGCGATTCGGCTACGCTCGGGCCACCGTGGCCAAGACGCGGATCTACCTGGCGAGCCCGCTGGGATTCTCCCAGGCGGGCCGCCACTTCTACACCTCCGTTCTCGTCCCCTTCGTGCGCCGTCTCGGGTACGAGGTGCTCGACCCGTGGGCGAGGACCGATCAACGGACGATCGAGGCGGTCCAGAAGATGCCGTACGGTGCGGCGCGACGCGACGCATGGCGGACGCTCAACCGCGAGATGACGGCGAGCAACCGGGCGGCGATCGACGAGGCGCGCGGCGTCGTCGCCGTCCTCGACGGCGTCGACGTCGACAGCGGCACCGCGGCGGAGATCGGCTACGCGTTCGCCCGAGGCAAGCTGATCGTCGGCTATCGGGGGGACTTCCGCCTGAGCGCCGACAACGAGGGAAGCACCGTCAACATGCAGGTCGAGTACTTCATCCGTGAGAGCGGCGGCACCATCGTCGACCGCTACGAGGATCTGGAGCCGGCGCTGGCGCCGCTCGGAGGAGGCACCGCATGAGGAGCCGATGCCTCGCGATCCTGGTCCTGGCCGTGACGCTGGCCGTGGGCGCGCCGGCCCTCGCGCAGGACCCGCCCGCCCACGATCTGCTCAACGCCGTCCTCTGGATGCAGCGCTCCGTCGAGTACAAGGCCACGGCCCTCACGGCCTTCGCGCTGGCGCGGATCCGCCTCGACCAGGCGCTGGCGGACCCGAGCTGGACCGCGGCCCCCAAGGAGCAGACGGGCCCCTACCAGTCGCTCCCGCCGGCGATCGTCCTCGACATCGACGAGTCGATCCTCGACAACTCGCGCTACCAGGCGTGGATGATCCTCAAGGACACGACCTTCGAGCCGAAGACCTGGACCGCGTTCGTCGACACGCTCACGTCGGTCCCCATCCCGGGCGCGCTCGAGTTCGCCAAGTACGCGGACGGCAAAGGCGTGAAGGTCTTCTACATCACGAATCGCACCGTCGAGGAGGAATCGGCGACGCGGAAGAACCTCGAGAAGTTCGGCTTCCCGATGGGCGGCAACATCGACACGCTCCTCCCGACACGGAAGCAGTCCGACTGGGGCTCGGCCAAGGGGACGCGCCGCGCCTTCATCGCCAAGACCTATCGCATTCTGATCAACGTCGGCGACAACTTCGCCGATTTCGTCGACGAGTACCGCGGCACCGAGGCCGAGCGCCTGAAAGTCATGGAGCAGCACAAGGACCGCTGGGGCCGCGAGTGGATCATGATCGCGAACCCCTCGTACGGCTCCTTCGAGTCCGCCCCGTTCGGGCACGACTTCAAGCTGTCCAACGGCGACAAGCGCAAGGCCAAGCGCGGCGTGCTCGACGCGTGGCCGGGCCCATGACCTCTCTCCGCGCGGGCCGCGCTACGACGGATTGAAGCTCGGTGTGCCGACCCAGCCGGACTCGGAGACGTCCACCGTCACACCGTCCGGTCCCGTGTACTTCACCTCGACGTTGCCGTACCGATGCTCGGGCTGCCCGACACCGAGCGCCCGGTTGATGTCGTCGCGCGGCTTCGAGCCCGCGGCGGCCAGCCGCTCCGTGATCTCCTCGAGGCTCTCGACCTGGAAGCCGAAGTGGTGGATGCCGACCCACTCCTTGCCCCGCTCGACGCCCGCGACGGCGTCGTTCTTGAACTTGAGGATGGCCAGGTTGAGCTCGCCGTCGCTCAGGTAGTACCCGCTCGTGTTCGGGTTGTCGATCCGTCCGATCTGCTTCAGGCCGAAAGTGTCCATGTAGAACTTGGCGGTCTTGTCGGGGTCCTGGGTCGACAGCGCGATGTGCCTGATCCTGGCCATGGCGTCTCCTCCTATTACAGGCTCGCCTCGGACGGGCGTGCCTGCGGCAACGCCGACGTCCTACGGCTCGCACTACCTGTATCACATGTAACTGGCATAATGCGCCCCATGAGAATACACCGGCGACTGGCTCTCCCGGCGCTCCTGCTCGTCCTGTCCGCCTGCTCCGCGTCTCGCACCGACACCGCCGACGGCCGCCCCGTCCTCTACGACTCGCTCGGCGGTTATGCGTACCGGATCACCACCGCCTCCCCCGACGCCCAGCGCTGGTTCAATCAAGGGCTGCGGCTCGTCTACGCGTTCAACCACGGCGAGGCGCAGCGGTCCTTCCGCGAGGCCGTGCGCCTCGACCCGAGCTGCGCGATGTGCTTCTGGGGCATCGCGCTCACGGAGGGCGGCAACTACAACCATCCGACGGACGCCGAGCGCGAGAAGCGGGCGCTCGCCGCGGTCCAGGCGGCGGGAGCGCTGGCCGCCGGCGCGCGGCCGTCCGAGCGCGCGCTGATCCAGGCCGTCGCGAAGCGTCACTCGGCCGATCCCGCGGCCAAGCGGGACGCGCTCGACCGCGCGTACGCCGACGCCATGCGGGAGACGGCCCGGCAGTTTCCCGACGACCTCGAGGCGGCGACGTTCTTCGCGGACGCGGCGATGAACCTCCGGCCGTGGAACCTCTGGCTGCCCGACGGCACGCCGCAGCCGGGCACCGAGGAGATCGTCGCGACGCTCGAGCGCGTCCTGGCCAGGGATCCGAATCATCCCGGCGCGCTGCATCTGTACATCCACGCCGTCGAGGCGAGCACGCGACCCGGGCGCGCCGAGGCCGCCGCGGACCGTCTGGCGCGGCTCATGCCCGGCGCGGGCCACATCGTCCACATGCCGTCGCACATCTACTGGCGCGTGGGGCGCTACGCCGACGCCGTCACGGTCAACGCGGCCGCGGTGCAGGCGGACCGCGCGTACTTCAAGACGGCGCAGCCGAGCATGATCTACCGCGGGCTCTACCACCCTCACAACATCGACTTCATCTGGCAGTCGGCGAGCATGCAGGGGCGCGGCGCCGAGACGATCCGCGCCGCGCGCGAGTTCGCCGAAAACGCGCCCGCCGAGATGATCAAGCAGATGCCGGACATGGAGACGGCGCCCGTCGCGCCGATCGTGGCGCTGGTCCGCTTTGGCCGCTGGGACGACGTGCTCGCCTACCCGGCCCCGCCGGCCGAGTGGTCGTACACGCGCGGCGTGTGGCACTACGCGCGCGGCGTCGCGCTCAACGCCAAGGGACAGGCGGCCCAGGCCGCCAGGGAGCTCGGCGAGCTGGAGGCGATCGTGCGGGCCGTGCCGCCGACGCGCACGGTCGCCTTCTTCTTCCGCGCGAAGAACGTGTTGCAGATGGCGGCGAACGTGCTCGCGGGCGAGATCGCGGCGAAGGCGGGCGACTCGGCGAGCGCCGAGCGGCTGCTGCGCGCCGCGGTCGCCGAGCAGGACACGCACTGGTTCACCGAGCCGCCGCCGTGGTACTTCCCCGTGCGCCAGGCGCTGGGCGCCGTGCTGCTCGGGGCCGGGCGCCCCGCCGACGCCGAGCCGGTCTATCGCGAGGATCTGCGGCGGAACCCCGGCAACGGCTGGTCCTTGTACGGGCTCGCGCAGAGCCTCAAGGCGCAGGGCAAGACGACCGAGGCCGCGCAGATCGAGGAGCGCTTCAGGAAGGCCTGGGCGCAGGCGGACGTCACGCTGACCGCGTCGAGGTTCTAGGCGCTACCGGCCCTTCTGGATCACCTCGGCGAGCTCGCGGGCGCGCCCGGGATCGAGGGGGCGGAGGCGGTCGAGCACACGGCGCGCGTCGTCGAGCCGTCCGAGCTTCACGTAGGCCTCGCCGAGATACTCGAGCGCCTCGGGGAAGTCGGGGCGGAGCCGGAGCGCCTCGTCGTACGCCGCGAGCGACTCCGCGTACCGCTTCTGGTTCCGGAGGGCATAGCCCAGCTCGTTCCAGGCTTCCGGGAAGGCGGCGCGCTGGCCGATCGCGTTGTGGAAGGCGTCCACCGCGGTCGGCCAGTCCTTGGCGACGCGCGCGCGCAGGCCCCGGTTGTACTCGCTCTCGGCGCTGGGGGCGGCCGGCGGCTGCCGGCGCTGCTCCACGGCCGGCCCGCTCGGCTCGGCGAGACCCGCGCACGGGGCGATTCCGAGCGTCGCGATCGCGACGAGAGCCACGTATGCGCGCATCGGTCTCCAGCATACTCTCGGCAAGGCCGGCGCCGTCCGTGGTATCTATCGTGAGCGAGATGGCTGACATCGACTTCAACCCGATGGATCCGGAGTTCCTCGCGGACCCCTATCCGACCTATCATCGTCTGCGCGCGGAGGACCCCGTCCATTGGAGCCCTCTCGGCTTCTGGGTGCTGACGCGGTACGAGGACGTGGTGGCGGTGCTGCGCGACCTGCGCGCCGCCAAGGAGGCGATCGCCTCGTTCATCGCCGCGCGCTTCGGTATCCCCGTGCCCGTCGGAATGGGACTCTCGATGCTCGACCGCGACCCGCCGGACCACACGCGCCTGCGTGGCCTCGTGAGCAAGGCCTTCACGCCGCGCGTCGTGGAGGGGCTGCGGCCGCGCATCCAGCAGATCGTCGACGGCCTCATCGAGCGCGCCGAGGCGAGGGGCTCGATGGACCTGATCGAGGAGTTCGCGTATCCGATCCCCGTCGTCGTCATCTGCGAGATGCTCGGCGTCCCCGTCGAGGACCACGAGCGCTTCAAACGATGGTCCCTCGACATCGCCCGCGGGCTCGACGCCATCATGCTTCCGCCTGACTCGGAGGTAGCCCTGCGCAGCGGCGCGTCCCGCCGCGCGCTGGCCGACTACTTCCGCGAACTCATCGCCGAGCGTCGCGCCTCACCGCGCGGCGACATGCTCTCGGACCTGATCGCCGCCGAAGAGGCGGGCGACAAGCTGAGCGAGGACGAGCTGCTCGCCACGTGCATCCTGCTGCTGGTCGCGGGCCACGAAACGACGGTCAACCTGATCGGCAACGGCACGCACGCGCTCCTGCGCCACCCGGGAGAGCTCCGCCGGCTTCGGGAGAATCCCGGTCTCATCGGCACGGCCATCGAGGAGCTTCTGCGCTACGACGGGCCCGTCCAGCGCACGGCGCGCATCCCGACCGAGGACGTCACGATCGGCGGCCGGACGATCGCGAAGGGCGAGATGGTGATGCCGTTCATCGGCGCCGCCGACCGCGATCCCGCGCACTTCCCCGATCCCGACCGCCTCGACATCACCCGCACGGACAATCGCCACATCGCCTTCGGCTGGGGCATCCACTTCTGTCTCGGCGCGCCGCTCGCGCGCGTCGAGGGCCAGATCGCGATCAACACGCTCCTACAGAAGCTGCCGAAGCTCGCGCTCGCCACGGACAAGCCGGAGTATCGACAGAGTCTCACGCTGCGAGGCCTCGCAGCGCTCCCCGTCAGCTTCTGAGCGCGTGAAGATCACCCGGGTCGAGACGGTCGTTCTCAACCTGCCGATGGTCATCGACGGGGCGACGCCGACGCTCGGCGGCCGCGCCCGGACCAGCATCGACATGCTGCTCGTGCGGATCGACACCGACGGGGGAATCTCGGGCTGGGGCGAGGCGTTCGGCCACCGCGTCTTCCCCGCCACGCGCGCGGCCATCGACACGGTGCTCGGGCCCCTGTGCGTCGGCCGCGATCCGGCGCGGATCGACGCGCTCAACGACGATCTCCAGCGCGCGCTCCACGGCATCGGCCGCAACGGGCCGGCGATCTACGCCCTCTCGGGCGTCGACATCGCGCTGTGGGACATCGCGGGCAAGGTCGCGAAGCTCCCGCTCTATCGCCTGCTCGGCGGCGGCCCACGCGCCGACCTGCCCGCGTACGCCAGTCTCCTGCGCTACGGCACGGCGGAGGCCGTCAGCCACTACACGGAGCAGGCGCTGGCCCGCGGCTATCGCCACATCAAGCTCCACGAGATCACGGTGCCCGAGGTCAGGGCGGCGCGCGACGTGACGGGCGCGGGCGTGCCGATCATGCTCGATACGAACTGCCCGTGGACGGTGGCGGAGGCGATCGAGATGGCGCGACGCCTCGCGCCGCTCGATCTCCACTGGCTCGAGGAGCCGGTGTGGCCGCCCGAGAACCTCGCCGGGCTCGCCGAGGTGCGGGCGAGGGGCGGGATCCCGACCGCCGCCGGCGAGAACTACGGCACCGTCTGGGAGTTCCGCCGCGCCTTCGAGGCGGGGGCGATCGCGTTCGCGCAGCCGAGCGTGACCAAGATCGGCGGCGTGACCGAGCTGCGCCGCGTCGCCGCCCTCGCCCGCACCTTCGGTGTCCAGGTCGTGCCACACTCGGCGTACTTCGGGCCCGGGTTGCTCGCGTCGATCCACTGCATCGCCGCGATGGACGCGGAATCTCTCGTCGAGCGCTTCTACTGCGACTTCGCGGAGAATCCGCTCCACGACGCGATCGACCCGAAAGGTGGGCGCATCGCCGTGCCCCAGGGCGCGGGCCTCGGGGTGGATCCCGATCCGCGGCTGGTCGAGAAGCTGCGGACCGGCTGACGTAAGGCCGGCCCGGCGCCACCACGCCGACCCATGATCACCCCGAGCTCATCGCCATTCAGCCGGTTTCTGCCCGATCCAGCCACAACCGCATGTCCATTTCGCGGTAAAGCGTCGTCGCGGTCACGAGGTAGTCCTGGGCCTGCTCGTGCTGCGCGTTCTCATCGTAATATGGTCGCGATGGCCGGGGCGCCGTTGGTCTTGGCGGCGATGAGCGGCGGCGCGTGACGACCAAGCCGGCGGTGAGCCTCGTCGCCGTCGCCGGTCGCCGGCGCGCGACGCTGGACCTGGCGCAGCGGCTCGAGCAGGAAGGGTTCACGGGCATCTACTGTCCGAGTCCCGGTGACGGGCTCGCGCTTTGCGAGGCGCTCGCGCTCGTCACGCGCGAGATCCCCCTCGGCACGAGCATCGCCCACGTCTACACACGACACGTCTTCGAGTGGGCGCAGACGGCGGCCGCGATCCACGAGCTCTCGGGCGGGAGGTTCCGCTTCGGCATCGGCGTGAGCCACGGTCCGGCCCACGCGCGCCTCGGGCTCCGTCCCGGCAAGCCGCTCGAGGACATCCGGAGGTTCGTCGCCGATCTCAGGGCTCACGCGTCCCAGGTCGGCGGGCTCCCGCCGATCACGCTGGCGACGCTGCGCCGACGGATGGTCGAGCTCGCCGGCGAGATCGCCGAAGGGGCGGTGTGGGCCAACGGAGCCCGCTCCCACATGGCGGAGTCGCTGCGCCACCTGCCGGAGACCAAGCGGACGGATCCGAATTTCTTCATCGGCGACATGGTGCCCACGGCCATTGATCCAGATCGCGCTGCTGCCGCGACCGTGATGCGCAAGGTGCTGACCTCCTACGTAAAGCTTCCGAACTACCAGAACTACTGGATCGAGGCGGGTTATGAGCCGGAAATGACGGCGGTACGCGCGGCTGTCGCGCGCGGCGACGACGACGCGGTCCGCGCGGCGATGTCCGATCGGTGGCTTCGCGACGTCACGCTCTTCGGCAGCGCCACGGAAGTCCGCGACGGCGTCGACGCGTGGCGGGCCGCGGGCGTGAAGACCGTGATTCTCGTGCCGTCGTCGACGCGCGGGGGGCAGATGGTCGCGTTCGAGGAGTTGATCCGAGCGTATGGGTGACGCTACGCCAGCTCGACCTCACAGCTCATCGCGACGGTGCCCTCGGGCGTGACCGCCCAGCACTCGCAGCCGCGCTCGCTCGGCCGACCGCGCAGCTCGAACGGTGTCGTCTCGAAGAGCGGCGCGCGCGCCTGGGTCGCGTAGGCGACGATCCGTCGGCCGGCGTTCCGGTCGCGCGCAAAATCCAGGAGCAGCGTCGTCGTCAGCGGCCCGTGCACGACGAGGCCGGGATAGCCCTCCACCTCCGTCGCCCACGCGCGGTCGTAGTGGATGCGATGGCTGTTGAAGGTCAACGCCGAGTAGCGGAAGAGCAGCACAGGATCCGCCGTGACGCGCGTCCGCCACGGCACGTCGGCTGGCGCGGGCTCGCGGCGCGGCGCCTGATTGCGCTCGCCCGCCCGCACCTCCTCGCGGAAGACCGTCCGCCGCTCGTCCTCGAGGGCGACTCCGTCGGGCCCGGCCACGCGGCTCGTCACCGTGGCGAAGACGAGCGTGCCGGTACCGCCGCTCTTTACCGCGATGTCGGTCAGCTCCGTCTCGCGCCGGACGGACTCGCCGATCCGCAGCGGCCGGTGGGACCGGACGCGCTCTCCGGCGAACATCCGGCGCGGTAGCGGTATCGGCGGCACCACGCCGGTGTCGCGCGGGCTGCCGTCCGCTCTCAGGTCCCCGGTCGCGACGCGCGGCAGGAAGTAGAGCGCGAGCCAGCCTGGCGGCAGCGCATCGCCGTCGCCGAACTCCGGCTCCGGACGCCCGATGGCCAGCCGCAGCATGTTGGCGGGCCCGGGAAGGATCACGTCGGTCGCGACCTGCTTGCGGCCGACGTGCGCCTTGAGGTCCTCGATGCTCGGCGCGGTCGTCGCCATCTAGTAACATGTGGGGCCCCGAAATGGCCCCCCAAACCCCCCAGCGCTCGGACCACCCCGGGGAACCCGTGGCGGTCCTCGATATCCCGACAGCCTCCTAGTTCGTGAGCGAGCGGTAGATCTCGACCTCGGCCTTGCCCTCGGTCAGCCCCTCCTTCTCGCGGCGCTCGCGGAACGCGGCGAGGTGCGGCGCCTTCCGATGCACCTCGAACGCGGCGTCGTCCTTGTACTGCTCGTAGAAGATGAAGAGCTCGGGGTCCTTCGTGGACCGGTGCGGGCGATAGACGATGCATCCCGGCTCGGCGGCCATCACCGCCGCGACCTGTTCTTTCAGGAGCGCCGCCAGCGCGTCGCCCTTGCCCTTCGCCGCCCGGATCTTCGCGACCACCGTCAGCACGTCAGCCATCGTTCTCGTTCTCCTTGGGGACCAGCGTCACCCGCGCCGAAAGAGTACACGCGTGAGCCGGCAGGTCAATCGGCTCTTGATTTCGGTGGAGCGTAGCGGCCCCCCGGGAGGCCGCAATGCGGTAGAGTACCCGAGCGTCATGACTCTCGCGGACCGTGTCGCCATCGTCACCGGGGCGGGGAACGGCATCGGCCGGGCGACGGCGCTCGGTCTCGCCGCGGCGGGCGCCCACGTCGTCGCGGTGGACGTGGACGCCGCGGCGGCGAAGGCGACGGGCGACTCCGTCTCGGCGCTCGGCCGGCGGAGCGTGGCCCTCACCACCGACGTCGGCGACCTCGCCGCCATCGACGCGATGGCGCGGCGGGTCATGGCCGACTTCGGCCGGATCGACGTGCTCGTGAACAACGCCGGTGTCACGCGCCGCGCCGACATCATGGATCTGACCGAGGCCGACTGGGAGCGCATCATGCGCGTCAACGCCAAGGGCGTGTTCTTCTGCCTGCAGCGCGTGGCGCGCGAGATGATTCCCCGCAAGAGCGGCGTCATCGTCAACATCGCCTCGATCGCCGGCAAGGGCTTCGCCGGCACCTCGAACGCCATCTACGCCGCGAGCAAGGGCAGCGTGATCTCGCTGACCCGCACCGCCGCGCAGCAGCTCGCGCGCCACAACATCAACGTCAACGCCATCTGTCCCGGCACCACGGTCACGGCCCTGTCGGAGGACAACGTGGCCACCCGGGCGAGAACCGAAGGCGTGTCGGTCGAGGAGATGAAGCGCCGGCGCAATGCCGCCATCCCGCTGGGACGGCCCAACGAGCCCGAGGACGTCGCCGCTCTCGCGGTCTTCCTGGCGTCGCCCGGCGCGCGGAACATCACCGGCCAGTCCCTGAACGTCGACGGCGGCATCATCTTCGACTGACGGTTCGGAGGAGCCCGCGTGCCGAGGAAGCCCCCGTTCAGCGCCGACCACGTCGGAAGCCTGCTACGGCCGGCCGAGCTGCGCGAGGCGCGGGCCAAGGCCGGGGCCGGCTCGATCACGCCGGCACAGCTGCGACAGGTGGAAGATCGCTGCATCGCCGCGGCGGTCGCGAAGCAGGAGTCGCTCGGCCTCCTGCCGGTGACCGACGGCGAGTATCGGCGCGACTTCTGGCACCTCGACTTCATGCGGGGGCTCGAGGGCGTGGGCATGACCGCCGCGGCCGGGATGACGTTCAAGGCCGAGGACGTGCCGCCGATGGCGACGGTCACCGGGAAGGTCCGGTGCACGGGACCGATCATGGTGGACCACTTCGCATATCTGAGATCGGTCGCGAAGGCGACGCCGAAGCTCACGATCCCGTCGCCCGCGATGCTGCACATGCGCGGCGGGCGCAACGCCGTCTCGCGCGCAGTCTATCCGGACCTCGCGGAGTTCTGGCGCGACGCGGCGACGGCCTACCAGGCGGCAATCCGGCACATCGCCGCCGCCGGGTGCACGTATCTCCAGCTGGACGACGTGAGCTGGGCGTACCTCTGCGACGCGAAGGTGCGCGACAACTTCCGCGCCAACGGCGACGATCCGGCGACGCTGCCGCGCGTCTACGCCGACGCGATCAACGGCGCCCTGGCGAATCGCCCCGCCGGCATGACGGTCACCATGCACACGTGTCGCGGCAACTTTCGCAGCACCTGGTTCGCCGCAGGCGGCTACGCCGACGAGGTGGTCGAGGCGATGTTCTCGACGAACGTGGACGCGTATTTCATGGAGTGGGACACCGAGCGCGCCGGTGGCTTCGAGCCGCTGCGACTGCTCCCGCGCGACAAGAAGGTCGTGCTGGGGCTCGTCACCACCAAGTCGGGCGACCTGGAGTCCAAGGACGCGCTACGGCGAAGGATCGACGAGGCCGCGAAGCGCGTGCCGCTCGAGCGCCTGTGCCTCTCACCCCAGTGCGGCTTTGCGTCCACCCACCACGGCAACGTGCTCACCGAGGACGAGCAGTGGCGTAAGCTGGAGCGTGTGGTCGAGGTCGCGCGAGACGTCTGGGGGAGCGAAGCGGAGGCGTAGATCATGACCGACAGGAAGCGAACCGATACCGAGCTGAAGGCGACGCTGACCCCGACGCAGTACGAAGTCACGCAGTGCAGCGCGACCGAGCCGCCGTTTCGGAACGAGTTCTGGAACCATCACGAGCCGGGAATCTACGTCGACGTCGTCTCCGGCGAGCCGCTCTTCGCCTCCACCGACAAGTTCGACTCCGGCACGGGCTGGCCGAGCTTCATCCGGCCGCTCGAGAAGGACAACGTGACGGAG
>WNGG01003562.1_pt1 | contig 17592 bp, 19 predicted proteins | sample 5400661 | NCBI WGS metagenome assembly WNGG01 (sample SAMN13153372, study PRJNA577476) | soil metagenome | isolation source: 100 cm soil or saprolite under Garry oak tree replicate 1 | place: USA:California | collected 2016-06-15 | reverse complement strand
CAGCATACGCCCCGCCTTGCCCTCTGTCAGGACTCGCTACCTCCTCAACTTTCCACGCCTTTACATGCGTTTGCCCTGCCCCTGTGCGTTGACAGACTGCCTTTTTTTTCCTACCGTGCTGACGTGGGTGCACGAGAAAAAATCCTCGAGATTGCAGTGCAACTCTTTTCGACGCACGGGTATGCGGATACCTCACTGGCCCAGGTCGCACGCGCGGCGCGGGTCAGCAAGGCGCTCATCCTGTGGCACTTCAACAGCAAGGAACACTTGTTTCGCACCGCCCTGCAACACTTCCTCGCGCCCTATGAAATTGACGCCCAGGTGCTCTTTGGACTCACTGAAAGTGAACAAATTGAGAAACTGATTGATGACTACTACGACTTTATCGCCGAGCACCTGTACTCGGTGAAGTTCGTCCTGGCGCAGGTGGTGCGCGGGGACGAGAATTCGCAGGAGGTGGTCACGCGCGCCCGTACGCTCTACCACGTCTACCGCGGGCTGCTCACGACTATTCTCGAACGGGGGCGGACCAAGCGCGTGTTTCCTCCCCAGGTGCGACCGGCTGAGGACGCCGCGCTGATCATGGCGACGTTGAACGGGCTGTTCGTCCAGTACCTGGTCGAGCAAGAGAACACGGAGCACGCCCAAGAACTACTGACCCGCTTGAAGCGGGCCGTGCGCGCCCACCTCTACCAACCCCCGCCGCACGAGGACAGGTCGGTGCCTGCCGTCGCCGAACTGCACCCCCGGGGGGTCCCCGCCCAGCGTGCGGGTAGCTGACGACGAACCGCTTACTTGCCGTCTGCCGCTGTGCTACAACCTTTTGCGTAGCCCTGCGCTGGCGAAGGAGATCGTATGGTCGAGAAAACCATTGAATTGACAGGCTCTTCGGCAACAAGCATTGAAGAGGCGGTCTCACTGGCTGTGGCACGGGCAGCAGTGACGATCAGCGGTATCTATCAGGTCCAGCTCACCGATATCACGGCGATGGTGGAGGACGGCACGGTCGCACGCTGGAAGGTGAAGATCAAAGCCACGTTTCCAGTCAAGGATCGGGTGCACGAGTAGGCCCGATGGACACCAAGATCCACGAAGTCGCTGCGGGTATCTATCAGATCTACCTGCCGCTGCCGATGCGGCCGAGCATTGTGAACGTCTATCTGGTGCGCGGCGGGGACGAATGGGCACTGATCGACACCGGTATGCACAGCGAGGAGAGCATCGCCACCTTCAAGCAGGCGCTGGCCGCGGTGGGGTGCCCGCTCGCGGCGGTGCGCAAGCTGGTGTGCACCCATCACCACCCGGATCACTTTGGCACCTCCCGAACCTACAAAGAGCTGACCGGCGCCGAGGTCTACCTCAACCCGCTGGAGGTACCGCGCATTGAGCGTATGCAATCTTCGACCCCTTCGCCTGAGGCGCTGGCGTTCTTCCATACCCATGGTATACCGATGCCCCAGTCACCGGATGGGCAGCCAACACCCGGGCGCTATTTTGGCGCCCTGTACGCGCCGGTCCAGCCTGACCATTTCCTCCACGACGGCGACACCATCCACATTGGCAACCGGGAGCTGGTGGTGGTGTGGACGCCGGGGCATACGCCGGGGCACTGCTGCTTCTATTTTCCCGCAGACAAAGTGCTCATCGTCGGCGACCACCTCTTGCCCAAGATCACCCCCCACGTCGGCGTATACTTCACCGGGCCGGACAATCCCCTGCAGGACTTCCTCAACTCCCAGCAGAAAGTGCAAGGCCTCGACGTCGAGTTGGTCTTGCCCGCGCATGGAGCGGTGTTTAAAGATCACCGCCACCGCGCTCAGCAGATCATCCAGCACCACAAGTTCCGCCTGCAGGACATACTCGACACCATCAAGGGCCATGCCCGCACCGCCTACGAGATTGCTATGGAGGTCTTCGATTTCGGGCCGGACCGCCCCATCTTCCACGTGTTGGCGGCGACCTTCGAGGCCCTGGCCCACCTGCACCTGCTGATGTACGACGGCAAGGTGCGGCGGCTAGAAGAGGGCAACACGGTGAAGTTTATCGCGCAGTAAGGACAAAGCGCGCTCTGCTCCTCGCCGGTCTCCTGTAGAGCCACCCTGGCGGGGCATCTCTACCCGTTGAAGGACAAGCAAAAGCCCTCTGGTCTACTCATGCGGTATACGATCTTCGATGTCGAGACACGCATCGACAAGAGCCTGGTGCGGGTGGTCTACTGTCCCCACGCTGAGGTCTCGGATGAAGACGCCTACAGCCAGGTCCGCCAGCGTCTGCAGCAAGAACAGGGCAACGACTTCTTCCCGCTCTCGTTCCATATCCCAGTCTCAATCGCCGTGGGTCAGGTGAACGAGGAGCGAGAGCTGACCGCAGTCGAGACGCTCAATGAGAACGACTACAGCGAGGAATCCATTGTCCGCACCTTCTGGCAGCGGCTCGATCGCTTCCACGGCACGTTAGTCACCTTTAATGGCCGGAGCTTCGATCTACCGGTGCTGGAGCTGCAGGCGCTCAAGTATGGCTGCCAGGCGCCGCGCTACTTCGGCGGCAAGTCCCGCAACCGCTACTCTGAGGAGGGGCACTACGACCTCTACGATTTTCTCACCAATTATGGCGTCCACCGCCTGCGTGGCGGGTTCAATCTACTGGCCAGACTGATTGGCTTGCCGGGCAAGACTGAGATCGATGGCGCCATGGTGCAGCAGTTATGGCAAGAGGGGCGCTTAGGCGACATCGACCGCTACTGCCGCCACGACGTTATCCAGACCTATTTTCTGTTCTTGCGCGTCGAGCTGCTGCGCGGCCGGCTGACCCCGGAACAGTATGAACGCGCGTTGCTACAGACCGCAGGGTTTCGGGAGGAACTGGAAAAAAAGGACTGAGCAAGAGGGTCTTTAGGGTTTGTTGGGTTCGTTGGGTCTGTAGGGCCTGTTGGGTTTAGGCGATAACAACAGACGCCATAGACTCAATGACCCAACAGACCCAATGGACTCAACAGACCCAACAGGGCTACGCGGCTTTCGCGCTGCGAGAGAAGGCAGACCGGCCCGTTGAAAGGGAGTGACGCCGGCCGCTCACCCGGCGGAACGGTGAGTGAGAGACTGCCGAGTCCTGCAGCTTGCACTGGGCCAGCAGCGTCCCTTTCCACCGCTTGAGCCCGGTGCGCAGGTAGTCAGCTTCGATGTCGAGGGCGGCACAAATGTTCTCGAACGAGAAGGGCCAGGCGGTGTTGGCTGAGCCGATCCACTCCTCGGTTTCCTTGAGCAGCCGGCGCTGCCGCCGGGTAGCACCCTGGACCGATTTCTGAAAAGTGGAGATAGCGTCCTCCATCACCGCCAGCATCAGGCGCTTTTCCGGCTGGGACGAGCGCTCAGCTCTGATCCGATCGAAGAACTGGGAGGGCACGATCAGGTCGGCTTCCACCGTTGAAGAATGTGCTTCCACCATAGCAGTGTGCGTCATCGTCATACCTTTCTTGCAGTCTATAGAGGCAAGATCGCCCATTTCCGCAGGTTTTTTAGTTTGAGCAGAAAGCGTGCCACACGCAAGCAAGCGCAACAGGCGAGAAATCTTGGCCTTTTCTCGATCAGGCGGTGCCTGACGGCGCAAGACAGCAGTCTACCCTGAGGTAAAAAAAGACAGGCTGCAGCCAGAAACTGTATTAAAATGAGACAGACATTAAACGTTCACCCGCGGAAGCTGAGCGAGCGCTCGGCGCATTTCTTCGTCCGAGTAGTCGAGATCCTGGATTTCACCTGACAGGTAACGGTCATAGGCTGTCATATCAAAGTGGCCATGGCCGCTCAGGCAGAAGCCGATCACTTTCTTCTGCCCACTCTCCTTGCAGCGCAACGCCTCGTCCACGGCGGCCTTGATGGCATGGGCGCACTCTGGCGCCGGCAGAATGCCTTCTGTCCGGGCAAAGGTGAGGGCCGCGGCGAAAACCGGCCGCTGCAGGTACGCGACCGCCTCGACGATCCCCTCGCGCACGAGCTGACTCACCAAGGGCGAGTCTCCGTGATAACGCAACCCCCCAGCGTGAATGCCCGGCGGGACGAAGTCATGGCCCAGAGTGTACATCTTGAGCAGCGGAGAAAGCTGGGCCATGTCGCCGAAGTCATAAGCATAGGTGCCCTTGGTCAGCGTCGGGCAGGCAGCCGGCTCGGCGGCAATAATACGGAAGTTTTCGCCGGCTAGCTTGCGCGGGACGAAGGGAAACGTGAACCCCCCGAAGTTGCTGCCACCCCCACAGCAGGCAATAAGCACGTCCGGCCCCTCACCGGCCAAGGCGAACTGCTTAAGGCTTTCCAGGCCGATGACGGTCTGGTGCAGGAGCACATGGTTCAGGACGCTGCCCAGGGCGTATTTCGTGTCTGCCCGGCTTGCCGCCTCTTCCGCGGCTTCGGAAATCGCCAGCCCCAAACTGCCTGGTGAGTCAGGGTGTTCAGCCAGCACCCGGCGGCCCGCTTTGGTCTCTGGACTCGGGCTCGGTACCACCTGTGCCCCCCAGCTTTCCATCAGGTGGCGGCGATAGGGCTTCTGCTCATAGCTGACCCGCACCATGTAGACTTTGACCTGTAGATCGAAAAACGCTCCCGCCAGAGCCAGAGCCGAGCCCCACTGTCCGGCCCCTGTCTCCGTGGCGAGCCGCCGAATCCCGGCTTGTTTGTTGTAGTAGGCTTGGGCCACGGCGGTGTTGGGCTTGTGGCTGCCGGCCGGGCTGACACCCTCGTATTTGTAGTAAATATGCGCTGGCGTATCGAGTGCTTTCTCCAGACGCCGAGCGCGATAGAGAGGGGTTGGCCGCCACAAGCGATAAATCTCCCGGACGGCGTCCGGGATGGCAATTTCCGGTTCAGTTGCTCCCTCCTGCTGCAAGATCTCATCGCAGAACAGCGGCGCCAGATCCGCAGGTCCAATCGGCTGGTGCGTGACCGGGTGCAGCGGCGGCGCAGGGGGATGCGGCAGGACCGGGACAATGTTGAACCAGGCCTGAGGGATCTCGGTTTCGTCGAGGAGGATCTTGGTTGTGTCTGCCATGGGATCACCCCTGTGAGAGTTTTGCTGCAAGGAGAAAAGATGGCACACTTTTGCTCCTCCCGCCACCTGTGGTAAGGTATGCACCAATTGCGACTAGCGGCTACAGGAGGAGCTCGGGCATGACGATAAAATGCGGAGTAGCTGCTCTCATGTTGAGTATAGTGCTTGGGGCAGGCTGCGTCACCCAAACTGAACGGGTGCCGTACCGCCCTTATGGCCCACCCGAAGACGAAGGAGTCATGGCAGAGTTGCGGCGTGAGTTTGGCTGGCAAAAGCCTCCGAATGGGTCGAGCGAGCCGTTTTACAAGCGGGCCGCACGGACAGTGTCAGGCTGGTTTCATAAAGAAGACACTCCTGCGAGTACACAAGAGTTGCAGGAAGCACGCCGTCAGTTCGAGCAGGAACAACGAGAGGCGTTCCGCCGCCTACACGAACAGCAAGAACATGAACAACAAGGACTGAAGAACAAGGACTGAGAAACGACGACTGAGCAAAGAATTCAGCAGCCAGAATTCAGAATGAAAATGCCTAATCCGCAATCTGCATTCCGCAATCCCCAATGCAGGCAACTCAGTCCTCATCACTCAGTCCTCATTACTGCGTCAAGGAGGGAGCCATGAAGATTGGAGTGTTTGAGTTCGCCATAGACAATTCAGTGGATCCGGCAGTGTTAGCCAAGAGAGCTGAGGAGCTCGGGTTTTCCTCTTTCTGGGTGCCCGAGCACGCCATCATCCCAGTCAAAACGACCACTCCCTACCCCGGCTCTCGTGATGGCATCATCCCTGATGCCTACGGCCGCATCGTTGATCCCTTTGTGGCCTTGGCGCGAGCCTCTGCCGTGACAAAAACGATCAAACTGGGGACCGGGATCTGTCTCATCCCCGAGCGCAACCCGCTGCTGCTGGCTAAAGAAGTGGCTACGCTCGACCGCTACTCTGGCGGCCGCTTCCTCTTCGGCATTGGCGCTGGCTGGCTCAAAGAGGAGACCGAGATCATGGGGGGCGATTTTACCCACCGCTGGACGCAGACCCGCGATGCGATCAGGGCCATGAAGGAACTGTGGACCAAAGACGAGGCCCAGTACCACGGCAGGTACTATAACTTTCCGGCCGTACGGTCTTTCCCTAAGCCTGCACAGAAGCCGCACCCCCCCATCTTCATGGGCGGGTCTGACAAGAATGTGTTCAAACGGGTAGTCGAATGGGGCAACGGCTGGATGCCCGTGCTTTCGCCAGCCGAGGAGATCAAGCGTGGCCGAGCGACCTTGAACGAGCTAGCGGAAAAAGCCGGTCGCGATCCTCGCTCCATCGAAGTGCTCGCCTTTGGCCTGCCTGGAAAGTTTCGCACCCGCGAGGAGGTCAGAGACCTGGAAAAGGCAGGTGTCGATCAGGTGACCATCTGGCTCACCCAGAGTGAAGGGAGCGGGGCCGTCGCCGAGCTAGAGGAGCTGGCTCGCCAAGTTCTTGCCTAGCAGGCTGCTGAAAAACCCTCCGTTCACCCTTCGACAAGCTCAGGGCGAACGGAGGCAGGCTTGCAATCGTTGGAGATTTTCCGTTCGTGCTGAGCCCGTCGAAGCACGAATCCGATTTTTTCAGCAGCCTACTAGAGTACCGGGTTGCTGACAAGGTAGCGCCGGCATCTTGCCGGCTAGAAGCCGGCGCTACTTACCAGTTTACTAACAGCCTCATTTATCGCCCGGCCATGCTGGGCTACAGCCCCAGCCGCTCCTGTATCCGCCCCCACCAAGCGCGCAATGCCGGGGCCGAATCGAAGAGGGGTTCTTTGCTGACCACGGTCACCCATTTCAACGAGCCAAACAGGCAGAGATCGGCATAGGTCAGCAGGCCAAAAAAGTAGTCCTGCCCGGTAATGGTAGCCTCTAGATCGGCCAGCAGCGCGTGCAACCTGAGCCGAGACTCGTCCCGCCTAGCCGCGACCTCCGCAAACGAGACCCCCAGGCGTTGCTCGCGGGTCGTGCGGAAGTACTCCCGGTCGGCCGGATCAACAATCGCAAAGATGTCGGGCACGATCACCCGCACGATGGCGGGATTCAGCGTGCGGTCCACATAGAGGTTAAAGAAGCGACAGGCCTCTTTGAGCCCCAGGCCGGGAAAGAGCTTGGGGTCAGGCTGCTTGTCTTCCAAGTATCCGGCGATGGCCCACGAGTCATACACCACAGTGCCGTTGTCCTTAATCACCGGCACCTGGCCCTGGCCGGAGAAGGCGATCTTGTCCTTATCGACGTAACGGACAGGAATTGTCGTGTAAGGAATTTTTTTGTACGCCAACGCCGCTTTGGTCCGCCAGCAAAAGGGGCTGAAGCGTAGGTCATTCATGCCAACAAGATCGTACAGTTCCATGTCACACTCCTTGATAATTGAGCCACCCTATCGGGTCTGTCCGCCAAGAGGTGCACCAGATCGCGACATTCTTCTAGCGTAAAAGGCCCCCTTCTTCCATATGACACCGGGAAGAGGCACCCTGGCGTCGCGCGTTGCCTGATCCTCCCTTGACACTGGCATCTTTTTTGTCGCAAGATGTCAACCGGTAAGAGGTAGCCTGCCCGTAAGGTTGATAACACCGCAGCACGATTCAGGAGAGAGTGAAGGTGTTGTGTCTGGGTCTTCAGCCTGCTATCAAAACGAGTTTTGGGACCGTGAGTTTGTTCGTGCAACCATACCGGGTATCCCCTCATCATCAACGGCACTTGGGAGTAATCGGCGTCAGTGGCGGTACGGTTGAGCAGGATTAGGCGTGCGCACAGGCAGCTTTGCAGGCGATCGGCTGAGGGTCGATTGCGAGATCAGGCCAGTCCAGATGTGCATGGCAAGCCGCAGATTCTTCTGCATCGTGATACTGGCGACGGCTGGTTGGCTGCCGCCCACTGAGGCGTGGGCGCACCGCGGTGGTGGCCCTAACGATCCCTGCGAACGCCAGCTCGGCGCGTCGCTGCTCCATCTCACGCTCTACCAACCGCAGTTCGATCCTGACGCTGAGTACTGCAACGAGGTCCCGCGCGCCGGCAAGACGGTCATGGTCGTGGATGTGTCCGCTGGCGAGTTGCGGCAAGTGCCCCTGAGTCTCGAAGTGGTGGCAGCCAGTGACCCGGATCAGTGGCGCCCGATACTGTCGGTTCCTGCAAAAATTTATCGGCGGGGGGTCGCGGATGCTGAAGTGACCCTGACCGCAGGGAGCGACTACGTTGCACGCGTTGTGCTGGAACAGGGCGCCGACCGAGAACCGCGGTTGCTGTCATTTCCCATTCGGGTGGCCGCGTGGTACAAAGCGATGATCAGGCCGGCACTGATCGTGGCCGCCGTGCTGGCCGTAACCGCAATTTCCGTCATGCGCTACTACGTATCTTCTGGGCAGGAGGCGTCGTCCGCAGAGTGAATGTCCGCAGTACAGCACATCAAGGAGTAACACGTATGGCTCAGTCACAAATGGTGCAGCGATCACCAAGGGAGTACAGCCACAGTGCGACCACGACCGGGCGTGCACCACAGCCGACCGACTGGCTGATCGGGTGGAAGCCGCTGTTCTGGGGCTGCGCGCTGATCATGGCCGCCAACGTCTTTCTCTGGTGCTGGAATTATGCCTTTATGTTCTCGGCCGGACTGAACTCGGCGAGTCCGGAATTCACGCGCTATTACCGGACGCTGTTCTGGGGCGAGTTGCTCGTCTTAGGCGTGTTTACCGGCATCTGGTACGGCTGGTTGATCAGGACCGGCCGGGAAATCGTCGGGCAACCGTACGAGCGCGCTGAAGAGGTGCGGCGGATCGCGATTTTGTGGAGCCTCATCGGCGCCACCAGTCTCTCGGTTTATATCGAGGCCAGCTTCTGGCCGAACTGGGACGGCTCGTGGCATCAGACGATGGTGCGCGATACCGCGCTCACGCCCACCCACATTCCCATGTTCTACTTCTTCTTCCCGCTATCGGTCATCCTGGCCTTGGGTTCCTACCTCTACGGGAGGTTTCGCATTCCCGCACTCTACGGCAGAGACAAGAGTTTTCCCTGGTCGTTTTTCCTGCTGATCACCGCCGCCGTGCTTGAATGCATGGAAGTCGCCTTCAACGAATGGGGTCACAGTCTGTGGATCTCCGAGGAGTTTTTTGCGGTTCCCTTCCACTGGCCATTCGTGGTGTACGGCTGGCTGGCCAGCGGGATGTTCGCCGTGTGGGGAGAGACCATTCTGCGCCTGTTCGAGATTGAGAAGGCCGAAGAGGTGGCGACCACAGAAGCCCCATTCCGTCCTCACGCCGCAGCCGACTGAGACGCGGCCCAGGCTGGGCTGAACCCAGCAGTCCGCGCAAAGAGAGGAAGCGACCATGGCGGCAGGCACAACAACCATAGCCGAGGCGGCCGAACGGCAACGGCGGCTCGAACTCAAGGCACTGCTGCAGAAGCAATATAAATGGATCGATCGGAAGTGGGACCTCGTGTTCTGGGTCACCGCGATCTTCGTGGTAGCGGGCGCTGCAGATATTACCAAGCAGTTGTTCGCGGGCGATTGGGACTTCTGGACGGATTGGAAAGATGCCCAGTGGTGGCCAGTGATCACCGCCTTTGCCACTATCATCATTCCGTCTGCGCTCCAATACATTCAGTGGGCGGCGTGGCGGTTCCCTACCGGGGCAACGTACACCTCCGTCTGCTTCTTCATGGCGGCCTGGGTGGGGCGCTACTTCCAGTGGCACGTGGCGGAGAGCTACCCGATGAACTTCGTGTGGCCCATCTCTACGGTGTGCGCCGGGATCATCCTGGACTGGATATTGATGAAGACCAAGAGCTTCATCCTCACTTCGCTGATCGGCGGGCCGGTCTGGGCGTTGCTGGTGTGGGCATTCAATTACGTCCCGCTGGCTCCCTTTCTTCAGCCCGCCCATTTCATGAATCACGTGCTAACAGTCGCTGACGTCCAGGGCATTGCCTATATCCGGTCGCAGACTCCGGAATACCTGCGGCATATCGAGCGGGGCGCGCTGCGTAGCTTCCTCGGAGAGACCCAGTACGTCTCTCTTGCGTTCGGTGGCACAGTGGCCATCGGTGGCTACTGGATCGGCCAGTTCATTGGTCGGTATCTCGCGGTCTGGCCGATAAGACGGTACCTGAAAACCCTCTGAGATCAACATGGCAAGGTTTCTGACAAGTCATCCCAAAACTCCCCCCCTGGATGCCCGCCTACGCGGGCATGACGGAGATGGCCGCGTGAGGTGTCATTCCCGCGAAAGCGGGAATCCAGCCATCAGCCGAAAAAGAAGTTTTGGCACAGCCTGGCGCCTCAGCCTGGCTGTGCTTGCCTGTCTGATGGTGGCGCCTGCACTGGCGCACGCGCACGGTGGGATGGCCGGGCCGGAGGAGTTGGGACCACCCATTGCCACCTCAGGACTGCTCGGTTTTGTCTGTTATTGGCTGGTGATGCTGTGGCCCGCAGCCAAAAAGAAAGGCAACCCGGAAGTCGGGTCCAGCAGGCAGAATAAGTACGCCCCACGGACGCAGGGGCGCTCACTCAAGAAGTCCGTTCATGTGAAGCAGGTGTCTCGCTTGCGCAAGATCGAGAGGAATGGTCAATTTGGCAGCGACCAGCACTCAGGGAGGAAAGCGATCGATGGCTAGGCGGCTTCTGATAAGCCTCATTGCACTGGCTATCGCCGCGATAACCAGTGTCCCTAAGGCACGCGCTCATGGGGAAGCTGGCGATGAGCCCTTCCTCAAGGACCTCACCGTTGCCTTTTATGATGTCTCGATTGCGCCCACGGCAATCCAGGTGGGCCAGCCAGTCACGATCACCGGCACCGTCAGGATTCTCGAAACCTGGCCGTACACGCTGGCTCCGCCGGAGACTGCCTCTATTATGCCGGTGGTACCCGGTCCGGTGTTCGCCCTGCAAGACAGACTCGTGAATGGGCAGTCCGCTACCGGATCTTTTTTCGTCGACAAGGGCGGGATTTATCAGTTTAAGATGGTGATTCTCGGGAAAGAGCCCGGGCGCTGGCATGTCCATCCGGGCATCGCGGTCCAGGGGACCGGAACGCTCATCGGTCCCGGCGAATGGGTCACCGTGCAACCGAGCGCCGCGCAATTCGCCTTTCCCGTGACGTTGTTGAATGGCCAGACTATTAATCTCCACACCTACGGCGGTCAATTCGCCTGGTGGTGGTCATTTGCTGGATTTCTGCTCGGCGTGGCCTGGATGCTGTACTGGACGCTCACCAAGAGGACCGTGACCAACCTCGCGGTCACGTCTCAGCTTCCGGTGAATGATGACGCTCCCGACATTGGCCTGATAACTCCCCGTGACCACATATGGATGAACGTCCTGGCCGGTCTCACCATGGTGATGCTCGTGGTTGGCTGGACCTACGCGACCATGCAATATCCGGTCAGGTGGCCGCAGCAGACTGACTGGTTTGCGCCGCGCTTCATCTCTTCGGGAGAGCAGATGGCGGAGGTTCACTCCAACGGCGCAACCTACGACGACGCGACCGATACGCTCTTGATGCACGTCCAGGTCAAGAACCTGCTGGGCAGCGCCCTCACTGTGAAGCAGTTTATCATGGCGATGGCGACGTTCGTGAATGGCGGAGAACAGGAGCAGGCGAAAGCCGGACCGCGTGATTTCGTTGGACCGCTTGAAGTAGAGCCAAATAGCCCGATCGCTGCGGGCGAAACGAAAGATCTGACTTTGAAGATCACGAGCAAGCTCTTCAGCGACGAACGTCTGATCCCGCTGCACGACCCGCAGCAGTTTATCGCGGGGCTCTTACGATTCGAGAACGCGCAAGGCGGTCAGCAGATGGTGACACTGCGCACGAGCGTCATACCGACACAGTTCCGTTCGCAGTACCTACCGTAACAAGTTTGCTAGGCGAGTCAGCCCATCCCCTGCAAAGCGGGGGGTTTGATGAGTAGGATCGCCTCAGACGTCAGCACGGACCGCGACAATGCGTTCGTATCGTGTCCTGACGTTACTCGTCCTTGTTATCCTGCTGGGGACTATCCTGGTGCTGGTTCCTCCTGCGTGGCTTCCCGTGCAGCTGCAGCAATACTACTATTCCTTTTTCGGTGAATCCCCTTACGAGGAGCCCCCAGCAAGTAAAAAAGCCGCTCTTGGTCAAGCCGAACCGTTCTGCCCGGACGAGCACCCGGACTGGCGCAAGCGCCAGGTCATCGACGGGGTGACGGTGGAAGAATCCCCAGTGTGTAACCCGGACAACCCGTGGGCCGTAGCGGCCTTTGTGAAGGGCACTAACAACGTGTCCATGGACACGCTCATGAAAGCGGGCCTGGCACCCGACGCCGTCGTCAAGGAAGATGACCGGGACGGCGATGGCGACCCGGACGTCATCCACATCCGGCTGGAGGTGGTGGAGTTGAACGGCCGCTCTCCGGACACCAGCGACTTAATCCCTTCTTATCCTATCGCCCCCGGTATTCAGCCAGGGTTTTGGGTCTTTGCGCCGAAAACGTACGGTATGGCCACCAAAAGCCCCGACAGCTTCGAGGCGAATGAGCTGCTGCGCGTTCCTTCGCCCGTCATTCGCGTCGAGCAGGGCGATACGGTACAGGTGACCCTGGAAAACACCCACTACTTCCCCCATACGATCCACTTTCACGGCGTCGATCATCCCTACTCGCACCCTGAGGGTGAGGGCAACGATGGTGTGCCCGAGGCCAGTGAGCTGCCAGTCATGCCGGGCGAAAGCCGCACGTACGACTTTTCCCAATTGAGCGACCCGAGTTTTCACCCCGGGCACGGCGAGGTGCTGCCGGGCAAAAGCCGTACGTTCGAGCTGACCCCCCGACAGCCCGGCACGATGTTTTACCACTGTCATGTCCAGCCTCAGAATCATATCTATATGGGGCTGCAGGGCATGTTCATCGTTGAGGAGAATCGCCCGAACAACTGGGTGCAGACTTTGAACGTGGGGGCAGGCCACGTCCGCCACCCCTCCGTCGCCATACGTGAGAAATATAATCGCGAGTACGACCTGCACTTTCAGGACGTAGACAGCGCGCTGAACGACCTCATCAAAACGACGAACGACCCCCGGTTGATCGAACAAGCCATGAACCGGCACTATAACATTACCAAGCGCAGGGCCAATTACTTCCTGCTCAACGGGCGCTCGTTCCCCTACACATTCCGTGAGTCGCTGGTTGTGGTGGAACCAAATGAGAAGGTCAAGCTGCGGGTGTTATGTGGCGGCGAGGAGGGTCTTTCCTTGCACACCCACGGGCATAAAGTGACCATTACCCATTACGACGGCGTCGAGCATAACCCCCTGGCGCAGATTACCCGGGACGTGGTCTGGCTCAGTGTAGCGCAGCGTGTCGATTTAGACCTGATCACGATCAACGATGGCCTGCACAGCTCCGGGGAAGGGGTCTGGCTTTTACACGACCACAAGGAGCGGGCCTTCACCACGGATGGCATTCACCCCGGCGGCGCCGCCACTGCGATTGTGTACCGATCGTATCTCAATGAAAACGGCTGGCCAAAGATGCAGGGTGTTGACTGGACGCCATTCTTCACCAAGGAATACTACCAGAGAAAGGTGCCGGTGTGGGCTACTTACGACGAAGCGGGAATGCTAGGTGAAGCGGGCAGTCGGACGCCCCGGCTGAGCCGCGCCGTGCTGCTGGGGTTCGTCGTCGGAGTGCTGTTGGGCAGCCTTGCAGTGCTGGTGCGATCGTTTATAAAGCGTACTTGGGGGGCGTAGATGATTTGGGCTCTGCTGCTCTATGTCGTTGCAGCCTTGGCCCTTCCGGGGCAGGCCAGGGCCCAGGATGCCGCTGGGGATACCCATAGGCACCACATGGACCACGATATGCGCATGGACATGACGGGCATGGTCATGAACGAGAACACTGACCGTCTGCCCTGGGATTGTGCGGCAATCGCTGCAGAGCAGGAAATCACGGTGCGGGCTGGCAGGCAGTACGCCCGCCAGTTCAACGGGACGATGTTCACCTATGACCAGCGGGAATGGCAGGTCGAACCCTGCAGCAAAGTCACGGTTACGCTCATCAACGAAGACCACGTCCGCCACCAATGGATGGTGCACGGGCTGCCCAGATACCTGTACCCCATGGGGATGTTTCACTTAGAGGTGAACGGTCCAGGTCGCCTGACCGGTACTTTCATTGTCCCTGGCGCGAAAAAGACCTACCTTGTCCACTGCGATGTGCCGCACCACACGGAGAAAGGGATGAAAGCCCAGTTGAAGGTCGGGGGCGGTAACGGTGACCTGCCGAGCATTCTCGGCGTGACGGGCCCACGCCAACCGGACCTGTACCCGGCACAGTGGAGTGTGGGGATAGAAGGAGCGACGCTGGTGGCCGGCCTGGTCGGCGCGGCGCTGGCTATCAGAGGGCTTGGCTTATGGTTTCTCCAGGATTGAGAAGGGTTGAGAATAGGGGAACAAGTTGTCATTGTCCCACGATAAGACGGCGGAAAAGGAGACTCATACAATGAGTACGAAGGGCATGAATCGTCGTCGGTTTTTGCAGACGAGTAGCCTGGCTCTTGCCGGCGCGGCCGTGGTCGGCAGTATGGGGGCGATATTGCCTGACTCGACCAACGCCTGGGCAATACCCACAACGACGCTGGACGAGCATACCGCGCTGACTTTGGTAAAACTGTGTCGCGCCATCTACCCGCATGACGCGCTTGGGGACACGTATTACGCCAAGATTGTCGAGGAGCTTGATAAGAAGGCGCAAACTGACCCTGATTTTGCCCGGGTCCTGCAGGAGGGGGTAGCCGCCCTGGACGCGGTGTACCATGTGCAGTGGCTGGATTTAAGTGAGGGGTACAAACGGCACGCCTTAAAAAGTATGGAATCCACGCCGTTTTTCCAGACCGTGCGGGGATTCAGTATTGGGTCCACTGGCCTCTATAGTCAACCATTAGTCTGGCGGCATTTCGGTTATGAAGGGCCGTCCTGGCGGTTCGGCGGGTATCTCAACCGCGGCTTTGACGATATCGGCTGGTTGCCAGAGGAATAGGGATAGAAAGCAAGAGAAGAGGAGCGGCAAATGGCCCAATACGAGCTGAAGGATGATAGCGTAGTGGTCATTATTGGCTCCGGTGCTGGCGGCGGGACCCTGGCCAATGAGCTGTGCCAACAGGGGGCCAAGGTCGTCCTGCTTGAGGCCGGCAAGCGCATTGAAATCAAGGATTTTGAGAACGACGAATGGCCCATGTTTAACAAAATCGCCTGGCTCGACAAGCGCACAACTTCGGGCTCCTGGCGTATCGCCAAGGACTTTCCCAATCTGCCGGCCTGGACGGTCAAAGCCGTGGGTGGCACAACGGTCCACTGGGCAGGCGCGGCCTTGCGCTTGAAAGAACATGAGTTCAAAGCGCGGACGGTGTACGGCGAGCTCGCGGGTGCCAATTTGCTTGATTGGCCGATCACGGTGGCCGACTTGGCACCCTACTATGACCGGGCTGAGGACAAGCTGGGCGTTACGGGCACCCACGATATCCCCCGCTTACCCGGCAATAACAATTACAAAGTGCTGGCCGCTGGCGCCAAGCGCCTAGGGTACCAAAAGGTTCATACCGGCAACATGGCGATCAACTCTCAACCACGTGACGGACGGGGCTCGTGCATGCAGCTCGGGTTCTGCTTCCAGGGGTGCAAATCGGGGGCCAAGTGGTCAACTCTGTATACGGAAATTCCCAAAGCTGAAGCCACGGGCAAACTCGATTTACGGCCAGAGAGCCAGGCGCTGCAAATCCTCCATAACACCAGAGGGAAGGTCTCTGGCGTGCTGTATGCGGACAAAGACGGCAACCAGGTGGAACAGAAGGCCCGCGTAGTGTGTGTTGCGGCGAACTCGATTGAAAGCGCCCGCCTCCTCCTCAACTCCACCTCCAATATGTTCCCCCAGGGGCTGGCGAATTCATCTGGACAAGTGGGGCGGAATTACATGCGCCATACGACCGGCGGGGTCTACGCCATCTTTGATAAAGAAGTGAACATGCACCGCGGCACAATCATGGCCGGTATCATTGAAGATGAGGCCCGTAACGATCCGGCGCGTGGTTTTGTTGGCGGCTATCACCTGGAAACTATATCACTGGGAGTCCCCTTCCTGGCTGCGTTCCTTGATCCCGGCGCGTGGGGGCGCGAATTCACCGAGCTGATGGAGCAGTACAATCACATGGCGGGCATGTGGATCGTCGGCGAGGATATGCCGCAGGCGAGCAACCGGATCACCCTGCACCCCAGCGAGAAGGATCAATTCGGGTTGCCGATCCCCAACGTCCATTTTGACGATCATGCCAACGACCTGGCCATGCGCAACCACGCGTATAAACAGGGCGATGCGGTGTATCAAGCGATTGGCGCCAGACGGGCCATCGAGACTCCACCCTATCCCTCCACCCATAACCTTGGGACCAACCGCATGAGCGAGAAGCCGCGCGATGGGGTGGTGAACAAATGGGGGCAAACGCACGACATCCCGAATTTGTTCATCTCAGACGGAAGCCAGTTTACCACGGGCGGGGGAGCAAATCCCACCTTGACGATTGTCGCCCTCGCTATCCGGCAAGCCGAATACATTGGTGAGCAACTCCGTAAAGGTGAAACCTAAGCACGGGATCTCAGACCGTTCATCGCCATGGTGAGGTTGCCGAAGCTGCGCCAGCCGTGCCGGGGTGGTCCCTGCCGGTCGATGACCTTTTCCCCTCCCTTTTATCCCTCATGCTTTCTCAGCCCCACCACATTGAAGGTGGGCACGAGGTTGTGGAACCCCTTGAGGGGGAGTTCCTCTGCAGGCTCAGCCTCCACCAACTCCCCCACCGCCGCGAAGACCCGCTGACTGACGAGGATTTGCCCACCCTGGGCCTCGTCGCACAGGCGGGAGGCAAGATTCGCCACAGGACCGATGGCCCCGTACTCAACCCGGCCTTCGAATCCGATCATTCCCAGGGTGGCGTATCCTTGAGCGATCCCTACCCCGAAGTCCAGCTGATGCCCTCGCTTCCGCCACTTCTCGGTCAACTCGCCCATCTGCTGACGCATGGCCACGGCCATCCGCACAGCCTGTGCTGCATGGTCTGGGCAGGGGAGTGGATCGTTGAAAAAGACCATCATCCCGTCGCCAGCGAAGTGCTCTAGCGTCCCTTCGAAGCGGAAGATCAGGGTCCCCAGAGCGGTGTGATATTCTCGTAGTACTCCCATTACCTCTTCGGGTTCAGCAGTCTCAGAAAAAGCCGTAAACCCTCGCAGGTCGCAGAAGACGACAGTGATCTCTCGCCGGTGGCTCTCCAGGAGTCTCTCACCTCCTGAAGAAACAACGAGTTCGGCCAGCTGAGGGGAGAAAAACCGCTTCAGCCGGCCGACGCGCTCCAGTTCGGCGAGTTGTTCTGCAACCCGCTGCTCGAGCGTCCGGTTCCATTCCGTCAGCTGCGCTGACTGCGCCTCGAGGCGCGCGGTTTGCTCTTGGACCGTGTCGTGGAGCGCTTTGATCCGCAACATCGACTTGACCCTGGCTACCAGGGCCGCCTGGTCCACAGGCTTCGTCAAGTATTC
>WNGG01003560.1_pt1 | contig 17593 bp, 10 predicted proteins | sample 5400661 | NCBI WGS metagenome assembly WNGG01 (sample SAMN13153372, study PRJNA577476) | soil metagenome | isolation source: 100 cm soil or saprolite under Garry oak tree replicate 1 | place: USA:California | collected 2016-06-15 | reverse complement strand
GTCCGTTCATGGACATACTCTGGATCATGCCGGGCAATCCGAGGAAATGGTCTCCGTGGAAATGGGAGAGGAAGACGCGGGAGACCTGCATGAAACTGAGGCGGCTCTGCATGAACTGCCGCTGCGTCCCTTCGCCGCAGTCGAACAGGATGATTTCCGGGCCTCGTTTCACCGCGACCGCACTCACGTTTCGCTTCGGAGTGGGCCACGAACCCGAGGTCCCCAGGAACACGATCTGCATGGACTTGCTCCCGAACGACCGCAGGCGCTTAACGCCTTTGGGGACGCGTTCGCCTTGGTCTACGTCCAGGTCCCTTCGAGACCGCGGACCCCGAGTCGGGAGATGAACTTGGATGCGCGTCGGAAGGAAAGCCGCGGGACGAACGCGACGCGCAGTTCTAGGACCGTATCCTTCCGAAGATGGAGGTGGACCTGGGTCCCTCCCAGGTTCCCCTGAAAGGACCGATTGTCGGCCGAATGTGGAAGGTGCATGAAGAGGCCGGGAAAACGAAACGGGCTTTCAGCGGGTTCGAAGCCGAGCCCGGCAAGACGCCGCACCAATCTCTGTTCTGCAGACATCGGGCATTCGCCAACGAAGCCCTTCACGCGAGCCTGGCGGCGGGAGGAGGATCCGCGGCGACGGGGACCCGCCGTCGAAGCCATCCAGGCCGCGACCTCGGAGGGAGCGTAGCTCCATGGCGGTTCCGGGACGGCCCCCGCGGCGCGTTTCCTTGGCACGGTGAGATCGTTTCAGGACGGGAGGCCCCTTAAGGTTTGTTCGAAGGAGTGCGCGCCAGAACTATATCGAGGAACCGGGATGCCGCGGCGGTCTCCATGCGTTCGATCGACGGCCGGTCCCTCGACCTGGATGACGTGATCGCGGTGGCGCGCAAAGGGGAACCCGTGCGACTCGCTCCGGCCGCCGCGAAGCGCGTCGACGCGAGCCGCCGCGCCCTCGAGAAGGTCGTCGCGAAGGGCACCCTCGCGTACGGCATCAAGACGGGTTTCGGGGAGCTCGCGAACGTCGCGATCTCCGACGCGGACGTCCGCGCGTTACAACTCAACTTACTGCGAAGCCATGCGATCGGCCAAGGCCCACCGCTTCGGAAGGACGAGGTGCGGGCCGCGATCCTGCTGCGGGCGAATACGCTCGCGATGGGATACTCCGGCGTCCGTCGAATCCTCGTGACGCGCCTCCTGGAGTTCCTAAACCGCGGCGTCCATCCGGTGATCCCGTCCCGTGGATCGCTCGGCGCGAGCGGCGACCTGGCTCCCCTCGCCCACATGGGCCTCGTCCTGATTGGCGAAGGCGACGCGGAAGTCGACGGACAGATTCTGCCCGGGGTGAAGGCGCTCGCGAAGGCGAACCTGTCCCCTCTCGTTCTCCAGTCCAAAGAAGGGCTGGCGATTATCAACGGCACGTCCGTGATGGCTGCCGTCGGTGCCCTGTTGGTGAACGACGGCTTGCGGTTGTTGAAGGACGCGCAGGTGGCCGCCTCCATGTCCTTCGAAGCCCTGCGGGGCTCGCCGAAGCCGTTCGACGACCGGCTGGTCGGGCTGAAGCCGCAGCCGGGCACACGAGAGGTCGCGGCGAACCTTCGACGTTTGCTGAGGCGGAGCGAGATCGTCCCCTCCCACAAAGGTCCGCACAAGGTGCAGGATCCCTACACGCTGCGGTGCATCCCCCAGGTCCTCGGGGCCGTCCGGGCCGCACTCGACAACGCGGCGGCGTCCCTGCGGATCGAGATGAACGCCGCGACGGACAACCCGCTCATCTTCCCGGACGGGACGAGCGTGAGCGGAGGGAACTTCCATGCGCAGGCGCTCGCGATGGCCCTGGACCACGTCGCCCTCGCCATGTCCGTCCTCGCCGGCTTCTCCGAGCGACGGATCGCACGGCTCGTCGACACCCGACTGAGCGAACTACCGCCGTTCCTCACCCGGAAGGGCGGGCTGAATTCCGGCATGATGATCGTGCAGTACGTGGCCGCGGGCTACGCGAGCGACAACAAGGTGCTCGCGCATCCGGCTTCCGCGGACTCGATCCCGACTTCGGCGAACCAGGAGGACTTCGTGCCGATGGGCATGTCCGCCGCCCTCAAGGCCCGGGAGTCGGTCGAGAACGCCGCGCGCGTCGTGGCGTTGGAATTCCTGGCGGCGGCCCAGGGCCTCGAGTTCCTCCAGCCGCTGCGCCCTGGCGTCGGGCCTCGCGCGGCGCACGAGTTCGTCCGTTCCCAGATCCCGGCCCTGGTCGACGACCGTTCCCTCGCCCCGGACGCGAACCGAATCCTGGAAATGATGGCGACCGGCGGGCTGCTCAAGGCCGTGGAGGACGTCTCGGGTCGACTCGCTTGATCAGTCGCTGGCGCCCTGGAGTCCTCGGAAGCACACCGGGCACCGGCCGACGCGGCTCGCGCACAACTCGTGGAAGTCGCGGCCGCAGCCGCACCGGGTGACCTTGAATCCTCTCTTGATGAGTCCTTTGCAGATCGGGCACCGCGTCTCCAGGTCCGCGACGAGGCGCTTCGCCTTCTCCGCCCCGACCTCGGAGACGTCGATCTGGGCGATCATCTCCTGGGTGTATTCCTTCGAGTCGAACACGCGGTGCGAGACGATCTGGATCGCGAGCGGCACGGATCCTGAGGCCGTCATCTTGAGCCGGAACTTGAGGACCTCCTGGGCGCGGGCGCGGACCGCGGGGAGCTCCCGGAGGCCTTCCGTCTCCGCGTCGCCCAGGATCCGGACGCGCACATCCTTTGCGGCCCCCTTCCCCTCGTTCTCGACGGTAAGGGTCGCGTCCGCCCATTCGTTCATGCGCGCCGCGACGACGTCGAGGAAACCCCGCATGCTCGGGGCGAAGGCCTCCGTCGCCTCCCACGCGATCCGGTAGGCCTCTTCGGCGGTCCGGGTGGCCTCGGCGAAGTCGGACTTGCGGAGCTGGACCGCTTGGGCCAATTTGTCTTCCGCTGCTTTCATGTCGATGCCGAACTTGCGCCCATTGCGAATCGTCGTCTCGGCCTTGAACGTGAGATCGATGAACCGCTTCTCGATGACCTTGGCGGATTCCACCCGCTCGAGGGCGTTGTTCACGACGTCCATCGCGCGGTCGTACTCCCCGTGCAAAATGCGGTCGTTCGCCTGACGGAGCAGGGCCTCCGCGTCCCGGGAGTCGGAACCGAGCTTCTTCGCATGGGCGACGTTGTCGGCCGCGTCCTGGAGGGCGCGGTTCAGTTTCGCCGCGAGCGCCGTGCTGGTCTCGTCTCGGGCGGCACGGATGCTGGCGGCCGCCTCTCGGAAACGTTCCGACGTGATTTGGACCTTCGCTTCCGCGAACTTGTTCTGGGCTCCGGTCGGATCGACGTCCATCTTGCGGCACATGTCGATGAGGGCCTCGCCCTTCGCGAGTTCGTCGCGCAGGTGTGCACCGAGGAGGTTCTGGCCCCATTCGATGCCGTCCGTGAACGCGGCTCGGGACCGCTCGACCTCGCCGATCTCGAAGGCGGCCTCCCCTTCCTGGAACGACCTCTCGAACTTCGTGGCGTCGGCCCCGACGTCGACGAAGACCTGCAGGAGCGCCCGCGCCTTCTCGCGGACCTCCGCGACCTCTTCGAGCAGGACCCGCAGGTCCGCGATGGAATCGGATGCGTGGATCGCCGTGTCCAGCGCTTTGACGTAGTCCCCGTCCGAGTATGCCTTGCGGCTGTCGGCGACGAAGCCGACGACCAGAGCGGATCCCTTGCCAAGCGCGCGGAGCTTGCCCTCCACACTGTCGACGGCCTGCTTCGCGATCGCCTGCTGGAGGCTGATCCGTTCCGCCTCCGCCTCGCTCTGGAGGGCCGTCGCGATGGCCTGGCGGTACTGCTTCCCGCGGAAGAATTCGCGCGCGCGTTCGAACAGTTTCTCCGCGGACCGCGTGTCGGTCCCTTCCCTCTTCGCCCGGAGGACGCTCTCCTCGAAGCGCTTCATCATCGCGTCGATCGTCTGGTCCCGTTCCTTCGTCGCCTCCCCGTCGGCCTGGGCGACGATGTCGAGGGCCTCGTCGAACTGCCCGAGCCGATGCGCGCGTTCGGCCCTTTCGAACAGGGCCCGCGTCCGTTCCAAGGGAGCGTTCATCGCCTCGGCGTCGGCGAGGATGTCTTGGATCTGTCGCAGGGCGGCCTCCGTCTCGTCGCCCTGCCGTTTGCGCGTATCGAGCTGGCTCTTGAGTTGAAGTGCGAGCTCCGCGGCTTGTTCGACCTCCCCGGCCTCGAGGTGGCCGCGCGCCCGGAGGAGCGTGTCGCTCGACCCGGCGAGGTCGACGCCCTCCAAGGAACCCAGGAGTTCCTCCGAGGCCATCAACGAGGAAGCGAGCCGGTCCTTGATCAGCGCGGTGAACTCGTCCTCCGTGCGCTGCGCGAAGGCGAGCGCCTTGTCGTAGTCCTTCGCCTTCATCGCCTCCTTGGCGTCGGCGAACACCTGGCGGAGGTGTGGCGCCGCGATCCCGAGCCGCTCCGCGAGCTCGAGCCGAGCCCGGGACGAGAGGATCTTCTGGGCCGAGGAATACAGGACCGTGAGCTTGTCCGTCTCCGTCCGGGCCGCGCCCGCGAGCTGTACGGCGCGTTCGAGATCGAGCTGCTCGAACGCCTTCTTCGCGTCGACGAGCATCTCCACGACCTTGGAGACGTCCACGTTCCGCTTCTTCGCCTCCGCGACGAAGGCCGCGGCGGTCGCGATCGCGTTGTAGGCCTGGCGGTGCATCGCGCTCGCCTTGCTCGCGCGCTCGTTCCCATCGTTCAGGAGACGCAACCCTTCGTGGTAGTTCTGGACGCCGAAGGCCATGCGCGCGCGGCGCACGAGGTCGTTCAGGTCGTCCACGTCGATCTTGAGGCCCTGGGCGGTGCCGATCCGTCCGCGGACCAGGCTCACCAGGGTGTCCGTGATGCCGGCGAGGGCCGCGGTCGCCTTGTCGCGCGTGGCGACGATCTCCGCGACCTGGCCTCCGCCGAGGTACGCGTTCAGTTCCCGGTGCAACGCCTCGAGGGCCGTGACGTTCGCTCCCACGTCGACGCCGACCCGCACCGCGAGGGCGAGGTCGGCCACGATCTCCTCCGCCCGCGTCCGGACCCGTGCCTCGACGAGCCTCTGACCTTCCGCGACCGCCTTGAATGCACCCTCGAAATCCTGCGATGCCATCGAGGCGTCCGCCCGGTTGACGAGGGCCTTCAGGCTCCCGCTCTCGTCGCCGAGGTGGGGAAGGGACGTCCGCAGGGCCGAGATCTGTCCGGCCGCGAGTTCGGCGAGTCTCCGCTCCGCCTTGCCTTGGAGTATCGTGGTGAGATCGAGGGCATGTCGGTAGTCGTCCGACTTCGTTGCGACGATGGCCTGTTGAAGGAGCTTCGACGGCTCCGAGAGATCGACCCCGTTCTGTTCACCGAGCGTCAGGATGAACTCGGCGCGCTCGATCGCCTCCAAGACCCGTTCCCGCTCCGCGCGCCGGAGCTCGTCGAAGGCGGACTGGACCGCCTTCTCGACCTCGGCCGGATTCCGCTCCTGATAGGCCTGTCGAGCCGCCTCGGCAAATTTGCGCGAGCGCACGGTCTGGACGCCGAAGCCCTCGACCTCCGCGAAGGACCGATGGAGTTCCTTCAACCGCGTCTCGACCTTGCGGTACCGGTCCAGGATCGCGTCCACGGCCACGTCCGCGCGCTTCGCGTGCTCGATGGCCTCCTGGAACGCGCCGCGTCGGATCGCCTCGCGGGCGGTGTTCAGGTCCTCGAACGGACCCTTGAGATCCACGCCCATGTTCGCGGCGACCGCGAACTTCTCGCGGGACGTGCCGAGCACGGCGACGACCCGCTGGAACTGCGCCTGCTGGACCGCCTGGAACCCTTGCTTCGCGAGCTGGGCGCCTTCCTGGTAACTGCCTTTCTTGATCGCACTGTCCGCCCGGGAGAACACTTCTTGGGCGGCGGACGGGTCAGCCCCCATCGCGCGCGCCTCCTGGAGGATGCGGGAGAAGTCGCTCGCCCGGCCGTCCAGGGACCGTTGGAGGGCCTTCTCCGATTCGGCCCGGCTCTGGTTGAGGGCGTTCTTCGCCTTCTCGAAATCGAGATTGGTCACGTCCCCGCGCGCCCGCTCGATGAGGTTCGCGGGCTTCGTCGTGTCCGCGCCGAGTTCGGCGGCCGTCCGAACGAGGTCCTCCGCGACCCGGATCTCCCTCGTCATGGCGGCGGTCATGTCTTCCCGGATCGTGTCGAGCCCTTCCTTCGTGAAGTCGAGGGCGCTCTGGAAGTCGTTGTTCTCCATCGCCGACCGAGCCCGCGAGAGGAGGTCTTCGATCGGTGCGACGTCCCGGTTCATGTTCTTCGCCGAGAGGATGAGAGCCTGGGCCCTGGAGAAGGAGGACGACAGATGTTCCTGGAGGATCTTCTCGCTCCGTTTCCATGCCTTCTTGGCGTGGTCGATCGCCCCTCCAAGGTCTTCCGCGGCGAGGGCGCCTTCGGCTTTCGCGAGCGTCGATTCCGCCTCCGCCAGGTCGGCGCCGAGTCCTTTCGCGAGTCGTCCCAGGGCGGCACTCGAATCGACGATGCCGCGGGCCCTCTCTCGATAGCTGCGCCTCCCGCGTTCGAGGGCCTCGGCGGACTTGTCGACGGCGACCTTGTAGTCCTTCGCGACCATCGCGGCACTGGCCTCGGCGAGCGCCCGTTCCGCTTCCGCGACGTTCGTGTCGACGCGGCGCGCCTGGTCCAGCATGTCCTGGGCGGCCCTCAGGCCGTCCTCGGCGGCCTGACGGGTCCGGGCCGTCTCCTTGACCTTCTCGTCCAAATGCTTTCGCAGTGCGTTGTCGCGCAGGTACCCGCTCACGGGTCGGGGGCTCCGCTGCTTCAGGGGACGGCGTCGGCTCGTCCTCGGAGAAACAGCACGGTTGTCAGAAATCGGAGCTTATAAACGCATTAGCCCCTGGTTATCACGCATGATTCACCGCGTCCGTTTTGGGCATCCGGTTTGCGTTCATCGGAACCGCGAACGGCCTTATTCGTTTCCCGCGGCGACGGGAGACGGGGAGGTCGAGGCCGGGACCGCGGCTCCCGATTCCGGCGCGGGCAACGGGCTCGCTTCGGTCGCATCGTCCGAGAGCGTGCCTTCCGGCCTCTCCTTGTACGGCACGCCCGCCTTCTCCGCCATGAGTCGGCGGATCCCTTCGCGATCCGTGGACTTCAGTCCGAAGAATTCCGCAAAATACCGCGTCGTCGTCAGGGCGAGGGACCGTCCGGAGGGCTTGCGGTTGATCAGGCCGAGGTCCTCGAGGCCCTTCGTGTGCTCGTACACCTTCGAGCCGATCATGTCGAACAGGTCGCTCTGAAGGAGCGGTTGATGGTACGCGATCAGGGCCGCCGTCTTCAGGAGGTCCCGGTCGATTTCCGGGGGGGCGAAGGCCCGGGCCCGTTCCGAGTAATCCGAGCGGATCTGCATCGTCCACTTCGTCCCGATCTGCGCGACCTCGATCGCGCTTTCCCGTTTCGTGTACTCCTTCGACAGGGCGCGCAGGTGTTCCCGGATCACGTCGGGCTCAAGCCGCGTCGTCCGGGCGAGCTCCTCCGGCGTGAGGGCCTTCCCGGCGCTGAAGAGGGCCGCTTCCACGATTGCCCGCGGGTTCATGGCACGGCCTCCGGGGTCCCGATGGGCTTCGGTCCGAGGGCCGGGATCGCGAGCAGTTCTTCCGTCGGGAGATCGATCTCCATGGACAAGCGCTTCACGAAGATCTCTCCGTACGGGTAGTCCTTCTGCCACACCTTCACCTTCTCCAGGTGGGCGAGGAAGAGGAGGGACATGAACACAGTCACCTCGTCCCAGACGTCTCCGACCGTGAGGGAGCGGAGGGGGATCGGCTCGCCGTTGAACTGGGCGAGGCGCTGCCAGGTGAGGGCGATGTCCTCCGTCAGGTCCTCTCCGTGCACCTTCTGGTGGAAGTTCGGGGCGAACTTGCGGATCGCCTGCTCGCGCAGGGCGTTCAATTGCATCTGGATGTCCGCCTCGCGACGTGCCTCGTCGAAGGCGTCCATCAGCTCCATCAGGGTCACGGCCCGGCGGCCTTCGCGGTGGATCGCCTCCGTGAGCGGCGTCGCGGTCCCGGCCAGGACGACCTGGTTGTAGTCGAGGTCCGCGGGATCCCGGAACATGTCGAGGTCCCAGCCCCCGTCCTCCGGGGTGGGTTCCGGCGGCATCGCGTCGAGCAGGACCTTGTCGCTCTGCAGCTTCAGGATCGACCAGGCGAGGAAGACCAGCTTGCCCGCGGTCACGAAGTTCACGGAGCCGTCCTTCTTCACCTTGTCCAAGAAGAGTTTCGTAAAGGGCACCAGGTTGATCTCCCAGGGGTCCATCTGCCGCTCGAGGACGAGTTCGAACGCCGCGACGACGGACTTCTCGAACGGATCGCGGACGGCGACGTGCATGCCCTGGTCGATCTCGTTCAACATGGACAGATAGCGGTTGATCCGCTGTCCGCCTTCCGTCTCGCTGATCAGGGCCTTGTGGAACAGCAGATGGTTCAACACCGTCTGGTAGTTCTCGCTCATGCCGGGATTACCTCCGTCGGCTTCTCGTCCTCGATGTCCGCCAGGTTCACGCGCATGATGACCTCGGAGACGGATTCCGGCGTCATCGTGACGCCGATGAGGTGGTCCGCCTCTTTCAGGCTCACCTTGCGCAAAGAGATCTGCACGAACTGCGCGGCCGTGCTGTTCCGCCGGATCATCCGGGCGACCTTCTCCGCGTTAATCGCGTCGAGGTTCTGGTCGATCTCGTCGAGCAGGTAGAAGGGCGACGGGTCGTATTCCTGGATCGCGAAGATCAGCGCCATCGAGGCGAGGGACTTCTCCCCGCCGGAGAGCGCTTCGAGCCGCAGCACCTTCTTGTGCGCCGGCTTCACTTTCAGGATGAGGCCGGCCTCGAACGGTTTGTCCGGGTCCTCGAGGACCAGGTCCGCCTCGCCGCCTTCGCTCAGTTCCGCGTAGACGCGTGTGAAGTTCTCGCTGATCGCGGTGAAGACCTTCGCGAGTCCCTCCTTCTTCCGGTCCGTCAGCTGCTCGACCAAGCGGATCAGTTCCTCGCGCTGGCCCTCGAGCCGCTTGAACTCGTCTTTCAGCTCGACCGCGCGGGCTTGCTGGGCGTCGTAATCCTCGAGCGCCCTCAGGTTGATCGGACCGAGGGCCGTGATCGCGGCATCGCATTCGCCGATCGTTGTCTTGAGTTCCTCGAGGCTCGGGAGGCGGCCTTCCTTCACCTCGACGGCCATCTCCGTCATGACGCGCTCTGCTTCCGCGAGCTGCTCCTCTTGGACCTTCAGCTCCGTTTCCAACTTGAGGAGGAAGTCTTCTTTCGTCTCGATCTTGTGCGTGACCTTGTCGAGGTCCGCTTCGCGGTCCGTCTTCTCCTTGTACGCGGCGTCGCGGGCGTCCTGGAGGTCCTTCAACTTCTTGCCCATCTGGGCTTCCGTCTTCTCGAGGCCGCGGATCTCCGTCTCGAGCCGCCCGAGGGACGCCTCGAAGGTCTCGATCCGTTTCTCGTGCTCCTTCCGCTGATCCTCCAAGCTTCCGATTCGCGTGTCGAGTTCTGTCCGCCGCTCGTCGAGGAACGTCGTCTGGGTCGTCATGGCCTCGAGTTTCGAGCGGAGGCCGCTCAGCTCTTCCGCGAAGGCCGCCCGGCGGTTCATGAGCTCCTTCATCCGAGAGGAGATCTGCTGGGACGTCGCTTCCATGACGGCCTTCTTGCGCTCGTCCCGTTTCGCCTTCAGAGCATCGGCCTCGTTCGTGAACTTGGTCAGGTCCTCTTCGATCCGTGCCCCGGTCGTCCGCGCGTCCTCGAACCGTCCCTTCCGGTCCGCGAGGTCCTTGTCCGCGGACGCGAGCTTCGCGGCGAACTCCTTCCGTTTCGCCTCGAGCGTGCTCGTCTTCACCTCGACGGCCCCGGTCCGGCCGCCGGTGTCCTTGATCGTCTCTTCGAGTCCCAGGATCTCCTTACGGAGTTCGTCGAGGCGGTTCGCCACCGTCTCGCCCTGGGCCTGCGCCTCCCGCAACTTCTCCGCGATCTTCTCCATCTCGCTCGCGGCCGTGGGTCCGAACTTCACGGTGGACCGTTCCATCTCGCCGCCGACCATGGCGCCGGAGGCCTCGATGAGCTCTCCTTCGATCGTGACGAGCCGGACGCCGCCCATCCATTTGCGCGCCTCGTCGAGGGTCTGGACGACGAGCGTGTCCCCGAAGACGTAGAAGAAAGCGTCCCGATACTTTTCGTCGAAGTGGCAGAGGTCGATCGCGAAACCGAGGCACTCCTTCGCCACGAGGATCGCCTTGCCCCGCGGTTTCCCGACGAGCATCTTGTTGAGAGGGAGGAACGTCGCGCGGCCGACCTTGCGTTTCTTCAGGTAATCGATGCACTGGGCCGCGACCGTGTCGTCGTCGACGATGATCCCCTGCATCCGCGCGCCCGCGGCCGTGACGATCGCCGTCTCGTATTGCGTCTCGACATGAGCGAGCTGGGCCACGGTCCCGTGGATTCCCTTGATGGAACCGGTCTCGCGGCACTCGAGGATCGCGGAGACGGCCGATGTGTAGCCGCGCTTCATGTTCTCCGCGACGTCGGCCTCGGCCTTGAGTTGCGCATACTGTCGGGTGAGGCTCAGGATCGCGGTCTGAAGCTCGGCCTGCTCCTTCGCGAGGCGGGTCTCCTCGGACCGCCGGCTGTGGAAGTCCTCTTGGAGTTTCTGAAGGCTCTTGCCTGACTCCTTCGTGGACGAGTGCAGCTCCTTGAGCTGCCAGTCCGCGTCCTCATGCTCGACCTGATATTGTTTCCGGGATTCCTCGAGCAGGGCGATCTCGGACTCGAGGCGGGTCATCGCCTCCTTCGTCCGGTCTCCCTCCAGGACGAGGCCCTTGACCTTCTCCTCGACCTGGTCGATCTCGTTGTTCAGCGCGATGATCTGCTTCTGGATGTTCAGCACCTTCGCGTCGCTCTTCGACGCGAGTTCGTCGACCTCATGGAGGTCCTTGTCCGCGGCCTTGATCTGGCCGTCCAGCTCGCCGACGCGCTTGTCGACGTTCTCCCGCTCCCGCGCGAGGGCGTCCGTCTCCTTCTGGACCTTCCCTTTCTCCTTCGTCGCGTCCGCGTTCTCCGTCCGGAGTTGCTTCAGCGTCTCCTTCGACGTCTCGATCCCGTCCGTGGCCCGTGCCCGCTCGATCCGGAGGCCGTCCAGCTTCTCCTTGAGCTGCTTCGCCTCCTCCCCGCCGCGGTCCGCCATCTCTTGCTCCAGCTCGCTCAGTCGGGCGACGGCGGCGTCCAGCCGACCGCGGAGTTCCTGCTTTTGGGCCTCGAGCTTAGCCTTGTCCGCCTCGTGCTTCGCGATCTGCTCTCGCGTCCCGACGATCTGCCGCTCGATCAGTTCGCGGTTCTTGTACGCGAGCTGGGCCTTCGCCGTCGTGAGGCGCTCGTTCAGGTCCCTGTACTTCAGCGCGCCATCCCGGTCCGACTCGAGCTGCTTGATCTGCTTGTCGATCTCGTCGAGGATGATGCGGATTCGCTCGAGGTTCTCCTCGGTCTCCTTGCGTTTCCCTTCGGCCTGGTTGATATCGTCGTCGAACTTCGTGATCCCTGCGATGTTGTCCAGGATCCGCCGGCGCTCCACGGAGGACATGGACACGATCCGTTGGATGTCCCCCTGCTGCACGAGGTTGTACCCTTCCGCCGAGATCCGCGCGTGGGCGAGGAGGGAGTCGAATTCGGACAGGGAGGACTTCCGGTCGTTGATGTAGAAGTAGGAGTTGTAGCCGCCCTCGACGGAGGGGCTCAGGCCGATGTACCGAGTCAGCTTCACCTCGTCCGCCTCGAGGGGAATCTGCCGATCCGAGTTGTCGAAGATGAGGCTGACCTGGCACGAGTCGGCGGCGTTCTTGTCCTTCCCGCCGTTCCAGATCAGATCTGTCAGCTTGCCCGCGCGGATCGCCTTCGCGCTCTTCGGGCCGAGGACGAACAGGATAGCGTCCGCGATGTTGCTTTTCCCGGAGCCGTTGGGACCCGTGATGGACGTGTACCCCTGCAGGAAGGGGACCGAGATCTTTCGCCCGAACGACTTGAAATTCTCCATCTGGATTTCTTTCAGGAACAAGGGCGTCACCTGACCGGTGGAGCGTCAGCGCGGGGGCGCGCTGTTGCAACCCATCCCATGTATATCCTTCTAGTGTCTGACGCGAGTCAGACGAGGGATGCGCAAGGAGATGATGTCTATAAAAGCGTAGCGGGACGCCTATCGGTATCGGTTTGACAAACGCTCTACTTCCAGGCGAACGCGGCGGAGCTTCCGGCGAATCGGTCGAGAGGGACGATCTTCCAGAGGGCCCCGGCGAGAATCGCGCCCGCGCGTCCAAGCGGGATGTACGGCTCCCAAGGATCGCCAATAATTCGGCGCCAGGTTGACGCTGCGGAACCCCGCGGCGAGAAGCTCTTTCTTCAGGCCATGAGGCGCGAAGAGATTGATGTGATCGGGATCGTCTCGAGACTTCGGGTCGAACGTGTTCGGCGAAGCGACGAAGAGGAGCCCGGCCGGGCGCAAGACCCGGTGGATCTCCCGCAGGACCCAGCGTTCCTTTGCTGGCGGGAGATGCTCGAGCACGTGGTGGGCCAGGGCGGCGCCGAAGACGTTGTCCCGCAACGGAAACGTGAGCGTTAGATCGCCCCGGACGACGGAGAGTCGGCGCTTCCACCTGCCTCGACGCCTTCCTTCGACAGCTCCAAGCCGACCGCGGTCGTCCCGTGGCGCTGGCAGCATTCGACGAACAGCCCGAGGCCCGAGCCGACGTCGAGCACGGGAGGCGCGGGCCGCATGCGCGCGTACACCGGTTCGAAGGACCGCCAGTTCCCGTCCTTCGTGGCGGAAGTAGTCATACGACAGGTGCCGCAGGTCTCGATCCGCATGGGGATGTGACAACGTTCTCAGTCTCGGGGCCGCACTCCATGCCACCACAAGAAGGCTCCGATGATATCCACCGCGTCACGCCCGCGGATGCGGAAACGCGCCGGCTACCGCAAGAGTACGGTGAGGTCCCGGAGACTTTAGGGCTCCCAAGGCATCCCCGGTCGGTCGGCCGATGCGGATCCTCTCCGTTCCCGAGAGTCGCCACCTGTACCTTCGCCGGCTGACGGAGAATCTGACTCGCCGCGGCCTTCGGGTTTCGGAGGCCCCGTTTCCCTACCTCCGATGGCCGGGGAATTTGGTGCGATTCGCGGGCCGACTGCTCGAAGGACCCGATCTCTGCCACTTACACTGGACCGTCTTCGACGTTGCCCTCGCGGCGAAGGTCTTCTTCGCTCTCCGAGTGCCGAAGGTGTGGACCGTCCACAACATCGTCCCGCACGCGCCGGTCTTCCGCGATGACCTGGCAATGACCCATTTCTACTTGGACCACGTCGATGTCGCGGTGTGGCACAGCCAGCGGAATCTCGAGGAAGCCCGACGTCGCTTCGCCGACCGCGGACTGCGGACGACGTGGCACGCGCAGAATCGGATCATCCCGTGCATGAGTTTCAATGGCGCATGGCCCGACACCGCAACGGAGGCGGAGGCACGTCGCCGCGTCGGCGTCGATGGGGTCGGTTTCGTCGTAGGCCACTTTGCGCCCACCCTCCCCTACAAAGGCACGCGGCTTTTCCTCGACGCGATGTCCCGGACGTCGGGGAGGGACGTCGCCTTCTCCATCTTCGGAGAATGCCACGACCCACAGCTGGCCCGGGACATTGAGTCGGCGGCCCGGTCTCGCCCGGAGCTCAAGGTTCGATTAGGTCCCCTCCGGGACGACGAGTTGCAATACTGGTTCAAGGCGTGCAATGTGCTGGTTCAGCCATACACGGCCGTGACGACGTCGGGGTCGATCGGCTTCGCCATCGCGTTCCGGCGGCCCGTGATCGCCCCTCCGTTGGGGAACATTCCCGACGTCATCGAACCGGGGATAACGGGATGGCTCGCGCGCAGCCCGGAGGAGATTGTGGCCTGCATCGAGGAGGCGATGGAAGACCCGAAGAGGACCGCCGCCATGGGGGTCCGCGCCTATGAAGCGATTGACCGCGCGGCGAATGTCGGGGCCGTTGTGGACGCGTATATGGCTGCGTACGCCGCCGCCGCGGATCGCGGGCGCGGCGTCCCTCGCGGGAAGCCTTGATCGCAACCCAGCCGGCGGTCGAGCGACCTATCCCTAAATACGAATCCGCGGATGGAGCGTCCGTGCGCGTCGGCCTGTACTCGGACCACCTCTACCGGGACGGCCAGGTGGGCACGGGGTATTCGAAGTACATCTACCATCTCATCCACGAACTTCGCAATTTGGGCGTCGAGGTCGTGCCGTTGCACAAAGGCGCGAACCCAAGGGACGTCGATGTGGTCCATGACCCGGCCGCGCCATGGAACTCCCCCCTGCGGACGCGCCGCCCCCTGGTCATCACGATCCACGATCTCTTCCCCTCGCTGCTCCCCCAATACTACGGCCTCTGGATCCGGAACTTGTATGTCCAGAAGCTCCGTTGGTTCAGCCATTTTTGCCGACGAATTCTCGTGGACAGCGAGCGGACACGTCAGGTCGTCCAGTCGGTGCTCCATCCACGAGTCCCGATGGACGTCGTCCCACTCGGTCTCGAAGATCAATTCCGACCGATTCCCGGGGATTCGCCGGAGAAGCCATTCATCCTCCAGGTCGGGATTCATCGGGAGATCAAAGAGCCGAGGGTCACGTTCCGGGCGTTCGAGGAGATCGCGGGTCGGATTCCGCACGAGCTCCATTTCGTCGGGAATGCAAGGATCCCGTGGTTCGATTCCTTGAACGAAATCGTCGCACGACGTCCGGACCTCCGTTCCCGCGTGAAAGTGTACTGGCCGGGCGAGGCCGGAATCCCCGCGGTCTACAGCCGCGCGACGCTCGTCGTCCATCCGACGCCAGAGGAGGGCTTTGGATTCGTCCCCCTGGAGGCCCTCGGGTGTGGCGCGCACGTCCTCGCGCGCGCACCGGCCGTCCGAGAGGTACTCGGTCCCTATGGCTGTTATTACGACGATCCGGCGGCGTTGGGCGAATCGATCCTCCAATGTCTCGCCGTCCCGCCGCAGGGAACCCGTGAGGAACGATCGGCGCACGCGCAGACCTACACGTTCCGGAAGATGGCGGAGCGGACTCTCGCGGCGTACGAAGCAGCCGTGTGAGGGGTGACGATCCCGCAGATCAGGGACGCCGCAGCCGGAGCATCGCCACACCCCGCGTGACCACGATCGAGTCCGAGTCCGCGGCCTCCCGCTCGGTCACATCCTTCCAACCCGAACCGTGGACCACCGCGAACTTGGAGTCTTCCCAGATCCAATCCTTGGTAGCCTGGCGGAGTCGTTCCCCGTCGTAGGCCCGCTGGGTCCGTCCCTGGCCTCCGCGACCAAAGGGGACGGTGAGGAGAAGGATGCCGCCCGGCCTCACGAGGTGGTGAAGCTCCCGCATCACCCGGAAGTCGTCATCCGCTCCGAGGCGTTCGTCGTAATGCCCGACGCCAATGTGCTCGAGGGTGCTCACGAGGGTCGCTGCGTCGAAGGAGGCCTCGCGAAACGGCGGGCGACGGAGATCCGCCTGAACAAAATTGGGGCCCGAGCCTTGAATGGGAAACGCGACGAGATCCGTGGCCACCGCCTCGTAGCCTAGGGCCGAGAGGCTGAGAGGAATCGTGGACCATCGGGATCCAACATCGAGGATCCGGCTCCCCCGTGGTAGGTTCAGCGACCGCATGACAAAGGGCAATTCTACGATTCGTTCCGTCACTCGGAGCTCCCTGGAGATGGCCTTCGGCCAGAAGCGACGCAGGGCCTCCCGCACGAACACATGCCCGTCCAGGAGCCACCCGAGGCCGCGAATCCGGTATACGTACGCGAGACGGGCGGGCGGCGAGAATTCGGAAACCTCGCGGAACTTGCCCATGTGATCACCCAAGGACGCGGAACCTACCGGATCGTCGGGTGGACCCGGCGTTCCTCATGAAGGCCTCTTGAATTTCATTGCGCGGGATAAGTCTTCCCTTCACGCCTCGGTAAAGATCGGATGCGACTTCCGCACCGACTCTTCCTGGCGCTCCCACGAATACGTATGCACGAAGCAATCTCGCGCCCGCTGCCCCATCCGTCGGCGCTCCTCCGGATCCGCGTCGAGTCGTTGCACCGCGGCCCGGATGCCTTTCGCGTCGGACGGATTGACTGCCAGGCCGCACTCGCACGTCTCCACGATTCTTCGCATCTCCGGGAAATCGCTGACGATCGCGGGGATTCCGAGGCCCATGTAGTCGAACAGCTTCAACGGCACGACGGTCGTCTGGTTCTTCGTTGTGGGGAAATACAGGGCAAGGCCGACATCGATCGCCGCGGTCTGCCGCAGGTACTCCGGCGTCGGAAGGCGGCCCGTGAACGATACGCGCGAGGACATCCCCCTGGCCTCGACTAGGGCCTTCGTCTCCGCGACCTTCCTCTCCCCTCCCCCGACGATGTAAAGTTTCACGCTCTCCGGGAGAAGGGCGAGCGCATCGAGGACCGTCGGGACCGCCTCGTCCCGGCCGAGGGAGCCTGCGATCCCCACGACGGCGTCGGTTGCCGCGAACCCGGCCGCCGCGCGGATCGCGAGGCGGTCCGCCTCCGAAATCGGCGGCATCTCGGAGAGGGACTTCGCGCCGTAGATGACGGTGACGGCCTTGCCCCATCGCCGATATCGTCGCGCTCGTTCCTCGCCCGCCGCATAGATGTGGTCGACGAACCGAACGAGCCTCCGCTCGAGCAACCCGAAAATGAGGCCTTCGAGGCGGCTCTGCTCGGAGACCATGGCCGGCCAGTCCTCATGTGCATGGTACAGGACCGGGATCCGCAACGCCCTCCCGGCCCGGACGGACGCCCACAACATCTCCAAGTCGTGGCATATGATTGCGTCGGGTCGAAGGGAGCCGATCTCCTCGGCAAACTGTTTCGTGATCCGTCGGAATCCGACCGTGCGGCCAAGGAGCCCTCGGGGGGCAGCCACCTTGCGCCGACGGATTCGGAGGCCGTCCCGGACCTCCTCCTCGGGCAAGGGGCTCGCGACGTCCTTGATCCAGGAGAACACGTAGACCTCTCGACCCAAACGCCGCAGGACGCGGGCCTCAAACATCGGCCGCACGATGGGCCACGGCTCGAACAAATCCGTATGGAGGACGATGCATACCCGCACGGGCCGGTGACCCATCGCCGAGCCTTAACCCTTCCTGGGTTGCGGGCCGCCAGACCGACGGAGTCCGGTGAATGCGTGCGGTTTCCACGTCGTTGCAATTTCATGATCGGACGGCGGCCTCGTAGATTGTTTCCACCTGAGGCCCGAGGATTTCCCATCTGAACTTCGAGGAGGCTTTGGCGCGGCCCGCGCGGCCCATCCCCACTGCTTCCGTGGGGTTCTCAACGATTCGTCGGATGGCCCTCGACAGGGCGGCCACATCGGACCACGCAAAGAGCAAGCCATCGACGCCGTCGCTGACGAGGTACGGGACGCCCCCGACCTGTGACGCGACGACAGGAATCTCTTGAGCCCAA
>WNGG01003559.1_pt1 | contig 17595 bp, 17 predicted proteins | sample 5400661 | NCBI WGS metagenome assembly WNGG01 (sample SAMN13153372, study PRJNA577476) | soil metagenome | isolation source: 100 cm soil or saprolite under Garry oak tree replicate 1 | place: USA:California | collected 2016-06-15 | reverse complement strand
CGGCCTGTGCGTGGGCCTCGCGGCCACCGCGACCGCCAAGGAGGGCGTCACCCTCCAGCCGTGTGGCGTCTCGGCCAAGACCGTCTGGATCATCGACACCAACGACTCGCCCGCGACGCTGGACAAGGGCTACGTGCCGCTGATCAACGGTTCTGACACGAACTTCTCGCACCCGTTCGTGCTGACCTACCCGAGCAACGGCTTCCCGACTGACAAGCCGCGTCCGCAGCTGTTCGTCACCAACCTGACTGGTTTCTCGCACGGCATCGGCACCCCGATCGGTTCCGTGAGCGACTTCCAGCTCTGGGGCGCTGACTTCGGCGTCCTCCGCTAGAAGCCGCTGAAGCTCAGATCCTGAGCGTCACAGTTCCTGATTGACACAGTGGCGCCGGCCCCCTCGGGGGCCGGCGCCACTGCCATGCCCGGGACCGCCCGCCGTTCCCTGCCGTCACAGCGGCACGCCAAATCGCACACGTTCAATTACGGAACGTTGACAACCGAACTGCCATCCAGTGCGTCCTCCTAAGTAGACACAGAGCGTGAGAGTAAGTTAACGTTCCGTGTCTAGCCGTCGCGGTTCATGTCAGGGCGACCTAATCGGCCGGCCTGACGCGGTGGCAGCTCGGCAGCCGTGCGCAGGGCACGGCTGAGGTTCCAGGGAGGAACTACTCATGTCCATCAAGAGCAAGGTCTTCGCCGCTGCGGCGACGCTGACCCTGGTCGGGGGCGTCGGCGCGGTCGCATCGTTCTCGGCCGGCGCGGCTACCCCGTCATGTGGTCACGACTGCATCGACGTCTTCAGCCGTGAGTTCGGCACGCACGCCCACCCGAACTTCGTCATGGACGTGCTGCGGCAGGGCGCGCAGCTCGGCCAGCCGGTCATCCTGTTCCGCACCAGCAACAGCGACCCGGCGGAGGACTTCACCCTGTCCTTCCAGGGTTCCACGTCCGACTTCTTCGCGGCCGGCCTGGTGTCGTCCGCCGTGGCGCTGCACTACGGCTGCACGGTGGGCCCGTTCATCACCTGCGCCAACGGCGTGGACGACCCGGCGTTCGAGGCCGAGTACGCGCCGTTCGGCGTGGACAGCGGCCTGTGCGTGGGCGTGGCCAGGACCGCGTTCCAGAACGAGGGCGTCACCCTCCAGCCGTGCGGCGTCACGTCCAAGACCGTCTGGATCGTGGACCAGAACGACTCGCCGGCGACCCTCGATCACGGCTACGTGCCGGTGATCAACGGTTCTGACACGAACTTCTCGCACCCGTTCGTGCTGACCTACCCGAAGAACGGCTTCCCGACCGACAGGCCGCGGCCGCAGCTGATGGTCCAGAACCTGACCGGTTTCTCGCACGGCATCGGCGACCCGATCGGCTCCGTGCAGGACAACCAGCTCTGGGGTGCCGACTTCGGCGTCCTCCGCTAGGAAGCCCTGGTCGGTAGTCCGCAGCGGCGCCGGTTCCCCCGCGGGGGAACCGGCGCCGCTGTCATGTCTGCGGGCAATATGTGCGGATTTGTGACCGATGTGTGCGGATTTGTGGCTGCGCTGAACCTGCACTTCTCGCACAACTGGGCGTACGAGATCGAGTACTCGCCGAACGGCGTGAACAGCGGCATGTGCATCGGCACCGCGAGCGCCGCCGTCGACCGCACGCCGGTCGTGCTTGTGCCCTGCGGCGCCTCCGCGAAGAGCGTCTGGGTCGTCGACTCGCAGGACTCGATCGGGCACGGCTACGTGCCGCTGATCAACGGCTCGACCACTAACTTCTCGCACCCGTCCGTGCTGCACTACCCGGGCAACGCGTTCCCGACGGACACGCCGCGCCCGCAGCTCAACACGTTCGAACTGCAGAAGTACTCCAACGGGTCCGTGTTCGACAACGAGCTGTGGGGCGCTAACTTCGGCGTCCTGCGGTAACACCTCCGGTCTCAGCACCACCTGGCGCCGGCCCTCGGCACTGCCGAGGGCCGGCGCTCGCATGTTCCGGCGGCAAACAGGGTAAGACCGCTCACGTCAGCCGCACAGGCATCACACTCCGTCACCCTGGGGGATGGGCGTGGGTCAGGACAGTCACCGGCACGCGCCAGCGGCCTGCCCCCGATGCGGCCGAACCCTCAGGGAGCCGACCGCGTGGTCCAGCGCCTGGCGCTGTGACCTGCACGGTGAGGTCCACCCGCTGCTCCCGTCGTTCAGCCCTTCCCGGGAGGGCCTGGACGGACTGCTGCGCAGGTTCCGGCCGGGGACCGCGGGCGTCCCGGTCTGGCTGCCCTGGCCGCTTCCGGCCGGCTGGCTGGTCGCGGGCTTCGCCGGCGCGGGCGACGAGCGAAGCGGGGTCCGCGCCTGCGCGGTGGCCCTGGCCGGCCCGAACCCGCTCGGCGGCCCCGCGGACATGGTGGTCGTGGCCGAGGAACCGGGCGTCGGCCTGGGCGCGGCCCTGGCCGGCCTGGACAGCGTGGACCCGGGAGCGGGATTCGCCTCCGCGCCTGCGATCGCCACTGCCTCGTTCGGAAATCATGATTTCCCGCTCTGGCAGGTGGACTCGCCGGACCGCGCGGTGGTGGCCGGCGAGGTGAAGGGGTACTGGCTGTGGCTGGTGCTGTGGCCGGACACCGCGGGCGCCCTGCTCATCGAGCCCATCGCGCTGCGTGACCTGCGGGATCCCGGCCAGGACCTGGACCTGCCGTTCGGGGCCGCCTCGCCCCGCCTGCCCGCCCCCTGATGCGGGCCGACCTGCATGTGCACAGCAGCGCGTCGGACGGGACCGATCCGCCCGCCGAGGTGATGCGGCGGGCCGCGCAGGCCGGCCTGGACGTGGTGGCCCTGACCGACCACGACACGGTGGCCGGCCACGCCGAGGCCCGCCAGGCCCTGGCCGGCTCGGTGCTGGCCGGATCGGGGGACCACTCACTGGCCCTGCTGCCCGGCATGGAACTGTCCTGCCGCCTCGACGGCCGCTCGCTGCACCTGCTGGCTTACCTGTTCGATCCTGGTCAGCCCGAGCTGGCCGCCGAGCTCTCCCGCATCCGCGGCGACCGCGTGCTCCGCGCCCGGGCCATGGTGGACCGGCTGGCCGGCCTGGGCGTGGACATCACCTGGGAGCAGGTGGCGGCGATCGCCGGCCCGGCCGTGGTCGGCCGCCCGCACATCGCCCGCGCGATGGCGGCCAGCGGCGCCGTCGCCTCGCCCCGCGCGGCGTTCACCCGGGACTGGATCGCCGACGGCGGCCGGGCCTACGTCGGCCGCTACGCGCTCGACCCGGTGCGCGCGATCGGCCTGGTCCGCGCGGCGGGCGGGGTCGCGGTGCTGGCCCACCCGCGGGCCGGGCGGGACACCTTGGTGTCCGACGAGCAGATCGCCGGGCTGGCCGCCGCAGGGCTGGCCGGCCTGGAGGTGTTCCATCCCGACCAGTCAGGTACCGAACGGGCCGGGCTGCTCGCCCTGGCGCACGACCTCGCCCTGGTGGCCACGGCCGGCAGCGACGATCACGGCTCGCTGACCGGTCACCGCATCGGTGCCGAGACCGTCGGCGCCGAGGCCTACCGGGCCCTGCTCGCCCGCGTCCCCAGCGCGCCCTAGGGTGGCTGTGGTAAGAAAGGTCGGCGGGATCAGGCAGACGAGGAAGGAAGCGCCCGGATGGCCACTCGGATCGATCAGTTCTCGTCGCCCGCGGCGGCCGATGGCGGCTCGGGCACCGACGAGGTCAACGTCTGGATCGTGGGCGACGACGAGGAGGTCATCGTCATCGATCCGGGCACCGACACGGCGGGCGTGCTCGACGCAGTGGGCGACCGCGAGGTGCTCGCGGTCATCTGCACGCACGGCCACGCCGACCACGTCGCCGCTGCGCTGGAGCTGGCCGAACGGGACGAGGCGCCGGTGGCGCTGCACCCGAAGGACCGGATGCTGTGGCGGGAGGCTCACCCGGGCGAGGAAGCCGACATCGAGATGGAAGACGGCGGCGTCTTCGAGGTCGCCGACGTCCAGCTCGAGGTCATCCACGCGCCCGGGCACACCGCGGGCTCGGTGTGCCTGTACTGCGAGGATCTCGGCGCGGTGTTCACCGGGCACGTCTTGCTGGCCGGGGGGCCGGCCGGGCAGGACGGCGAGTTCCCCGACTTCGCCGGGCAGCTGACCGCGATCGGGGAGCACCTGCTGACGCTGCCCGCGGACACCCGCGTCCTGCCCGGCCACGGCCCGGAGACCACGATCGCGACGGCCGAGAAGAACTTCGACGCGTGGGTCTCTGGCGGCCCCGCCATGTCGTCCCCGTCCAGCCTCGGCGACTAGGTCCCGATGGAGCAGCTGGGCTTCGAGGGGATGCCGCAGCGGCTCTACTCGTGCACGCCGACCCGGCTTTCCGCCTGGCTGGATTGCCCGCGCCGGTACCGGATGAGCTACCTGGACCGGCCGCCGCCGCCGAAGGGCCCGCCGTGGGCGCACAACAGCCTCGGCGCCAGCGTCCACAACGCCCTGGCCGGCTGGTGGCGGCTGCCGCAGGCGCGGCGCACCGTCGCGGCCGCGGGCGCCCTGGTGGACCGCGGCTGGATCGACGAGGGCTTCGCCGACGAAACCCAGTCGGTGCGGCAGCGCGAGCGAGCCATCGCCATGGTGCAGGGATACGTCGCCGGCCTGGACCCGGCCGACGAGCCGCTCGGGGTGGAACGGACGGTCGCCACCCGGACCGACAAGATCGCGGTCGCCGGGCGGATCGACCGCCTCGACGCCCGGCCAGCAGAGGTGGGGCCCGCCGAGACGGGGCCCGCCGGATCCGCGGGGTCCGAGCTCGTGGTCGTGGACTACAAGACCGGCCGGCACCTGCTCACCGTGGACGACGCGCGCAGCTCCATGGCCCTGGCGCTGTACGCCCTGGCCGCCGGGCGGGTACTGCGGCGGCCCTGTCACCGGGTGGAGCTGCACCACCTGCCCACCGGCGAGATCCTGGCCTGGTCGCACACCGAAGAATCGCTGGCCAGGCACCTGAGCCGGGCCGAGGGCATCGCCGCGGAGTGCGCGGCCGCTGACGAGCGGATGCGTGACGGCCTGCCCGCCGGCCGGTTCGACGAGGTGTTCCCGCCGCGCCCCGGCCCGTCCTGCGGCTGGTGCGACTACCGGCGGCACTGCCCGGAAGGCGCGGCGGCCGCCGCGGCCCGGCGGCCATGGGACGGCCTGGCCGCCGACTGACCCGCGGCGCGCCCCGGGGCCTCAGCCGGACCGGGTGACGGCGGCCGCGGGCTGCGCGGCCTCGGCCCCGTCCCAGAACTGCGTCAGCGCGCCCGCGGTCGTGGCGGGCGCCTCGACGGCGGGGGAGTGCACGGCCGCCGGGATGCACAGCCGCCGGGCGCCGAGCCGCCGGGCCATGTTCTCCTGTGCGGCCGGGTCCCACGCGTTGTCGTTCTCGCCGTAGATGACGAGCATCGGCAGCTGGTCGAGGCGCGCCAGCTCGGCCGTCCGGTCCGGCGCGGCCAGCATGTGCGCGGCCATCAGGACCAGCCCGTCCGGGTCGTTTCCCTGCATCCGCTGGCCCAGGAACGCGACGATGTGGCCGGGGACCCCGGCCGCGAGGGCCTGCGGCTCCAGGTGAGCCCGCCAGAGCTCGGCGATCCCGGCCTGGAGCGCGGCCTTGTCCGGCTTGCCGTCGGGGCCGAAGCCGAGGGTGGCGAGCATCGTGCGCAGTTCCCTCGCCCGCGGCCCGGTCAGCGCGCCGGGGCCGGAGCTCATCAGCGTGAACGAGGCGAACCTGGCCCCGGATCTGGTCCCGCCGAGGACGGCCTCCCGGCTGATCAGCCCGCCGTAGGAGTGCCCGACCAGGTGCCTGGCGCCGGTCGCGTCCATGACCGCCAGGATGTCCGCGCCGAGGGCCGCCGCGGCATAGCCGTCCGGGTCGTCGGGTCCAGCCGTCTCGAACTGCCCGCGCATGTCGATCGCGACCACCTGGCGGCTGTCGTCGGCCAGCAGATCCAAGATGGGGAGGAAGTCTTCCTTGCTGCCGGTGTAGCCAGGGACGAGCAGGGCGGTGTCCCGCTCGCACACCCCCGACGCCGGCATCGCCTGCAGGGCCGCGAACGCGCCGCGGGACGTGTGGATGGTGGTAGGCCGAACCCCGCCAGGCAGGTCGAGGGAGTTGGGTGTGCTCACAGTGGCAAACCTTACCTGGCGACGTTGAACAGAACCTCGGCGTCAGCTTGAAGGCACCGCCGAGCCTGCGGAGGAAACCCTGGTCAGGAGGCCTTACGGCGGGTTTCCTCCGGCTGGTTCTCGCCGCGCGCGGACGCCCGGCGACGGCGGCGCAGGCGCGAGGCCGGCGGCTGGCCCGGTGCCTCGCCACCGGGCTGCGCTGCTGTTTCCTGGGCCGGTTCCCGGGCGGGCTGCTCCGCGCCGAGCTCACGGCCCGCCCTGGTCCGGCGGCGCCGCCTGGCCCTGGTCGCCTCGCCGCCGGGCTGGGCGGTCTCCTCGCCCGCGCCGCGGGAACCCTTCCGCGCCTGGCCGGTACCGCCGCGGCCTGCCTCGCCGCGTCCGGCGGAACTGCGGGCCGCTGACCCGCGCCTGGGCCGCGGTGAGCGCATCCGGCCGGTTTCGCCGATGTCCTCGATGGCTTCGGCCTCGAGCCCGGCCCGGTCCCGCATCGCGCGGGGGAGCGTTCCGGTGGCCTCGCGCGGGATGTCCAGTTCGGCGTAGAGGTGCTCCGAGGTGGAGTACGTCTCCACGGGCTCGGCCATGCCCAGGCTCAGCGCGTCGTTGATGAGCTTCCAGCGGTGCATGTCCCGCCAGTCGACGAACGTGACGGCGACGCCGGCCCGGCCGGCCCGGCCGGTCCGGCCGATGCGGTGCACATAGGTCTTCTCGTCGTCCGGGCATTCGTAGTTCACCACGTGGGTGACGTCGTCCACGTCGAGCCCGCGGGCGGCGACTTCGGTGGCCGTGAGCACGTCCACCTTGCCGCTGCGGAACGCGCGCAGCGCCCGTTCCCGCTGGCCCTGGCCCAGGTCACCGTGGACGGTGGCGACCGCGAAGCCGCGGCCGGCCAGCGCGGTCGCGACCTGGTCGGCGGCTCGCTTGGTCTGGCAGAACACCATGGTCAGGCCCCGGTCCCTGGCCTGCAGCAGCCGCGCCAGCACCTCGATCTTGTCCATCTGGTGCGCCCGGAACACATGCTGCCTCGTGTTGGGGGCGGGCGCGGGCTCGTCGTCGCCCTCGGCCCGGATGTTGGTCGGGCGCCGCATGTGACGGCGGGCGAGCGTGACCACGTCGCCCGGCATGGTCGCCGAGAACAGCATGGTCTGCCGCTGGTCCGGGGTGAGCCTGACGATCCGCTCGACGTCGGGCAGGAAGCCGAGGTCGAGCATCTTGTCTGCCTCGTCGAGCACCAGCGCGCGCACCGCGCTCAGGTCGAGGTGGCGGCGCTCGGTCAGGTCGAGGAGCCGGCCCGGGGTGCCGACGACGATGTCGACGCCTTTGGCCAGCGCGTCGATCTGCGGTTCGTAGGCGCGGCCGCCGTAGACGGTGAGCACCCGGGCGCGCATGTTCACCGCGGCGGTGCGCAGGTCGTCGGCGACCTGGATCGCCAGTTCCCTGGTGGGCACCACCACGAGCGCCCGCGGCGGGCCGGCTGGGCCTTCGTCGATCAGTTGCAGCAGCGGGATGCCGAACGCGAGGGTCTTCCCGGTGCCGGTCCTGGCCTGCCCGATGACGTCCTGCCCGCGCAGCGTCAGCGGCAGGGCCAGCGCCTGGATGGGAAAGGTGGTGAAGATGCCCGCGGCCTCAAGGCCCGAGCAGATCTCCTCGCGGATGCCCAGATCGCGGAACGGGACGGCGGACGTAATGCCGCCGCTGCCCGGGCCGGCGGCGTCGCCATCGGCTCCGGCGTCGCCATCGGCTCCGGCGTCCGGCCGGGCGTCTCCGGTGTCCGGCAGGGCGGTCACGGACCCGGTGGAGCGGGTGGGCGCTGGTGCCTCGTCCCCGCTGTAAGTTTGAGTTGTCAGGGTTCCATCCTTCATCGTGGCCCTGCCCACCGGTTCCGGTGCCGGGCCGTCGTGTCTGGCTGGCTGCCCGCAGTGTCCCGGCCCCGACGCGAGCTGCGACCTTGTGGCTGAACGTCGCGACGCCTGTCTGACGCGGCGACGGCCAGGGAGCCCGCTACCGTCGTTCGGAACACTGCCGTTTACTCGGGATCCCCCCAGGGAGCCGGACAAGACGCCCGGCGTAAACAGCAGCCGATTGGACAACACGACCTTTGGTTACGTCATTCCATTGACCAGTCGTTATCTAGTGTACCAGGAGTGGGCTCAGCCCACCCGCCGGGCCTCCCGGCGTAATAAGAACATTCGGCGCGACCCGGATCCGGCCCCGGATCAGACGATGTTGCCGAAACCCACGCGGCGCGCCTCGGGTGCGCCGAACTCGACGTAGGCGATTTTGTCCGCAGGTACCAGGATCTTGCCGCCCTTGGTCATCGGGAGCGTGAAGACCGAATGCGCTCCGTCGGCCAGCACGCTGGCCAGCTGACGCTCGATTTCGTCCGCCGGAACGTCCGTCTCCACGACGAGTTCGCGCGGCACGGACTGAATTCCGATCTTGACTTCCACGGGGCTCCTCGGGCTCAGTGTTCGCTGCGGGGCCAGCCGCTGATGCCGCGCCAGGCCAGCCTGGCCACCAGTTGCTCGGCGGCCTCACGCGGGATGTGATCCCGCGTGCTGAGCCAGTACCTCGCGGTGACCTGGGCCATGCCGACCATGCCCACGCTCAGCAGGTGCGCCTCGTCGTCGGAAAGCCCGGCGTCCTCCCTGACCGCCGCGCTGACCATGTCGGCGCACTGGCGCTGGACCTCCTCGAGCCGGTCGCGGACGGCGGGCTCGTTGCTCAGGTCCGACTCGAAGACCAGCCGGTAGGCCTGGCCCTTGCCGCCCACGTACTCGAAGTAGGCGCCGAACGTGGCCGCGACCCGCTGCTTGGGATCCGGGTTCGAGCGGAGCGCGTCGCGCACGGTCTCCATCAGGGTGCCCACGCTCTCGTCGAGCAGGGCCAGGTACAGCTCGAGCTTGCCGGGAAAATGCTGGTAGAGCACGGGCTTGCTGACGCCTGCGCGTTCGGCGATCTCATCCATCGCGGCGGCGTGGTACCCCTGGGATACGAACACCTCAAGCGCCGCGTCCAGTAGCTGCCGTCGCCGTTCATGCCGCGGCAGCCTGCTGCTGCGTGGCCTGGTTTCGGACGTTGCAGTCAAAATTCGGTCTCCGGGGTGGTTCCGCGCGGTTGCTTTTCCGCGTTCGCCACCATCCTAAGCTGCGGTCAGCGGTAATCGTCATCGTCGAACCCGACGGCGCGCTCCTGTTCGGCCGCGTCCGCCTCGTTCACGTCGAGCGGGACCTCGCGCCGCGCCGCGGCCCCGGTCTCGTCCTCGACCACGTCCTGGTGCTGCTCGATGGCGTCGCCCTCGGGCGTTTCCATATCCAGCTCGCTCAACGGTCCGGTCCCCTTTTCCTGCTGGTAGGCAAATATCTTGCTGCCCCCGGTTCCCGCCAGTTCTCGGAGCGCTGTCTCCAGAGCTTCCCCGTAGGTAGGGAAGGCATGCACGACGTCGGCCAGGACGGCTACTGAAATCTTGGCTCTGATGGCGAGCGTAACCTCACCCATCCAGCTGGCTGCGTCCGGCCCTACCGCAACCGCGCCGGCCAGCACCCCGGTCTCGGCGTCCGCGTAGAGCTCGAGGCAGCCGAGATCGTCCTGGCCCAGGTGCGCCCGGGTGGTGTCGCCCAGGCTGGCCCGGGCCGTGATCAGCCGCGGGCCGTGCGCAGCCGCTGCGTTCCGGTCAGCCTCCGCGCTCCGGGCTGCCGCCGCGGCGGTGACGGCCGCCGCGGCGCCCGTCTCGGCCGCGGTCTGGGCCTGGGGCTGCGTCCCGGCCTCCGCCGGGACCCGCGCGATCCGCAGCATCCGGCGGGTCATGTCGTCGGCCGCGGCGGCCCCGTGGCCGGAGCCGGAGCCGTGGCCTGCCACCGCCGGGCTGGCGGCGTCCCTCCCGGCCTCGGCGTCCTCCTCCCCGGCCTCGGCGTCCTCCTCTGCCTCGTCCTGGTCCGCCGCGGCGATGCCCGGGACGACGCCGACCGCGAACACCGAAGGCATGGTGAAAACGCAGCGCGGGATCGCGCTGTAGTCGGCCTCGCGCTGCTGGCCGCCGATGTTCGCCGCCACCACGCTGGCCTGGTAGTGGCTGGCGTGGGTGTTCGTGGTGCCGGTGACGTCGCCCGCCGCCCACACCCGGCCAGGGCCGCTGGCCCCGGCCACCTCGCACCGCGTGGTGGTGGGCAGCGGCATCCCCGGCGTGATCTCCAGGCCGAGCGCGTCCAGGCCCAGGCCGCCGAGTCGCGGGCGGCGGCCGGTAGCGAGCAGCAGCCGGTCCGCGTCGATCCGGGTCCCGTCGGCCAGCGCGAGCGTGAGGCCGTCGGGGGTGCGTTCCGCCTTGGTGGCCCGGGAGCCGAGGTAGATTTCCGCGCCGGCCCGGCGCAGCGCCGCCGCCAGGATCTCGCCGGCGAACGCGGGTTCCCCGGGAAGCAGGGCCGCCTCCGCCTCCACCAGCGTCACCTGCGAGCCGAACGAGGCGTAGATCTGCGTGAGCTCGCATCCGGCCGGCCCGCCGCCGAGCACGATGAGGCGCCGTGGCAGGTCGGGCGAGCACAGGCCCTCCGCGGTGGTCCAGGCCGGTATGTCGGGCAGGCCCTCGATCGGCGGCGCGACCGGCTCGCAGCCGGTCGCGATGACCAGGTCCGAGTAGGCCAGCGGCACGGTCGGGCCGGCGGCCGCCTGGCCCGCGTCCGGGGCCAGCCTCACCTCGACCGTTCCCGGGGCGGTGATCCGTCCGGTGCCGCGGATCACCGTCACGCCCGCGCGGCGCAGCCGCCGCGCCGGGGCCGAGTCGTCTAGGCCGCCGGTCACCTCGGTCCGCCGGGCCACCGCGTCTTCCCAGGTCTGGTCGCGCGCCGCGGACAGCAGCAGGGAGTTCGACGGCACGCAGGCCAGGTAGGGAGACTCTCCGCCGATCAGCCCCGCCTCGACGAGCGCCACCGCCTGGCCGCCGTCGGCGACCTCCGTGGCGACGTGCACGCCGGCGGTGCCGCCGCCCAGCACGACCACATCGAATGCGCCCATATCTCTCCGTCCCCCTCGAACTTCGAGTCGTCGCCCGGCCTGATCCTGCGCTGATACTGCGGGCCGGCCTGGTCCGGGCACCCCTCATCATCGCAGCCGCGGCTAAGCTCGCTAGGAGAGTTGGGTGAAATCCACCCATGGTAGCCCTATGGCCGTTCGAATGCATGCTCGATTTGGGGAATTCGGACAAGACGGATGATCAGCGTTACGTCAACCGGGGTAGGTGTAGACCATGCGCAGCATATGGGCCGGGGCAATCTCTTTCGGCCTGGTCGTGATCCCGGTGAAGCTCTACGCCGCGACGGAGCAGCGTGACATCACCTTCCGTCAGGTGCACCGCAAGGACGGAGCCAGGATCCAGTTCCGCCGGGTCTGCACGCTCGACGGGGAGGAAGTCCCGTACTCCGACATCGCGAAGGGCTACGAGCTTCCCACCGGCGACATGGTGGTGCTGACCGACGAGGACCTGGCCGACCTGCCGCTGGTGACCGCCCACCGGATCGAGGTGCTGCACTTCGCGCCCAGTGCCCAGGTGGAGCCCATCTACGCGGCCAAGAGCTACTACACCGAGCCCGAGGCGGCCGGAACCCGGGCGTACGTGCTGTTCCGCGACGCGCTGGAGGCGTCGGGGAAGGTGGCGGTGGCCAAGGTCGCGCTGCGCCAGCGCGAGGCGCTGGCCGCGCTGCGGGTCAGGGAGGGCGTCATCACGCTGGAGACCCTGCTGTGGCCCGACGAGGTGCGCACGCCCGACTTCGCCTTCCTCGACGAGGACATCGAGGTCCGGTCGCAGGAGCTGAAGATGGCCGCCTCGCTCATCGACACGATGACCGAGGATTTCGAGCCCGACCAGTACCGCGACGCCTACCGCGAGGCGCTCGAGGCCGTGGTCCAGGCCAAGGTGGAGGGCAACGACGTCGTCCGCCCGGCCGGCCTGGAACTGCCCGAGGCCAGGAAGCAGCCCGCCGACCTGACCGAGATCCTGCGGGCCAGCGTCGCCGCGGTGAAGACCGGCCGCGGCCAGGCCGACGGCGACCAGGGGGGCGAAGGCGCCGGGGAGGAATCACCCGCCAAGAAGAAGCCGCGCCGCAAGGCCAGCGCATGACCCAGCCGATCCCGCACTGGCCGGGACGGCTGGTCAGCCTCGGCGGTCACCGGGTCTACGTCCGTAGCGCCCCGGCACCGGAACAGGGCGAGCCCGCGCTGTTCGTGCACGGCCTGGAAGGCTCCTCGCGGAACTGGACCGACCTGATCGACCTGCTCCGGCCCCGGCTGGCCTGCGACGCGGTCGACCTGCCCGGGTTCGGCGACTCATCGCCCCGCCCGGACCGCCGGTACTCGATCGCCGCCCTGGCGCAGACGGTCATCGCGCTGATCGAACGCGGCGGCCGCGGCCCGGTCCACCTGATCGGCAACTCCCTGGGCGGCGCGGTCTGCGTCAAGGTCGCCGCCACCCGGCCCGGGCTGATCCGGACCCTGACGCTGATCTCCCCGGCGCTGCCCGACTCACGGCCGCGGCTGGACCTGCTCCGCTTCCCTGTGATGAGCCTGCCGCGGGTCGGCACCCGGCTGATCAGGCAGTACCAGGTGCTGCCCGCGGAGCGCCGGGTCGCCGACGTCATCACCACCTGTTACAGCGACCCGGCCCTGTTCCAGCAGGCCAGGTTCGCCGCCGAGGTCGCCGAACTCACCCGCCGCGACTCCCTCGGCTACGCCGCCGCCGTGCTGGCCGGCAGCGTCCGCACGCTGACCGCCGAGTTCCTCCGCAAGGGCCGCCATTCGGCCTGGCGGGACGCGGCCCGGGTCGCCGCGCCGTCGCTGGTCATCTACGGCAGCCGCGACCGGCTGGTCGACGCGCGGATGGCCGGGCGGGCCGCGCACCAGTTCAGGGACGCGAGGATCGTGGTCCTGCCGCGCACCGGCCACGTCGCGCACATGGAGCACCCTGGCCTGGTAGCGGCGGAAATCGGTATCCTGCTGGCGGCCGGCCAGGGCGCCGGCGGTGATCGGGCGCGGGAATTCCCGCTCGCTTCCGCCGGTTGACCGTGACACGGACGGAGCCGGGTGAGACCCGGTCCGTTCGGAAGGAAATCCTTAAGCAAACCTCCTGGAGAGCACAGTGTCGTTGCCGCCGCTGGTCGAGCCCGCCGCCGAGCTGACGGTCGATGAGGTCAGGCGCTACTCGCGTCATCTGATCATCCCGGACGTCGGGATGACCGGCCAGAAACGCCTGAAGAACGCCAAGGTCCTGGTCGTGGGGGCCGGCGGCCTCGGCTCGCCCGCGCTGCTCTACCTGGCCGCGGCCGGCGTCGGCACGCTGGGCATCATCGACTTCGACGTGGTCGACGAGTCGAACCTGCAGCGCCAGATCATCCACGGGCAGTCCGACGTGGGGCGGTCGAAGGCCGAGTCGGCGCGGAACAGCATCGCCGAGATCAACCCGTACGTCCACGTGGTGGTGCACGAGGTCAGGCTGGACTCGGACAACGCCATGGAGATCTTCGCCGGCTACGACCTGATCGTGGACGGCACCGACAACTTCGCCACCAGGTACCTGGTCAACGACGCCTGCGTGCTGCTCGGCAAGCCCTACGTGTGGGGTTCGATCTACCGCTTCGACGGGCAGGCGAGCGTGTTCTGGGCCGATTACGGCCCGTGCTACCGCTGCCTGTACCCCGAGCCGCCGCCGCCCGGGATGGTGCCGTCCTGCGCCGAGGGCGGCGTGCTGGGCGTGCTCTGCGCCTCCATCGGGTCGATCCAGGTGAACGAGGCCATCAAGCTCATCACCGGGATCGGCGAGCCGCTGGCCGGGCGGCTGATGATCTACGACGCGCTGGAGATGACGTACCGCACGGTCCGGGTGCGCAAGGACCCGGAGTGCGCGGTCTGCGGCAAGAACCCGTCGATCACGCACCTGATCGACTACGAGGAGTTCTGCGGCGCGGTGTCGGAGGAGGCCGCCGAGGCGGCCCAGGGCTCGACGATCAGCGCCAAGGACCTGGCGGCCATGCTGGACGCCGGCGACAGCATCTTCCTCGTCGACGTCCGTGAGCCGAACGAGTACGAGATCGTCTCCATCCCCGGCGCGACCCTCATCCCCAAGGGCGAGTTCCTTTCCGGGGCCGCGCTGGAGAAGCTGCCGCAGGACAAGCGGATCGTGCTGCACTGCAAGAGCGGCGCCCGCTCGGCGGAAGCGCTGGCGATCGTCAAGAACGCCGGCTTCGCCGACGCCGTGCACGTCGGCGGCGGCGTGCTGGCCTGGATCAGCCAGGTCGATCCCTCGCTCCCGTCCTATTAAGACCCGAACGGGCCGGGGTTTCCGCCCCGGCCCGGCCGATTTCGCCCCGCCGGGAGGCGCCCGTGAAGGGTGATCGCGTCGAGATCGTGATCGACTCCGGCGAGGGAACGCGGACCTACGAGGTGACGGCCACCCGGGCGGGCCGCCGCGTGGAGATCGCCAACCGGCGCGGCGTCGTCGAGGTCAGCGAGGTGACCAGGACCGGCACCGCGGTCCGGACCGCGCGGTTCATGGCCAGCCGGGTGGTTGCCATGGTCGAGCACCCGGCCGACACCTCCGGCGCCGGCTAGGCCGCTTCCGGGCGGCCAGGCCGAGCCGCGCCGGCCGCTCCGCCGTCGGCGGGACCCGGTCCCGGGCGGCTAGCATGCCCGGATGGATCTTCTTCGACCGGTGCTGCGGCCCTATCCCTGGGGTACCTGCACCGCGATCGCTGACCTGCAGGGACGGCCCGTGCCCGCGCCGGGTCCCGAGGCCGAGCTGTGGATGGGCGCGCACCCGTCGGCGCCCTCCGGCATCGACCGGGACCCGGGGACCGGGACCACGCTGGACGCGGTGATCGCGGCTGCGCCCGGCCGGGAACTGGGGGCCGAGTGCGCGGCGAGGTTCTCCGGGCGGCTGCCGTTCCTGCTGAAGGTGCTGTCGGCGGAGAAGGCCTTGTCGATCCAGGTCCATCCCTCCCGGGCGCAGGCCGAGGCGGGTTTCGCCGCCGAGGACGCCCGCGGGCTGCCGCTAGGCGCCCCGGGCCGGAACTACGTGGACGACTGGCCCAAACCCGAGCTGCTCTACGCCCTGACGCCGTTCGAGGTGGCGGCGGGCCTGCGCACCCCGGCTGACGCCGCGGCCATCCTCCGTGCCCTGGCCGTTGACCAGCTCCAGCCGCTGATCGCCGCGCTGCGGGACGCAGCGGACGAAGACGTCATGGGCGCCGCTCTGGCCTCCGTCCTGGAATGGCCCGAGCCCGGCCGCGCCGGACTCGTCGCCGCCGTCGCCGCCGCGTGCGCGCGGCTGGCGGCCTCCGGGGCCGCTCAGGGCGAGCCCTATGCGGACGCCTGCGCGGCGGCGGCGCGGGTGGCCGCCGATTACCCGGGCGACCTCGGCGTGCTGGCCCTGCTGCTGATGCGGTACCAGGTGCTGCAGCCCGGCCAGGCAGTGTTCATGCCGGCCGGCGGCCTGCACGCCTACCTGCGGGGCACCGGGATCGAGCTGCTCGCCAACTCCGACAACGTGGTCCGCTCCGGCCTCACCAGCAAGCACATCGACGTACCCGAGCTGCTGAAGCTGCTCGACCCCTCGGCCTCGGTGCCGGTGCTGTCGCCCGGCGTGCTGGCCGACGGGATTACCTGGTTCGACACGCCGGCCCCGGAGTTCCGCCTCTACCTGCTCGACCTCGCCGGGAACTCGGCTGCTCTGCCCGCCGTCAGCCCTCAGTCCGCCTTGCCCGGCGCAGCCTCGGAGTCCCCCCTGCCCGCCGCAGGCCCCGAGTCCGCCCTGCCCGGCACCGGCCCTGTGCTCGCCTTGCCCGGCGTCGGCCCGCGCATCCTGCTCTGCCTCGACGGCGCCTGCGTCCTGCGCGCCGCGTCCGGCGAAACGCTCGGCCTGAACCGCGGTGATTCCTGCTTCGTCTCTGCGGCCGATGGCCTGGTCCACGCCACCGGCTCCGCCCGCCTCGTCCTAGCCGCCCCCGGAACGCCCTAGCCATGGACCGGCGGTTGCCCGGTTTGCGGTGATTTCTTCATAACCCCCGAAACTGCAGACAAATCGCCGGCCTCCGGGCAGGTAACCGGCGTTCCGGCATGCCCGGAACGCCGCCCGCAAGGGCGGTCCCTACCGCGACCCCTATTCTGGAATGCTCACATGACCCACCAGAAGTTCCGCTGAGCGCGGATGTTCCACGATCTTCCCGGGAAATGAGCGCACGGACGCTGCGGGCCGGGGGCTCGCGGGCAAGCGGGGCCTGCGGATGCCGGCGGCCGCGGGCCTGGATGGACGGCCTGGTGCCGCCGGATCACCAAGGACAAGACCCGGCCGCCCGGCTGCGGCCGTTCCCCCCGGGCAGAACCCCTGCTGCAGGCCCAGGATCACTTCCGCCCCGGCTTCAGGGCGCGGGCCGTGGGAGGAGACCCAGGACCGGCGCTGCCAGGGCCTGACACGGTGCCGCGCCAGGATCCGCAGCAGGGACCACACCGGCACCGGCTCACTGGCCGCGGCACGCGGCAGCCCTCGGCCAGATCACAGTGGCGTAACACTTCCCGGGCACCGGATCATCACCAGCGCGGATACTGCCGGACGGCACTCCACCGCCCGCCACCGCTACCAAGACGCCGTCCTGCTCACCGGACTCCCCTCCGGCAGCCCCCGGCACCACCCGCGCTGTCCACCTCACCGCCATCGCCCCCGACGAACTTACGTCGTCACCCCACTAAGTCTGGCCGGTGTGCGTTTGCTGCGCGGGCGCAATGCGTTGCGGGCCGACCGGCGGCGGCCCGCGGCCAGGCTGCGCCCGGGCGGCATCGGCACAAGAGGAAGGAGCGGCCTTTCCAGGGCCGCTCCAGCGCCGTTTCAGGGCGTCCGCCTAGCGTGCAGGAAAATTCCCGTTCCGGGAACTGCGCCTCAGGAGGCCGCGACATGAGACTAATCCGGAGACTGGCAGGCGCGCTCGCCGCGATCGCGCTGGCGGCCGGGCTGACCCTGGCCGGGACGGGAACCGCCCGGGCCGACGTCATCCCGCCGGTTGGGCAGTGGGCCGAGATCTTCAGCCCGTACCTGCACGCCCAGGGATTCTCCCTGTGCGCGGACGACCCGAGCGGGTCCACGTCCAGTGGCACGCCGCTGCAGTTGTATCACTGCCACGGGTACGCCTCCAACGGGGCACCACAGCGGTGGGTGTTCATCCAGCCCGAGGACAACAACGGCAACCCCATCTACGACAGCAATGGCGCCTCCGTCTACGAGATCTACAACATAGCCGGCGGCCTGTGCCTCACCGCTCCGAATCTGGCGGTCGGCACGCAACTGACTCTGGGCACCTGCAACAGGGCCACGGCCACTGGTCAGATCTGGTGGGAGCTGCCCGGCGTCGGCAGCCCGGCCGGTCCGTATTTCCAGATATTCCCGTGGCCCGTTGACTTCACCTACAACAGGTGCGTCTCCGCGAGCAACTTCACC
>WNGG01004817.1_pt1 | contig 17599 bp, 7 predicted proteins | sample 5400661 | NCBI WGS metagenome assembly WNGG01 (sample SAMN13153372, study PRJNA577476) | soil metagenome | isolation source: 100 cm soil or saprolite under Garry oak tree replicate 1 | place: USA:California | collected 2016-06-15 | reverse complement strand
ACTCGGTGCCCACGACGTACGCCTGCGCCTGCCGCAACGCCTTGAGCGCCTGCCGCAGGAAACGGTTGCGCAGCCCCTCGCGCCAGCCGTCCGTGGGCGAGCGCAGCACGATCACCGGCATCAGGTCGTGCACCGTGACCACGACCGGGCGCCGCCGCGCGCTCGTGAGCATGTGGGCGTAGGTGTGATCGAGGATGTGTACCAGCGCCGCGCGCCGCGCCTCGAGCTTCAAGCGCCAGGGATAGAAGAAGTAGCGCGCCGCGTAGCGCTGCGGTCCGACCAACGGGCCCGGCAGCACGATGCGCGCGGGATCGACTTCGCGGGCCCACCACTTGGGCGTCGCGCCGGAGCGGCGGCCATTGCGAGCTTCCCTAGTCAGGTCCCCGATGTAGGCCGCCAGCCGCACCTCGAACCCGGGGCCGCTCGACTCGAGCCAGTCGTGCAGCCGATGGGCGTACTTGTCCATCGCGGGCCAGCGCTCGAGGGGGAGGTCGGGGACCAACAACACGCGAGTCATGGGCTCTCTTTATAGACCCCGGGGCACCGCCCCGGGGTCAGCCGCTCCTGGCTCCTAGGGTGCGGCTGACCCCGGGCCGGCGGCCCGGGGTTCGAGTACCTGTTTCCAGAACTCCAACGTTCTCTCCGCCACGGCATCCTCGCTGAACAGCTGCATCGCCCGTGCCCGGGCCGCCTGCACGAGCGGCTGGCGCGCCGCCGGCGTCGCGAGCCGGCGCAGCGCGGCCGCGAGCGCGCTCGCCTCGCCCGGCGGGATGATCACGCCGGCTTCGCCGATGATCTCGGGCGTGACGCCCCCGTCCGTGCCGATCACGGCGACCTCGTGCGCCATCGCTTCCGCCACCACGTGCAGCGCCGCCTCGGCCCACGTGCCGTAGCGGCGCGACGGCACCACCAGCACGTCCAGGTCCTGCCACAGCCGCTCGAGCTGCTCGGGCGGCAGCGCGCCCGCCCAGCGCACCCGCGCCGCGAGCCGCAGCTCGCTCGCCAGGGCCTCGAGTCGCTCGCGGTCCGGCCCGTCGCCCACCAACGTCAGGTGCCAACGGTCGCCGCGGATCTCCGCCAGCGCCTCCAGCAAAGTATCGACTCCCTTCTCGGGCACCAAGCGCCCCACGTAGCCGATCGCGAGCCCCTCGTGCAGCGCGTGCTCGGGGACCGGCGGCACCGCGACGCCGAGCTGGGGCAGCACGGCGACGGGGAGGTCGGGCGCGACTTCGCGCACCAGCTCCGCCGCGGCCGTGCTCCCGGCGATCGCGCCGCGCAGCCGCCGCAAGGTGCGACTGCGGCGCCAGGCGGCGAACAGGCCATCCGTCGGCGTTACGTTCTGGCGGGTGAACAGTACGGCGGGGATCTTGAGGCGGCGGGCCGCGCGCACCACCTGCAACGCCACCCGGGTCCCCGGCTCTTCCTCCACCTGCACCAGGTCGGGCCGCTTGTCCCGCAACAGTGACGCGAGGGCCCGGCCGGCGTAGCGCAGCCGGTCGGCCCGGCCGGAGCCCGTGACCGGAATGGGAAAGACTTCGACGCCGCCCTGGCGCTCCCAGCCGACCTCGAGCGTCCGCCCGAGGGCGAGTTCCCGCCACCGCTGCGGCACGCCGACGGTGACCTCGAGGCCGCGGGCGGCGAGCGCGCGGAGCTTGCCCCGGTTCGCGGGGTCGATATAGGTGGAAGAGACGATCAGGACGCGGTGCATGAGCCAAGGAGGGACGGCTTGTTCGCACGACTGTGCCCGGTCATATTACGCCTCTCGCGGGCCCTTAGCTCAGGCGGTTAGAGCAGCGGACTCATAATCCGTAGGTCCCAGGTTCAAATCCTGGAGGGCCCACCGCTCCCGAGCTTGGCACGGGTGGCTAGCTCAGCTGGTTAGAGCGCCGGTCTCACATACCGGAGGTCACAGGTTCGAGTCCTGTGCCGCCCATCGCGCACGCAGGATAACGCCTTGCAACCGCCGGAGCCAAGCTGCGCGGCTTTTCAGCTTGCCAGGCTGTCACACATCTGCAACACCTCCAGTCTAGCGGGCTAAGGGTTCAGGGCAAAGAACGCGGCATCCGGCTTGCGGGATTGTGGGTGAATGCCCCGCGGGTCCCCCTTCGTGCGCCCGGGCAGGAGCTCCCACCGAGCGAAGCGCGTGCCCACCCTAGCGCGGTTGGCAGCCGGCGCCGGAGCGTGCGCGCTGGCCGTCCTCGTGGCGACGTGCCGAGTCGACCAGCTGACGAACGCGCCGCCACCCGTCGGCACGCTGATGGTTTCACCCGCCCAGATCGTCGACTCCGCGGCGACCGGCAGTGCGGCCCCGCGGACAGCCAGTTTTGCCGTGGCGAACAGCGGCGAAGGGACCCTGTCGTGGGCCGCCCGGCTGGCGCGCGATGCGAGCTGGGTCACGCTGGACGCAACGACGGGCACAGCCCCGGCGTCGCTCGGCATCTCCATGAACCCTGCGGGCCTCCCGCTCGGGGCCTATCGCGACACGCTCGTCGTGTCGTCCGACAACGCAGCCGGCAGCCCTGCGCTCATCCCGATCGAGCTGCGCGTCCGCCCCTGCGCCGTCACCGCCATCACGCTCGACCATGTGATCCCGGACTCCCTGACCCTCCACGACTGCGGCGCACCGCACCAGCCGGGCGCGTTCGCGCGGCTCTACAGCTTCACCGGCGCGGCGGGCGACTCCGTGTCCCTGGTGCTCTCGGCGCCCTCGCTCGACCCCTTCCTGCTGCTCGATAGCGATAACACGACCGCCCCGGCGCTGGCGCAGAACGACAACTGCGGCGTGCTGCGCGATGCCTGCCTCCGCTATCTGCTGCTCCGGACCGCTGGGACCTACGTGATCGAGGCGACGTCGGCGGGTGCGGCAGAGACGGGACGCTACACGCTGAGCGTCACGGGGCCGCACGCTCCGGGTCCTCCCGCTGGGCTGGCGCAGCTACGCAGCGATTCGACGACCGCCGTGCCGCTGGGCGGCGCGACCGACCAATCCACGGTCGTGCTGCGCGGCGTCGTAAGCGACCCGGACGCGGCCGACACGCTCCGGCTCCAGGTGGAAATGCGAGCCGTGGGGACGGCGTTCACCGGTACGCCCACGGCGACGGGCGATCGCGTACCCAACGGCGGGACTGCGTTCGTGGCCGTGGCGGGCCTCGTGGACAACACGGGATATCACTGGCAGGCTCGATCCGTCGACCAGACGGGGCGTGTCGGCGCCTGGCTGTCCTTCGGGGGCAATCTCGAGACCGTCCCGGACTTCAGCGCCGCCATACCGCAGCCTCCCGGTCCGCCGACGACGCTGGGTCAGTTCCAGAGCGACGGGAGCACGGTCATTCCGGCCGGCGGCACGGCGACCAGCCGCTCCGTCGTGTTCCGGGCGACCGTCGCCGATCCCAACCTCGGGGACGCGCTGCGGCTCGAGGTCGAGGCCGAGCCCGTCGGGACGGCGTTTGCAGGCGTGGCCAGCGGCTCCGGTCCGTCCGTCGCGAACGGTGCCACCGCCACCGCTACGATCGCCGGTCTGAGCGACAACACCGCCTACCACTGGCAGGCGCGCGCTGTCGACCAGACGGGGCGCCAAAGTCCGTGGGTCTCGTTCGGCGGCAACGCGGAGACGGACGCGGACTTCCGCGTGGCGGTCGCGGTGGCCCAGCTGGTGTTCACCGGCGAGCCCGTGAACACGGCCGCGGGCAGCCTCATCACCCCCGCGGTGCAGGTCACGGCCCAGGACGCCCAGGGAAGCACGGTGACGAGCTTCAGCGGCACCGTGACCGTGGGGATCGGCACGAACGCGGGCGGCGGTACGCTGTCGGGCGCGACGGCCGTCGCGGCGCTGAATGGTGTGGCGAGGTTCTCCAACCTGAGCATCGACCGGGCGGGCGCAGGCTACACGCTCCGGGCCACCACCACGGCCTTCACGAGCGTGAGCGCTCCGTTCACGATCACGCCGGCCGCAGCCGCCCAGGTCGTGTTCACGGTGCAGCCGACCACTCCTGTCGCGGCCACGGCGATCACTCCGGCAGTCCAGGTGACCGCGCGCGATGCCTTCGGCAATACGGCGACGGGCTTCACTGGGAACGTGACGGTCTCGCTGGCCACGAACGCGGGCGGCGGCACCCTGTCGGGCACGACCGGCGTGGCGGCGGTGAACGGGGTGGCCGTCTTCTCGAGCCTCACCATCAACCGGACCGGCTCGGGCTACACCCTGGCGGCTACCGCCGCGGGACTCACGGGGGCGACGAGCAACGGCTTCGACGTCACCGCCGCGGGCGCTGCGCGGCTCGTGTTCATGGTACAACCGAGCACCACGGCGGCCGGGGCGGTGATCGCCCCCGCCGTGCAGGTCACGGCGCAGGACGCCCAAGGGAACACGGCGACCGGGTTCGGCGGGAGCGTGACGGTCGCGATTGGCACCAACCCTGGGAGCGGAACGCTGTCCGGGACGGCGACGCTGGCGGCAGTGAACGGCATCGCGGCGTTCTCCACCCTCAGCATCAACAAGGCTGGCACGGGCTACTCGCTGGCGGCGAGCGCAGCGAGCGTGACCGGCGCCACCAGCGCGGCATTCAACATTGTCGCCGGGACGGCGAGCCGGCTCGTCTTCACCGTCCCGCCGACGAGCACCACCGCCGGGTCGGTGATCACGCCCGCAGTGCGGGTGGCGGCGCAGGACGCGTTCGGCAACACGGTCCCCGGGTTCACGGGGAACGTGACCGTCGCGCTCGGCGCCAACCCGAGCAGCGGGACGCTCTCGGGCACCGCGACGATAGCGGCGGTCGCGGGCGTGGCGACGTTCGGCGACCTGAGCCTCGACCGTGCCGGGACGGGCTACACGCTGACCGCTGCCGCGAGCGGGCTCACGGCGGCGGCGAGCGGCGCGTTCGACATCAGCCCGGCGGCGGCGAACCGGCTCGCGTTCACGGTGCAGCCCACGAGCGCGACGGCTGGGACGGCGATCACGCCGGCAGTCCAGGTGACGGCGCGGGACGCGCTGGGCAACACGGTGACGTCCTTCACGGGCAGCGTGACTGTCGCGCTCGGCAACAACGCCGGCGGGGGGACCTTGTCCGGTACGACCACCACGGCGGCGGTGTCGGGAGTGGCGACGTTCGCGAGCTTGAGCATCGCCAAGGCCGGCACGGGCTACACGCTCACGGCGGCGGCGAATGGGTTGACGACCGCTAGCAGCGCGGCATTCAACGTGACGTCGGGCGCGGCGAGTCAGTTGGTGTTCACCGTCCAGCCGACGAGCGTGAGTGCCGGTGCGGCGATCACGCCCGCCGTCCAGGTGACGGCGCAGGATGCGCTGGGGAACAGCGCCACGGGCTTCACGGGGAACGTGACGGTGGCGATCGGGGCGAATCCGGGCGGCGGCACCCTCTCGGGGACCACGGCCGCCGCCGCCGCGAGCGGCGTGGCCACGTTCCCGGGGCTGACTATCAACCGGGCCGGCGCCGCCTACACGCTGACGGCGGCGGCGAGCGGGCTGACGACCGCTAGCAGCGCGGCATTCAACGTGACACCGGGCGCGGCGAGTCGGTTGGTGTTCACCGTTCAGCCGACGAACGCCACCGCGGGCGCGACGATGACGCCCCCGGTCCAGGTGGCGGCCCAGGACGTGCAGGGGAACGCCGTGCCTGGGTTCACCGGGAACGTCACGGTGGCGATTGGGTCGAATCCGGGCAGCGGTACGCTGTCGGGGACGACGACCGCGGCCGCCGTGAACGGCGTAGCGACGTTCGCGAACCTCAGCATCAACAAGGTGGGGACCGGCTACGCCTTGACTGCCGCGGCGACCGGTCTCACCACCGGCGCCAGTGCCGCGTTCACCATCACGCCGGGCGCCGCGGCGCAGCTCGTGTTCACGGCCCAGCCGAGTGGTACGACGGCCGGCGCGGCGATCACGCCGGCGGTGCGGGTGACGGCGCAGGACGCCCAGGGGAACACCGCCACGGGATTCAGCGGCACCGTGACAGTGGCGATCGGGGCCAATCCGGGCGGCGGGACGCTGGCGGGCACGACGACCGGGGCGGCCGTCGGCGGTGTGGCGACCTTCTCCGACCTGAGCATCAACCATTCCGGGACGGGATACACGCTCGCCGCCCAGGGCGGGGGCCTGGCCCCGGTGACGAGCGCGCCGTTCGGCATCACTGCGGGCGCGGCAACGCACCTCGTCTTCACGGGCCAGCCCACGGCTACGCCGGCCGGCACGGCGATCACCCCACCGGTCCAGGTCACCGCCGAGGATGCGCTCGGCAACAGCGCCCTGAGCTTCACGGGGAACGTCACCGTGGCGCTCGCGGCAAACCCGGGGGGCGGCACGCTCTCCGGCACGACCGCGGTGGCCGCAGCAAGCGGCGTGGCCGCCTTCTCGGGCTTGAGTATCGATAAGGCGGGCTCGGGATACGCCCTGACCGCGGCGGCGACGGGACTTACGACGGTCACTAGTACCGCATTCACCATCTCGGCAGGAGCCGCGACCAGGCTCGTGTTTAGCGTGCAACCGACGAACACCGTGGCGGGGACGGCGATCACCCCCGCGGTGCAGGTGACGGCGCAGGATGCTCTCGGGAACACGGATCCGAGCTTTACGGGCGCTGTGGCCGTGGCGATCGGCACCAACCCAGTTGGCGGCACGCTGTCGGGCAGCGCGACCGTCGCTGCCCTCCAGGGCGTGGCCACGTTCTCGAACCTCACCATCAACCGCACCGGGACCGGCTACACGCTCAGCGCGAGCGCCACGAGTCTCAGCGGCGCGGCCAGCGCGACGTTCAACATCGTCGGCGGGACGGCGACCCGGCTCGTCTTCAACGTCCCGCCGGCGAGCACCACCGCAGGGTCCGTGATCACGCCGGCGGTGCAGGCCACCGCGCAGGATGCTCAAGGCAACGCCGCGACCGGCTTCACGGGGAGCGTGACTGTCGCGATCGGAACCAACCCGGGCGGCGCCACCCTCTCGGGCACCAAGGCGGTCGCTGCCGTCGCGGGCGTGGCCACCTTTGGCGACCTGAGTCTCGACCGGTCGGGGGTGGGGTACACGCTCGTCGCGAGCGCCAGCGGGGTGACGGGGGTGACGAGCGCGACCTTCGATGTCAGCGCCGGCGCGGCGAATCGGCTCGTCTTCACGGTTCAGCCGAGCACCACGACCGCCGGGTCGGCGATCACGCCGGCGGTCCAGGTGACGGCGCGGGACGCGCTGGGCAACACAGTCACGAGCTTCAGCGGTATGGTGACCGTGGCGCTCGGCAACAATCCCGGTAACGGGACCCTGTCCGGGACGACGGCCCTCGCGGCGACGAGCGGCGTGGCGACCTTTGCGACGCTGCGGATCGAACGAATGGGGACGGGCTACACGCTGACGGCGGCGGCGACTGGGCTCACGACCGGCAGCAGCGCCGCGTTCACCGTCACGCCGGGCGCTGCGGCGCAGCTCGTCTTTACCGGACAGCCGACCAACACCACCGCCGGGGCGGTGATGACGCCGGCGGTGCAGGTGACGGCCGAGGACGCCTTTGGGAACACCAACCCGGCGTTCACGGGCAACGTCACGGTGGCGCTCGGGACGAACCCGGGCGGCGGCACTCTGTCTGGCGTGACGACGGTCGCCGCGGCGAGCGGCCTGGCGACGTTCTCCAACCTCAGCATCAATAAGGCGGGCACCGGCTACACGCTGACGGCGGCGGCGACCGGGCTGACGACCCCGAGCAGCACTGCGTTCAACGTCACGCCGGGCACCGCGGCGCGGCTCGTGTTCTCGGTGCAACCGACGGGCACCACCGCCGGGCTGGCTATCACCCCGGCGGTGCAGGTGACGGCGCAGGACGCCCAGGAGAACACGGCGACGGGGTTCACCGGCAACGTAACCGTGGCGATCGGGACGAACCCAGGCGCCGGGACGCTGTCCGGTTCGACCACCCTCACGGCGGTGAACGGCGTAGCGACGTTCTCGACCCTCAGCATCAACAAGGTTGGGACCGGCTATACCCTCGGCGCGAGTGCGACCGGCCTCACGGGCGCGACGAGCACGCCGTTCAGCATCACCCCCGGTGCCGCGGCGCAGCTCGTGTACACGGTGCAGCCGAGCACCACGACGGCGGGGGCGGCGATCACGCCGGCGGTCCAGGTCACGGCGCGGGACGCGCAGGGGAACATCGCGACCGGGTTCACAGGGAGCGTGACGGTCGCGATCGGAGTGAATCCCAGCGGCGGGACGCTGTCGGGGACGGCGACGGTGGCGGCGGTGAACGGCGTGGCGACCTTCTCGACCCTCAGCATCAACAAGAGCGGGACCGGTTACACCGTGACCGCGAGCGCGACCGGACTCAGCGGCGCGGCCAGCACGCCCTTCAGCGTCACGCCGGGCGCCGCGACGCAGCTGGTGTTCACAGTGCAGCCGAGCACTACGACGGCGGGAGCGGCGATCACCCCGGGGGTCCAGATCACGGCGCAGGATGCGTTCGGGAACACGGATCCGACCTTCACGGCTGGCGTGACGGTAGCGATCGGCACGAACCCGAGCAGCGGGACGCTGTCCGGGACCACGACGCTGGCGGCGGCGAGCGGCGTGGCGACCTTCTCGACCCTCAGCATCGACAAGGCAGGCGGCGGCTACACCATCATCGCGGCGGCGACCGGTCTCACGACGGGGAGCAGTGCGCCCTTCAATATCAGCGCTGGTGCCGCGGCGCAGCTCGTGTTCACCGGGCAGCCGACGAGCACCACGGCTGGTGCGGCGATCACGCCGGCGGTCGAGGTCACGGCGCGGGATGCCCAGGGGAACATCGCTACCGGATTCAGCGGCACCGTGACTGTCGCGATCGGGGCGAACCCGGGCGACGGCACCCTCTCCGGGACGGCGACGGTCGCGGCGCTGAATGGCGTGGCGACGTTCTCGAGCCTCAGCGTCAACAAGGTCGGGTCCGGCTACACGCTGACGGCGAGCGCGACCGGGCTCCCTGGGGGCACCAGCACGCCGTTCACCGTCACGCCGGGCGCCGCCGCGCAGCTCGTGTTCGCCGGGCAGCCGACGAGCACCACGGCTGGTGCGGCGATCACACCGGCGGTCGAGGTCACGGCGCGGGATGCCCAGGGGAACATCGCGACCGGATTCAGCGGCACCGTGACGGTCGCGATCGGTGCGAACCCGGGCGGCGGGACGCTCTCGGGGACAACGACCGTGGCCGCGGTGAACGGCGTGGCGACCTTCTCGACCGTCAGCATCAACAAGGTCGGGACTGGCTACACGCTGACGGCGACCGTCGGCGGCCTCCCGACGGCGAGCAGCGCGGCGTTCACTATCACGCCCGGGGCCGCCGCGCAACTCGTCTTCACGGGGGAGCCCACGAGTACCACGGCCGGGGCGGCGATCACGCCGGCGATCGAGGTCACGGCGCGGGACGCGCAGGGGAACATCGCCACCGGGTTCACCGGCGACGTGACGGTCGCGATCGGGGCGAACCCGAGCAGCGGGACGCTGTCCGGGACGACTACACTCGCGGCGGCGAACGGCGCGGCGACGTTCTCCAACCTCAGTGTCAACAAGGCGGGAGCCGGTTACACCCTGACGGCGAGCGTCACGGGGTTATCGGCGGCGACGAGCAATGCTTTCGACGTGACCCCCGGTGCCGCGACGCAGCTGGTGTTCTCGGTCCAGCCGACGAATAGCACCGCGGGGGCGACGCTCACGCCCGCGGTGCAGGTGGCGGCGCAGGACGCCGAGGGGAACACCGCTCCCGCGTTCAGCGGCACCGTGACCATGGCGATTGGCACGAACCCGGGCGGGGGCACTTTGTCCGGCACCTCCGTGGTGGCCCCGGTGAATGGGGTGGCGACCTTCTCGACCCTCAGCATCGACAAGGCGGGCACGGGCTACACCCTGACGGCAAGCGCTAGCGGGCTCACCGGCGGGCCCAGCAGTGTCTTCAATATCACCGCGGGCAGCGTCTCGGCCACCCAGTCCACCGTCACCGCCGCGCCCGGCTCGATAGCCGCAGGCTCTGCCACGAGCACCATCACCGTCACGGCGCATGATGCCGCGGGCAATCCGATCGGCGACGCCACAGTCGTCCTGGCGGCGACGGGTAGTGGGAACACGCTCACCCAGCCCGCCAGCGCCACCGACGCGAGTGGCGTCGCCACCGGGACCCTGAGCTCGAACGCCGTCGGCCAGAAGACGGTCTCGGCCGCGATCAGTGGCACGGCGATCACTCAGACAGCCACCGTGACCGTGACCCCGGGGCCGGCCACACAGCTCGTCTTCACCGTGGCGCCGACCAACACGACAGCGGGATCCACGATCGCGCCGCCGGTGCAGGTGACCGCCCGGGACGCGCACGGGAACACCGCGACGGATTTCACCGGAGATGTGAGTGTGGTGATCGGGACGAACGCAGGGGGGGGCACGCTGGGCGGGACGGCGACCGTGGCAGCCGTCGCTGGCGTGGCGACGTTCTCGAACCTCAGCATGGACAAGGCTGGGACCGGGTATACGCTGACGGCCAGCGCGACCGCGCTCACGGCCGCCACCAGCACGGGATTCGACATCACGCCCGGCGCCGCGACCCAGCTAGTGGTCACCGTGCAGCCGACTGGCACCGCCGCTGGAGCTGCAATCACTCCAGCGATGGAAGTGACAGCGGAAGACGCCCAGGGGAACATCGCCACCGCGTTCACGGGAGAGGTGACGGTGGCGATCGGCTCGAACCCGGGCGGCGGGACGTTGTCGGGCACCAGCACCGTCGCCGCGGTGAACGGTGTCGCGACGTTCTCCACCGTCAGCATCGATAGGGTCGGGAGCGGCTACACGCTGACGGCGGGCGCCACGGGTCTCACAGGCGCGACGAGCACGGCGTTCGACATCACGCCTGGTGTGGCGACGCTACTCACGTTCACGGGGCAGCCGACCAGCACGCCGTTCGACTCCACGATCGCGCCGCCGGTACAGGTGACGGCCCGGGACGCGCTTGGCAACATCGCCACGGGCTTTGCGGGGAGCGTGACGGCCGCCATCGGTCACGATGCGAGTCTTCTCAATAACGCCAAGCTGTCCGGCACGCTGACTGTCGCTGCCGTGTCCGGCGTGGCGACGTTTGCAGACTTGAGCATCGACCAGATCGGTAACGGCTACACGCTGGTGGTGACCGCGACCGGCCCCAGCGGGGCGGAGAGCGCCCCGTTCGACATCACGCTGCCGCCACTGCCATGATCTGCCCTCGCTGCGGCGCCGGAGAACTTTCCCAGAGCACGAGTCGGTGCATGGTGTGCGGCTTCTCGCCCCGGGAGGGTGTGACGGTTGAAACGGAGACGCCGCACGAGGTCGACGAGCCGGTGCGCGCCGAGCGGCGGCCGTCGCTCGGCCTCGCCTGGCGGCATCAAGGGGTCGGATCGCGGCAAGGCGCGTCGGGCCGGGCTCCGAAACGGGTCATCTTTCCCGACGGCGACGCGCCCCCGCCCCGCCGTCGGTGGCGCTACGTCGGCGCCGGCGCGCTGGCGGCGCTCGTGGTGGCGGGCGTGGTGTGGATGCTCCCACCCGTCGCGCCGATCGAGCCCGGGCCCACCGCAGTGGTCCCGGCGCCTCCCCCGGCACCCCCGCCCCCGCCCCCCGTGCCGAGCGCGCGAGCCGACGCGGCGCCACCCGCCAGCCCGGCGACGCCAGCACCCACGGCCGCGCCCTCGCCCCGCGCTCGCGCCCCCGGCCGGCTGTGGATCGGTGCGACGCCTTGGGGTCAGGTGTACGTCGACGACAAGCTGATCGGCAACAGTCCCATCGTGGGCCTGGCCGTACCCGCGGGCCTGCATCACCTGCGCATCGTGCGTGACGGCTTCGAGCCCTTCGAGCGGACAATCCAGGTCGCGGCCGGCGCGGAACTGCGGCTGACCGGCCTCGTCCTCCGCGAGCTTAGGCCGTGACGCGCCGCGCGTGGCGGTGTGCGCTCGCGCTCGCGGCGGCTCCGGCCGCCGCGCTCGGACAGAGCGCCCCCGACCGATTCGTTACGGAGGGGGTTCGCGCCTATCAGGATCTCCAGTTCGACGTGGCGGCGGGGCTATTGCGGCGGGGCGTCGACGGGGCGACTCCCGGTGCGCTGCCGCCGTCCGACCGGGCACGGGCGCTCACCTACCTTGCCGCCTCCGAGCTGTTTCGGAATCGCAGGGACTCGGCCGCGGCCGCGTTCCGGCGCCTGGTGCTGCTCGATCCCCGTTATCGGCCCGACCCACTGGTCTTCCCGCCGGAGGTGACGACGGTCTTCCAGCAGGTGCTGCGGGAGACGAAGGCCATTGTCATCGTCGTCGCCGGGGACCAGACCGTCGAGATCGGCAATGCGTTCTTCAGCGCGCGGCTCTTCGCCAGCTCATCTCACGCCATCCAGGCGACGCTGCGCTATCCGGACGGCGGGCTGCTGCGCACGCTGTACGACGGGCCGATCGGGGACAGTCTGGAGCTGCGGTGGGACGGCCTGGACGCCGCGGGCCGGCCGCTGGAGGGCGGGCGGCTGTGGCTGCGCGTGGCGTCGCGCACGCCCGCGGGACTGGTGGGGCGGATCGTGCAGCTGCCGCTCGAGGTGCGCGCGCTGCGGGCGGACACGCTGGCGTGGCCTCCCCCGCCGGCGCAATCGTTGTTCCGGCCCGAGCGAGCCTCGGGCGGCCCCGGCCTGCGTGCCCTGGTCGGCAGCCTGCTGCTGTCCGGTGCCGTGGTCGCCTTGCCCACCGCTGTCTCCGGCCGGTCCGGCGCGGGCACGGCGCGGTTCGCCGTCGCCGCCGCGATCGGGATCACGGGCGGCATCGGGTTCGCAGTGCGCCGACCAGGGCGTCCGCTCGAGGTCAACATCCGCGCCAACCTGACGCTACGTGCCGACTGGCAGCAACGCCTCGCCCAGGTGAAGGCGGAGAACGAGCAGCGACGGCGGCACGCGCGCCTCGTCATTCACGCGGGCGGAGCGGCTACGATCGAGGCGGGAGGACCGTGAACACTCTCAGAGGCCGCTCCTGCCTGCCGCTCGTGCTGCTGGCTGTTGCCGCGACGGCGTCGGCCTCCGCGGCCCAGGCGTTTGACGCCGCGGGCGGCCCGCTCGGGGCCGCGGTCCGACTCCGCAGTGAGGTTCCCGGTCACATCGAGGAGCACAGCGGCCTGGCGGTCGGGGGAGAGGGCGCGCTCTCACTCGGGCGGCTGCTGCTGGAGGCGGACTACTGGCAGGGCACGCTTGACTCCGATGCTGCGGGGGTGCCGTCGCGCGACCTCGTCGAAGGCAAGGCGCTACTCGGTGTCCGCCCGTTCGCGTGGCTGGCACTCAAAGCCGGGCCGCACGTGCGCAGTTACGTCACCGGCGGTGTCACCCAACGTTGGGTGTTTTGGGAGGCGCGTGCGTCTGCCCAGAGTCCGTTGGTCGCTCCGGCGGTGACTGGCTACCTCGAGCTGTGGCGCGCGCTCTCAGCCGACGTGAACGTGCCCGAGGCCTTTGACCGCGCACAGGGGGGCGAGGCCGGCCTGCGGCTGCGCCCCGGCGCGGGGCCGCTGCGAGCCCGGCTCGGGTATCGGATCGAGCACTCGCAGTTCGGTGGTGCGGCCCGGGTCGAGACCGTGGAGCAGTTGGTCTTCGGGCTTGGCCTCGAGCTCCGTTGAGCCGCTCGGTGCGAGCCCGTCACAGCAGCCCTCCCCGCCTCAACCGTCCCAGCTGATCATACATCGCCTCGTGCGCCGCCAGCACCTCGGCGGGCGCGACGGTGGCGACGCCGGACTTCCCCACCTCGACCCCGGCGGCGTAGTTGGCGAGCTGCGCCGCCTCGCGCACGCTCGCCCCCGCCGCGAGCGCCGTCCCCACCCACGCGGTCACCGTGTCGCCCGCGCCCGAGACGTCGAACACCTCGCGCGCCATCGCGGGGATGCGGCTGATCTGCTGGTCCTTGGTGACGAGCACCATGCCCTCGCCGCCCAGGGTGAGGAGCAGGTTGTCCACGCCCAGCTTGCCGAGCGTCGTGGGCAGGGCGTCGGGATGCGCCAGGTCGAGCGTGGCGCCCATCGCCTGCTCCAGCTCGCGCCGGTTCGGCTTGAACACGGTGGCGCCGCGGTAAGCGAAGAAGTGCTTGAACTTGGGGTCCACCACGACGGGCACGCTGCGCCGCTGCGCCAGAGCCATCGCGCGCTCGATCACCGCCTGGGTCAGCGTCCCCTTGTTGTAATCCTCGACGACGAGGGCATCGACGTTCGCCATGGCGCGGTCGAGCTCCGCCGCGAGCTGCTCCTCGGTACGCGGGGTGATCGCCTCCTCGGTCTCCTCGTCGATCCGCACCACCTGCTGGCCGCGCGCCGTGACCCGCGTCTTGGACGTGGTGGGACGCGCCGCCGCGACCACGATGTGATCGTCGGCCAGCCGGTTCTGCGCCATCTCGCCGCGCAGCGAGTCGCCGCGCGCGTCGTCCCCGATCACCGCCACCAGCCGGCACTCGGCGCCCGTGGCCGCGACGTTGGCGGCGACGTTCGCCGCGCCGCCCAGCGCGTAGCGCCGCGTGTGCACCGTCACGACCGGCACCGGCGCCTCGGGCGAGATCCGCTCGGCCTCGCCGGACAGATAGATGTCGAGCATCGCGTCGCCCACCACCACGATGCGCTGCGACACCATCTTGCGGAGCAGGGTCTCGAGGCGGTCCCGGGTGAGCCGAGTCTCGGTGGTGAGGGGAGTCATGGAACCTCACAGGGAGATGGGAGAAGGGAGAGGTACGCTCCGGTGACCGGCAGCCTTCGCTGCACCGAAGCGTACCTCTCCCCTCTCCCTTTTCCCTTTTGTCTCACGGGATCTTCCCCTGCCTCCGGAACCCAGTTCGCGCCGAGGGCGAGCCGCACGGTGCGCTCCACCACGCCGCTGAATAGGGTCGGCGTCGAGCCGAACGCCGCCACCGGGGGATACGGGAGCCGGAAGTCCCCCTGGCCCTGGCGCAGCAGCGTCGCTTCCGGAGCAACGAGCACGCCCGGCCCCACGAGCACGCCGGCCCGCAGGGTGAGCTGGTCGTAGCCACTGAAGTTCCGGGCCAGCCCCACGAAGCGCCGCTCCACCGTCTCCGCGGGATTGGGCGTCCGGTACGTGAGGTTCGCGACCTGGGTGTAGAAGGCGGTCCAGGCGATCCCGCGCACGTCCGTCTGCACGCCGGCCGTCAACCCGTATGACGGGGGCTCGCTGTCCGCCTGGGTGCTGCGGTCGATCTGGAAGTCGTCGATCAGGATCTGGGCGAACAGGTGGGTCCGCCCGACGCGGGTCGCGAAGTCGAAGCCCAGCAGGCTGTTGACGTTCGTGTTCTGGTCGTACTCGACCAGCAGGCCGAGGTTCAGCACGTTCGCGAACGCGGGCTCGAGCTGGCGCGCCGGGCCGGCGATGATCTCCCCCTCCCACAGCGCCAGCGCGGTCGCGCCCGAAGGCCGATAGAGCAGGCGGTGCACCACGAAGTAACGGTGGTTCGCGGTGCCGGTCGCGTCGTTGAGGTCGTCGAGCTGGGTGAGGAGGCCCTGCAGCTGGAGGCGCGAGGTGCCGAGCGTGAGCGCGAGGTGGTCGTAGCTGTAGGGGCTGGGCGAGACGAGCAGCCCCTCGACAGTGCTCGGGCCCCAGTTACGGTCCACCGATCCGAAGAAGACTTCGCCGAGCCCGAACCGCACATCCCCGTACGCCTCGGCGTTGCGTCCCGCGATGAAGCGGTCTTTCTTGCCGAAGTAGTCGGGATCGTACTTGAGCCGGGTGTCGAAGTAGGGATGCGTCACGAGCATCACGTGGCCGAGCGCGAGCTGGAGGTCGAGCCCGCCCGCGGCGGTGGCGTGGCTCGGTCCCGCCGCGCGCAGCGGATCGCGGCGGGCGTGGCTCGCGCCGGCGCCGGTCACTTCGCCGTTGACACGCAGCCAGGGGCGCTCGGTCGCGGGCGGTCGCAGGTCCGCGAGGATGTCGCGCACGATGCGGCGCTCGGCGGCGGTGAGGTGCGTCGTGTCTGCTGCCTCGAGCGCGCGCACCAGATCGTCCGCGTGCAGCGGCCGGCTGAGTGGCGTGGGGTCGGCGAGCGCGCCGCGCGCGATCAGGTGCTCGACGTAGGGCATCGCCCAGTGATGGAGCGGCACGTAGGGCGACGCGCCCTGGGCGACGACTGAGGACGGGAGCACCGCCGCGAGACACACCAGCAGAGCGCTACGCGAGCTCACGGCAGCCGCACCGGCCCGCCGAAGCGAAACGCCCCCTTCACCCGGCCGACGAAGCGGGTGTCGGACACCCCTGACACGTGGTCCTTGTTGCTGGCGAAGTGGAGCCCCGCGTCGAAGTCGAGGTCAACGCGCTGCAGCAGCTGGGCGCGACCGGTGAGGCCGAGCCGCAACGTCCGCTCGATCACGCCCCCGAATATCGTCGGACCGTAGTCCGGCAGGGGCTGATTCACCAGGCGCATATCGCCCTCGCCCTGCTCGAGGAAGACCAGCTCGGGCGACAGGGTGATCATGGGACGGGGCACGAGCGAGGCGCTCACCCCCAGCTCGAGATAGTCAGCGAAGTTCTGCCCCAACCCGACGCCGCGCAGCATCACCGAGTTCTCAGGGCCGCTGGGCGCGCGGTACGCCCACCGGCTGACGACCGACCACCAGGCGCGGCCGGCGATGCCGTGTCCCGCGGGAAAGTCTATCAGCCCCATTGCGCCGAGCCGGCTCGGGACCGCGTCGCAGCAGCCTCCCGAGAGGAAGCCCGAGCTGATCCCCTGGATCATGAGGCTGCCCTGAAGCGTCACGCGTCGCGGCAGCGCGATGCGCACCGAGCCCGCCACGATCGATTTCTGCTTGTCGGGGAGGTTGTCGTCGGGCCGCGTGACGAACGACAGCTTCATCGGGTTGAGGTAGCGCAGCTCGAACGCCCGGTTCGGTCCGTACCACAACGTGGCGTTGTCGATCGACGCCGTGAGCCAGCGCCACGGCCGCACCACGAAGCGGGTCGAGGACCAGTAGCGGTGCACCAGCGTGTCGCCGAGGTTCTTCATGTCGTCGAGCTCGGTCGCCAGCACCTCCGCCCGCACGGTGGCGGTGCCCGCCCGGATCATCACGTGGTCGTACGAGTACGCGTAGGGCGAGGTCACAAAGCCGTCGATCCCGGTGGGGCCCCAGTTGCGCGCCAGCGCCCCCAGGAAGACTTCGCCGTATTTCCCTTGCAGGCTCACGTAGGCGTCGGTGAAGCGCCCGATCGGGTCGAGGTCCTTCTTGCCGGTGTAATCCGGGTCGAGCCTTAGGTAGCGGTCGGTGTACACGTGCGACGACAGGGCGATCGGCCCGACGGCGCCGGCGAGCTGAATGCCGGCCTGGTAGGCGCCGTAGCTCGCGCCCTGGGGACGCAGCGGATCGCGGCGCGCCTGGGTGGCGGCGGACGCGCCGACGTGCATGTCGGCCCGGTACAGCGGGACCCCCTCGGGCGCGCTCAGCTCGGCGAGCAGGCGCCGGATCGTCGCGCGGGTGGCAGCCCTCGCCGACGCCGTGTCGGCCCCGGCCAGCGCCGCGGCGATCGCCGCACGGCGCAACGGCCGCGTCAGCGGGTCGGGGTCCGCGATGACGCCCGCGCGGATCAGGTGCTCGACGTAGGGCATGACCCAGCCGTCGATCGGC
>WNGG01003556.1_pt1 | contig 17600 bp, 18 predicted proteins | sample 5400661 | NCBI WGS metagenome assembly WNGG01 (sample SAMN13153372, study PRJNA577476) | soil metagenome | isolation source: 100 cm soil or saprolite under Garry oak tree replicate 1 | place: USA:California | collected 2016-06-15 | reverse complement strand
CCTCGCCGCGCGCCGGACTCTTGATGTGCGAAACCGTCGGGAACCCCAGCTCGTCGGCGACGAACGGATCGTCCACGACGAGGGTCGCGGGGAAGAACCTTTTGCCCACGAGGCCGTGCGCCGCCACGGGCGTCGTCGAAGCGACGAGCAGCGCGACGACGCCAACGATGACCGTACCGAGCGTGACGAAGCCGATCCGCGTTCGCATGCCTGAGCCCTCTCGATGCGCCTGTTCGCCTGGTTGTTCGCGTGAGCCCGGATCGCCGAGTCGCGCGGTCCCTGGAGCGACTGCGATGGAGCGGGGGCTAGGCGGGAGGAGCCCGTCCCTCGTCGGGACGGAACTGACGGTCTGGGAGCGCGCTGCTTGCGGCGACGGCCAACGACTCCGACGCCGCGAGCGGCGCGGGGACGACGTCCACCGTCGGCGCGGCGACCGCGGCAAGGTGGGCCGATGTCGCGGCCAGGACGCACCCGGCTTCAGGATCGCCGAGATGATGGACCGAGTGGAGACCGGTCTCGAAAGCGAGCATCGCCAGGAGCACGGCCAGCGTCAGCGCCGCGGCGCGCCGCGGCGACCGGCGACCGGCGAGCGCGAGCGTTACGAAAAGCGCGCCCAGGAGCCAGGCCATGGTTCCGTCGAACGCCGGGGCGGCCGAGATCAGGAACGTGTCGGGCGCGATCACCTCGGGCACCGAGCGCGGGTGCGCGGAGGTGCCCTGAGCCCAGCCGAGCAGCAGGAGCCCGACGATCGCGAGGCCGACAGCGCCACGCAGCATGGTTCGACTTGTACCGCGAAACCCCGCATCGATCAAGGAACGCTCACACGAGATCGACGTCGGCAACGCGCCCGGGCTCCGCGCTGAGCGCGCTCGCGTACACTAGGCGCGATGACCCGTCGTCGCGCGCTTCTGCTCTTCGTGGCCGCGCTGCCGGCGCTCGCGGCCCGCGCGTCGGCCCACGGATTTCTCGCGCGCTCCGACCCGCGCGCGGAGACCACCGTCCGGACGCCGCCGACTAGGGTCAGACTCTGGTTCACCGGCGCGATCGAACCCGCCTACAGCCGCGTCGAGGTGCTGACGGGGCGGGGGCAGCGCGTGGACGTCGGCGAATCCGTCGTGGATCCGGAGACGCAGAAGAGCCTGACCGTCGCGGTGCCGCCGCTGCCACCCGGCCGGTATCGAGTCAGGTGGCGCGTGCTCTCGGTGGACACCCACGTGAGCGAGGGCGACTTCGGCTTTCACGTCGCGCCATGAGCGGCCGGCGGCTTCGCGCCATCTTCTTCGACGCGGGCAACACGCTCATCCGGATGGACTACGCGGCGATCGCCGCCGCGCTGGCGGCCCGGGGCGCGGCGCGCACCGTCGAACAGGTGCAGCGCGCCGAGTGGGCGGCGCGGCCCCGGCTCGACGCCACCCTCGCCCCCGGCGCCTCGACCGAGAGCCGCGACACCGGCGAGCGCTATCTCAGGTTCGTCCTCCTCGGCCTCGGGATCACCGACGAGGCGACCATCGCGGCGATGACGGCGTGGCGCGGCGCCTACAACCCGCCCGTCGGCCTCTGGACCGAGGTGGAGCCACGCGCCGTGGAAGCGCTCACCGCGGCGCGCGCCGCCGGGCTCGTCGCCGGCGTGATCTCCAACTCCAACGGCAGCATACGGTCCATCCTCGCTTCGCTCGGTCTCGTCGGTCACGTCGACTTCGTGCTCGACTCGTCGGAGGTGGGCGTGGAAAAGCCGGATGCGCGTATCTTCGGGATCGCGCTCGAGCGCGCGGGCGTGCCGGCGGAAGCGGCGGCGTACGTCGGCGATCTCTACTCCGTGGACGTCCTCGGTGCGCGGAGCGCCGGCATCCACCCTGTGCTCCTCGACCCCGGCGGGTTCTGGGGCGCACGCGACTGTGCCGTGGCCCCCGACGTCGCCGCCGCCGTCCGTCTCGTCCTCAACTGAATGGGGGGCCACGAAATGGCCCCACGCGCGCGTCGAGGAGCGCCACGGCTTGGCCGGGGCGCTTCCGAGCGCGGGGGGGTATGGGGGGCCATATCGGGGCCCCCCATCTAGTTAGTCTGGCAGGGTGACGAAGGGATAGCGGCGGAGGGCGTCGTAGATGACGCGCTTCATCGCGGCGATCTCTTCCTCGGACTTCGCCTCGAAGCGCAGTGTGAGGTAGGGGTTCGTGTTGGAGGCGCGCACGAGCCCCCAGCCGACGCCCGGGAAGAGGACGCGCGCGCCGTCGATGTCGATCGTCTCGTAGCGCCGCTTGAATTCCGCCGCCAGCTCAGCCACGACCCTGAACTTCTCGTCGTCGGGGCACGGCGCCTTGAGCTCGGGCGTCGCGTGGAGATGCGGCACCGCGGCGAAGAGGGCCGAGATCGGGCCGTCCGCGCGCGAGGCGATCTCGGCGATCTTGCACGCGGCGAGGACGCCGTCGTCCACGCCGTAGTAGCCGTCGGCGAAGAACATGTGGCCGCTGACCTCGCCGCCCAGGAGGATCCCGTCGTCGCGCATCTTGCGCTTGAGATGCGAGTGGCCGGTCTTCCACATGACCGGCACGCCGCCGTGCTTCCGGATGTCGTCGATCAGCACCTGCGACGACTTCACGTCGAAGACGATCTTGGCGCCGGGATGCCGTGCCAGGAGATCCCGGGCGAGCAGGATCAGGACGAGGTCCGCCTCGTGGCGGTGCCCGCGCTCGTCGATGACGCCGACCCGGTCGGCGTCGCCGTCCCAGGCCAGCCCGAGGTCGGCGCGGAGCTCGAGCACCTTCCGCTGCAGGTCCACGACGTTCGCCGGGTCCTCGGGGTCGGGCAGGTGGTTCGGGAAGCGCCCGTCGGACTCGCAGTAGAGCTCGACGACCTCGCAGCCCAGGCGTCGGAGCAGCGCCGGGCCGAACTCTCCGGCGATGCCGTTGCCGGCGTCGACGACGATCTTCAGGGGCCGCGCCAGATGGACGAGCCGGGCGACGGTCGCGAAGTAGTCCTGGCGCGGGTCGCGGTGGGTGAGCCCACCCGCGCCGGTCTCGTAGTCATCCCGCTCGATCGTGCGCCGCAGCCCCTGGATCTCCTCCTCGGAGAGCGGCGCCGCTCCCGCGTGGACCATCTTGACCCCGTTGTGCTCGCGCGGGTTGTGGCTGCCGGTGATGGTGGCGCCGCCGTCGAGCTTCCAGTGTGCGGCGGCGAAGTAGAGGAGGGGCGTCGTCACGGTGCCGATGTCCACCACGTCCACGCCGGCGGCGCGCGTTCCCTGGACGAAGCCGGCCTTGAGGTCGGGCGACGACTCGCGGTTGTCGCGTCCGACGGCGACCACCCGGCCGCCGCCGCGGCGGACCAGCGTCGCGTACGCGCGGCCGACCCGGCGGAACACGTCGGGATTGATGTCGGAGCCGACCCGGCCGCGGACGTCGTAGGCGCGAAAGATGTGCGGATTCAGCACGGTCTCGCAGCGTATCACGACGCGGCGTCCGCTTCGATTGCGAGATTGTGAAACGGGGCCGCGCGCCTTTCGTGAGATGATCGGCGGCGTGACGAGGGAGTTCGCGCTCGTGCACGGCATGAGCCACGGCGCCTGGTGCTGGGAGGACGTCCAGCGGCGTCTCGAGCGCGGCTCGGCGTCGAGCCCGTCGACCTCGACACCCCGCACGGCCCGATGCTCTCGAACCCCGACGCTCTCGCGAAGATCCTCGAGAAAGTCTAAGGAGCGACCCCCATGGGACTGATGGACGACGCGGCGCTCCGCGCCCGCACCAAGGAAACGAGCCGCACGCTCTTCCACACGCTCCGGTCCGGGTCCGGGTTCGAGCTGTGGAAGCGATTCGACAAAGACCTGGCGCGCGAGCTGTCGCTCTTCTTCAGCGGCGTGCTCTACAGCCGCGAGGTCGTCTCGCAGAAGCAGCGCGAGCTCTGCGCCGTCGCGTCGCTGACCGCGCTGCACCGCCCGAACGAGCTGCGCGCGCACATTCACGCCGCGCTGAACGTGGGCGCGACGCGCCGGGAGGTCGCCGAGGTGATCTTCCAGCAGGTGACGTACGGCGGCATGCCCGTCGTGGTCGAGGCGCTCGAGACGTACGCGAAGGTGCTCGAGGAGCGCGGCGAGCCGTTCCCGGAGGAGGAGCCCGCGAACCGATGACCGAGAATCGCGCCGTCGACGTGGCGGTCGAGGCGGCGCGCGCGGCCGGCCGGATCGCGCTGGGCTACTACCGCGGCGGCTTCGACGTCGTGCTCAAGCCCGACGCGACGCCCGTCACCCAGGCCGACCGCGAGGCCGAGAGCGCGATCGTCGAGATCATCTCCCGCGCGTTCCCGGACCACGGGTTCCTCGGCGAGGAGTTCGGCGGCCGCGGCTCGAAAGACGTGCGCTGGATCATCGATCCGATCGACGGGACGAAGAACTTCGTCCGCGGCATCCCCGTCTGGGCCACGCTCATCGCGCTGGAGGAGCATGGCGAGGTCACGGTCGGCGTGATCCACAATCCGGTGACCGGCGAGCTCTACACGGCTCGTCGCGGCGGCGGCGCATTCCTGAACGGCGAATTGCTGCGCGTCTCGGGAGTCGGGCGCCTCGCGGATGCGACGCTGCTGCATACCGGACTCCGCCCGATGCGTGGGACCGGGTACTGGGACGCGTTCGTACGACTCGTCGACGCCACCGAACGTCAGCGCGGCCCCGGCGACTATCTCGGGTACACGCTCGTCGCCGAGGGGAGGGCGGAGATCTACGCGGAGATCTATCCCGAGGGCTCGGGGCTGAAGCCCTGGGATGTGGCGCCGTGCAAGCTCCTCGTCGAAGAGGCGGGCGGCCGTTTCACGGACATCGCGGGCGACCCGACGATCTACTCGGGTGGGGCGCTCGCCACCAACGGGCGGCTGCACGACGAGGTGCTCGCCCTGCTCCGCGGCTGAGCGCCCTCGCGATCCACCCGGGCGCGCTCGGCGATCTCCTGCTCGCCGTGCCGGCTCTCCGCGCGCTGCGAGCGACCGCCGGCCCGCCGCTCATGCTCGCGGCGCAGCCACGCCTCGCGCGTCTCCTGGCCGCGCTCGAGGTCGTCGACACGCCGCTCGACATCGAGACGCTCGGTCTCGACGCCCTGTTCGGCGGCGACACGACGCGCGCGCCGCGGCTGCCGCGCCTGGCGGAGGGGGCGCGCGTCGTGTGCTGGCTCGGGGCGCGTGACGAGGCGTTTGTGCGACGGCTCGGCGCCGTGTGCCCCGACGCGATCGTGGCGCCGTCGGTCGGAGAGGTCGGTCTCGTGTGGGAGCACCTGCTCGGAACGGTCGGAGATCCGAGCGCCGAGTGGTGCGGCGCGCTCGCCCCGTCGGCGGCGCTGCGGGCCGAGGGCGCGAGGGCGCTCCGCGCCACCGGCTGGGACGGCACGCGCGCTCTCGTCATCGTGCATCCCGGCGCGGGGAGTGCGGACAAGCGATGGCCGGCTCACGGATTTGCGGCCGCGCTCCGCGCGCTCGCCGGCCGCGCCGCGATCGTCGTCCATCGCGGACCCGCGGATGCCACGGTGGCCGACGAGCTCCGCACCATGCTGGGCGGCGGCGGCCTCCTCGACGAGCCGGAGCTCACGACGCTCGCCGGTGCCTTGACGCACGCGTCGCTCTATCTCGGGAACGACTCCGGGCCCAGCCACCTCGCGGCGATGCTCGGTGTGCCGGCGGTGCTCCTCTACGCGGAGCGGAACGTCCGCTGGCGGCCGTGGGAGCCCGCCGCCCGCGTGCTCGTCGTCGAGCCGCAGGCGGCGCGCGCGGTGGACGTCGAGCGCGTCGCTGCCGCGCTCAGAACGGCGCTCGGCTAGAAGCCCCCTCTATTAGAAGAAGTCGACGGGGACGGGCACGGGCACGGGAAGCTCGGCCTCGGCGGTTTCCTCGTCGCCGTCGCCGTCGGCCTCCTTGAGCAGCTCGCTCGCGTGCTCGCTCACGTCCGAGAACTCGCGCATCGCCAGCCGATACCAGAGGTCCATCTGCATCGCATCCCCCTACCGCGCCCGGGTGGCGCTGTCCGAATCGGTTCACGACCCGACTGGGCGATCCACCTGTCAGGTCGCTATAGAGCAGGGCGCGTGCCACGGGCGATGGGACGCGAAATCGCAGGTTTGCGCAACGGAGCCGGGCGCGGGTGGGCCGTCGGTGCCCGAGGGTTCCGGGAATTCTGCCTTGACGCAGTGCGTCCGTGAACCTCGTCGTGCGGCGTCAGCGGGCGGGCTTCTTCCAGATCCCGCGATCGTGCATCAGCTTGATCTGACGCTTGATAACCTTCTCGCGGTACTCGGCGTGCTTCATCGGCGCGCGCTTCAGGTAGAGGTTCTTCGGATAGATCGGCTGCTCGTAGAGGAGCTGGTAGAGCTCCGTGCGGAGATCCTTCATGTAGTTGTCCCACTGGGCGCGTGCCCGATGGTCGCGGAGCGCCTCGATGTCGATGGGACCCGCGACGTACGTCGAGCCGGCGCCGTAGTCCTGGCGCCCGACGATCTGACCGCGATAGTTGATGATGTACGAGCGCCCGCCGAAGGTATCGATCGGCGTCTTCTCCTCCGGGAAGAGGAAGTATGTCCCCATGTTGGGCGCGACGACGTACATGTTGTTGTCGAGCGCGCGGGCGCGGCTCTGGATCTCGAAGAACTCGTTGCCCGTCGCCGGGTGCGGGTACGACGCGCGGTAGACGACCTCGGCGCCGTTGAGCGCCAGCGCCCGCGCGTTCTCGGGGTAGGAGCCCTCGTTCGCCATCATGATGCCGAGCCGACCGATCTCGGTGTCGACGACGGGCCAGAACGCGTCGAGGTTACGGCCGTACTTCCGCACCCACCAGTCGTAGATGTCGTGAGGGCAGACGGAGTGCTCGACGGGGAAGAGCGGCGAGACCTTGTAATGCTTCAGGATGACCTTGCCCTTCGGGTCCAGGACGAAGCCGACGTTGAAGAAGCGGTCCTTCCAGTCCGGATGGCGCGCCTTCGCCTGGGCCATGATGAAGGCGTCGTACTCGCGGGCGATGCCGCCGAGGAACTCGGTCTCCTCGCCGGGGATGTCGATCGCGCACTCGCGCGCGAACGTCGCATGGTCGAGGTCGAGCACCTCGTCGTTGAACGCCTGGAGCGCGCCCTCCGGGAAGGCGATGAGCCGCACGGGAATGTCGAGGGCCGAGAGCCAGGAGGCCGCCTTCACGAGGTGCGAGAGGTGCTCGAGGTTGAGCTTGATGTCGCGGCGCTTGCGGATGCCGCGGACGGTGGGGATGAGGCCGACGGCGGTGTAGGGCTTGATCATCGGGCGCTCTCCTTGACGAGGGGTCGGGGTCGAGCACAAGTAGCACACGCCTCTGGTATAAGGAAGGGCCATGGCCCGCCGCCGACTCGCCGTCTCGATCATGCCGCTCGAGAATCGTCGCGACGCGCTCGTCGGCGCGGCCGTCAGCGCGGATCGGCTCGGTTACGACGGCTTCTTCCTGCCGGAAACGTGGGCCTTCGACGTGACCGTGCTCCTCGCCGAGGCCGCGGTGAAGACGTCGCGCATCACGCTCGGCACCGGAATCCTCGGCGTCTGGGGACGCAGCGCCGGCCAGCTCGCGATGGCGGCGTCCACGCTCTGGGCGCTCTCGGGTGGCCGGTTCGTCCTCGGCCTCGGCGCCTCCACGGCGCAGCTCACCGAGGGGCTCCACGACGTGGCATATGCGGCGCCGCTCGCCCGCATGCGGCGCACGGTGATTCAGGTCAAGGCGCTCCTCCGCGGCGAGCGCATCCCCCTCGCCGTCTCGACCGGCGCGCGCCCGCTCAAGCTCAACCTGGCGCCCGCGCCGGATCTGCCCGTCTATCTGGCGGCGCTCGGCGACGCATCGGTCCGCCTCGCGGGGGAGGTTGCCGACGGCTGGCTGCCGTTCCTCTACCCGCGCGATCATCTCGCCGCGGGAATCGCGCTGCTCGGGGAGGGAGCCGCGCGGCGTGGCGACGGCGCGTCCGCGCCGGTGGTGAGCCCGTCGGTGCCGGCCGTCGTCGCCGACGATCCCGCCAAGGCGCGGGAGGGGGCGGCGTGGTTCGTCGCGTTCTACCTCACCACGATGGGTGCGTTCTACCGCGAGTCCCTCGCGCGCCGGGGATTCGCGCGGGAAGTCGACGCGGTGCTCGCCGCGAATCAGCCGAAGTTCGCGGGCACCGTGCCCGCCGCGGCCGAGCCGCTGCTCGAGCAGCTCACCGTCTGGGGAGCGCCGGCGGAGGCGCGTGCCCGGCTCGCACGCTGGTACGACGCGGGCGCCGCGCAGCCGGGGCTGCTGCTGCGTCCCAACCTCCCGCGCGAGGAGATCGAGTACACGCTCGACGCGTTTCGGCCGATGCTAGAATCCCCGCATGGCTGACGCGCAGATCACGGGACGCGATCGTGTCGTCGCCGCCTACAAGGGCGGCTACGCCGACCGCGTCCCCGCGTATCCCATCGCCGGCTCCTTCGCGGGCTGCCTCGACGGTCTGTCGATCGAGGAGTACTGCACCAACCCGACGAAGGCCGCGAAGGCGATGCTCAACTACTACGAGCGTTACCAGCCGGACATCATGGTCGCGTTCAATGATCTCGCCAAGGAGGCGGAGGCCCTCGGCTGTCGCGTCAAGTACTCCGACTACGTCGTGCCCTCGATCGACCAGCACGTCCTCCAGGACGACAAGGGTCGGCTCGCGAAGCTCGAGATCCCCGACCCGCTCAAGGACGGACGGCTGCCGGGGTTCCTCGAGCAGTGCACGGTGCTCTCGCAGGCGAAGCTGCCGAGCGGGCTCGGCGCGGTGCTCGTCGGCCCGTGGACGATCGCGATGCTGCTCCGGAACCCGGAGCTCATGTGCCTCGACACGATCGACGATCCGGCGTTCGTCCACGACCTCATGCGGTTCTGCACGGAATACGCCAAGCGCTTCGGCGACGCCGTGCTGGCGACCAGGATCGGTCTCTCGTACAGCGACCCGACGGCGTCGTGCTCGCTCGTCGGTCCCGACACGTACCGCGAGTTCATCAAGCCCTACCACCAAGACCTGGTGAACTACTTCAAAGCCAAGAAGGTCGGCACGACGGTCCACATCTGCGGCACGACCCACCAGATCCACGAGGACCTCGTGGACGTCGGCTTCGTCGCGATCACGATCGACCTCGACCAGCAGGCGGACCCGACGCTGCAGGTGGACCAGCTCGACCGGCTCGTCACGCTCGGCAACCAGCGCGGCGTCGTCGGGATCGGCAACGTCGACGTCACGATCTTCGAGCGGGCGACCCGGGCCGAGATCGAGGCCGAGGTGCGACGCTGCATCGACACCGTGGGCACGCGCTCGCGCTTCGTGCTCTCGACGTCCTGCGAGCTGCCGCCGCGCGCGAACCCCGACTGCGTCCGGTGGTTCATGGACGCCGCGCGCGAGTACGGCCGCTACGAGCGGATCCTCGGGCCCGGGGGGGTCGGCGGCCCGCCCCGCGCGAGCGAGCGCTAGACCGCGGGCAGTTCGGCGACCCGCTCGATCACGCGCACCGCGACGGGCTCGACGCGGTTGCGCAGCGTCAGCTCGTGGCGCGGAAATCCCGACGCGTCCACTCCGGCGCGGCGCATCACGGTCTCCGAGACCACCAGCTCGCAGTCGAAGTCCTTCGTCGCCTGCTCGAAGCGTGCCGCCACGTGCACCGTGTCACCGACCGCCGTGAAGTAGGTGCTGCCGCGGTAGCCCATGTGGCCGACGACGGCGTGGCCGACGTGGATGCCGATACCGATGCGGAGCGGCTGCGCCAGCTCGGCGGCCAGCTCCAGGCTCAGCGCCTCGACGCCGTCGACCATCGTGCGCGCGGCGGCGAGCGCCTGCCGGCAGCCGACCTCGGGCCCGGCCTCGGCGCCAAAGAGAGCCATGACGCCGTCACCGGTGAACTGGTTGGCGATGCCCCCCGCGCCCTCGATCGCCGAGCCGACCGCCTCGAAGTAGCGGTTGAGGAAGAAGACGACGTCGTACGGGAGCTGGTGCTCGGCCAGCCGCGTGAAGCCTCGCAGGTCGGCGAAGAGCACGACGATCTCGCGCTCGACGCCCTGGCGCTGGAGCATGGCCCCGGCCGCGACGCCGGACGCGGCGAGGACCGGCGCCACCTCGAGGTCGCCCACGGGCCTGAGCTGGCACGCCAGGCGCACGCCTGGCGGCGCGCCGACGCGGAGCAGCACCCGGCGCTCGGCCTCGCTCGGGGGCGGCTGCGCCTCGAGGCCGCGCGGCACCCGAACGCGGCACGTCGAGCAGCGCCCGCGCCCGCCGCATACCGAGACGTGGGGGATCCCGGCGTAGCGGCTCGCCTCGAGCACGCTGAAGCCGATCGGCACCGTCACGGCGCGTCCGCCCGGGTACGTCACGGCGACCGAGGCGAAGCGGCGCTTGTAGGCGGCGCGCGCGGCACGGGCGGAGAGGGTGAGCACGAGGAGAGCCCCCCAGACGGAGAGAATCGTGTCGGTCATCCGGCTCAGCGCGGCGCGCGTCAGGGCGATGTCGGCCTGGAACACCGAGCGCGTCCAGCCGGGCACGCGCGCGAGCTCGGTCACTTCGATCCCCGCGACGACGAAGCCGCCGAGCGCGAGCGCGGGGACGAGGGCGGCCACGACGGCGAGCGGGCGGGCCGCGCGCGCGTACCAGGGGCGGAAGCGGAGCCAGAAGTGGACCCCCATGCAGCCGTGGGTCCACGCGATCACGAGGAGCGCCGTCTGCAGAGCGCCGCGCCACGGCGACGCCACCCAGAACACGGTGAGGATACGGGCGTACGAGACCGTGACGCCGAACATCTCCTGGGCGAGCCGATTGCCGACGATGTGGGCGGTGAGGAGCGGGGGGATCGTCAGCCCCAGCACGAGCTGAAGCGCCTCCCAGCCCGGCATCCTGAGCGTACGCTTCCGATAAAGCGCCCAGAGCGCCAGCAGCGCGTGAGTGATCAGGGCGCCGTAGAGCGCGCCGGTCGCGACCGGGTTACGCCAGAGGACGAGGAACCAGCGGAGCCCGGCCTCCATCGCGTCGAGCGAGACGAGACCGAGGGCGTGGTTCAGGAAGTGCGTCGTGAGATACGTGAGGAGGATGAGGCCACAGGTGAGGCGCAGCGTGTGGACGGCGCGGGTGCTCATGAGGCTCCCTGCTGGCGCTCGACTTCTTCCATGATCATCGTGTTGAGCCGGTCCACCAGCGCGGCGCGATCGGAGGCGCCGTCGTTCCTGACGCGCTCGCGGATACGCGCCGGCCTGGCCGACAGCATGACGAGGGTCGTGCCGATCGCGACCGCCTCCTCGATCGAGTGGGTGACGAAGAGGATCGTCCGTCCCGTCTCCCGCCAGATGCGCCGCACCTCCTGCTGCATGATCCTTCGATTCTGGGCGTCGAGCGCGCCGAAGGGCTCGTCCATGAGTAGCACGTCGGGCTCGATCGCGAGCGCGCGCGCGATGGCCGCCCGCTGGCGCATGCCGCCGCTGACGCGGCTCGGGTAGTAGTCCTCGAATCCCGCGAGGCCGGCCAGACGCAGGTGGCGGTCTGCCGTCGCGACACCCTCTGCCGGGGAGACGCCCAGCGGCTTCAGCACGAGCGCGACGTTGGCGCGGAGCGTGAGCCAGGGCAGGAGGCGATCCTCCTGGAAGACCACGCCGATTCTGCGTCCGTGGTCTGCGCCGGCGACGATCGGCTGGCCGTCGAGGGTCACCGCGCCGCGCGTCGCGGGCTCGAGCCCGCCGATGATCCGCAGCAGCGTGGTCTTCCCGCAGCCGTTCGGGCCGAGCAGGCAGACGAACTCGCCCGCCACGGCCTCGAACGACACCGAATCGAGCACCGGGATCAGATAGTCCTTGCCGACTCCGGCGACGACGAGCGTCATCGCCAGCGCGTGAGCCGGCGCGAGACCGCGTCGAAGACGAGGGCGTCGGTGGCGGCCATGACGAGGATCATCACGAGCGCCCAGACGAAGACCATCTGGGTCGCGAGGATCTCGCGGCTGTAGTTCATCGCGTAACCGATGCCGGTGGTGACGCCGAAGATCTCCGCGACGACCGAGACCTTGAGCGCGAGCCCGAAGCCGACCTTCATGCCGGCGACGAGGTAGGGGAGCGTGGACGGCACGACGATCGAGCGGAACTTCTCGCGGCCGCCGAGGCGATAGACATCGCCCATCTCGAGGAGTCTCCGGTCCACGCTGGCCACGCCCTCCACGATGTTCGAGGCGACGACCGGCAGGGTGATCATGAAGGTCGTGAAGATCGGCGCCCAGTTGCTGATGCCGAACCAGATGATCGCCAGCACGATCCAGACGAAGACCGAGGTCGAGTTCAGCACCGCCAGGAAGTCGTGGATGATCCCGCGCGCCGTCCGCGAGAGGAACGAGCCGAGGCCCATGAGGAGCGCCGCGACCACGGCGCCCCCGAAGCCGACCACGATGCGCGCGAGCGAGGCGCCCGTGTGACGCCAGATCTCGCCGGTCCACACGATCTCGCGGAAGCCGGCGAGGACGGCGAGCGGCGAGGGGAGCACGTAGGCGCCGTAGCGCCACGAGAGCACCGCCCACGCCGCGAGGAGGAGCGTGACAACGGCGAGGGTGGGCAGGTGGAGCCGGACCGCCCGGTCGCGCCAGCTCAAGCGCGCAGGAAGAACTCCTTCCTGATCCGGTCCGGGTTATCCCAGAGGTCGGACTTCAGGAAGCCGAACTCCTTGTTGATCTTGAGCTGCGCGACGAGCGTGTCGACCTGCTCGTCTGGCAACCCCGCGAGCATGCGCACGGTCTCTTTGTAGGCGACCTGGATCACGTCCTTCGGCAGCTTCGTGACCTCGCCGACGATCTCCATCGCGCGCTCGGGCTTGCCGTACCAGATCTCCACGGCGTCCTTCTGCGCGTCGTTGAGGTCCTTGGCGAAGCCGGGGTTCTTCGCGAGGAAGTCATTGTGGACGAGATAGCAGACGTGGACGGGAAAGCCCGTGGCGCGTCCCGTCGCCCTGCGCCAGAGGTCGATCTGTTTGGTGAGGTAGACGCCCTCGCCCCGGAAGACGACCGAGTCGCTGATCGGCTGCCAGGCGATGATCGCGTCGACGTCGCCCTTGGACAGGAGCGTCACCATGTCGGGCGGCGCCGTCGCCGTGACGATCTGTGTTTCCTTCTGGAGGTCGAAGCCGTAGCCCTTCAGCGTGAGCGCGCGGATGTCGAAGAAGGTCGAGGTGCCGACGATCGCCGCGATCTTCCGCCCCTTGAGGTCCTCCACCCTCGAGAGCCCGGCACCCTTGCGCGCGACGATCGCCCCGAGCACCGCCGTCGCGACGCCCGTCACCTTGAACGGGGCGCCGTCCTCGAAGGACTTCGCCGCGAGCGCGAACGACATGTCGATCGCGTCGACGTTCTTGCTGTTGAGCTGCGCGAGCAGCGGCCCGGGGGCGCCGGGCACGATGGAGTACTCGGCGTGCCAGCCGCGCTTGCCGAGGAGGTCCTCCTTGTGGATGATCTCGGTTCCCGCCCAGCCGAGCTGGAGGTACGCGAGGCGCACGTGGCCCTTACCCTGCGCGCGCAGGATCGCGGGGCGCGCCGCCACCGCTGCCGCGGCGGCTCCCCCCACGAGGAATTCGCGCCGTCCGATCCGCATCACAGGACCTCAGACCCGAGGAACCTGCCGCAGCGCCTCCTCGACCTTCTCCGCCGGGTACTCGTAGTCCTGGAGCTTGCCAGCGAGGAACGCTTCGTACGCGCTCAGATCGAGGAAGCCGTGGCCGCAGAGGTTGAACACGATCGTCTTGCGCCGGCCTTCCTTCTTGGCCAGGAGCGCCTCGTCGATGGCGCCGCGGACGGCGTGCGCCGCCTCGGGCGCGGGCAGGATGCCCTCGGCCTTCGCGAACGCCATCGCCGCCTGGAAGGTGGCGACCTGGGGGACCGCCACGGCCTCGATCATCTTCTCGTCGTAGAGCTTGCAGATGAGCGGCGCCATGCCGTGATAGCGCAGACCGCCGGCGTGGAGCGAGGGTGGAATGAACGTGTGGCCGAGCGTGTGCATCTTCACCAGCGGCGTCAGACCGACGGTGTCGCCGAAGTCGTAGACGTACTTGCCCTTCGTCAGCGACGGGCACGCGGAGGGCTCGACGGCGACGACGCGGAGCTTCTTGCGTGTGCCCGCGAGCTTGTCGGCGACGAATGGGAAGGCGAAGCCGGCGAAATTCGAGCCGCCGCCGATGCAGCCGACGAGCACGTCGGGCTCCGCGTCGGCCTTCTCGAGCTGCTTCTTCGTCTCGAGCCCGATGATCGTCTGGTGCATGAGCACGTGGTTCAGCACGCTGCCGAGCGAGTACTTGGTGTCCTCGCGCGTCGCCGCGTCCTCGACCGCCTCGCTGATCGCGATGCCGAGGGAGCCCGGCGAGTTCGGATCCTTCTCGAGGACCGACTTGCCGGCCCGCGTGTCGGGGCTCGGGCTCGGCACGACCTGCGCGCCCCAGGACTCCATCATCACGCGTCTATACGGCTTCTGCTGGAACGAGACCTTCACCATGTAGACCTTGCACTGCAGGCCGAACATCTGGCACGCGAAGGAGAGGGCCGAGCCCCACTGGCCCGCCCCCGTCTCGGTGGCGAGGCGCGCGACGCCCTCCTTCTTGTTGTAGTACGCCTGGGCGACGGCGGTGTTGGGTTTGTGACTGCCGGCCGGGCTGACGCCCTCGTACTTGTAATAGATGCGCGCCGGGGTCCCGAGCGCTTTCTCGAGCCGGTGGGCCCGATAGAGCGGCGTCGGCCGCCACACGCGGTACACGTCCCGGATGGCGTCCGGGATCTCGATCCAGCGCTGCTGGCTGACCTCCTGCTTGATCAGCTCCATCGGGAAGAGCGGCGCCAGGTCCTGGGGCCCGATCGGCTGCTTCGTGCCCGGGTGGAGCGGCGGCGGCAGCGGCGTCTTCAGGTCGGCCTGGATGTTGTACCACCTCGACGGGATGTCCTTCTCGTCGAGGAGGAACTTCGTGCGGTTCTTGTCGGACGCCTTGCTTGTCGTCTTGCTCGCCATGCTGGGCCTCCTTCAGATCTCGTTGCGGCGGGACCCGGCGAAAAAGTGGGCTAACGATACGGCCGCGGACGGGGGCTGTCAACGTGCCCTCCCTGACCGCGCGCGGTCAGGGACTGGCCACCCGGGATGCGCCGTGCGGCGTCGGCCTTGTCGGAACCGCGCGGAATTCGCGGTGTTGGCGCCATCGGGTTCCAGAAACGCGCGCTGGCACTCGTGTTGCTCAGGAGAGCGGCCATGAGGACCCTCGGCCGGAAGCTCACGATCGCACTCGCGCTCGCTCTCGCCACGCTTGCGACGGCCGCTCCCGCGTGGGCGCAAGCCGCCCGCGCCGGCGTCGTGTCGACCCTCCGGGGCACCGCGACGGTCGCGCGCGTATCGCTCCCGGAGCCGGAGCCGCTCAAGTTTCGAGACAGCGTCTTCGTCCGGGACCGGATCACGACGGGCGACGACTCGCTCGTCCGCATGATGCTCGGCGGCAGGGCGATGGTCACGCTCCGCGAGCGCACCGCCGTCACGCTCACCGAGGCGCCCGCCGCCGCCACGATCAACGTGCCCTCGGGGCGCGTGATGATCGGCGTCGCCAGGTCGCTCATGAAGCCCGGCGAGAAGGTCGAGGTCGTCACGCCCAACCTCGTCGCGGCGATCCGGGGCACCGCCATCGTCGTCGAGGTAACGACGGTGGCCGCGGGCGTGCGCTCGACGGTCACCGTGCTCCACGGCCTCATCGACGTCACACGGTACGACGCGGGCGCCGCCGTCACGGTCGGACCCCCGGTTCCCGTGGCCGACCTCCAGCAGGTGATCGTCACGAGCGACGAGCCCGTTCCCGCGCCCCGCACCCTGACGCCAGAGACCGCACACGCGCTCTCCGACGGCTTCAGCGTCATGCCGGCGCGCGCGCAGCACGCGGTCTCGGCGACCGACGCGATGGTCGAGCAGTCGCTCCAGGACGCCACGAATCTCTTGTCGCTCACCACGGGCGACAGCGCTCCAGGCAGCCAGCGTCTGCAGGCCGGCGGCGCCGGACCCGTGGTCATCGGGACCGTGGCAGGTGTCGGTGGCGCCGTGAGCGGCGTGGGCGGGGCCGTGGGTGGTACGCTCGGCGGCGTCGGTGGTGCAGTCGGCGGCGTCGGCGGCGCGCTCGGCGGCGTCGGTGGTGGCACAGTGCAAGTGCCACCGATCGTCCCGCACCTGCTGCGCTAGGTCCGGCTCGGCTGCGCTAGAATGCGGGCATGCCGACGCTTCGGCTGCCCCGCGCCGACGGAACGCTTTCGACCTACACGCTCTCCGGAGCCGCGCCGGTCGCGGTGCCGGGCGGCCCGATCAAGAGCCGCGTCGGCATGGCCGCGGTGCACGTCGTGGCCGATCCGCTCGCTCCGATCAACCCGACGCTCGACGTCGCGCTCGACTGGGAGGCGACGCTCGCCTACCGCCGCTACTGCTGGTCGCTCGGCCTCGCGGTCGCCGAGGCGATGGACACATCCCAGCGCGGGATGGGCTTCGACTGGAAGACGGCGAAGGAGCTGATCAGGCGGACGGTGGCGGAGGCGAAGGCGACGCCGGGCGCGGTGGTCTTCTCCGGCGCCGGCACCGACGATCTCCAGCCCGGACCGGGCGTGAGCATCGCCGACGTCGACGACGCGTACGAGGAGTCGTGCGCCCACATCGAGTCCGTCGGTGGCCGGATCATCCTGATGGCGAGCCGCGCGCTGGCCGCGTGCGCCAAGAGCCCGGACGACTACGCGAAGGTGTACGGCAGAATCCTCGCGCGAGTCCGCGAGCCCGTGATCATCCACTGGCTCGGCGACATGTTCGATCCGGCGCTCGCCGGCTACTGGGGCTCGCCCGACCTGGACAGCTCGACCGAGACACTGCTCGGAATCGTCTCAGACCACGCGGCGAAGATCGACGGCGTGAAGATCTCGCTCCTCGACCAGAAGCGCGAGATCGCGATGCGCGCCCGGTTCCCGAGGGGCGTTCGGATGTACACGGGCGACGACTTCGACTACCCGACGACGATCGGCGGTGACGGCGAGCGCCACTCCGACGCCCTCCTCGGGATCTTCGACGTGATCGCGCCGGCCGCCTCGGCGGCCCTCCACGCGCTCGATCGGGGCGACCGCGCCGCGTTCGACCGGATCCTGGCGCCGACGCTGCCGCTCTCGCGTCACGTCTTCGGCGCTCCCACGCGCTTCTACAAGACGGGCGTCGTCTTCGCCGCGTGGCTCAACGGCCACCAGTCGCATTTCCGCATGGTCGGCGGGATGGAGAGCGCGCGCTCGGTCACGCACCTCGCCGAGCAGTTCGTCCTGATGGACCGGGCGGGGCTGCTCCGCGACCCGGAGCTCGCGGCCGCGCGCACGCGCCGTCTGCTCGGCGTCGCGGGCATCGAGTAGACCGACGTATGCCGCCCCACGCCGGGGCCGACTTTTCCTTCGTCCACTTCACCGACACCCACATCATGGCGGGCGGCACGTTTCGCGGGCTGGACACGGCCGTCACGCTCGGCCGCGTGATGGGCGTCATCCTGGCGCTCGAGCCCGCGCCGGCCTTCGCGGTCGTCGGCGGCGACCTCGTGAGCCCCGACCTCATCGACCGCACACGCGTCCTCGCCTCCGAGGAG
>WNGG01003554.1_pt1 | contig 17601 bp, 17 predicted proteins | sample 5400661 | NCBI WGS metagenome assembly WNGG01 (sample SAMN13153372, study PRJNA577476) | soil metagenome | isolation source: 100 cm soil or saprolite under Garry oak tree replicate 1 | place: USA:California | collected 2016-06-15 | reverse complement strand
TACGTGTACCGGGCCCAGGACGTCCGCTTCCACAACCCCGCCGAGGCCTACCTCGCGCTGAGCCTGGGCTGGGAGGACTCGGAATTCACGCCGCACATGAGCGAGATCTACCTGGTCGCCTGGCTGGCCAGGGCGATCGACGGCTACGTTCCGGCCACAGGCCACGGTGTCCCCGAGTTCTACATCGAGCCCATCGCGATACCCGTCGGGGCGGGGATGTGCCGTCTCGGCCCGGACGGGGATCAGCTTGTGGCCCGCTACGACGGGCTGGCCTGGCAGAGGACGGAGCCGTAAGCCATGCGATACCGGCTCATGGCCACCTACCTCGGCGTCCCCTACCACGCCGCCCTCGGCCCCGACGGCAACGAGGCGACGCTGTTCTCCCCGGCCCCGCCGCCGGAGGAGCTTGGCTTCACGGCCGCGGGCGGGCACTGGCGCAAGCAGGTGAACGTCACCGACCTGGACGCGCTGTGGCAGTCACGCCTGGTCGGTGAGTACCGCGGCGAGCCCTGCCTGGTCCTGGACGACCTCGGCGACCGCCTGCACATCGTCTACCTGGGCCGCGACTCGGCCCGCGCCAGGCAACTCGGCTACTGGGAGATCGACCGGGAGGTCTTCGAGGTCGTCGCGGCCCGGCAGGACATCGCCGGACTGACCGAGGAGCGGGTGGAGTACCCGCTCGCTTCGGCCTTGTTCCCGCCGTCGAACCGGGACCCGGTGGCCCAGGCCCGGCCGGAAGCGCCGGGCCGCGGCGCCGGCGGGCCGCAGCCCGGCGGCGGCTCGCCGCCCTCGGCCGCCGAGCGGACCAGCCCGCTACGGGTGGTGCCCCGGCCAGGGCCCCAGCCAGGGCCCCAGCCGGGACCGCAGCCTGCCGCCGAGCCAGCCGGCCGTCGCGAGCCAGGCGGTTACCCCGGGCCCGGCTACGCCGGGCCGGAGCGCCCGTCGAGCACCCCCGACCGGATGGCGGCCTGGCACGGCTCGCCCGAGACCGAGCCCTGGTCAGAGCCCAGGTCCAACCCGCGGTCCGAGGCCAGGGCCGCCTCGCGGTCCGAGGCCAGGGCCCCGCGGTCCGAACCCCGGCCTGACCCGCGGTCCGACCCGAGGTCCGAGCCCCGGCCTGACCTGCGGTCAGAGGGCGAAGCCTGGCCCGAGCCGTGGGCCACGCCGCCGCCTTCCCCGCCGTCCGGGCGGCGCGCCGGGCGGCGGGACCGGGTGCCCCAGTCGGTCTTCGCCGAACTCCTCAGCCTGGCCGCCATCCCGCACGCGGCTTACGCGGTCGATGAGGAGGTGCCGGGCGCCATGTGCCTGGTCAAGGCAGACGGCGGCTTCGAGGTGTTCAGCCGGACCGATGACGCCCGGCTGGACGTGCGCTCCTTCGAGGACGAGGAAGCGGCGTACTTCTACCTGTTCGGCGTCCTGGCGGCCGAGGCGGTCCGCAGCGGGCGGCTGCGGCCAGGCACGCCCAACGGGCACGTCAACGGATCGCGGGGGCCCGGCGCGCCCGCGGCCCCTACGGAAAACGTTTCGAAGTACTTACGGCCCAAGAAGTTACCCAATTCGGCACCTCATCCAGTTATCGTTAAATAGCCGGCGGGGCTGACGGTCCCCCGCTCCCCAAGCAGCCCCGCCGGCCTCCTTATCGCAAGTCGCAATTGGGGCTTTGAGCACCGCAGATAAATCCCATTGTCATTACTTGCCAGAGGTTGATTTTTTTCACTTCAGACCCGCGGTTACGGGCCCGGCGTCCTGGAACGTCGGCTCCCGCACCCTGCGGACGGGCATTCACCAGTACTGTTTCGTACGTGGCTGCTTCCCTGGCCCGTGGCGAGGCGGCTGACCCGGGCGGCGAGCCGGCGGTGACCGCCGGGGTGGCCAGCCTGGCGGTCCGGGACCTGCTGCGCGGGCCCCGCCGCCACGGCAAGGTCCTGGCCGCCCTGCCGCGTGCCATCTACCTGGAATTCACGGACGCCGTGCCTGAGCCGCGGGTGATCGCGGTGTCGCCGCCCGACGCGATCAGGCTGCCGAACGCGATCATCACCGGCCCGTGGGAGCCCCGCCCCCCTGTTCCCGTCCCCGGCAGTGTTCCCGTGACCGGCACCGCTCCCCCGGCCGGCACCGCTCCCCCGGCCGGCACCGCTCCCCCGGCCGGCACCGCGGAATGCTGGGCCGGCGGGGGCCGGGTCCTGGCCTGCGGACTCGACATCAGGATCGTCCGCTGGTGGGATCCCTCGCCGGTGTTCGGGCCGCTGTCCCGGGCGAGGCTCGATCACGGCTCGGGCGTCCTGGCCAGGCTCTACGCGGCGGCTGAGCACGTGCCCGGCCTGGCGGGTCATGACGGCCCCGCGCAGCTGGCGGCGTGCTGCGCCAACGGTGACCTGGCCGGCGCGGTCGAGGCCGCCGATCACCTGGTGGGACTCGGCCCCGGGCTGGTGCCGAGCGGCGACAGCGTGGTCAGCGGCGTGCTGCTCGCCCTGCGGCTGCTGGGCGGCGCCATCTCCGGGGGAACCCGGGCGGTGTGGCTCGCGAACTGGCTCAGCGCCTCGGTCACCTGCGACACGGCGCAGCGGACCACCACGCTGGCGGCGTCGCTGCTGCACTGCGCGGCCAAGGGCCAGGCCGCGGCCGAGGTATCCGCCGTGCTGCTCGGGATGGCAGGCCAGGAGCCGCTCGAGCCGGCCGCGTCGCGGCTGCTCGCGGCGCCGCAGGGTGTCGACCTGGCGTGGGGGCTGGTGGCAGGCTGCCGCGCGGCTCTGCTCTTGTCCGTATCCTGACTAAGTGATCGTTCCGCTTACCGGACTGCAGTACGAGATTGAGGCCGGCCACTACCGCGCCACGGTGACCGAACTCGGCGCCGGGCTGCGTGAGCTGGACTTCCGCGGCCAACCGGTGATCGCAGGCCACGAACCCGACGAGCTGCCGCCGGCCGGGGCAGGCCAGTTGCTGGCCCCGTGGCCGAACCGGGTCGACGGCGGGCGGTACGTCTTCGGCGGCACCGAACACCAGCTGGCCCTGACCGAACCCGCCCGGGCGAACGCCATCCACGGCCTGACCCGCTGGATGGCGTGGGCCGCCATCCAGCAGGAGCCTAGCTCGGTACGGCTTCGCAGCGCCCCGCACGGCCAGCAGGGATACCCGTTCTGCCTGGAGATCGAGGCCGAGTACCGCCTGGATCCCGGGACCGGGCTGCAGGTGACCGTGACCGCGCGCAACCGCGGCAGCCATACCGCGCCCTACGGCACCGGCTCGCATCCGTACCTGACCGTCCGGACGCCCACGGTCGACGGATGCCAGCTGACCCTGCCCGCGGATCACTGGCTGCCGATGGACGACCGCGGCATCCCGTCCGGGCCGCCGGAGCCCGTTGACGGCACCGAGTACGACTTCCGCCAGCCGCGTGCGATCGGCGCCACCCGCCTGGACCACGCGCTCACCGGGCTGAGCCGCGACGGCGACGGCCGCGCCTGGGCGTATCTCGCCGCCGATAACGGGGCGGGTCGCCGGGTGGGGCTATGGGCGGGCGAAGGCTACCGCTGGCTGCAGGTGTTCACCGGCGACCCGCTGGGACCGGACCGCCGCCGCACGGCCGTGGCCATCGAGCCGATGACCTGCCCGCCGAACGCCCTGGTGACTGCCGATGACCTGCTCGTCCTCGAACCAGGCGAGAAGGTCACCCACGTCTGGGGTATCCAGGCCTTCTGACGGCGTCAAGGTCGGCGGGCGTGTCGATATCGTCGGGGCGCCCGGTGTCACCGCACTCGACGAGCGTGACGAGTTCCGGGCGCGAGCGCAGGAACGCCCGGGCGCCCTGATCGCCGGCGGCTGTCGCGATGACCTCGGGCCAGTGCTCGCGAGCCAGCAGCACCGGGTTACGCGGCTGGCCGTCGTAGCAGGCGACCGCCACGCTGGCCCCGGCCCGGTACGCGGCGATCAGGCGCGCGACCGCCGCCGCCCCCACCAGCGGCTGGTCGGCCAGGGCGATGACCGCGGCGCCCACCTCCGCTCCCGCCTCCGGGGGCAGGGCCGGGTCCTCCGGTGCGCCGTCGGGCCCGGCCAGGGCGCGCAGGGCGGCACGCAGCGAGGATCCCATGCCGGTGCGCCATTCCTCGTTGCGCACGGTGTGGACCTGGCGGTCCGGGGCCAGGTCGACCGGGGCGGCGCCGGTGACGATGAGAACCGGGTCCGCGCCGCCGGCGCGGAGCATGGTGACGCCGCGCTCGGCGAGGGTCTGACCGTCCAGTTCGACGAGCGCCTTCGGCCGGCCGAACCGGGAGCCCTCCCCCGCGGCCAGCAACACCCCCGCGACTCTGCTGCCCACGGTCCCCAAGCGTATGCGTTCAGCCTGGTAGCATCCATCCAAAATCAGGAGTGACGACGCAAATGACGACGCAGCATCCGCCGCCGGACGGCATTGACATCACCCGGCCGAATGTTGCCCGGATTTACGATTACCTGCTCGGCGGCAAGGACAATTTCGCCGCCGACCGGGAGGCGGCGAGCCAGCTTATCGCGGCGTCGCCGGACATGGCGGGAATCGTCCGGGATAACCGGTCCTTCATCGGCCGCGTCGTCCGCCACCTCGCCGACGAGGCGGGCATCAGGCAGTTCATCGACCTCGGCGGCGGCCTGCCCACGCAGACCAACGTGCACGAGATGGCCCAGCGGGTCGCGCCGGACGCTCGCGTGGTCTACATCGACAACGATCCGGTGGTCTGGTCCCACGGCCAGGCGCAGCTCGCGCACGGCGGCCAGGTCGCCATGGTGCGCGCCGACCTGCGCGAGCCAGCCGCGGTGCTCCGGCACCCGGAGGTTCTGGCGCTGCTCGACCTGGCGCGGCCGGTAGCGGTGGTGTGCGCGAGCGTCCTGCACTTCGTCTCCGACGGCGAAGGGCCGTACCGGATCATCGCCGAGTATCGCGACCACATGGCGCCGGGCAGCTACCTGGCCATCAGCCACGGCACCACCGGCACCGCCGAAGACGATCCCAACGACGTGGCCGGCAGCGTGACCAGCGTCTACCGCCAGGCGTCGGCGCAGCTGCACCTGCGCTCGCTGCCGGGAATCCAGCGTTTCTTCGACGGTTTCGACCTGCTCGACCCGGGCGTGGTGTGGATAAACGAATGGCGGCCCGATCCGGGCGTCCCGTCCGCGGGGCAGCCCAGGTCCCTGCGCGGCGGCGTCGGCCGCAAGCGCTGACCGTCTGGAGTAGTGAGGTCAATGACCGGATACAGGCGGGGGCCCGGCGCTATTGACGCAGGCACGCCGAACGTCGCCCGGATTTACGACTACCTGCTCGGCGGCAAGGACAATTTCGCCGCCGACCGCGAGGCGGCCAGGCGGCTCATCGAGGCGATCCCCGACGTCGCGGCGATTGCGCGGGACAACAGGTCGTTTCTCGGCCGGGTGGTGCGGTACCTGGCCGCCGAGGGCGGCATCAGGCAGTTCCTCGATCTCGGCGGCGGCCTGCCGACCCAGGCGAACGTGCACGAACTGGCCCAGGGGATGGCCCCGGCGGCGCGGGTGGTCTATGTCGACAACGATCCCGTGGTCGCCTCGCACGGCCGGGCGCTGCTCGCGTCCGGGGACCGGGTCGGCATGGTGCTCGGCGACCTGCGCGACCCGGCCAGCGTCCTGCGGCACCCGGACGTCACCGGGCTGATCGACCTGACCCAGCCGGTGGCGGTGCTGTGCACCAGCACCCTGCACTTCATCGGCGACGAGGCAGGCCCGCACAAGATCATCGGAGCATACCGGGACCGCATGGCGCCGGGCAGCTTCCTGGCCATTACCCACGGCACCCTGGAAGAAGACCCCGAGGGGGAGGGCAGCAAGGCCGAGGAGGTCTACCGCCAGGCCTCGTCCCAGCTGCACGTCCGGCCGCTGCCCGAGGTGCTGCGCTTCTTCGACGGCTTCGAGCTCATCGAACCGGGGCTCACCTGGATCACCGAGTGGCGGCCCGAGCCGGGCACCGCGCCGACCGGCCGGCCGCATTCCATGCGCGGCGGCGTCGGGCGCAAGCTCTAGATCTAATCGGGGGGTTCGGGGGGTCGTCCCCCCGGAGCCAGCAGAGATCTAATCGGGGGGTTCGGGGGGTCGTCCCCCGGAGCCAGCAGAGCCGGCGAACTGGTGATGGATGCGGCCCTCGGTCGCGGTCAGCGGGTGGCCGGTGCCGCCCCAGCGGAGCTGGATCAGCTCGGCGGCGATCGAGACCGCGGTCTCCTCCGGGGTCCTGGCCCCCAGGTCCAGCCCGATCGGTGAGCGCAGCCGGGCCAGCTCATCCTCGGTCAGGCCGGCCTCGCGCAGCCGGGCCAGCCGGTCGTCGTGCGTCCGCCGGCTGCCCATCGCGCCGATGTACCCGGCCGGCGTGCGCAGCGCCACCTCGAGCAGCGGCACGTCGAACTTCGGGTCATGGGTGAGCACGCAGATGACGGTCCTGGCGTCCACGTCGGTCGCGGTCAGGAACCGGTGCGGCCAGTCCACCACGACCTCGTCGGCGTCGGGGAAGCGCGACGCGGTGGCGAACACCTTCCTCGCGTCGCACACGGTGACGTGATACCCGAGGAACTTGCCGACCCGCGCGACCGCGGCGGCGAAGTCGATGGCCCCGAAGACCAGCATCCTCGGGGCCGGCGCGAACGCGTTCACGAACACGCTCAGCTCGTCTCCGCGCCGCTCGCCGTGCGCGCCGTACCTGCGGATGCCGGTCAGGCCCTGGGCCAGCATGCCCCGGACGTCGTCGTCGACCGCGGCGTCGAGCCGCGCCGATCCCAGGGTGCCGGACGCGCCGGAGTGCAAGCCGCCGGGCTGGGCCCTGTCGCCGGCCCAGATCACCCGCCGTGCGCCGACCTGGCCCGGGCCGGAGATCACCGTCGCGACCGCGACCGGCTCGCCGCGCTCAACCGCCGCGGCGATCTCGCCGAGCTCGGGGAAGCTGGCCCCCTCGATCCGCTCGACGAAGATATCGATGATCCCGCCGCAGGTCAGCCCGACCGCGAACGCGTCGTCGTCGCTCACCCCGTAGGTCTGCAGGACCGGATCCCCGCTCTGGCACACGTCCAGCGACAGCTCATAGACGGCACCCTCGACGCATCCGCCGGACACGCTGCCGACGACCTCGTGGTCGGCGGCCGATGACACCGCCAGCGCCGCACCAGGATCACGGGGCGCGCTGCGGTAGGTCCGCACCACCGTGGCCAGGCCGAAGGTCTCCCCGGCCTCCCACCACTTGGTGATCCTGCTCAGGATGTCACGCACTTGCGTCACCTCGGCTGTCAATGTCCGCGCACGTTCCCCACGTTACGTGGGCCACCACGTTCACGGAACCTGCGGCACCGCCGGGCCTATTCCCGCTGGCCCCGGACGCTGGCGGCCGCGGCGCGGATCAGGTCGGGGATGTCGGGATGGGCGGGGGGCTCGCCGGCCTCGAGGTCTTCCGCGGTGAGCCAGCCGTACTTGTCGGTGGTGGCCCGCTCCCACTGGTCCAGGCCGTCGAGGCTCACCGCCGCGGACCCGACGGCGACCGCGTAGAAGGTCTGGTGCTGGGCTATCCGGTGACCGCCCCAGGTGAACTCGATCGAGTTCTCGGCGATGGGCTCGCCGAGGCGCTCAGGCTCGACCGAGATGCGGGTCTCCTCGTACAGTTCGCGGGCGCCCGCGTCGCGCAGCGACTCACCCGGATCGGCCGCGCCGCCGATCGTGAACCAGAACGGGCGCTCGGGATAGTGCGGATCCCAGCCATGCAGCAGCAGGACGCGCCCTTGGTCGTCCACCGGCAGCACCCGGGCGGTCCGGCGGCGCAAAGGCGGGCTGGGGGGACTTGTCCCCCCCAAGGGGGGTCTGGGGGGGTGGCCAGGGGGGGCCGGGGGGGTGGAACCCCCCTGGCCGCGGGGGGTTCCGGGGGGTCGTCCCCCCGGGCCAGCACTACTCACGGCTACTCCACGATCTTGGAAATCGGGATCTCGAGAATGTCCTGGGCGCCGGCCGCCTTCAGGGCCGGTATCAGCGTGTTGACGCCGCGTTTGGGCACCACGGTCTCGACCGCGTTCATGTTCCCGCGGGCCAGCGTGGTGATCGTCGGCGAGGACAGGGCGGGCAGCATGTCGGTCACCGCGGCCAGCTTGCCCGCGGCCACGTTGAGCTTCAGCAGGACGTGGCCGCGAGCCTGGATCGCCCCCCGCAGCAGCAGGGCGATGTCCTCCATGGCCGCCCGCTTCTCCGCATCCGCGTGCGCAGGCCCGGCCGCGATCAGCTCGGTGTAGCTCGACAGCAGCGTGTCCAGGATCCGCAGCCCGTTCTTGCGCAGCGACGAGCCGGTCTCGGTCAGGTCCACGATCGCGTCCACGATGTCGGGCACCTTGGCCTCGGTGGCCCCGTACGACCGGATCACCATGGCCTTCACCCCGCGCTCGTCAAGGAACCGCTGGGTCAGCGCTGGGTACTCGGTCGAGATCCGGATTCCTTCCGGCAGGTCGGCGGTCGTCCGCCACGGCGCGCCTTCCGGCACGGCGAGAACGATGCGGGCGGGGTTCGACGAGACCTTGGAGTACTGCAACTCGCCGAGCGAGACGACCTCCGCGTTGGTCTCCGTGATGCAATCGCGTCCGGTGATGCCGAGGTCGAACAGCCCGCGCTCGATGTAGGACGGGATTTCCTGCGGGCGCAGGAACCGGACCCGGTCGATCCGCGGGTCATCGATCGAGGCGTGGTAGTCCCGGTCCGAGGACCGGCGCACGGTCAGGTCGGCCGCGTCGAAAAGCTCGAGGGTGGCCCGCTCGAGCGAGCCCTTGGGCAGTACCAGTGAAAGCATGAGTCATCCCTGAGGGGTCGGCATCGGGTCAGCGGCAGCGCGGGAACGCCGTCAATGTCGCTGCGCGGCCGGCTGGGAGAGGGATTCGGCGCAGCCGCCGGAGTGGGCGCGGCGGATGGAGCGCAGCACGAGCGCGGTGTCGAGCGCCGCCACCACGGCCTCCCATCCCTTGTCCTCGTGACTGCCGGGCAGTCCGCACCGGTCTCGAGCCGACTCTACCGTGTCACAGGTCAGCACGCCGTTCCCGACCGGGACGCGGGCGTCCAGCGCGACCCGGGTCAGGCCGGCCGTCACCGAGTCGCAGACGTACTCGAAGTGCGGGGTGCCGCCGCGGATGACCACGCCCAGGCAGGCCACCGCGTCGTGGTGCCGGGCCAGTTCGGCGGCCACCACGGGCAGTTCGATCGCGCCGGGCACGCGGAGCACGACCGGGTCAGGCACGCCGCAGGCGGCGGCCGCCGCGGTCGCGCGCGCTACCAGCGCGTCGGTGATCTCCCGGTGCCAGCGCGTGGCCACGATGGCCAGGCTGAGCCCGGCGGCATCCACCGCCGCCGCGCCCGGGCGGCCGGCGCCGCTCACGCCGACTCCGCCCTTTCCGCAGTGATGACGGTCGGGTGCACCGCGGCCAGGTGACCGTTGAGCGGCGCCGGGGCTCGCACCACGGCCCGTTCGGACTCTCCTAGATCGTGAATCTGATGCCCGAGTTTGTCCCGCTTGGTGAGCAGGTAGCGCAGGTTGAACGGGGTAACGGCGGAGGCCAGCGGGACCCGGGCGGTGATGTCCACGCCGCAGCCGGTCAGGCCGGTGACCTTGGCCGGGTTGTTGGTGAGCAGGCGGACCGAGCGCACGCCCAGGTCGGCAAGCATCTGCGCGCCGGCCGAGTACTCGCGCGCGTCCACGGGCAGGCCGAGCTCGGTGTTCGCGTCCACCGTGTCGGCGCCGGCGTCCTGCAGCTCGTAGGCCTGCAGCTTGCTCAGCAGTCCCACGCCGCGGCCCTCGTGCCCGCGCAGGTAGAGCACCACGCCGCGGCCCTCGGCCGCGATCGCCGCCATGGCCGCGTCCAGCTGCGCGCCGCAGTCGCAGCGCAGCGAGCCGAACACGTCGCCGGTCAGGCACTCCGAGTGCAGCCTGGTCAGCACCTCCGGGGCGGCCACGTCGCCGAGCACCAGCGCCATGTACTCGGTCCCGTCGAACTCGTGCCGGTAGCCGAACGCCTGCCACTGGCCGTAGGCGTTCGGGATCCGGGTCTGCGCCTGGCGGCTGAGCTGGCGCTCGTGACGGCGCCGGTACTCGATGAGCTGCTCGATCGAGATCAGCGCCAGTTCATGGGTGTCGGCGAACGCGCGCAGCTCGGGCAGCCGGGCCATGGTGCCGTCGTCGTTCACCACCTCGCACAGCACGCCTGCCTCCGGCAGGCCGGCCAGCCGGGCCAGGTCGACGGCGGCCTCGGTGTGCCCGGCCCGGCGCAGCACGCCGCCCTCGGCGTAGCGGAGCGGGAACACGTGCCCCGGGCGCAGCAGGTCGGCCGCCGTGGTGGCCGGGTCGACGAGCTTGGAGATCGTCGCGGCGCGGTCGGCGGCCGAGATGCCGGTGCTGATCCCGTCCCGCGCGTCCACGCTGAGCGTGAAGGCGGTGCGGTGGTGCTCGGTGTTGTGGGCGGTCATCTGGGGAAGCTGGAGCCGGTCGAGTTCGGCCTCGCGCATCGGCACGCAGATCACGCCGCTGGTGTAGCGGATCATGAAGGCAAGCAGTTCGGGGGTGGCGAGGCTGGCGGCGAAGATGATGTCGCCCTCGTTCTCCCGGTTCTCGTCGTCCACGACCAGGACCGGGCGGCCCGCCGCGATGTCCTTGACGGCGCGGTCGACGTCGTCGAGCATCTTCATCACCTGGCACCTTCCGCGTTCTGCCCGACTAGCAGCCTTTCCACGTGCTTGGCGATCACGTCGACCTCCAGGTTCACGGTGTCACCCGGCTTCCTGGTCCCCAGCGTGGTGCGCTTGAGCGTCTCCGGGATCAGGCTGACCTCGAACCACGCGTCTTCTTGGCTACCGGGAGGGCTCAGCGCGGAGACGGTCAGGCTGACCCCGTCCACCGCGATCGATCCCTTCTCCACCACGTATCTGGAGATGCTGCGCGGGAGGCCGATGCGCACCTGGTCCCAGTGTTCGGCTTGCTTGCGGGAGATGACGGTGGCGGTGGCGTCCACGTGGCCCTGCACGAGATGACCGCCCAGGCGGTCGGCCAGGCGGACCGAGCGTTCCAGGTTGACCGGCGCCCCGGGGGCGAGCGCGCCCAGCCCGGACCGGTTCAGCGTCTCCCCCATCACGTCCGCGGTGAAGGTGCCGTCCAGGATTCCGGTGACGGTCAGGCACACGCCGTTGACCGCGATCGACTCGCCGAGCGCGACGCCTTCGGTGGAACCCCTGATGGTGAGCCTGGCCGCGTCGCCGTGATGCTCGACTGCCGCCACCTCGCCGAGTTCTGCCACGATCCCGGTGAACATCCGCGCTCTCCTCCTCGAAGCCAAGCTCATTGTGGCTCCGGGGGTGGCGCGTGCGCGCTCTGTGCCAAGGCCGGGCGCTGCCCGGCCGCTCGCGTGCTGCCTCCCATCCGGACTTTAACCGTCGGTCCCGGAATTTCACCGGGTCAGCCGCCCGCTGGCTGCGGACGGGTCGCGGACTTTCACCGCCGGCTCGGAGTTTCACCGACCCCGGAGCACGCCTTTTACTCCTATAAGCCAGTGTGCCATACGCCGTATTCCGGGCCGGGCAGCGGCGGCCGGTTTTCGCGCCTGCGAGGGTCCCTCGCAACGAGGCTCCCCCGCGCTACGCGGCCGGCGGCCGGTACCGGTAGCCGACGCGGTACTCGGTGACCAGGCACTGGCCGTAACGCGGGCCGAGCTTGCGCCGGACCCGGCTCACGTGCACGTCCACGGTCCGGCTGTCCCGCGGCACCGGCCGGCCGTCCGGGGCGAGGGGGCGGCGCCACACCTGCTCGACGAGTTCGGCCCGGGTGAACACAGCAGCCGGATGCGCGGCGAGGAAAGCCAGCAGCTCGAACTCCTGGAAGGTGAGCAAGATCTCCTGCCCGTCGGTCCAGACGCGGCGCTGCCCGTGGTCCAGGAGCAGCCCATTACGTGGTGACGGCCGGTCGCCGGGTGACGCCTCCTGAGCTCGTGACGGCTCGCCGGCCGGCGCGGCGGACGCGGCGATCGCGTAGCCGACGATGGCCAGCGACGTCCCGGTGCCGGGGATCGGCACCACGGCGAGCAGGGTCGCGTTCCGGCCTGGCGGGGGAACGCGCTCGTCCCAGGGATGAGCGGGCTGGTCCCGGGGGCAGGCGGGCCCGGCGCCCGGGTGTTCCGACGGTGGCGGCCAGTAGAGCAGCCGGGCCCCTACCGCTACATCTCCAGAGGACACGCACCCATAATCTAGTTAAATGATCGCTTTTGTCAAGAACGGCGCCTCCCGGTGGGCGGCGGGGGGGTGCGTAGGATTTCTGGCATGGCGGTCAGGGCGGTCATCTTCGACTGGGGCGGCACGCTTACCCCGTGGCACAGCATCGACCTGGGCGAACTCTGGCTCGCGGTGTGCGCGCGGCACTACCCGGCGCAGGAGGCGGCGGAGATGGCGGCCGCGGTCCGCGCCGCGGAGATGGAGATGTGGCGGCAGGGCGAGCAGTCGCACCAGAGCTGGACCCTGGAGCACATCTTCGCGCGGGCCGGGGTCGAGGCGTCGGATGACTTCCTGGCCAGCTACTTCGAGGCGTGGGACCCGCACACGCTGACCGACCCGGATGCGCTGCCGCTGCTGCGCGAGCTGCGGCAGCGCGGCATCAAGGTGGGCGTGCTCTCCAACACGATGTGGCCGCGCCGCGCCCACGAGCAGATCTTCGTCAGAGACGAGGTCCTGGAGCTGATCGACGGCGCGGTCTACACCAGCGAAATCGACTGGGTCAAGCCGCATCCCGAGGCCTTCCGCGCGGCCATGGCGGCCATCGGCGAAGACGACCCGGCGGCGTGCGTGTTCGTCGGCGACCGGCCCTACGACGACATTCACGGTGCCAAGAGCACGGGCATGCGCGCCGTGCTCATCTCGAACTCCGACGTCCCCGCGTTCGAGGCCGCCGAGCCGGACGCGGTCATCACCAGGCTGGCCGAACTGCTGGACCACGTCGATCGCTGGTCGTGAGCCGGGTTTCGAGGCGCCGGAAAATTCCCCGGGAAAAAGCGTTGGCAGAAGCGGTGGTCCCGGCTCTTACCTTCGGGAGAGTCACTGCGGGAACTAGCGAACGCCGGGAGCTTACCGGTTTGGGGGGGACGCTCCCGGCGTTCAGCTAGATACGAGTGCCACCGGCGGCTGCGCGAGACCGCGAGCGCGGCCACCTCGGCACTGGACCTGGTGCCGGAGATGAGCGACGAATCGGCGGACGTCACCGGAGGCGCCGAGCGCGCGGAGTTGCGCACGCTGCTGCGCTCGGCGGTCCGCGGTCTCAATGCCGGCGAGCAAGACCTGATCGAGCTGCAGCTGCGGCAGGAACTCGACGTGACGGAGATCGCGGCTGTGCTCGGGGTCTCCCGCAACCACGCGCACGCGCTACTCTCCCGGGCCCGGACCCAGCTGGCGCAGGGGGCCGTCATGTCCGGGCCCGGCGGATTCCCCGAGCCGCTCGACCCGCCGAGACCCAGCTGGCAAACCCGGCCGGTGCAGGGCGCCGCGGCGGCCGTGGTGGTAGTCGCCGCGGTGCTGACCATCCTGGCGCTGACGGGCGCGCGCCATCATCCGCAGCGCCGTCGGGCAGCCACAGTCCCTCGCCGCAGCACACCCCCTTCCCCAGCTCGCCAACGCCCTCGGCCAGCTCGCCCCTCCCCCGTCGGCGCGGGACCGGCTAAAGGCTGTCCCGTAGATCCCGGCGGGTGTACCGCAGGGCGGCAACTGCCGCGCAAGCCCCGTCTGTCACGGGGATCCCAGGTCGCGGCGCTGCCGACCGCCCTGTGTCATCGTGACGAGGTGATGTCACGCTGGCTGCGTAGTGCCGGGAGGCGGATGAGGCCGGGCCGGGCGCCCGCTCGCCATCGATGAGATCGTGCCATCGGCCATTCACGCCGCATCCGGGCGGAGCGAGTATCAAGATCTACGGGACGCGCCTTAGTGAACTGAGCCGGTCCGCTTGAGCGTCCGGATGATCGGCGCAGTCTGCACCGAGCTCACCCCGGGCAGCTCGGCCAGCTCGCCGGTCAGGTACTCATAGAGGTGCTGGGGGTCGCGGAATACGGCACTGGCCACCAGGTTGGTGGGTCCGGTGGTAGCGGCGGCGAACGGGATCTCCGGGTGGGCGGCCATGGCCCGGCCCGCCCTGGCCAGCTGGGCTGGCTCCACCGAGAGCCAGAGCATGGCGTGCACGGTCATGCCGAGGGCCCGGTTGTCGATGTCCACCTCGAAGTACAGCAGACCGGTCCGGCGCAGCTCGTCGATCCGGCGTCGCACCGTCGACTCGTGCCAGTGGATGGCGGCGGCGAGGGCGGCGTTACTGGCGCGCGCGTCGCGAGCCAGTTCGGCCAGCAGGGGCCTATCCTGCGGGGTCAGCGGAGCCTGCGGACCGGGCGGAGCCTGGGCCGGCCTGACCAGCCCGGCGAGCTGCGCGGCGGACAGCGCCTGGCTGATGCCCTGCCAGGGCCCGGGGTTGAAGTTGTGCAGGATCGAGTGCGCCGAGATCTGCACGACCCGGCGGCTGCCAGGCAGCCCGTGCAGGAACAGGGCGTCGCGCTGTTCCTCGGTACGGGCCTGCAGCGTGCAGATGATCTCGGTGCCGCCCGAGGCGAGGTGGACCCACCTGGTGTCGGGCCGCCGGGCCAGGGCTTCCGCGATCGAGTCGGCGCCGCCGGGCGTGGTCTGCAGCCGGACGAACCAGTCGGTCCAGCCCAGCCGGGATCCGTCGGGCACCCCGAGCACCCGCAGCCCGGCGGCCTCACACAGCCTGCGGTAACGCCGGGCGGCGGTCTGATCGGAGATCCCGGTCACGTCCGCGATGGTGCGGAAGGACGCCCTCGGCTCGATCGTGAGGATATGGATAATCTGGCGATCCACGGCGTCCAGCATCGACGCTTCCACGCAAATAAGCGTATTCGGAGTCGGGATCCGGCACAATCGCGCTTCGCGGTGGATTATTGGCCATGGGCTGGCCGAACATGATGAGCAGCGCCGAGGGTAGGGCGCACTGATGGAGGAAGCCGATGGATAAGAAGTGGTGGACCCTGCTCGCCGTGTGCGCGGGGATGTTCATGCTGCTCCTCGACGTCACGATCGTCATCGTCGCCCAGCCCGCGATCCAGGACGGGCTGCACGCGGGGTTCAGCGACGTGCAGTGGGTGCTCGACGCCTACGCGCTGACCCTCGCCTCGCTGCTGCTGACCTCGGGCGTGCTGGCGGACAGGTACGGCAGGAAGCGGCTGTTCCAGATCGGCCTGGTCGTTTTCACCCTCGGGTCGCTGCTGTGCGGCGTGGCGCAGGACCCGCTGATGCTGATCCTGTCGCGGAGCGGCCAGGGCGTCGGCGGGGCGATCATGTTCGCCACGTCGCTGGCGCTGCTGGGCAACAGCTTCCGCGGCCGGGACCGCGGGGTGGCGTTCGGGATCTGGGGCGCGGTCGTGGGCGTGTCCACCGCGCTCGGCCCGGTGCTCGGCGGCATGATCACCACCGACTGGAGCTGGCGCGGCATCTTCCTGGTGAACGTGCCGGTCGGCGTGCTGGCCGTCGCGCTGACCGCCTGGCGGGTCGAGGAGTCGAAGTCGCCGCACCCCACGCCGCCCGACTGGGCCGGGTTCGCGCTGCTGACCGCCGGGCTGGTCAGCCTGATCTACGGGCTCATCCGGACGGGCGAGAGCAGCTGGTCGGACGCCGGGGTCATCGTCTGCCTGGCGATCGCGGCCGTGGCACTGGCCGGGTTCATCGCGGCCGAGCGGCGCGTCGCGCACCCCATGTTCGACCTGTCCCTGCTGCGCACGCCGACCTTCGCGGGGGGCTCGATCGCGGCCTTCGCGATGAACGGCTCGCTCTACGCCGTGCTGCTGTGGCTGGTCATCTACCTGCAGGACGTCCTGGGTTACTCGGCGCAGGACGCCGGGCTGCGGCTGGCCATCATCAGCGTGGCCCAGCTGGTCACCGCGGCCGTCGCCGGCCGGATCAGCGAGCGCGTGCCCGCCCGCTGGCTCGTCGGCCCCGGCCTGGTGCTCGTCGGCGTGGGGCTGATCATCATGGGCGGGCTCACCGGGGGCAGCGACTGGACCCACCTGATCCCCGGGTTCATCGTGTCCGGCCTCGGCGGCGGGATGGTCAACCCGCCGCTGGCGTCGACCGCCATCGGCGTGGTCCCGCCCCAGAAGGCCGGCATGGCGTCGGGCGTCAACTCGACGTTCCGCCAGATCGGCATCGCCGCGGGCATCGCCGCCCTCGGCTCGATCTTCAACTCGGCGCTGCAGCACAACCTGGCCAGCGCCCTGGCGGCGCCCTCTCTCCGAGCCAGCGCAGTCTCCGCCCCGCGCGTCGTCAGCATGATCCGCCAGGGGCAGGTCGGGCAGCTGCTCGCCAGCGTGCCTCCGACGCGCCGCGGGGTGGTCGCCGAGGCCATCAGGTCCGGCTTCGCCGCCGGCCTCAACGACCTGCTGATCGTGACCGCGGTGCTCGCGTTCGCCGGGGCGGTGTGTGCCCTGCTGCTCATCAGGAGCCAGGACTTCGTGCGTACCGGCCGCGGGGAACCCCAGGCCGCGGCCGCCGTCCCCGGCGGTGCGGCGGAGGCGGACAGTGCCAGCCAGGCCCGTTCGGCGTAAGGAGCCGGCGCGGTCCTCAGCGCTCTTGCCGGACCCAGGCCGCGTGCGCGGTGGCGCGCTCGGCCTGGGCGCGGAGGGCCTGCACGGCCCGCGCGGGATCCTCGGAGCCGTAGACGGCCGAGCCGGCCACGAACACGTCGGCGCCAGCCTGGGCGCAGCGCTCGATGGTCTCCTCGCTGACCCCGCCGTCGACCTGGAGCCATACCGCGGCATCCCGCCCGCCGACCAGGGCGCGGGCCCGGCGCAGCTTCGGCAGCACCATGTCGAGGAACGGCTGGCCGCCGAAACCCGGCTCCACCGTCATCAGCAGCAGCATGTCGATCTCGGGCAGCAGGTCCTGGTACGGTTCCACGGCCGTGCCCGGGTTGACCGCGAGCCCGGCCCGGGCGCCGGCCGCCCGGATCGCGCGCAGGGTCCGCACCGGGGCGTGCGCCGCCTCGGCGTGGATCGTCACGTTGCTGGCGCCGGCCGCGGCGTACTCCGGCGCCCAGCGGTCTGGCTCCTCGATCATCAGGTGACAGTCGAGCGGCAGCGTGGCGTGCTTGAGCAGTGCCTGGACGACGGGCAGGCCCAGGGTCAGGTTCGGCACGAAGTGGTTGTCCATGACATCCACGTGCAGCCAGTCGGCGACAGCGGCAACCGCGGCGGCCTCGTCGGCGAGCCGGGCGAAGTCCGCGGACAAGATGCTCGGCGAGATCTGAACGGCCATGTAGCCCGAGTGTAGAGTGCCTGGATGCGGGACCGGATCGGAGGGCGCGGGGAATGTCATATGGCGGGAGTACAGTTCGATACTGAGTTCGACTAGGATCGACCTGGAGGTTGCTCATGCATTCGGACCCGCCCAGCGCCCTGCTCGACCGGGTACGCAAGCTGCTGGCCAAGGCCGAGGCGGAGGGGGTGACCCCGCCGGAGGCCGAGGCGCTCACCGCCAAGGCGGCGGAGCTGATGGCGCGGTACGGGATCGACCGGGCCC
>WNGG01011968.1_pt1 | contig 17609 bp, 8 predicted proteins | sample 5400661 | NCBI WGS metagenome assembly WNGG01 (sample SAMN13153372, study PRJNA577476) | soil metagenome | isolation source: 100 cm soil or saprolite under Garry oak tree replicate 1 | place: USA:California | collected 2016-06-15 | reverse complement strand
ATGTAATCGAATTTCTCATCCGGCGCGAAAGCCTGCTTGAACTCCTCCTTGTCTGGAAAAGCGACCGCGAATTCGAAGGCCGGATTTCGTTGCTGCGCGATTTCCACAATCTCAGCGCAGATGTCAACACCCTTGCCCTTACTTGGCCGGACAACGGCCAAAAGATTGCCCGTGCCGCAGCGAACTGAGAGCACCTTTTTTTGCGGCTCCACCAAAAAACGAAGAAGCCGGTTTAGCAGTTCGTAATAGTATTCGTTACGATTTATCCAGTCTTCGCGCCGAGCAGCAATTTTGGTTAAGTGATCTCGCGTGCGTCTGCGCCTTTGCTCGAGGGCTACTGGTCCCCACGTCACACTGTTCGGTTCGCACTCGCTTATAAGGCCAGCCTCACTCGCAGGCTGAGACACTTGCGCGTTACCCGTGGGCGAATTGGCTGCAGATCCTCTCAAAGCCGTTTCGTTCATTCGCTGCGGACTTGGTGAATTATGCACCTGCGTTGGCGTTGATTCGGCCTCACGGTAATCTTAAATCGTGAGGGCCGCTGACAGCAAGATAGGCGAGGCGCTTCAGCTCCCAGCGTCCGCGTGTTACCGTGTCGAGAATCAGTCCGCTCGCAAGCGAAAGAAATGCCAGGAGCATCAGTCCCATCGAAAGAACGGCAGTTGGCAAACGCGGAACAAGCCCGGTCTTTAGATATTCGAGCACCACAGGAACCCCAAGGATCAGCGACAGCAGTATTAATAGGGCGCAGATCGCCGCGAAGAACACCAGAGGCCGTTCTTCTCGAACCAGTCTTGCAATTGCAAACACAATACGAAGCCCGTCTCGCCATGTATGAAGCTTGCTGACTGAGCCATGGGCCCGCTCCCTGTACGGCGTGTCCACCTCGGCGACAGGCATTAGAAGGCGGCCTGCATGCACCGTTAGCTCTGTCTCTATGCTGAAGCCTTCAGCGGTAACAGGGAAGGATTTGACGAAGCGCCGTGAGAAGACTCTGTAGCCGGTCAGCATATCAAGTACTTTCAGTCTGAATATCATTACAGTAGCGCGGTTCAACAGCCAATTGCCCATGACGTGACCGGTTCGATATGCGTTGCCGCCCACCGCGATTCGGCGGCCGGAAACCATGTCAAGTCCATCACTCACGAGTGTTTGGAGGAACACCGGTGCTGTCGCTGCGTCATACGTGTCGTCGCCGTCTACGAGGAGATAGATATCCGCCTCAATATCAGCGAACATGCGTCGAATGACGTTCCCTTTCCCCCGCCGCAATTCAGTGCGGACAATGGCGCCTGCGGCGTGAGCAACCTCAGCCGTTTTGTCCTTTGAATTGTTGTCATAAACGTAAACGTCGGCGTTCGGTAGCGTCATCTTGAAATCGTTAACGACTTTGGCAATCGCCGCTTCTTCGTTGTAACAGGGAATGAGGACTGCTAAACGCGCAGTAGTGCTCATCGCTTGTGTTCTGTTACCAGTTTAACTGCACAGAATCGATGCGGTGCGCTTAGATAAGCTTCCATACCACGGATTCAATAAGCTCCATCGCAAAGATTGCGAGCATGAACCGAACTCCCCCTGCATCGCTGCAGGAGTGGGTTTTTGGTACGCAATTTCGCTGGAGAAAAGGGACGGCTGTGCTTGACTAATAGGTTCGACATTCCTCGTCAGAATGCCTGCGCAAGTTATCGAAATTAGCGGAGCCCGCCAGCACAATCTCAAGAATCTCCATGTAGAAATTCCACGGGAGAAATTGGTGGTCATCACGGGGCTGAGCGGCTCCGGAAAATCCTCGCTGGCCTTCGACACTCTTTATGCCGAGGGGCAACGCCGCTACGTCGAGAGCCTCTCCGCTTATGCGCGGCAATTCCTCGATCAAATGGAAAAACCAAATGTCGATTTTATCGAAGGCCTTTCCCCTGCCATTGCCATCGAGCAGCGCAGCGCCGGCGCGAACCCGAGATCCACGATCGCGACCACGACCGAAATTTACGATTATCTGCGGGTCCTCTTTTCCGCGGTCGGTCAGCCACACGACCCTGTCACCGGTCGGCCCCTGAGCCGCCAAACGCCTCAGCAAATTGTCGATGAGATCCTTACTTACGAAACCGGCTCCAAAATCGTCGTGCTAGCGCCGGTGATCGAAAATCAGCCGGGCGAATTCCGTGATGTAATCGAAAAGCTAAAGCGCGAGGGCTTCGTTCGCGCGCGCGTTGATGGTCAGCTTATCGAGCTGGATCGCGCCGAGCCGATCCGGCTTAACAAAAACCGGCGTCATACGATTGAGGCGGTCGTGGATCGGTTGGTCATTCGCGAGGGAATCCGTGTGCGCCTGACAGATTCAGGTGAGATGGCGCTCAAATTAGGTGGTAACAAGATGTCGATCTTGCGACCGACGCGAAAAATACCTAACGTCGAGCGTCCAACATCGAACATCGAATCGGAAGAGTGGGAAGAGCTGCGTTATTCGACGGATTATGGAAATACGGAAACCGGATTCAAGTTAGGCGAGTTAACTCCAAGACACTTTTCTTTTAATAGCCACATGGGGGCATGTCCGGCTTGCCATGGGCTTGGTACGCAGTTGGTCTGCGATCCAGACCTGATGATTTCCGATCCTACCAGGACGCTGGCCGACGGGGCAATCACGCCATGGCGACGCGGGACAAGGCGGATGCAGGCCTACTACCGGCACCTGCAGAAGGCGCTCGTGAAACACTTTCACGTCAATGAAGACGTTCCTTTCGGCGATTTGCCAGAACAATTCAAACAAGCGCTTTACTTCGGGACCAACGGGACGCCGATTGAAATGAATTTCGATAACAACCCCGATAAATCGCGAGCCGGCGGCGAACAGAAAGCCGCGAGACCTTTTGAGGGACTCGTTCCGCAAATGCAGCGGCTTTACGAGCAAACGCAGAGCGAATTCACACGCAACAGGATTCGCTCATTCATGACACCTGAAACGTGCAAGGTGTGCAACGGCGCACGGCTCAAGCCGGAAATTCTTGCTGTTACCATAAAGAATCGACATGGACGCGAATTGAACATTCATCAGTTCACTCAACTAGCGATCGAAGCGGCCGACCAGTTTGTTTCAAACCTCGAACTAACTGCGCACCAGCGAAGCATCGTGACCGACGTGGTGCGTGAAATTCAATCACGTTTGCAATTCCTCGTTGAAGTCGGGCTCGATTATCTCACGCTGGATCGACAGAGCGGTACGCTCTCCGGCGGCGAGGCTCAGCGAATTCGACTGGCCACACAAATCGGCTCCGGTCTTGCGGGGGTGCTTTACATTTTGGATGAACCAAGCATCGGCTTGCACCAGCGCGACAATAGACGGTTGTTGGGGACGCTCCGTCGTCTTCGCGACCTGGGCAATTCTGTCATCGTCGTCGAGCACGATGAAGAAACAATCCGCGCAGCCGATCACATTATCGATCTTGGCCCCGGTGCCGGACCGCGCGGAGGCGAAGTTGTAGCGCAAGGCAAACTCACCGATGTCCTGTCCGCGAAGAATTCTTTAACTGCCGATTATCTTTCAGGCCGCGCGCGAATTCCGATTCCGAAACACCGCGTTCAGCCGCGTTCTGACGGTTGGCTTACAGTGGTCGGTGCAACCGAAAACAATCTCAAAGAAATCAACGCATCTTTTCCTCTCGGCTGTCTGACTTGCGTCACCGGTGTCTCTGGCAGCGGCAAGTCCACACTCGTCGATGACATTCTAAAGCGGGCGATGTTTCGGCGCTTTTACAATGCAAAAGAAAAACCGGGTGCGCATCGAACGATTCGCGGCGTGGAACAGATCGACAAGGCGATTGTCATCGACCAGAGCGCGATCGGGCGAACACCGCGCTCGAATCCAGTGACCTACACGGGGGCGTTTACACCTATCCGCGAACTATTCAGCCAACTGCCGGCAGCGCGGGTGCGTGGTTACGATGCGGGACGTTTCAGTTTCAATGTGAAAGGAGGTCGATGCGAGAATTGCGAAGGCGGCGGATTAATCAAGATTGAGATGCATTTTTTGCCGGACGTTTATGTCGAATGCGAAGTGTGCCATGGCAAGCGGTACAACCGCGAGACGCTCGAGATTACTTACAAAGGCAAAAATATTGCCGATGTTCTCGATCTGACTGTCGATGAGGCAGCGCGCTTTTTTCGAAATGTGCCCAGCATTTCAGAAAAGCTAAACTCGTTGCTGGATGTAGGTCTGGGTTACCTTCGACTTGGCCAGGCAGGCACGACTCTCTCCGGCGGAGAAGCCCAGCGCGTAAAACTCGCGACTGAGCTTGCGAAAAAGGCAACTGGGCGCACGCTGTACATTCTCGATGAGCCGACCACCGGATTGCATTTCGCCGACATTGAGAAACTGCTGCAAGTACTGATGAAGCTGCGCAACGCGGGTAACACGGTGATCGTGATTGAACACAATCTGGAGATGATCAAATGCGCGGACTGGATTATCGACTTGGGACCTGAAGGTGGCGAAGGTGGCGGCGAGGTCGTGGGCGCCGGGGCCCCGGAAAAAATTGCCGGTCTCGCCGGAAGTCATACCGGCAATTATGTGCGGGCTGTACTCGAGAAGACATGAGACACATAGGGCTCATAAGTCTCATTTGTCTGGTTTGCCTATTCAGACACTTGGCCCGTGCGGACATTTCCTCTGAGATTACTGAAGCGAGCGCGCCACTGAAAGAAGGCGTGCCCGAAGTGGCGGTCGCTCGGTTGCAGGCGTTACTAGATAGAAATCTTCCCGATGCCGAACAGCGCGCGGTAGTCGAGAAACTTGCTGAAGCCCAGGTGGCCGCAAAAGAGCCAGAGGACACTCTCGTCTTATTGGCAGACCCGCGGCTGCGCGAACTCCGGTGGGCCAAATTCTGGCGCGCACAAGCCTTGGCCGGCCTGCATCGATGGGCTGACGCTCTGTCGCTGTATGAGGCACTAACGACGGACCGAAGTTCGCCGTTTCATGCCGCAGCCGTGTTTGGCACGGCAGAGATGCTGCGCGCCCTAGGAAAGCCAAAGGACGCGTTGCGAAAACTCGATCTTCTGCTCCATGACCAACAATGGGCTTCCCGTGCACAGTTACGAGCAGCCGAATTGTACATTGACTTGGGCGATGCTCCTAATGCGCGGCGGCTTCTGGCGGAAATGAAGCCAACCACCATTGCCGAGCGAAGGGAACGGCGCGCGTTGCGTGGACGCCTGGAGCTGATTTTGCAGCGACCGGAAAGAGCATTGGGCATGTTTCAAGCGCTCCTGAAAAGGCCCGAGGGAACGAGCCATGGCACGCTAATCGTCGCACTGTTCGGCATTGCAGAAGCGCATATGCAGCTAAAAACGCCGGAAGGTGGAGATGATTTCATTGAACGATTTATCGATCGCCATCCGGCCGACCCGGATCTCCCTCTTCTCTTCGAAAAATTGGATGAGCTGTATCGCGCCGAGCACAAACCCTCGCGCAATGAACTGGAGAAATGGGTGCGCAGGCCGGAACAGCCCCGGCGCACATTTGCACGATGGTATCTCGCTCGACTGGAAATCCGTGCCGGACGGAGGGAGCGAGCGGCGCAATTATTTTCCGACCTGCGACGCACGAGCATCAAATCGCCGGCGATAACGCAGGGGTTAGTTGAGTTTGCGCAATTTGAACTAGATGAGCGGAATTTCGATGAAGCGATCGCCATTTTGGATGATGCGCGCTTGTTGCATCCGGAGCCGGCTTTGCAGGCCAAGATCGAGTTTTTGTCCGCGCATACGCAGTATTTGGCGAAACGATTCGATACAGCGACAGCGGCCTTTGAACAAATCGCGCATTCCAACTCGCCCTGGGCGAAAGCTGCGGTGTTTAATGCATCCACCGGCTGGCTACAGCTCGGCAATCACTCTCGTTTCCAGGTTGACTACGCTGAACTGGAGAAGCAAGGCGGCGACGAAGAAGCGCGCTCCAATTTACGATTGCAGGAAGGTTTGATCCAGGCGGCGAAAGGCGACAAAAAAGCGGCGGCATCGCTGCAGCAGTTCATTCGTGATTTCCCGAGAAATCCGCGCATGTCGGAGGCTTGGGTTGGCTTGGCCGAGTTGGCCTTTCACTCCTCGCCACCGCGTCTCAATGAAGCGCGCAAAAATCTGGCTCATGCATTCGAGTCGACGCCCACCGCCGTAGCTGCCGAGCGCGCCGATTATCTTAGCATCTGGGTGGAAGAGGCAGCGGGTGGAAACGAGACGAAAGTCATTGAGCTCGCAAAGAAATTTCTGGACCAGCATGCCCTCTCACCGTTCGCTTCCGAAGTTCGAATGAAACTGGCGGAACTTTATTACCGGCGGCAGGATTTCGCCAATGCGCAAACGCAGTTCGAACTTATCGCGCAAAACAATGCCGACTCCTCTCTCGCCGAAAAAGCACTTTTCTTCGCGGCGGAATCGGCCATGTCAAGCATGGGCGAGCACTCACTGGACCGGGCGCTTGTTCTGTTCGATCAGGTCGTACAGAAAAACGGCCCGCTGCGGTGGGCAGCGCGAAATCGGCAAGCCGTGATTGAGCGCAAACTTGGCAAAGCGAAGGATGCTCTCGCCTTGTATGACGAGGTGTTAAAGAGCGACGCCCCCGTTTCTGAAAAACGCGAAGCCCTTTGCGGTAAAGGCGATGTCTTCTCCGAGGCGGGCGCAACCGACCCGAACAATTACGAGCGCGCGATTGAGGCCTACGACCAATTAGCCTCCGATAAGGACGCGCCGATTGACTGGCGTAACCAAGCGCTCTTCAAGAAAGGCCTGTGCTTGGAAAAGAAAGGAGATCGCGCCAGCGCGCTTGCGACTTTTTATAAAATTGTGGACGACGAAGCAAGGCCGGATCAGCACCGCGAACTGTTCTGGTATTACAAAGCAGGATTTAATGCTGCTCGGTTATTGGAGGAGGATTCAAAATGGGAATCTGCCGCTGCTATCTATGATAAGCTCGTTGCGGCCGGAGGCAGTCGAAGCGAAGAAGCGAAAGCGCGTGTCAACAATCTGCGCCTTGAACATTTTCTCTGGACGGACTGAAGCATTCCCCGCGCAGGCTGGTGGAAGTGGGCTAGCCCAAAAATACGAAGTGGATCGGGGAATAAGCTTGCTTAAATTTGCAGCAGGAGCAAAATCACGGCATGGGAAATGGAACCAGACTGAGTCGCGTGTGCGGCTGGTCGGTCCGAACTGCAATCGGGATCTTCGCCTTCGCGTTCTGCACATCAGCATTCGCTAATGATCCGAGCAAGAACGTGGTAGCGCTGCCGTCGCAGCCATCGCCTGCCAAGGAAACAAAGAAAATTTGTTACGTGGTAGCGGGTGACTCGCGCATTCCGCAGCCATGCAATCGTCTCTCTGCAATTCCGACCACTGCTCACCACATGGATATTTACGGTCGTCGTCCGGGTAGATAAAAAGATCCGACGATTCTCGCGGGGCGACTACGTGCTGCCCGGCCGGCAGCGCGCACGGAGATTATATTTCTGTTTCCCCAAGCAATCACCGGGCCAAACAGCCGTTAGCTGCTGTCATTACGGCTTTATCGTCATTATCGGTCAGTCCGGCGAGGAAACCACGAATCCGACGAAACGATTGACGCAAAAACAAATGTGCGGCCGAATGATTTGGCGACGCCGTCTCGCCATTTCGCCGGGCGAACTGAATTTCTCCGTCCAGACGGCTCAAGACGCACGTCGATGCGAAAAGATCCATCGCCGCATTCGCAATCCGCTCTTGGACGAGCTGCATGTCGAGGATCGGCTCGCGATAAGTGATCAGCGCGCGGTTCACGGCGAAATTAAAACGCCGGATCAAGTGGCCGAGCTGGCGCGCGTGGCCGCGGAGCTGCTCGCTTTGCACCGGCACATCCGGCACGCGAATCGTCGCGCCAAGCCGACTTTTTCCGGCAGCCCATGCTTTGCTCATCCGATCGCGCGACGGTTTCATCATCGTGTCGTAGATTTCCTTGAACTCCATGCCAGGTCCGCGCATGCCGACCAGCGCGATGAACGAAGTGAGCACTTCGTTTGCGCCCTCGCCGATCTGGTTAATTCGCGCATCGCGCATCATGCGCTCCAGCGGAAGATCGGTCATATATGCCGCGCCGCCATGGATCTGGAACACATCGTTGATGCATTCCCAAAGCCGCTCGGTCGTGAACACTTTCAGCATCGCCGTCTCGAGCATGTAATCTTCCAGACCGCGGTCGATGAATGAGGCAGTGACGGTCGTCATCGATTCCATCGCGTAAGCATCCGCTGCAATGCGCGCGATTTTCTTTTTCACCAGTTCGAAATTGCCGAGCGTCTTGTTGAATTGCTTTCGCGTGTTCGCGTGTTGCACTGCGAGTTCCAGACATGTCTTCGCCGCACCCGTGCAACACGCGCCGAAAGTTGTCCGGCCGAAATCGAGCACCGTTAGCGCGACTTTGAGACCTTTCCCTGGCGGTCCGAGAATATTTTCCTTTGGCACTTTAACGTCGCGCAACGCGAAACGTCCCGTCGCTGTGCCGCGGATTCCCATCTTCGGCATCCGCGCTTCGAGCATCTCAAATCCCGGCATGTCGGGTGTAACCAGAAAGGCCGTGATCGCAGTTTTGTCTGAGCCCGGCACCGGCGTGCGCGCCATCACGGTAAGTTCGTGGGCGATCGCCGCGTTGGTGATGTAACGTTTTTCGCCATTCAAGATGAAGTGCGAGCCGTCCTCGCTCGGGCGCGCTTGCATCTGCACATTTGCCGCATCGGATCCTGCTTCCTTCTCAGTGAGCGCGAATGAACCCAACTGCTCGCCACTTGATAATTTGGGTAGCCATCGCTGTTTTTGTTCGTGTGTTCCAAAGAGCAGTAACGCGCGGATCCCGATCGAATGATGCGCGTTGACAAAAACTGACGTCGATGCGCAACGCCTGCCGATTTCTTCCAGCACTTTGCAATTGGCCATTTGCGAGAATCCGCGGCCGCCGTAATCCTTCGGTGCCGTCATCCCGAGCACACCAACGCGACCCAAGCCGTCGATCACGCTGCGTGGTATGTCTGCCTGGCGATCGATCTCCGCAGGGTCAAGATGCTCGTCCAAAAATTTGCGGAGTTCACTGAGCGTGTCATCCAACTCGGTCTGTTGCGCCGCCGGAATGCGCGGATACGGCATCACCCAATCGGAAACAAAATGCCCCTGGAAAAGTCCCTTTGCGAACCCGAGCGCCTGCGGCCCCGCAAAAGCAAAAAGCAGTTCCTCAGCCTGCTGAATTTCCTTCTGTCTCTGCGCGTCGAGCTTGTTCATTCAGTTCGCGTTCGAAAAAACTGAGCGACGCATTGTAGCCGTAGGCGCCCGCCTGTCCAATCACGCACTGCGGTTGCCTCTTAAACATCCAAGTCACTAATCTGAAAACTTGGATGTTGGAAGATTTTGGATTTGGAGCTTTCTGCTTAGCTACAGCCCTGGCTGGTACCGCACTCTGTGCAGACGCCGCATGCGCCGGCGCGGATGACTTTGTCGCTGCCGCATACCGAACAGGTGATTCCCATGAAGATGCTGCCGAGTGCGACCATGACGCGGTCGGCGTGACCGTTTCCATTGCCGCTGTGATCAGCCGTGCTCGTGCGCTCGACGGGATTGGGCAAATTGTTTGTAATCACGTCGATCACTTGTTTGTCGCCGGTGCGCGCCAAATCGGTTACGGGCCGGTTCAGAGCTTTCTTTTCGATTTCGACAATCTCTTTGAGCGGCAGGTCCGGCTGCCCGCGATTGGGCGAGGTGGCCTCCTTGTAGCCCTTGATGAACTGGCACGCCAACCAGCGGAAAACATAATCGGTAATGCTGGTCGCGTGGCGGATGTCGGGATTTTTTGTGAACCCGCTCGGCTCGAATCGCTGATACGCGAATTTCTTCACCAAGCTCTCGAGCGGCACGCCGTACTGCAGCGCGATTGAAGTCAGCGTGCCGACAGTGTCCATCAATCCGCCAATCGTGCTGCCTTCCTTCGACATCGTGATGAAAAGCTCACCCGGTTGCTCGTCTTCGTACAAACCGACCGTGATATATCCTTCGTGACCGGCAATCTCGAACCGATGGGTCATGGACTTGCGTGTATCCGGCATGCGATGCCGAACTGGTCGGTCAAGCTGGTTGCGGAGCGTCGTCAATTCATCTTCCAATTCGATGATGCGATTTTGTAACGTGTCCGCGTTGGTGCCGGCATCATCCCGACCAGTCGGGACTACAGTGCCCATGTCTTTTGTCTTGCGCGTGTTCAAAGGCGCGGAGCGCTTTGAACCTTCGCGGTAAATCGCGATCGATTTCAATCCCATCCGCCAACCTTCAACGTAGGTGTTCATGATGTCGTCCACGGTGGCCCCTTCCGGCATGTTAACGGTTTTTGAAATTGCGCCGCTGAGGAACGGCTGGGCCGCGGCCATTATTTTCAGGTGCGCCATGTAATGCAGCGCGCGCTCGCCTTTGAATGGCTTGAACGCGCAATCGAAGATCGGCAAGTGTTCGCGTTTCAAGCCAGACGAGATTTTCGATCCGTCGGTGTCGATGACATCCTCGATCGTGTCGAACGCATCGATATGGGCAACAATGCGTTCGATCCCCTCAGAATTATAACCGAGTTTCTCCAGCGCCGGCTTGACCGTCTGATTGACAATCTTGAGCATGCCGCCACCGGCCAGCAGCTTGTATTTTACCAGCGCAATGTCGGGTTCGATTCCTGTTGTGTCGCAATCCATCAGGAAACTGATGGTGCCTGTGGGCGCGAGCACCGTTACCTGTGCGTTGCGATAGCCATGGCGCTTCCCAAGTTCAGCCGCGCTCTCCCAAACTTTCGCAGCTTCTTCTTTCAAATGCGCGAACTCTTTCGCATCCGGGATTTCGCGCACTGCACAGCGATGCAGCTCAATCACGTCCAGCATCGAAGCGACGTTGTCTTTCGCGACGGGTTTCGGCACGCCGCTCGCCCGCGCGTCGCGATAACCGGGGAACGGTCCCATAGCCCGTGCCATTCGCGCGCTTTGCTCGTACGCTTCGCCAGTCATGATCGAAGTGATCGCGCCGCAGAGCGCCCGGCCCTCGACGCTATCGTAACCGTAACCATAACTCATGATCAGCGAGCCGAGGTTCGCGTAGCCAAGCCCGAGTGTGCGGAAAATATGCGAGTTCTCCGCGATTTCTCTGATCGGGTAACTTGCGTTATCAACGATGATCTCCTGTGCAGTGATGAAGATGCGCACCGCCGCTTTAAATCGCTCCACATCAAAATCGCCCTCCGCGGTTTTGAATTTCATTAAGTTGAGCGACGCCAGATTACAGGCGGTGTTATCAAGGAAAAGATACTCTGAGCACGGATTAGTGGAGTTTTGCCGGTCTGTGCCTTTGCAGGTGTGCCATTTGTGAATAGTCGAATCGAATTGCATTCCCGGATCGCCACAGATGTGTGTGCCCTCGGCAATTTTCCGGAGCAGCGTGCGCGCGTCTTTGCATTCGCAAGGCTGCTCATCCGTCACCCGGCGCGTCCACCACTCGCGGCCGGCCAGCGCTGCTTCCATGAATTCGTCGCTTACGCGCACGCTGACATTTTCATTCTGATACATCACCGAGCCGTACGCGTCGCCATTGTAGCTGCCGTCATAACCCTGCTCGATTAGTGCCCATGCTTTCTTTTCTTCCTTCTGTTTCGCGTCGATGAACTCTTCGATGTCCGGGTGCCAATCTTTGAGCGTGTTCATCTTTGCAGCACGCCGTGTCTTGCCGCCGCTCTTCACCACGTTCGCAACCTGATCGTAAACTTTCAGGAACGAGAGCGGTCCGCTGGGTTTGCCGCCGCCACTCAATTTTTCTCTCGTTGACCTGAGCGAAGAGAGATCGCTGCCGGTGCCGCTGCCATACTTGAAAAGCATGGCCTCGCTCATGGCTAACCGCATGATGTCTTCCATCGTGTCGCTCACGCTCTGGATAAAGCACGCGCTGCCCTGCGGATATTCGTACTGCGACGGCGCGCGCTCCGCTTTGCCGGTCTCGCGATTATAAAAATAATTCCCGGCGCCTCCGTTCTTGCCGACGCCGTATTGATGATACAATCCAACGTTGAACCACACCGGCGAATTAAACGCGCCGTGCTGATTCAAACACAGCCAGGTGAGTTCGTCGTAGAAAGTGTCCGCAGCTTCTCCATCGGCGAAATAACCATCGGCGATTCCCCAGTCGGTGATCGTGCGCGTGACGCGATGAATCAATTGCCGCACTGACATTTCTCGTCCGCCCTTGTAGGGATCTGTGCCGTTTGCGATGTCGCCGTAAAAATATTTTGAGACCGCAATCTTCGTCGCCAACGCGCTCCAGCTTTTCGGGATTTCGATGTCTTCCTGCTTGAAAATGACTTTGCCGCTGTCGTCATTGATTTCCGCAGTGCGCCGTTCCCATTCAATCTGATCAAAAGGCGCAACGGCGGCATCACTGAACACGCGCTTGAAATGCAGGCCGGCGTTTTTCTTTTTCTCGGACGTGGTTTTTTGCCGTGTGGCGGAACGTGGTGACGCACTAAGTGAAGCGGGTTGGATTCCGGGTTTTAATTGAATCATGGCGGTGAGGGAGGGTTGAGGTTTCGAATAAGATGCGAATAACGGTGAACAGCGGCACTAACAAGCTGTGAATACCCGTCAACAACAAGTAATAGCGTGGCTGCCCAGTTGGACACACAATATGCAGCCCCGCGTACACTCGTGGCAAGCGAAAAATTGTAACATTTTTCTGTCTGCCGGACGCCCACTTTGACAACGATTGGCGGAAGGGGTGGGATTCGAACCCACGGTGGGTTTCCCCACGCTCGATTTCGAGTCGAGTGCCTTAAACCGGACTCAGCCACCCTTCCGTAATTCTGACGACAACGCCGAACGCGCAACGTCCAACATCCAACGCTCGATGCAACTTTGTTCGCCATATGAGCGTTTAGCTTTGAGCATTTCGATCTCGGGGATCGGCGGCTTTCCAGCCGTCGTACGTCGACCCAACGTCAGCGGTTTCACTCCGCGCGTTCGTCTTAGACAAAATCGTCAGTCGGCGGTGTCTTCATTGAAATCGCTGTTGCATCGGACGGCTTCAACGGCAGCTTCCTCGCTTCACTCTTTTTCTATGAACATACTCTCTCGGTTTCTCGTTCTTTTGTGTTTGATCGCGGTTGATCTGATTTCAGTCAGTACTGTCCCTGCGCAAAACTTGCCCAACACGTCGCGAGTGCTGCGTTTTCCAACGACAAATGGATCAAAAATTGTTTTTTGTTACGCGGGCGAGCTTTACACGGTCGCTAAAGATGGCGGGACGGCGCGCCGCCTGACGAGCGGACCGGGCTACACTTCGTTTGCACGATTTTCGCCGGACGGAACGCAGATCGCGTTCACTTCAGAGTACGACGGCAACAGAGAGATTTACGTGATGCCCGCGGAGGGCGGCACACCGAAACGCTTGACGACTTCGGCAACGCTGGGGCGCGACGACGTTTCCGATCGCATGGGCCCGAACAATATCGTGATGGCATGGGAAAACACGAAGCCGCTGATCGTGTTCCGCTCGCGCATGAAATCCTTCAACGATTTCATCGGCTCGCTTTTCACGGTCGGACTCGATTCGGAATTGCCGCAGCAATTGCCTGTGCCGCGCGGCGGGTTCGTTTCATTTTCCCCGGACGATTCGAAGATGGCTTACAACCGGGTGTTCCGGGAGTTCCGCACATGGAAACATTATCGCGGCGGCATGGCCGATGACATTTGGATTTACGATTTCAACACAGGCGCCACTGAAAACGTAACAAATAATCCAGCGCAGGACATCTGCCCGATGTGGGGGCCGGACAACAAAATCTACTTCATCTCCGATCGCGACAGCCGGATGAACCTGTTCGTTGTTGATCTTGCAAGCAAAGAAACAAAGCAACTCACACACTTCACTGATTTCGACATTAAGTTTCCGTCGCTCGGGAAAGACTCGATCGTATTCGAGCAAGCGGGATATATCTGGCGCTACGATCTTGCCACGGGACAGGCGACGCCTGTGCCAATTGAGATTAAAGAAGATTTTGACAGCGGTCGTGGCGGGCTGGTTGATGCAGCCAAGCATCTCGAATCGGTAAACCTCGCGCCTGACGGCGAACGCACGATCGTCATCGCGCGCGGCGATCTTTTCTCCGTGCCCGCAAAGAACGGCACGCCGCGCAATTTGAGCAAAACCTCAGGCGCGCACGAACGCGATGCGGTTTGGTCGCCGGACGGAAAATGGATCGCCTACAATTCGGACGCGACCGGCGAGAACGAGTTGTATGTACGTTCGCAAGACGGCAAAGGCGAGCCGCAGCAAATCACTAATGGCGCGGACACGTACTACTATGCGCCGAAGTGGTCGCCCGACAGCAAGAAGCTGCTGTGGAGCGACCGCTTGCAACGGCTGCGCTATGTCGACGTTGCAAGCAAGGCAGTGACGCAGGTCGATCAAGACAAATACGGCGAGATCGAAAGCTACAACTGGGCACCGGACAGTCAGTGGGTGACGTGGGTGCGCCCCGAAGAGAACGGGATGCCGCGCGTTTATCTCTACTCAGTCGCGAACAAACAGCAGACCGCGGTGACCGATAGCTGGTACGGGTCGGGCGAGGCGGTGTTCAGTGATGATGGAAAATATTTACTGCTTAGTTCTGCGCGCGATTTCAAACCGACTTTTGGCGACGAGGAATTCGCAAATGTCTATCGCGACATGGAACGGGTTTACCTTGTCACGCTCGCCAAGGACACCGCGAATCCGCTCGCGCCGAAGAGCGATGAAGTGGGCAAGGCCGAGGAAAAACGCAAGAAGGAAAAGGCTAAAGAAGCCGAAGAGAAAAAACCGGAGGCGAGCCCCAGCGCGACGAAACCGGAAGAAAAACCAAAGAAACCCGTCACGGTGAAGGTGGATACCGATGGAATCCAAAACCGAATTTTAGGTTTGGAAATTACACCGGGAAATTATCGCAAGATCCGAATGCTCGATGAAGGCCGCATTTTCTACCTGCGCCGCACGGCAGCCGATGAAGTCTGTGAAGAGGACGAAGGATTGTTTGCCGAGAAAGACAAGAAATCGCACCTGTGCGCTTACAATGTCGACGACCGCAAGGAGACCGTGCTCGGCGACGCGAACGACTATCAGATCACCTTCGACGGCAAAAAGATGCTCGTGAAGATCAAAAAGGACTACGCCATCATCGACGTGCCGAAAGACAAGCTCGAAACTAAGGATCACGAGCACAAGATCGATGGTCTCGACATGCAGTTGGATCGGCGTGCTGAGTGGCGCCAAATCTATTTCGAGTGCTGGCGACAAATGCGTGACTTCTTCGTCGCTCCCACGATGAATGCAGTGGATTGGAAGGCGATGCGCGACAAATACGCCGCGCTGGTGCCGTTCGTGAATCATCGCAACGATCTCACCTATTTGTTGGGCGAGTTGATTGGCGAATTGAACAGTGGCCACACCTATGTCGGAGGTGGCGAGCGTCCAGGCACGCCGCGCATCAAGCTTGGCCTGCTAGGCGCAGAATTTTCGCGCGATTCGGCTACGCGCACATACCGCATCGAACGCATTTTACCTGGCGAAAATTGGAACAAGCACACGCGCTCTCCGCTCACAGATGTCGGCGTAAACGTGAAAGCGGGCGATTACATTCTCGCGATCAACAACACGCCGGTGTCGAGCCTGCCAAACCTTTATGACGCGCTCATCGGCACTGCAGGCAAACAGGTAATCCTGCGCGTGAATTCCAAGCCGACCGATGCCGGGGCGCGCGATGTGACCGTCATGCCCATCGATGACGAAGCACCGCTTTACTATCTCGATTGGGTGCAAAAGAACATCGACTACGTCACGAAAAAAACCGGCGGCGAAATTGGATACCTCCACATCCCTGACATGGGCCGGCCCGGGTTGGACGAGTTTACGAAGCTTTACTTTCCGCAAATCCGCAAGCACGCACTCATTGTCGATGTCCGCGGCAACGGCGGCGGCTTCGTCTCGCCGCTCGTGATCGAGCGGTTGCGGCGCGCGCTGGTGATGGTCGGGATTGCGCGCAACGGCATGCCGCAAACGGATCCGCCGCAAACGTTCACCGGCCCGATGGTCACATTGATCAACGAATTCTCCGCATCCGATGGCGATATTTTTCCGTATCGCTTCAAAACGCTCGGGCTTGGGAAGCTCATCGGCAAACGCACCTGGGGTGGCGTGATCGGGATTCGCGATTCGCTTCCACTGGTGGATGGGGGGCAGTTCTTTAAACCGGAATTCGCGGTTTACTCAAAAGACGGCAAACAATGGATCATCGAGGGCCACGGAGTCGATCCCGACGTTGTCGTCGATAACGATCCCGGGAAAGAATTCAAAGGCGAAGACGAGCAGCTGGATCGAGCGATTCAGGAAATGCAGGAAGAGCTAAAGACAAAACGTTACGAACTGCCGCCTCCTCCGCCGTGGCCAAATCGCAATCCCGCCGGCGGAACTTAGAGGCTCATTGACGCCCAGCGATTTACACGTGTAGCCTCTCCCGCCTCTCTCCTTGGAGAAGGATCTCTTGCCGAGTTCGCACATCATTTGAGGCAAACCGTAGTCGCATCGAGAATCGAAATTCAGAAGGCAGGCTTTTTCACCGCTTGAGGCCGAGCCAGCTAGCGAAAGGGCTACAACGATGAGTGATCAAGGTTTTGAAACCGTGCGTGTCATTATCGCCGCTCACATGGGTAATGGCGAACTTGAAAAAGTGATGCACAGTTTTCCCCGCGATATGCAGTCGTTATTTCCCGCGCTCGCTTCGACTGTTTAACAAAGCGGCGCGATCAGCCGCATGGAACGAGCTTTTTCAAATCGAGCAGAAGCCGGTCGGCAACTAGCGGAGAAGCTTGATAAATACGCAGGTCGTAAAGATGTGATTGTGCTCGGATTGCCTCGCGGCGGCGTGCCTGTTGCGTACGAAGTCGCAAAACGGCTGCGTGCTCCGCTCGATGTTTTCATCGTGCGCAAGCTTTATGCGCGCAATACCATATGCAGAGGAGGCGATTGAAGCTGTAACTGCCAGGGAAACAACGGAGCTCGAGCGACGGGAACGGATCTACCGCGAAGGCCGTCCACCACCCGAGCTGCGTGATCGAATTGCTATTCTGGTGGATGACGGATTGGCCACTGGAGCAACCATGCGCGCCGCCGTGAAAGCGCTGCGACAGCGCGGCGCCGCAAAAATTGTGGTTGCAGTTCCGGTGGGTCCGCCAGACACATGTCTCGAACTCGAACGGCTGGCTGACGAAACAACCTGTCTGAGCACGCCGCCATTCTTTCAGGCGGTTGGTCAGTATTACGAAGATTTCTCGCAGACCAGCGACGCAGACGTTCGCGAGTTATTCAGCAGGGCCGCGCAAGATATTCCCGAGCGAAACCAAACGAATCAGCAATGACGGACGCCGAACTTGTTCGCGAAATAGCGCAGCCACTCTCCGGCGGCTCCGACGATTACGATGCGCTGCTAGCGCTGATCGGTAATGCGCGATTTGTCCTGATCGGCGAAGCGACGCACGGCACACACGAATTTTATTCTGAGC
>WNGG01003550.1_pt1 | contig 17609 bp, 19 predicted proteins | sample 5400661 | NCBI WGS metagenome assembly WNGG01 (sample SAMN13153372, study PRJNA577476) | soil metagenome | isolation source: 100 cm soil or saprolite under Garry oak tree replicate 1 | place: USA:California | collected 2016-06-15 | reverse complement strand
CCCTCGCACGCCGCGGGCCGCCGATGAGCGGCCCCCGGCGCCCCGTGCCGGAGTGGCGGAACTGGCAGACGCACCGGGCTTAAACCCTGGAGCGGCGCAAGCCGCGTGTGGGTTCGACTCCCACCTCCGGCACCACTCGTCAAGGACTTGCGCCGTCGCGTACGTCTACCACCTCTGCCAATTCAGCACCGCTGTGCCCGTTCTCGGGAGTACGATACCGCGTCCCTCCGAAGGAGCGCCCGATGTCTATCGACTGGGATCTTGCCGCCCGGATCGCCGGGCCGATTCTCGCCGCGTTCATTGCATGGGGCCTTACCCGCCTGTCCGAGCGGCGCAGTGATCTCGTCATGTACTACGGTCACATCGCAGCATTTCAGACTCAGCAGCCGCGAGGAACGATCCATACCCATGCAGTGGTCATCCGCAACGCCGGCAGGAAAGCTGCGACCAACGTGCGAGTGTCGCACCGCTTCTTCCTGCCTGACTTCACCATCTATCCACCGGTTCAGCACACGGTCGAGGACATCCCGAACGATGGCAAGGAGATCGTCATCCCGCAACTTGTCACCGGCGAGCAGATCAGCATCAACTACCTCTACTTTCCCCCAGTCATAGCCGAGCAGGTGACCACCGCCGTGAGGAGCGACGACGGCTTCGCCAAAGTCATCACTGTGCTGCCTACGCAGCAGCACCCGCGATGGGTGCTCGCAGTTGGCAGTGTCCTTAACGTTATCGGCATCGCGACGGTCCTCTACGTACTTTTTTCGGCCGGGAAGGCCGCCTGGTCCCGGTTGGTCCCATGAGCCCCATGGAGCCAACGAAGCTCTTTGCCGTCGACGTGCCCACCCTGGTGGTGACGATTGTGGGCACCGCGCTCGCCTCGGGTCTCGCCGCCTACTTCGGCGCATACCTCGGCGAGAAGGCGAAGCAGGTCGCCATGAGGGAGGACTTCAAGGATCTGGTGGCGCAACAGCGGGAGACCACACACGCCTTAGAGAGCATCAGGGTGGCGGTGTCCGGCGATATGTGGGTGGCGCAGAAGCGGTGGAAGCTCAAGCGCGAGAACTACTCGGCCCTGCTCAAGGCATTGACCGAGTTGCGGAACATTCTGAGTCACCCGGATACAGGACGGAAGGAATTGGGAGCAACGTCGGCTCGCATGGATGCGCTTATGGATGAGATCACTCTCAACCAAGCGTTGGCCGCGCTCTGGCTGGGCGCTGACGCACTACGAGCTTTGGAGGACATGGCTAGCGAGATGCGCGCGAGGGGCGATGCCGCAGACGCTAAAGACGCCTTGGCGCAACACGTGAAGGCGCTAAACAGGGCGCTCGTCGATGCGGCCCGCAAGGACTTCAAGTTTGAGATTCGCGGGACGCAGTGAGGGCCGCAAACCCGAGCGGTCGCCCCGGCCGGCGGAGGGCCCCAGATGGCAAAGTCCAGACGTCGCCGAGAGTACACGCTGACCCGCGCAGTCGAGCGCGTTCAGAAGGACGTCACGTCTATCCTGGCGAGGCGACAGTCTAGTCGCTACTTCGAAGGCATCGTCCTGATGTACAGCCTCATCGAGAACGTCGTGAAGTGGCTTGTCTTTCTGAAGATCGTGTGGAACAAGTCCGACCGAGTCTTGTCTGTTCCAGAAAGGGAGTCCCTTAAGCAATTCTGCAACCGCCAAGACTTCAACGGCGCGCTGAATCTCGCGCTGGTCACTGGTTTGTTCACGCACCGCTTGTTCAGGCAGATCGACCGCATTCGGGGAGAGCGAAACGACCTTCTGCACCAGTTCTATCTCTTTACCCACCGCCGCAACAGCCGCGTTCTCCGAGCAAAGCTAGCGCGGCTTGTTCGACTCGCCGTCAAGATGTTCAGGGTCTTGAATGCCCTCGTCGCGGATACAGGTGTAGCGGACACCTACCCCGCCTACTTTACGGTCCGAAGACGTAAGGAACTCCTGATCTGAAAGGGCAGCATCGAGAAGACCCGCGGGGCGTGCCGGCGAATGGGGCAGCCTCCGCGCGCTCCGATGACCGTGCGAACCAGGCGACGGGTGGCGCGCTCACGCACGAGCCCGGGCCCTGCTGCGCCGTGCTACCCTTCGGAAACGACTGCGACAATCCCGCCGCCCGGCGTGTCATGGGCAGGCCGCCGGGCGCTCTCGATCGTCGGGGAGCCCCCTGGGGGGAAGGAGGCCCAAGTGAAACGGAAGAGTAGTCCCCGGCCAGCGACGGGACGTAGGCGGGGTCCGACATCGCTCAATAAGGAGCACGCGAAGCTCATCTTCCTGGCCTGGAGCGGCGAACGTAGCAGACAGGTCGCGCTCGCACTCCGCGAGTCCCTCCGCATCATTTGCAACGCCTTCGATCCCTGGATGAGCGAGGTAGACATCGCCACTGGCGGACAATGGGAGGAGGAGATCGCGACGTGCCTGGACGAGGCTCAAGCGGCGATCCTGTGCCTGACGCCAGAGAACCAGAATGAGCGTTGGGTGCTTTTCGAGGCGGGTGCGGTCGCGAAGTCCCGCACGAGGTCCTTGGTGATCCCCTATCTCTTCGACCTGACAACACGGGATCTGAAGGCCCCGCTGTCGATCTTCCAGGGTGTCACCTCCGCCCTCGACCAAGGGCAGAACCTTAAGATGGTCCGGTCCCTGTACAGGGCGCTTCCCGAGGGGGAGCGCGGGATCTCCGAGAAGGACCTGGAGGAAGCCTTCGGTCTCGTGTGGTCAACGAGACTCCATCCGAGCCTCCAGAAAGTGGGGCCTGGAGCTGTGGCCCCACTTGCGCGTCGGGACGACAGTGAAGTGCTCGACGAGATCCTCGGACTCGTCCGCGATCTTGCCCAGCGGGCTCGGAGACAGGCGGCCGTGGAGGCTTTTGTGAAAGGGGCGCTTGGCGCCACGCCCATAGCCACGGAGCAGGCCCATGCTCTTCGAGAGCCAGCAAGCCACCTTCGGGGAATCCTGGATCGGCTCCGGCGCGAAGGGAAGCTGGAGGGGATGGGCGGGTTCGCACCCGGCAGCCCACCCGGGACCAAAGGTGATGACGAGCCCGGGGACCATGACTGACCCCCCTGGGCGCTCCTCGCCTGACGGGCCCCCAAAGCGGATGTAGACTCGGGGTTCAAGCAGGTAGGACGCGGGGATCAGGCGCGACAGAGGCGCAAGTGACGGAGCGCTGCAGCGTAGCGCGCTTGTCGGCGGACCTAGAGAGGTGGCAAGCGTCGCAGGAGGCTTCCCATGCCCAGTTGGCTGCGATGGACTCTAGTTCTTCCCGCCGCCCTCGGCAGCTATATTGCCATCCAGTTCGTGGTGGCGTTCTCTAGCGAACTCATGCCCCTGCCGGAGGTCATGCGCAACTGGTACTCGCAGGCCTTGAATCTCTTGGGAGCCCTGACGACGCGGCGAGCCTAGTCGAGGAGAAGGTGAACGTTGCGGTACGCCAAGACAGCGTTCTTCTCGGCGTTCCACATGATGATCGTGAAGTCCCCGTCATGGGAGGCGACAAGGGCAACCGCACCTGGCACTTCATTCACGAATCGCACCGCCGACTCGTGTCGGGTGCCACCGAGTTCGTGCAGTTGCATCTTTGTCGGCTCTCGCCGACTCACTGCACCGCTTGCGAGGAGCCTGACCTTCCGGTCCGAGTCGCTCAGCAGTCGGGTTCCGAAGCTGAGGACGTTCGACTCGTCATCGAGCAGGACTGCTCCGTCGACTGCCGTGAGCTTGCCCACCGCAGCCACAGTCGATGCGAGGGCCGGTGTCATCTCGTGCGGATCACCTGTCAGCAACCCTCTTAGCTCCGGCACGTGGTAGGGAGCCAAAGCGTACGCCAACCCTTCAGCGAGAGGCGAGCGCTCTGCGCCTTCCTGCCGTTTGCCCACCAAGTCTTCGATCTTCCTCACGAGATCGGCCGTGTCGAACCACCGTCTTGCTTCGTCTCTCCTGAGCTTGTACTTCGGGTTAGTCAAATTCCAAGGATCGCCGGCCGACCGGGGCAAGAGAACAAGCGCGCCCCCGCTTCCGTGACGGCGCATCTCACGAGTTAGGCCGAGTAGAACTGCCCCAAGGACAGACCGTTCCGCTTGTCCCAGCGACTGAGGGAGCGCGCTCTCGATGAGGCCCAGAGCGCTCGAAAACCGGGGGATCGGCCAAGCCTCTTGCCCGAGGAACACCACCGTGCGTTCGTGCCCATATTCGAGAGTCAGAAAGCCCGGTCGCACTACTCGCACTTCGAGTTCGAAGTGGTCCCCTCGCGATAGGCCCCATATCACGAGATCACCGGGTTGCCCGCCTCTCGTTACGCCGATGTTTGTATTGCCGGAGACCAGCGCGGGCGCGAGCTTCCTGATCGCGTCAACCGTCAAGGGGATCGGCTCCTCAAGGACGAGTCTTGAGAGCCCCAGCCCGAACGGCAGTAGTGGTGGTGGGTCGACCCAGCAGAGCGAAAACGTAGCGGGTCGTCCTTCCTCGGTCTGAAGGCTCGCCCAGAAGGCTTGTTCGAGAAGAACGCGAAGTTCCGCTCGACCTGGCGGCTCGGGCAGAAGCGCGATTGCCCTCCCAGCCTCCTTCGACTCGGCCCACCGTGTCTGAATTGTGTCGTGAGCCCGTGTTACGACTTCCTCGCTCAGCGTCAGGAATGGCGCACTCATCGCGTCACCTCTGCGAATCGGAGTGGATGGACCTCCCGAAGTGTACTTGCTTGCCCGCCCGGACGGGGCGAGATGATCCAATGTGGGCCATCAGGCTAGAGCCGCCTGCGGCTGGCCGGCGGCACCTTCCCTTTGCGGCTCTTGCGGCTCGCTACGGTCTACGGGTTATTTATAGCGATGGTCGACAGGCGCCAGGTGAGAGGCAAAGGGGCGAGTCGAGGGGCGACACGCGACAGGCGACAGACCACGACCGGTTAGACTGCGTGATTCCTCAGTGTCTTCAACTTGGTTTAGGACCGGGCACTGAGGGACACAGCGGTCACCTTCTCCGGTACGGAGATCCGCGCCCTCGTAGCCCTGGCCGAGGCCGATAACGAGCTAGCAGAGGGACTTGGACGAGCCGCACGGCGGTCGGGTGTAGACTCACCCAGTCCTCCATCCTAGGAGTACTGTGATCCTCGACGAGAAGGAGCCGTTCTTCAGAAGGCTCCAGGACCGAGTCGTCTTCTCGCGCGGCTCCGTGGTCTCAGGCCCGGTGGATGTGGTGGTCCGCTACAGCGAGCTAGAGCCCGATTCGATCCTAGGGGAGATCCTTGGGACGAATGCGACTTACGCCTCGCTGAAGCCTGTCTTCGAAGACAGGAGCGATCCGTTGTGCAAGATGGAATCGGTCTTCCCAAACGGCCCAGCGCGTCTCTCCAGCAGCCAGGTCATGCTCAGATCGATCTCAGAGCGGGGCTGGCAGGAGAAGGAGCCGGCAAACGAACCTCTGGATATCGTAGGCCAATTCGAGTGCCTCGATCTATTGATCGACAAGCGGCACCCAGACCGCGACTTCGAACTATTGAGTCTCGTGTAATACAGTAACACTCTAACCAAACGAGAGGCCGGCGTGCTGGAGGAAGGAGAAGCCCAGGTTTCCGCGCTGCACCCTCCGCAAGCCGGCACGCAGGCCGTCAACTACGTCCAGCGTGTCCTCGACATCGAGGTTCGCGATCTCCTGTCCCTTGACGTTGCCCCACAGGGTTTCGACCGGGTTGAGATCGGGGGCGTACGGGGGCAGCCACTCCACCCGGAGCCAACGGCGCTGAGAGGCCAGATGGCGCGCCATCTCCTTGCTCTTGTGAGCGTTCAGGCGGTCCCACACCAGGATGACCTTCTTCCCACGAAAGCAGCTGCGGAGCAGGCGCAGGAAGCGGATGAGCGCCTCTGTGTTGTAGTTGTCGGGCTTGGTCTGGAAGAGCAAGCGGCAATGGCGGCCGTCCCAGCGGTAGGCCAGGGCCCCCGCCACCGAAACCTTCTTCCAGTGGTAGGGGTGGGTCACGATCGGGGTCCGGCCTTTTGGCGCCCAGGTCGTTCGGATCGGGGGTCGGTCGGAGACGCCACTCTCGTCTTCGAAAACGATCCAGGCGCGCTGCCGGCGAGCGTTTTTTTTACCCGTGGCCACTCCTCGGCCACCCAGCGCTTTATCTCCTTCTCGTTGCGCTCCTTCGCCCGCCGGGCCGGCCGCTGTCGGCTCCAGTCCAAGTTCCGAAGGATCCGCCACACGTGACCCGGGTGGTACTGCACGCCCGTGATCTGCTTGATCACCCGCGCCACTCGGGGCAGCGTCCAGAGGTCTGTAGCAAAGCCCCACGCCGCGGCCCCTTCGCGCAAACTCTGATCCAGGATCTCAAGATCGGTCCTCTCCAGCCGCGGCTTACGACCCGCTCGCCCCGCCCCCCACAAACCGGCCGTGCCCTCCCGCCGCCAAGCCGCATACCAGCGATGAACACTGGTCCGGCTCACCCCAAGCCGACGAGCGATCTCCGCCTGCTTCAGCCGCCCAGCGGCAAACAGCCCCGCTGCCTGCTTGCGCCGCGCACGCAAACCCTTGAAATCCCGGCGGGGACGGAAAAGCTTCTTCATGAGGCAAGGCTATTCCTACACCCTGCCACAGAAGGTCCAAAACGTCACTCTATTATGCGAGACTCAATAACGGCTAGAAGCACGACGTTCTACCTCGACGAGGATGTGGTCCTGTGGAGACCAGACGGTCTGGAGTTCGGCTCCGGCGCTTTCACTCTACGCGGGGAGGAAGGTCAAGAAATCACTCCAGGCTTCGAATGCCGCTTCACGATGAAGGGACAGCCGTGCCTCGTCTACGACGGGTCCCGGCGCCCGTCATCGCGCCGGACACTTTCGAGCATTCTGCCCACTGTGCTGTGCTCGACCACCAAGCCGGCCGCTGAGTACAGCGATGACACCTTCCTCGTGGAAGCGAGAGCCCTCGTGGACGAGGTTCTTCTCCTTGCCTCGCTGGCTTGCCGGCGAGTTATCCGTTGGCATCGCTATGTCGTATCTGGGCTCCACGGGCTCTGGACGCACGTCCGATCGGTGCAGCAGCACTCAGGACTCAGCGATCGTCTGGAGATCTCAGCGCTACCGGTCCAGCTCTACCGGTTCCACGAGTTTGTTCGCCTCGCGATTCCAAAGCTACGAGACTTCAGAAGGCAGGACCTCGATCTCGAGCTGCCGATCCTCTACATCGTGGGGTCACACGAAACTGCACGCATCGATGAGAGGTTCTCTTGCGCGGTGCTCTGCCTTGAGCGTCTTGTCGATCTGCATGCCCGAGCGCAGGGACTGGATCACATTGTTCCCGCGAAGGTCTTCGACCAGATTCGGCGCCGCCTCCGGACCGAGCTTGAAGCGTCTCTCGCGGCGGTCTCGGAAGACGCGGTCGGTCGCTCTCGCGCCGAAGCAGTCGCCCACATGCGAGAGAAGTTGACGGAACTGAATCGCCTTCCCTTCTGGGCGCTTCTCAGCGCACTTCTTGACGCCTACGGCGTTCAGTGGACGGATCTCTATCCGCCCGGCCTCTCGCGACCGACTCTGCTGTCCACACGAAACGAGTTCATTCACTCGTCCAAGAAGCCGTCGTACAAGCGCCTCACGCGAGAGGCACACCGCGTGCAGGCCCTGTGTGAACGAGTCATTTTTCGAATGCTCGGCTGGGAAGATCCCTACTCGCCGCCCGAGTACGCGCGGCAGTGGCTCGTTCGGCCAGAGGACGAGCAAGGCGATGCAGATTGACGGTCACTGAACGCCGGCAAGCCGTGGAGCCGCGCGTCTAGACTCATTCCGATGTGAATCAGCCCCAACCGCAGGAAGTTCTGCCCGCGGGCCCTTCCTTTGTGGCGCTTCCGGCTTTGCTACGGCTTACGGATCATTTATAGCGATGGACGAGCCGAGCGGCGAATGCACGCGGGAGCTGCGCGTGCTGGTCCTGCGCGTGCGGATCCACGGTCCGAAACATTCGCGTGGACTCCCAAACCCGAAGCCAGCCGCAGGCGATGGCCCCCTCTCCAAACGCGACACCGAAAAAATAATGAGCGGTGGGTACCACAGCTCGCGCGAGGCAGGGGTAGGGAGACCCTTTCGACAATTCAGGCGGGTCTGACATTAGCCGCCGCGACATGAAGGAGGAAGCAGAAGGGAGCAGGTGCCCACTCGGCGGTGGGGACGGGACTCGAGGGGGGGCCGGCCCCTCTTGCGCCTTCCAGCCAGCGGGCTTCATGCGGGCACACTTCGGGCACAGGGCTTCGTGTGGACCGCGACTGACGCGGGCCGGAGAGCCCTCCCCGGATTCAGAATCCGCCGCGTGGCGAGGTCAGCCGCGAACCTGCGTGGTGGCTGGGGTAGGAGTAGGAGGAGGGGTAGTAGTAGGACAGGGGTGTTGACAGGGAGTAGACACCTGATAGGCTATGTTCTGCGCCTGAGTTGAGACGCTAAGCGCCTCGTGCGGGGCTCTAGGCCCTGCCTCAGACGCATTTTCCTTGCCTTCCCCTCCTTCGTTCCCCCGTGTAGAGTGTGGCCCGTGCGGATCGCGTATCTCGACGAATCGGGCACACCGGAGGAGACGGGCGGGACTTCGCATTTCGTGCTCTTGGCGCTCTCGATCAATGCCCAAACGTGGAAGGAGAAAGACCGGGTCATTAGCGCCATCAAGGCCACGTTCGGGCTTGAGCAGGGGGAGATTCACGCGGCCTGGATGGCGCGCCGGTACTTGGAGCAGGAGCGAATTGCCGGGTTCGCGGCCATGGGTCGTGCCCAACGCCGTGCGGAAGTCAAGGCGGCGCGTAACCACGCCCTCGTCCGCAAGGCCGCAATTCAAGGGCCGGCCGCTGTCAAGTGGATGCGGAAGAACTTTGAAAAGACGGACGATTACATCCACCTGACGCTCGACGAGCGGCGGGAGTTCTTGAGGAAGATCGCCGATGCAGTCGCGCCGTGGCCCGATGCCCGCATCTTCGCCGAATGCACCGAGAAGGCCGCCTACGCGAAGATCCCTGGGCCTACCAGACCGCTATTCGACGAGGCGTTCGATCAAGTCGTGACCCGGTTCCACCACTTTCTGCGCCAGCTGACCCCCTTGGACTACGGGATGCTGGTCCAAGACCACAACGAAACGGTGGCTGATCGGCTCACTCAACTAATGCGACGATTCCACCGCGAGGGCACGAGATGGACAGCGCGCATCCCGTTCCTCGTGGAGACTCCCCTCTTCGTGGACAGTCGCCTCACGAGCTTGGTCCAAGTTGCCGACCTCTGCGCCTATGCATTCCGCCGCTACGTCGAGAACAACGAGACCGACCTCTTTGACCGCGTCTTCCCGAGTGTGGACGAGGCGGGCGGTAGGCGCGTTGGAGCGCGTCACTACCGAGGCGCCAAGGCGTGTCCCTGCCGAATCTGCCAGGAACATTGACGCCGACGACTTCCGGTGTGCCTGTTCTGTGCCCGTCTTACGTGGGGGTACGGTCCCCAACGTCCCGCATGTCCCGAAGGCCGTCGCGGGAAGTCGCTGAGCCTCCGAGAATGCGGGACGAAGGGGTACGATGGGGAACGTGGGGCGGGAGCCCTGGAGTTGGCTTAAACCCTGGAGCGGCGAAAGCCGCGTGTGGGTTCGACTCCCACCTCCGGCACCACTCGTTCGACGACGTAGGGGAGTGATCACGTGGATCTTCGTCCGGGCCTGACCCGGCGTGCTTTCCTGGGCGTGGCCGCGGGCCTGGCTGCGCTTCCGGCCGTAGGGGTGGCCGGAGTCGAGGAGGTCCTCCGCGGAAGGCGGCGGATGCTCCAGTTGAACGGATACGCCATGTGCGCGGAGACTCCGCTCGAGGCGCTCACGACGTACCTCACGCCGAACGACCTTTTCTTCGTGCGGAACCACTGGATCCCCCGGATGCCCGACCCAAAGACCTGGGCGCTGAGGGTGGACGGGGAGGTGGGAACGCCGCTCGAGCTCTCGCTCGAAGAACTGAAGGCGATGCCGCAGACCACCGTGACCTGTGTCCTCCAGTGCGCGGGCAACGGGCGCGCTTTCATGAACCCGGTCGTCCCCGGGGTGCAATGGAAGCACGGGGCGGTGGGGAACGCGCGCTGGACAGGGGTGCGGGTCAAGGATCTGCTGGTGAAGGCGGGTCTCAAGGTGGCGGGCAAGCACCTGCACACGTTCGGTACCGACAACCCGCCCGGGAAGGTGCCCCCGTTCTCCCGGAGCCTGGAGATCGAGAAGGTCCTGGAGGATGGCCTGGTCGCCCTGGAGATGAATGGCGAGCCCCTCCCGGCGCCTCATGGGGCCCCCGCGCGCCTCGTGGTGCCGGGATGGGCCGGCGACCACTGGATGAAATGGCTGGAACGCTTGAGCCCGCAGCCCGAGGCGCAGAAGGGCTTCTACATGGACGTCGCCTACCGCTTTCCCGACAAGCCGGGCGGTCCCGGGGTTGCCTTCAAGCCGGAAGAGATGCATCCCGTCACGGAGCTCTTCGTCAAGTCGAACATCTCGGACTGCCCGAAGAAGGCCAAGGTGGGCCGGCCGGTGACGCTGCGCGGATTCGCCTTTTCCGGCGCCCCCGACATCGGCAAGGTGGAGATCAGCGTCGACGGAGGATCGACGTGGAAGGACGCGGTTCTCGATCGCGAGCATGATCCCTACGCGTGGCGCTTCTGGTCCTTTCCGTGGAAGCCCGACGCCCCCGGCAAGGCCAGGCTCCGGGCGCGCGCCACCGACAGCCGGGGGAGCGTGCAGCCGAAGGAGGCGGTCTGGAACCAGAGCGGGTACCTCCACAACGCCTGGCACGGGGTGGAGATCGAGGTGACGGCATGAAACGGATCTGGCTTGCCCCGGTCCTGATTGCACTTGTGAGCGTCGGCGCGGTGCCCAAGGCCTCGTTCGACCCCAAGCTTCCGGTTTTCGGTGCGCGGCTCGCCATGCTGCCCGCCGGCCCGGGCAGGGAGATCGCCGCGAGGGCCTGCCTGAGCTGCCACTCCTCCGACATCCTCCGGCAGCAGCGGCTCACCGAAGCCCAATGGGCGGCCTCGGTCAAGAAGATGATCGGCTGGGGAGCCGACGTGCCGGGGGAGAAGAAGGACGCCCTGGTGAAGTACCTGTCGTCTCATTTCGGGCCCGACAACGACCGCTTCCAGCCCGTGGTGACGCGCCCGATCGGCCGCTAGACAGGGTGAAGCCTAGGAATAGTAGGAGATACTCCTACCGGCGTTTCTCGATTGCGAGGAGACCGGTCTCGTAGGCCGCGTCGAACTGGGCTTCCAGGTTCCGGTTCACGCCGCGACATCCCTCGACGACTCTGGCCGCCCACTCAAAGTACTCCCGCTGCCGCCGAAGGTCCCAATCAACGGGTGGACTCGAAGCGATCGATCGAAGGTTGCTGGTCTTGTCCGCGATCTTGATCATCTTCGCTCGTTCCGACTTGTGGGGTGCGTTCTCGATCTGAAGCCGCTTGCGTTCCGCCTTGGGCAGACCCTTGTCATCCGAGACTTCGGCAACCAGGTTCGCGACCGGCCGGCCAAACTCGCGCTCCAGCTCTTGGCGCGTGGTTTCCGTGTCCTCAATCGTGTCGTGGAGGAGAGCAGCGAGAACGGAGAGGGTGTCCTTCCCCTCGGTGGCCTCGGCGACGCGGCGCGCTACGTCGGTAAGGTGGTTGATGTAGGGCTCGGCGGCGCTTCCCTTGCGGCGCTGGTCTCGATGCTTGTGGGCGGCGAAGTCCAGGGCGCGCATCAACTCCACGACGGCTCGACTCATGCGCGGGGGGGGCCGTTTCAAGGTGCCGCCGGCAGGCGCTGGTGGTAGTCGGGATAGGCCGGCCTCTTGGGCGTGGGGGTCGGGCTCTTCCTGAGCATTTCCATCACCACCTCGACCGCCTTCTCGAGCTGGGGATCGTGTCCCTCGCGGACGGCTTTCGGATCCATCTCCACCTCGATGTCAGGCCGGATGCCGCGATTCTCCACCTCCCACTCGCCATTCAGACCGTAGATGGCCCAGCGCGGCGCCATGACAAATCCGCCGTCGATCAACTGCGGGTAGCCGCCGATGCCGATCAGGCCGCCCCAGGTCCTCGTGCCGACGATGGGCCCGAGGCCCAGCTTGCGGAAGTACCACGGGAGGGCGTCGCCCCCCGAGCCGGCGAACTGGTTCACGATCATGACCTTGGGACCGAAGATGGCGGCCACGGGCTCCGCTTGGTCGTTTCCTTCCCGCGTCGTCACCATGTTCATGAGGGGACGGCGGAGATAGTCCACCATGTAGTCGGCCAGCAGGCCCCCGTGGTTGAAGCGCTCGTCGATCACCGCGGCTTCCCTGCCGATCTGGGCGAAGTAATAGCGGTTGAAGTTCGTGTAGCCGTCCACGAAGGTATCCGGCAGGTAGACGTAGGCCACCCGCCCCCCGGTCATCTCGTCCACCTTGCGGCGGTTGCCCTCGATCCAGGCCAGGTTGCGCAGGCCGGCCTCGCTCTCCACGGGAACGACGGTCACCTCGCGTGAGCCAGCCCCGTCGGGCTTGGGGCCCACCTTGAGCACGACCTGTCGGCCCGCCGTTCCCTCGAAGAAGCCGTAGATGGGGTCGGTTGCGCTCAAGCTGCGGCCGTTCACCGCCAGCAGGTACTCTCCCGCCACCACGTTGACGCCGGGCTGGGTGAGCGGCGCCTGGAGCTTGGGGTTCCAGTTCTCGCCGTCGTACACGCGCGCGAAGCGGTACCGCCCGTTCTCGATCGTGTAGTCGGCCCCCAGGAGCCCGCCCTTGACCTTCTTCGGCTCGGGCAGGTCGCCCCCCCCGACGAACATGTGACCCACGGTCAGGTTGCCCAGCATCTCCACGAAGAGGTAGTTCAGGTCGTCGCGGCGGTTGATCTGGTCGAGATAGGGCGCATAGAACTTCTCCGCCGCCAGGAGATCGAGACCGTGATGGCCGGGATCGTAGAAGAAGTCGCGCTCGATGCGCCAGACCTCGTGGTACATCTGTTTCCACTCGGCGCGCGGGTCCACGTAGACCTCCATCTCCGCGAGCTTGAGTGGCCCCTCACCGGGCTTGGGGGGCCCTTCACCCGGCTTGGGCGCCGCCGCCGTTCCGCCGATGAACCACTGCTCCCCCTGCTTGTAGAGCATCTTCTCGCCGTTCCCGGACACGACGAACGCGCTCACCCCCTCCAGGAGCTTCTCGGTCTTGCGTGTCTTGAGGACGAACTTCTGGACGACGAAGGCCGGGGGTCCGTCGAAGGTGGAGATCTGGGGGCCTTCTCCGAGGAAGAGCTCGCCCTCCTTGCCCGCAGACAGGCCGAGGTAGTTGCGGGCCGGGATGGGCATGGCCAGGATGCGCTGGTTGATCTTCTCGAAGTCGATCTGGACCTTGACCGGCTCCTTGTCCTTCTTCGCCGCCTTGTCCTTGTCCGCTGCCCCCGATCCTTCTTTCTTGGCCTCTTCGCCCTTCTCGTCGTCGCTCTCCGGGGCGAGGGGAGAGGGCTGGTCCTTCGTCAGCACGACGACGTAGACCGTACGCGTCACGGGGCGGTACAAGCCGGACATGTCGCCGCCCGCGCCGGCGGTGAGGCCGACGTCGGTGCTGGCCGTGAAATAGAGGTACTTCCCGTTCGGGTCGAAGGCGGGAAAGAGGGCGTCGCTCATCCCGTCCGTCACCTGGGTGGGCTTGCCGCTGTCGACCGAATACACGAAAAGGGCGTGGAAGTGGCTGCGGAGCTGCTTGGAGTAGGCGAGCCACTTGCCGTCCGGCGACCAGACCTGGTTGAAGGACGCACCATCTTCGAAGAGATCGGTGTCTACCCTCACCGGGGTTCCCTTGGCCAGATCCACGTGCCACAGGTTGAGGCGCTTGTCCGAGTAGGCGATCTTCTTCGAGTCGGGCGACCAGGTGGGCGCGTAGAAGAACGACGGCGGGTCCCCCAGGCCGATCTTCTTGATCTCGCCGAGGCCGTTCTGGTCGCGGACGTGCAGCGCATACTCCCCGGATTCGTCCGAGAACCAGGCGATGGACTTCCCGTCCGGCGACCAGGACGGGTCACGGTCGGCCGCCCCTGGGGTGCGGGTGATGTTGCGGACGTCGCCTTTCTCCGCCGGCACGGTGAGGATCTCGCCGTGGGCCTCGAATAACGCGCGTTGGCCGCTGGGCGAGATGCGGGCGCTGAGGATCTTCTTGGCCTCGAGCTTGGCGAAGTGCGGGCGCGCCTCGGGGAAGTCGCCCGCCACCCGCACTTCGACGCGGGTGCTCCGGCCGCTCGCGAGGTCCAGCAGGTGCAGCGAGCCGAACTGCTCGTAGACGATGGCGCCCGCCCCGGCGGAGGCCGCCTTGAGGTCCAGGCCCTCGTTGTGGACCACTTCCGCCACCTCCCGGCGCCGGGTGTCGTACGCGAAGAGGCTCACGGGGCCGCCACGGTCGGAGAGGAAGTAGACCTTGTCCCCGACCCACATGGGGTTGAAGTCGTTCGAGTTGTCCCGCGGGATCTTCTCGAGTCCCAGGTCCGCGAGGTTGACGATCCAGATGGCCTTGGTCTGTCCGCCCCGGTAGCGCTTCCAGGCTTCCTGCCACTGGAAGGCGGGGACGTAGGCCAGCTTCGCGCCGTCGGGCGAGAACGAGCCGTCGTCCGCCATGGGCAGGGGCAGTTCCGTCGGGAAGCCGCCTTCGACGGGGATGGTGAAGAACTTGTCGGGGTCGTTGCTGCTGGCCCGGTGGGAATGGAAGAGGATTCGCTTCCCGTCCGGAGTCCAAGCAACCGCCACATCGGCGTCCGGGTGATACGTCAGCCGCCGCGGATCGCCGCCGGAGGCGGGCACCACGTAGACGTCGGGATTGCCGTCGTACTCCGCCGTGAAGGCGATCATCGAGCCGTCGGGCGAGAAGCGGGGGCGGGTTTCGGCTCCCACGCCGCTCGTGAGGCGCTGCGCCTCTCCGCCTTCGCGCGCCACGACCCAGAGGTCGCCCGCGTAGGAGAACGCGATCCGGGTTTGACTGACGGCCGGCCGCCGCAGCACAAGGGGTCTCCCGCTCTGACTCCCGGAGGTGGCGGCCGCCGCCAGAACGAGCAGCGCGCCAAGAAGGGACCCGGACCGTCCTTTGCCCATGTCGACCTCCCCGCAAAGCACCCGTGGAAACTCGCGTCCAGAGAAATGGATTGCCTCGTAGGCACCGCCAAGTAGATCATGACTCGACCACCAGGGGCCCGAACCAGAGGGAGCCATGATCCTTCAAGAAGAGACCGCCGAGCTGGACACACCCAGCGGGCCGATGCGGACCTATGTCTACCAGCCGGTGGCGCCCGGCCGCTATCCCGGCCTCCTCCTCTTCTCCGAGATCTTCCAGCGGACGGGCCCCATCAAGCGGGTGGCGGCGCTCCTGGCCGGGCACGGCTTCGTGGTCGCGGTGCCCGAGATCTTCCACGAGCTCGAGCCGCCGGGGACGGAGCTGGCCTACGACCCGGCGGGCGCCGATCGGGGCAACCAGGACAAGGTGGGCAAGCCGGTGACGGCCTACGACGCGGACGCGCGGGCCGTGATCGCGCACCTCACGTCGCGGCCGACCTGCACCGGGAAGCTCGGCGCCGTGGGCATCTGCGTGGGCGGCCACCTGGCCTTCCGCGCGGCCATGAACCCGGAGGTCCTGGCCGGGGCATGCTTCTACGCCACCGACATCCACAAGGGCAGCCTGGGCCAGGGCGGGGACGACAGCCTGGCGCGCGCCGCGGAGATCAAGGGCGAGTTGTTGATGATCTGGGGGCGGCAGGACCCCCACATCCCCGCGGAAGGGCGAGCCCTCATCCAGCGGCGCCTGACCGACGTGGGCGTCCCTTTCACCTGGCACGAGCTCAACGGCGCGCACGCGTTCATCCGGGACGAAGGCCCCCGCTACGACCCCGCGCTGGCCCTGACCTGCTACCGCCTCGTGATCGATCTGTTCAAGCGCAAGCTGGGCGAGGGCGACCTGCCGGCCGCCGCCGCCGGTTCCAGCGAAGCTCGCTCCTGACGGGTTCCGGTGGCGGCAAACCCTGGCCCCGCGCGCGCCGGCTCGGGGGGGCCGGCCGAGCCCCGGATCGCTCGGCCGTCCCACCGCGAACGGCCGGGGGAACGATTACTGCTTTTCACCTGCGAGGTTGCACTGCGTGGTCTCCCACGGGCTGGGACGGCCGCTGGCGTCCAGCCGTCGGGCCTCGACCTTGACGCTCGCGAAGTTCAGGCTGACTTGTTCCATCGGAGCGCCGTCGTTGGCGTTCCCGCCGGGGCCAACCGACGAGATGAGCACGTTCTCGAATTGGACCTTGTAGAAGTCCGCCGATTCCTTGTGGCCCGCGCGGCGGACCGTGAAGACTCCCTCCTGGATGTGCTTGCCCGAGCAAACCGCATCGAACAGGTCGGGGGAGGCGGTGTCGACGTTCTTCACGATCCGGAAGTCCTGCATCGAGACTTTTCCCGTGGCGCCCCCGCCGCCCGCGGCGATGGTTTGGCTGATGCCGAAGCTGAAGCTCAGGACCTCGATCTCGTCCTTGTGCTGCTTGTCGGTGCTCTCACCCTTGATGTCACCGAGCTTGAGGAACATATCGACTGCCATGATCCTGCCTCCTTACGCGGTCAAGGTGAGGATGAACTCGACGGCGCCGCGGCCGGCCGGGGCCACAGACACCTCCCGCTCAACGTAGGTCCCTCGGGCCCCTGCGAACCGGCCCGTCCCGCCCAGCACCGCCCACGTCCGCTGAGCCCCCGCGCCGCCCCCCGCGCCCACCCCGAAGAGCACGCCGTCGGGCAGTTGGAAGGTCTGGAACTCGACGCACGAGACCGCGGGGACCGACGGCCCGAAAGCAGTCTCCAGGCCGAGGCCGTTCGCGTAGAACTCGCCCACGGGCGACCCGTCCGGCCCGTCCAGCAGGTCACCGTAACTGGCGATGCTGCCGCCGCCCGACCGCCCGCCGAGCGGGCCCCGAGGCGGGGTCGGCCGGTGCCGGCCGTGGAGCGTGAGGGTGGTGGGGCCGGCAGGTGCGGCGGGTGCCTCCTCGGCCGTGGCCCGCTTAGCGGTCGCTCCCAGCCCCCACGCGCTCGCCAAGGCGAGGAACCCCCTCTGCAGGAGCGTTCGCCTCGGTGGCGATTTCGCCGTTGCTTCCATCGCTCGTTCTCCTTTCCGCCCGCCTCTCCGCGGGCAACAGGAAGCCCATGGCCACGAGCCGCCGCACCGTGGGGACGGCGGCGGTGGCCAGGGTCTCGGGGTCGATCCCGGCGAGGCCCGCCAGCTCGCTCAGGATCGTGCGCAGGGGGCGCCGTCCGTTGCAGCGCCGCAGCATCTCCAGGGTGGAGCCGTCGGCCACTCCCCGGAAGCCGAACCCCCCGCTGAGGCGCAGCTCGGCCGCCTCCACGCGATACTCGCCCTCTCGGCGGGCCAACGTCTGATAAAGGCGGTGGTCGTCCCCGGCCGCGAAGACCTGCTCCAGGAAATCGGGGTCGGTGAGGCCGGAGAGAAGGTCTTCCGCGGCGAACACGCGCAGGATCTGCTCGTGACAGCGTCCGACCGGATCCACAGGGAGCTGGTCCGCCCGCACCCAGTTCTGCCCTCCGGTCCGCCGGCGGAGGATCACCGCCCCCATGCCGATGGCTTCGATCTCCCGCTTCCGGTAGTAGGCGAGCCAGCG
>WNGG01003547.1_pt1 | contig 17613 bp, 16 predicted proteins | sample 5400661 | NCBI WGS metagenome assembly WNGG01 (sample SAMN13153372, study PRJNA577476) | soil metagenome | isolation source: 100 cm soil or saprolite under Garry oak tree replicate 1 | place: USA:California | collected 2016-06-15 | reverse complement strand
TCGTTCCAGAGCAGCGTCGGCCAAGACTGGAACTATGGCGTTGAGAATTTCATCAACGACTTCGAGGTCGTCGAGTGGGACGTCAACTTCGCCACGGGCGTCAACTACGATGCCTGCAAGGCCGGCGGAAGCGCGCTTGATGGAACCGATCCAGCGCCGAACCCCCGCTGGGACGGCTCGTACGTCATCAACGTGACGAGCGCGACGGACGCCACGGGAACCTACGCGCTGCCCTTCACGATCAACCAAGAAAAGAAGGACAGCCAGATCCAAGTCGAGGCGTTCATCGGCGCAAGCGGCGGCACGACGGCTATCAACGCGAACGCGTGCGCCTTCAGTGCGAGAATCGATAACTTTGGCTACCACATCAGCACGGGCCTGGTCACGCAGCGGGCACCGATCTTCGCGTTGTCCTCAGTCACGACCGTCGGACCGACAAAGGTCGGCGGCGTGTACCCGCCGATGCCGATTGTCACGTCGCAGAAGCGCGTCGTACAACTCCAGGCCGAGTTCAAGGATGTGAACGGAGCGGTCGCCGCTCCGAAGATCCTGCTGACTCAGGGGGCCGGTTCGGCTGCGCGAAACGTCTTGGGCACCTTCGGCGGCGTGCAGACTGGCAACGCGGCGGGATGGCTCAACTACAGCCGGACGGTGTGCGCGTCCAACGGGGCGTGCTCGGTGACCAGCCCGTCCTTGAGCCTGTCCCAAGGTCTGACCTTCAACTACGTGCCTGCGGACACCCGGTATGCCTTCAGCGCCCGCGATCAGCTGTTCAACGACGCGTTCCCTGACTACTGGTTCGCGCCAACGTTCGAGGCGCTGCTATCGAAACTACCGATGAGCGTCACGATCGCGTACCTCTATCTGCCGACGTCGACGGCGTTCCTGAAGGTCGCTGTTGGGAGCGATCTGGTTTCGCCTGCCGGCACGACGACGGCGACCGTCACGGTGTACAGCTCGTTGACCGGGCTGACCACGGCCGGCGCGAACGTCTGGATTGGGAACCAACAGCAAGTCACGGACGCCAACGGCGTGGCCACGTTCAACGTCTCAGCGACCGCGATGGGCGCACAGGAAGCCCTCGTCGTGGCGACGGCGCTGTACGGCGGTGTGGCCCGGGGTTGGTATGCGCTCGTGGCGTCGGACCCCGTGCTGACGTACTCCGGCATCGCTGTCACGACCGCCCAAGCCGGGTCCGCCTCGACGATCACTGTCTCGGCGCAGAATACGCTGCCCGTGTCCGGCAACGCGACGGTCTGGCTCGTCGTGGATAACCAGCAGGTTGCAGGACAGGTCGTGTCGTTCGGTCCGAGCCAGACGAAGACTGTCACGTTCACGTACGTCTTCGCCCAGGCCGGGTCGCACACCGTCGCGGTTGGCTCGGCGTCGACCACGGCCTCGATTGCGGCGATCCCACCGGTGGACAACACGGTCCTCTATGCGTTGGCCGGCGGGCTGCTCGTTGTGGGCCTTGTCGTCGGTGTCGCCGTCGGTGCGTTGATGGGCCGCAAGCGCAAGAGGCCCCCGACATCGATGCCGGGCGAGTCCGGCAGCGGTGGAGCGGCGGAGGAAGAGTTACCGCCCGAGGAAAATCTCTAGCCGAAACGGACCGGGCGTTCGCGCTCGGTCCTCTTTCCCTTTATTGATTCCACCGATCCCATGAGGAACTCGGGGGTGGACAAGTTAGAAATAGGGTTCCGTCGATAGTAAGGTCGGGCAAGGGGGTTGGAGCATGGCGTCGCTGACCCGGTACCTCATTCGGCGAGCGATTCAGGGCGTCATCACGCTGTTCATCGTCACGGTCCTCATCTTCATCCTGTTCTACTTCTCCGGTAATCCGCTCGACGGCCTCCGCTCGAACCCATCGATTCAACCAGCAGTCATCGAGCGGCTACGGCAACAGTACGGACTCGACCAAGGCCCGGAGGTCCAGCTGTACCGGTACGTCCTGAACATGTTCACGTTCAACTTCGGTTGGTCCTCCTACGCGAACGCCCCAGTCATCTCCGTGCTCCAGGAAGCGTTGCCCCGGACGCTGTTTCTCTTCGGGGGAGCCGTGCTCATCGAGTACATGATCGGGGTGCTCGTCGGCCGGTATATCGCATGGAAGCGCGGGAGAGGAGTCGAAGGCGGCGTCATCCTCACGAGTCTGTTCTTCTACAACATGCCGTCCTTCTGGATCGGATTGATTCTGCTGTTCTTCTTCGCGTACGTCTGGAGGTGGTTCCCGCTCCGAGGGTTCCAAGATACACCGACGGACTCGTTCACCGCACTCCACTACCCGTTCCTGCTTTCCCTCCAGGGCATTGCGTTCGAGGCGGTCTTGGGGGTGATCGCGCTCCTGGCGGGCGTTGCGATCATCGCGATCGCATGGATCCGGAGGCCGAAGCGACCGCTCGAGACCCGCGAGCAGGCGATGCGCTTGGCTCCCGGCGCGATCGTCGCCGCGTTCGGCGCGGTCCTCTTCGTCTGGCCTTTCTGGAACATGTCGATGTTTGATGTGGCCGACATCTTGATCCACGGCGCCCTTCCGATGCTGGCCCTCGTTCTCATCAGCGCCGCGGGAACGATCCTGCTGATGCAGACTTCGATGCTTGAGGTCATGGGCGAGGATTTCATCCTGACCGCCAAGGCCAAGGGCCTTTCGGAACGGGTCGTCCGGAAGCGCCACGCCGCGCGGAACGCATACCTTCCCGTGGTCACGTCCTTGGCAATCAGCCTCGGATTTATCGTCGGCGGCGCGATCATCCTCGAGTACATCTTCTCGTACTACGGGCTCGGCTCGTACCTGCTCATCGCGATCACGTCCCAGGACCGCTTCCTCGCGGGGTCCATCCTCTTCCTGATTTCGGTCCTCGTGATCTTCGGCAACATTGTCGCGGACATCCTGTACGGGGTGCTAGATCCTCGTGTTCGAATCTGAGCCGGGTGTGCCGCGCTCGGAGTCATTTCGCCGGTCGTTCGTTGCTCGCTTGCGCCGGGTTCTCCGGACGTCCTGGTCGACGCTCCGCCAGAGCCGGCTCGGCGTCCTTGGCTTTTCGATTGTGCTCTTGTTCTCGCTGATGGCGCTCCTCGCGCCGGTGATCGCGCCGTACCCGCGGCTCTTCGAGGCGCCGCTCGTCGACCGGTTCGATATCCACGCCTACAGTCGCGCCCTGCCCACTGGTCAGAATTATGAAACTCCCGTCTACGGCCCCACGACCCCGTTATTCCCTGATGTCGGTGGAGGCATCTGGGTGGTCAACTGGAACGCGACACACGCGACCGTGTACATGAATTACCTGAAGTACCCGCATCGGACCAACCAGAGTCCGTTCGACACGGAGAACCTGTCCGTCCAGTTCGATGCGACGCAGAAGTTCGGTGTGACCCCGCTCCCCAGCCCTCCTCTCTCGGCTTTGTACTGGCTTACGCCCGCGCGGAACATCTCGTTCGAGACGGGTCCGACGGATCGGAACGGGGCGCTCGCGTATTTCATGGGCCGGGACTTCATCGTCGGCGATCCTTTCTCGGACAAGCTCATCTTCCACGTTCAGCTCCCCTTCACTCCGATCTGGACGGGAGAGGATCCAGAATCGGCGGGATTTCTGATATCCCAGCCAAACCAGCTTCAGGGACCAAGTCCGTTTCCGGGCGTACCGGGTACCCCGTATGGACCGTACCGGTACATCTATGCCTCCGACGGGAACCAGACGATGGTCTTCGAGATCACCTACGCGCACACCGGTGACCAGACCCCGACGGTCCCGGCGTCCGGGCGAATCGCGCTCTCATTCAACGGCACCTTGTCCGCCCCTCCGTTTGTCTACTACCACTGGGGGAAGGTCTCCGACTCCGACGCGTCCGGATTCCGCGCGGGAAACGGTCAAGCAATCCTCCTGCCTCTTGCGAACGACACGCTGGCCGTGTATAACGTGTCCGGGAGGGCTCGGGCGTTCGTCCCGTTGACTCTGTTCGGCCAGGGCGCCCACGTCGTCGCTCCGATCGGCTACGCTCGGTCGCCTGACACCCTGACGTTCTTCACCTACATGCAGCTGCGATCCGGCAACGCATCCGCGATCGCGACCTTCGACATGGGTCGGCTCCGAATCGCGCACGTGTTCCCGCTCCCTGAGGCATCCCTCCGACTCCTGCAGAGCCCGATCAGCGACGATGGGACGACCCTCTACCTGGGCTTCGCGAACGCGGCGGCGGCGACCTCGACGACGATGGTCGGACTGAACGCGGATCCGGCTGCGGGGAACCTCACCGCGATTTCTCAGTTCCAGCTCGTGATGCCTGGCCTCGTGAAGAGCTACTTCTCCGTCGCGAACTTGGTAAGTGTCTACGTCTACACCGCCGACAACCGGTTGGTCAAGCTCGCGACGACCTTCGCGGCCGCCGGGGCGATCGTTCCGGAGGAATTCGGCCTCGCGATCCCCGCGGGAGTTCCACAGATCGTCTATGCGGGCACAACGCATGGGACGCTTTGGGGCGTTTCATTGAGCCAGGAAGAGCTGAACGGCGGCTGGACAGATTCCGCCACGGGTCGCACGACCCTGTTCACCCTGCTCGGTCGGCCTCGGGTCCCGCTGGCGCCGGGAACGTATCCTTCCGGGCACACGTACCTCCTCGGCACGGACTTCAACGGCCATGACATCCTGACGCAGCTGCTGTACGGGACTCAGGTCGCCTTCATCGTTGGCATTTTGGCCGCCTTGTTCGGGGTGGGCATCGGCACGTTCGTGGGGGTCATCGCCGGATACTACAGCAAGCTCATCGACACGTTGCTCATGCGCACGACGGACATCTTCCTGGTGCTCCCGTTCCTCCCGGTGGTCCTCGTCCTCGTCTCGATTGCCCGTCCGAGCATCTGGATCATCATCCTGGTGCTCTCCCTGCTCGGATGGCCGGGGATCGCGCGGGTCATCCGCGCGCAAGTACTGACCATCAAGGAGCGTCCCTTCGTGGACGCGGCCCGGGTCGCGGGCGCCTCCGACACCCGTCTGATCTTCCTCCATATCACGCCGAACGTCCTTCCCTTCAGCTTCCTGTACATGAGCCTCGGCGTCGCCGCGGCGATCATCACCGAGGCCGCCCTCAGCTATCTCGGCTTGGGCGACCCGAACGTGACCTCGTGGGGTGGCATGCTGTCGACCCTCATCACCTTGGGCGGCGGGCTGTACTACTGGTGGTGGCTCCTCCCCCCCGGCCTGGCGATCACATTCCTTTCGCTCGGCTTCTATCTCCTGGGTCGCGGCTTCGATGAGATCATCAATCCGCGCCTGCGGAGGCGCTGAGGTGCCGCTCCTCTCGGTGCGCAACCTGAAGGTCCATTTCAAGGTCCAAAAGGGCTGGGTCCGCGCCGTGGACGGCGTGAGCCTCGAGGTTGATGAAGGGGAAACGGTCGGCCTCGTCGGGGAGAGCGGTTGCGGGAAGACCACACTCGCCTACGCCATCACCCAGCTCCTGCCGACGAACGCGTACGTGCTCGGCGGGGAGATCATCTTCGGAGGCGATAGCGCAGCCTCGCGCTTTCGGGCGGAATACTGGCAGCTGGCCGAGTCTCGCATGCGCGCGGAAACGGAGGCGCTGAAAGCGAAGCTCGGAGGGTTTCCAAAGACCCCAGATGACTCGCCTTCTGGTGACGCGCAGGCGCTCGAAGACCGGATCGAGAAGCTAGAGGACCCCCTCGCAGGGACGTACCGAAAGTATCTCGCGAGAGAAATCCAGACGCTCCGGCAGAAGCTCGAGGACGTGGCGGATCGAGCGGAGGCGGGTGACGCGAAGGCGCGGCGTCTCCTCGGCGAGGCGACGGCCCGTTACGAGGCGGCGAACCAAGAAGGGGACCTTCTCGCGATCACACGACTCAAGGATGGGCGTCTGAGAGGATACCACCCGAAACTGAACGCGATCCGCTGGAAGCAGATATCCATCGTGTTTCAGGGCGCCATGAACGCGTTGAATCCGGTCTACACCGTGGGGGAACAGATCATCGAAGCGATTCAGGCTCACGAGGACATGGACGACTACGAGGCTCGCAACCGCGTCAAGGAGCTATACAAGCTCGTGGGGATCCCCGTGGATCGGATTGACAACTTCCCCCACGAATACAGCGGCGGGATGAAGCAACGGGCCATGATCGCGATGGCGTTGTCACTCAATCCGAAGCTCGTGATCATGGATGAACCGACGACGGCTCTCGACGTCATCACCGCCGCAAAAATCATGGACGAGGTCCTTGCGATCCAGAAGGCGCTCCGCATGACGCTGATTATCATTTCCCACGACGTGTCGACCGTCGCGAAGGTGGCCGACCGGATTGCGGTGATGTACGCCGGACAAATCGTCGAGGAGGCCCCGTCGCAGGACCTGTTCCATCGGACACTCCACCCGTACACGGAGGGGCTCCTCGGGGCATTCCCGAGCGTGAAGGGCGAGAAGCATCGCCTCGAGGCGATCCCCGGCAGCCCTCCGAGTCTCCTGACCCCCCCGAGTGGATGCCGATTTCATCCGCGATGCAAGTACGCAAAGGACATTTGCACCTCAACGGAGCCACCCTACGTCGTTCCTCAGCCCGGGCATCGCGCCCTGTGCCACTTCTCGCAAGACTTCTTTTCCCAGGGGGGACTGACACGGACCTAGCGTCGACCTCCCCGAGCCTCGAGACGCCCGGCATCCCGGTCGCACAGGACGGCAAGGTCATCCGGGTCGAAGGCTTGCGAAAGTACTTCGAACTCAGGCCCGGATTTTTCCGAGCGCTTCGAGGTGACATCGTCTACGTGAAAGCGGTGGACGGAATCGACTTCAGCCTCGAGCGAGGCGAGATCCTGGGACTCGTCGGGGAGAGCGGTTGCGGAAAGACGACAACAGGTCGGCTCGTCGCCCGACTCGAGACCCCGACCGAGGGTCGGATCCTGTTCCGCGGCGTCGATCTCGCGTCCCTCGAGACGGGTGAGCTGTTCAAATTCCGGCGGGATCTGCAGATGATCTTCCAGGACCCGTATGAATCCCTGAACCCTCGTCACAGCGTGCTGCGCTCGATCTCGGAACCCCTCCTCATTCACCGGCTTGCGACATCGCGAGAGCAGCGGGAGGAACTCGTGATCCGCGCGCTCGAGGATGCGGGCCTCCGGCCCGGGCAGGAGTTCCTCGACCGTTTCCCCCATGAGCTGTCGGGGGGACAGAGACAGCGGGTCGCCATCGCGCGGGCGATCGTCCTGAACCCGAAGGTGATCATCGCCGATGAGCCGGTCTCCATGCTCGACGTCTCGATTCGCGCCGGTGTGATGAACCTGATGCTGGACCTGCGAGCCAAGTATCAGATGCCGTACGTGTTCATCACCCACGACATCGCCGTGGCCCGCTACATGTCTGACCGAGTCGCGGTCATGTACCTCGGTCGGATCGTCGAGGAAGGGCAGACCGAAGAGGTGATCGCCCATCCGACGCACCCGTACACGCGAGCCCTCCTCTCCGCCGTCCCGGTGCCGGACCCGGCGCACGAGTATACGGCGGTGCCCATCAAAGGGGAGCTTCCGAGTCCGATCGACCTGCCGAGTGGATGTCGCTTCCGGACTCGGTGCTTGTTCGCACAGGAAATCTGCGCGACGACGGCTCCTCCAAGGATCGAGGTCGCGCCGGGCCACATCGCGGAGTGCCACTTCGCCGCCGACATCTTCTCAGGCGCGCTGGTCGAACCGGCGATGGCGCGTCAGGTCCCGGCGCCTGAGGAAATCGCCGCGACCTTGGCGGCGGGATCGTGATCCGGAGCGGCACCCGAGCCCCCATCGGATGGCGGCTCGAGATCCCGTTTGTGGCGACGCTCGTAGTTTTCCTGGTTTTCATGGGGCTCTCCGTCGCCAACTACGTCTCGGTCGCGCAGGTCCATGGCTCCACGCGCGTCGAGGCCACGGCGTCCATCGGCTATCTCGGGCTCGCCTCGAACGGAACCCTTCCCCGCAACGGCACGGCGCGGGCCTGGATCAACGTGACCGTGGCGAACCCGACCTCACGATCTCTCCAGTACGACACGGTGATCTACAAGCTCTGGATGGAGGACCTTCCTCGGGAAGCGGGGTTTGCGGTCGGTCGGACGGACGTTCCTGTTCAGAACGGGAGCGTGATCCGATGGATTTATCTCGCGTACAGCGGCTCCAACACGTCCAGCGGAGTCTCCGTCCCCGCGTTCGGTGCGGGGAGGGTGCCGCTCGTCCTCGACTTGACCGAAGGGCTCGACCCGTACACGTTCGCCGCGGTCCAGAACATCACCGGGTTTGCCGTTTCGCACGGCCGCTCTCTGACCACGATTCCTTTGGAGCTCTTCATCCTGACGAGCCTGTTTATCGACGGGGCTCCTCAGCCACAATCCCCGACGGCGGCCCTCTATCTCACGGATGTCGTCCGAATCGTACTCGGTCAAGGGACGGACTATGGTGCGTGAATTATCGGCGAAGTTCCACGAGATCGTGCGGGTCCTCCGGTCGGCGTGTATCCTGGCCTTCGCCCTCGCCTACACCGCGTTCTATTCGATCTTCCCGTCCGCGACGTTCCCGGTGTCGAGCGATGCATCGTTCGTGTGGGTCCTCCTCGTCCTCGCGGTTGCCAGCGTTCTCGGCGGGATGGAAACCGGAAACCTGCAGGAAGCGGTCCTGTCGGCGATCGTGGCGCTCCCGCTCGGCTTCGCCGTCGTGGTCCTCCTCGTCTTTTCGCCCGCCTTCGCGGGATTGTATTTTCTCGAACCGAGCGTGGTCCCTTTCTTCGTTGCCCGCTATTCCTTCTTGGTCCTGGCATTGTCCTTGCCGATCAACCTGGCAGGGGCGGTGGCCGGACAGTTTCTCCGGGACCGCTTTCGCGGCGGTCAGTTTGCCGACCGCCTCGGAGGGTGAGGTCGGGCCGCAAGGACTTTAACGGCACGGAGAATCGTGCCTGCGTGCTCGTCGCGGTGACCGGGACGCCAGGGACCGGGAAGTCCTCCGCGTGTGATGTCCTCGCGAAGAGGGGCTACGTCGTCGTCGACCTGGACGAGGTCGCGCGGCGTGAGGGCTTGATTGTCGGACGCGACGAGAAACGGGGGACGGACGAGGTTGACGTCGACGCCTTGCGGGAGGGACTGCGGATCCCCGCGAAGGTCGCGTTCCTCAAGAGCCACTACAGTCACCGGATGGACGTGAACCTCGCGGTGGTCTTGCGGTGCCGACCGTCCGTCCTTCGCGCCCGACTGGAGGCGCGCGGTTGGCCCCCGGAGAAAGTCCGGGAGAACGTCGAGGCGGAGGCGATTGACGTGATCCTGCAAGAGGCGGTCGCTCGCCTTCCGTTCGTCTTCGAGGTCGACACGACGAAATCGACCCCGGAAGAGACCGCCGAAGTGATCCTCGCGATCCTTCAGGGAGAGACGAAAGGTCACGAACCTGGCTCCGTCGACTGGGCGTCCGAGGTGCTCTCGTGGTACTAGATCGGTATCGGAAGGCCGCCGATGCGTTCCTCGTCCCCGTCGCTTCTCGGATGTTGGGCGTCAACCCGAACTTGGTCTCGTGGGTCGCCTTCCTCGCGGCGGTCGGCGCAGGCGTCTCGTTCTTCATCGGCGGCGGTGGACTCCTCGGCCTCGCGCTCGGGTTGATGCTCGTCAACTCGTACCTCGATGCGCTCGACGGAAAGATCGCGAAGATGGCCGGCAAGGCGTCCGCGCGGGGCGATTTCCTGGATCATGTGCTCGACCGCTACGCGGACGTCTTCATGCTCGGTGGGATCGCATTCAACGCGATGTACTGCCGTCTCGGGGTCGGCACACTCGCCCTCCTTGGCGTCCTCTTGACCTCGTACATGGGGACCCAGGCGCAGGCCGTCGGTCAGGCCCGCGCATACGGCGGGATCCTCGGCCGCGCGGATCGCCTCGTGCTGCTGTTCCTCGGAGGCCTGATCCAGCTGATCGTTGCGCCGTCGGGCGGCGTGACCCTGGGCGTTGGCGTCCTGACCTTCGGACCGTTGGAGTGGTTCATGGTGCTCTTCGCGGTCCTCGGCAATGCGACGGCCGTCCAGCGAGCCGTGGGGATTTGGCGGGGCTTCGCGGCCGCGCGTTGATGTCGCCGCGGACTTCAGATGGAGGGCGGGGGGGCCATGCCGCTCGGCTGCTGCGCTGCGGGGGCCATCCGCTTCCCGACCAGGACTCCGATGGGGGCCCCGACCAGAGCAAGGATCCCCGCTCCGAGCCCGAAGACGACGGCTACGATTACGATCAAGAACCCAAGCAGGCTTCCGAGGAATGGGACGGCTGCGAGGAACGGCGCGAGGGCGACGACGACGATGATCCCGCCGACGGTGAAGCCGAGGAACGTGCTCAGGAATCCGAAGCCGAGCGACTTTCCCGTCTCTTTCAGGAGGAATCCCGTGAGGAACCCGATGACGAGTCCGCCAATGAGGATCCAGTAGGCTCCCAGTCCCGCGCCGATGAAAGTCAGCAGCCCAAATACGATTCCCAGCACAAAGCCAATCAACCAGACGACCCCAAGCTTCATCCTTGTCATCTCTTGCCGCCCAGTGGCTTCCCGGGCGCGGACTCCGAGGTGGGGCAGGGGTATATGAGGCTTGCAAGTCGATTATCCGATTTAGGACGGAACCCAAGTCCGAGACGGACGGCCCTACGTCGCCGTCGACGCGCTCTCGCCCCGTGGCCGTTGCTCGCGGCCCTTCACCCGATAATACTGGAGGGGATGCTTGATCGTCAGGCAGATCCGATCGGGGCCTGGGCAGATCCCGTATGACTTCATCGTCGCACACTCCGGCGGCGTGTACTCCGTCGGACTCGACGTCCCCGTGATGTGCTCGATCTGATACTTCGTCACGTCCGCGGCGAAGTCTGGGACGTCTCCGAAGACGCGAAAAATCTCCTCGTTGCCCAGGCCGATGTGATGGAGGAACGCGACGATCGCGAAGCGGCCCATGTGCGGGACGTTCTCGTGGTTCTGGATCTGCGCGAGCAGGTTGTACATGCACGGCGGGAATCGCGTGATGCTCACCTTCCCGATGTCCTCCGCCTTGAACGTCGCCTTCTTCGCCTCGAGGATGCCCCGGATCTCCCGCAGGTCCGTGCGGAAGGCGGAGACGATGTCGTCGTTCACCGGAAGCGGAAGGCCTTCCTCGATGTGCCGCTGGATCGCGTTTCGCATGACCCGGAGCGCCTTGGCCCGTTGCAAGGTCACGTATCCGCGGTCCACTCGTTGGTTGATCAATTTCCATGGCGCGTCGCGCATCGTGTTCGTGAAACGCAGGAAATCGGTGAAGTGGAGGCGGAAGCCGCCGTCCTCCCGGCGGAGGTCCATCGCGAGCTGCGCGGCCATGTGGATCACAAAATCGTCGGACTCAGTTTCGAGGCGGTCTTCCGCGGCGATCGCCTCCCGGAGGGCGAACCGTCGGATCAGATACGTGTCCTCCAGGGCGGAGACGAAGATCCGCGCCACGGGATATGCGAGGAGCTGGGCGAGTTGGTCCGCCGGCGCGATGGCGACTCGGTCCGAGGCGGCCCCGCGCTCGAGCGCCTCCAGGACCCGTGCCTTCCCGAGGCTCCGGGCGCGAGCATACGCGGGCTCCAGCAGGATCTCCTCGAGGCTGACCTTCTCCGCTCGGATGAACGCCGACGCTTCCCGGAGGAACGGGTACTTCGCGAGGGAAGCGAGCTCCACGTCCGAAGGAACACCGCGGGGCCATAAAAGGCCAACGCGGGGAACCGCGAAACGGGAGCTACGAATCGGAATGGCGCCGGTGACTTCACTCGGTCTCGGGCGCCCCGGGCGGAGGCGGCGCGACTCCCAACTGCACCATCATTCCCGCGACGTCCCATTGTCCCCAGTGCTCGGCGCTCTGTCCGTTCTCGAACCGGGTGATGTCGATGCCCGAGATCGTGACTTCCTTCCCGGTCGCCGGGATGCCCATGAACTCGCCGCTGTGGGTGCCCGTCATCGTCCCGCGGACGACGACTTTGTCGCCTTCCGCGATGATGTCATCGATCGTCGTACGGCCGTCGGGGAAGGCCGCGTGGAGCATCTGGAACCACAGCCTCTCCCCTTCGCGGCCGGGCGGCAGTCCCGGCGCGGCGGTGTGGTCGACGTAGTTCTCGGCGGTGACCTTGTCAATCACGCTGAGGTTGCCTCGGTTCACGACCTCTTCGTAAAACATTCTCGCGATCGCTTTGTTCTCCTCTTCTCCCATGTGCTTTTCCTCCTGTAATCCCCTAACGCCCGCCCCTAGGAGCCGCCCTCTATATAACCACGCCTGTACCCCGCCCCCGCTGGTTCACGGATTCGGTCTGTTGAGTCAGACTGCTGCGATATCATCCGAAGGTCTTTCTGGAAGCGGACAATGAGTCGCGTGATGGAGGAACTCCGCGGGTATTTCGCGGTCCACTCCCAGGGACTGGGCCATGCGACTCGAGCGGTTGCGCTCGCGCGCGGCCTCTTGGAACGACGACGGGATTTGTATCTTCTCTTCCTCGCCGGTTCGCCCGCCTTGGACCTGGTCGTGGCGAACGGGTTCGATGCCCTCACGATGCCTCCCGCGCCGGATTGGGAAGCGAAGGACGGGGTCCTCGGGCCGGTATGGCGATGGTACCGGGACTACGTTCGGTACCTTCGAATCGCCCGTCGGTTCCTCGAGCACGAGGCCGACTGGGACTACTACCGGTTCCTCCTCTCGGACAGCGAACTCGCCAGCGCGCGCGAAGCGATCCGTCATCGAATTCCAACGGCCTTGATCCTCGACACCACTCGCCACGACTTTGCGCGCGACCCGCTGTCTCGTTTGATTGAAGGGCCTTCGAACTTCTGGGCCTCCCGGATCGCGCGGAGGGCGGACCTCATCCTCGCGGCCGAGCCGGCGCCGGGCTGGCCTAACGTTCGCCGCATCGGACCGATCGTCCGGGCGTTCAGCGCGCCGCGGGAGCAGCTCCGGGAGGATTTTGTGTTCCGGAAAAAGACGATTCTCGTGACGGTCGGTGGCACGGCCGTCGGCGAATTCCTGATCCGCGAGGCCGTTCACGCGTTCCACGACCTGAAGATGGACGACGTCTCGGTGGTGGTCGTGAGCGGGCCGAAGCTGAAGGTCGATGCCGGAGCCGGCGTGTACACGTATGGATTCTTGCCGAACCTCCAGGACTACGTCCTCGCGGCCGACCTCGTCATCACGACGGCTGGAAAGGGCACGGTGAACGAGGCACTCGCGGCCGGCACTCCGGTCATCGCGATTCCTCCAAAGGGTCATGCGGAAGCCGAACGAAACGCGGCGGCGCTCGGCTATCGATACGAGGACATTCATCGTTTGAAGGAGTTGATACCCCAGAAGCTGGCCCTCGGACGCCTTCCTTCAAAGACCATGGGCAACGCTCAGGCGGTCGAATTCCTGATGGATTTCCTCGAGCGGGCGGAGAACCGCTAAGGCGTCCGCACGACCAGGCCCGCATCGATTTCTTTGATGGTCGCACGGCCCGCGAGCGCCATCGCGGTATCGAGTTCCGTGCGCAATTGCTCCAGCACGGCCCGCACGCCGTCCGCGCCGCCCAACGCGAGGCCCCAGAGGACCGGCCGACCCACGAGCACCGCCTTCGCCCCCAGGGCGAGGGCCTTCAACACATCCGTGCCGCGCCGGATGCCGCCGTCGAGGTAGACCTCGATCCGTCCCCGGACCGCCGCGACGATGTCGGGCAACGCGTCCAGGCTCCCCAGCGTCGAGTCGAGTTGCCGGCCGCCATGGTTTGATACGACAATCCCCGCGACCCCATGCTCGACCGCGAGGACGGCGTCCTCCGCGGTCATGATCCCCTTGACGACAAGCGGCAGCGGGCTCACGGACCTGAGCCAATCGACATCCTCCCAGGTGAGCGAGGCATCCAGGAGATTCGCCACGTATTGCGCGAACGCGGAGCCGTGGTCCACTTCCGGCATCCCGTCGAGTCCCGCCGGCCTCAGGTTCGCGACTCCGAATCCTGGCGGGAGCGTGAACGCGTTCCGCTCGTCCCGCTCGCGCCGGCCGAGGACCGGCGTGTCCGCGGTGAGGCACAGCGCCTTGTAGCCCGCCTTGACGGCGCGATGGACGAGCTCCTCGGTCACGGCTCGGTCCTTGTAGACGTACAACTGGAACCAGCGGGGCGCGTCGACCGCCGCGGCGATCTCCTCCAGGGGTGTCGTCGAGATCGTGCTCGCGATGAGGATTGTTTCAGCAGCCGCGGTGCCACGCGCCGTCGCCACTTCACCTTCGGGGTGAACCAGGGCATGGAACGAGGTCGGAGCCACGCAGACCGGCATCGACACGCGCGTTCCGAGCAGGACCGTCCTCGTGTCTCTCTTCGATACGTCCATCAGGACGCGGGGCCGCAACGCCCATCGCCCGAACGCTTCGCGGTTCCGCCGGAGAGAGATCTCGTCCTCGGCCCCTCCCGCGATGTAATCTAAGGTCGCGCGAGGGACCTTCGCTCGCGCCATCTCTTCGAGCTCGAGGAGATTCGTAAACTCGAGACCCACGCCGGTCCCGATGGACTGCCGCCCCTTATTCGTTGTCCCGCGGGGCCGGAGCGGATCCACCTCGCCGCATTCACTCGCGGTAGGACGGGTGTTCGGCCTTTCTCCGTTCCCGCTTCTGGCGCCATACGGCGACCTGGTATAGGAGCGATGAGAGGCGGTTCATGTACCGCAGTAGGTGCGGGTTCAGGGTCTCCTGCTTGGAAAGTGTGACGACCCGGCGCTCCGCGCGCCGTGCGACCGTACGGGCCCAATGGAGTCGCGCGAGCGATTCCGAGCCCCGGGGGAGGATGAACTCCGTGATCTTGCCGACATCGAAGGTCGCGATCGCGTCCTCGAGGCGCGCGACGTGGACCGACGTAATCTGAGGGACCTTCGTCCCCTCGGACGATCGGGTCATCGCGAGTTCCGCGCCTACCGTGAAGAGGTCGTCCTGGACCTTGGACAGGACGTCCCGAATCCGCGGTACGCGTTGCGCAGCCATCGCGAGGCCGATGACCGCGTTGAGCTCATCGACGCTGCCCATCGCCTCGACCCGCGGATCATCTTTCGAGACCCGTTCCGGTCCGAGCAAGCCGGTCTCGCCCGCGTCGCCACGGCGGGTGTAGAGCTTCGCCACTAGCTCACCCGGGACGCGGCGGTCGCAGGAAGCGCCTTCGGAAAGAGATCCGGCTGCAGGATGTGGGCGAGGATTTCCAGTCCGTCGAAGAGCCTTGGCCCGGGGCGGTTGAAGTAGCTCGAGCCGTCGACGATCCACGCCCGGCCCGCGCGGGACGCCGGCAGTTGGGCCCACCACGCCATCCGGGTGACGACCGGCGCCTCGTCCCGCGTCCGATTGAGATCGAAGCCGCACGGCATCAACACCGCCACATCGGGTGAGGCCATTACGACTTCGTCAGGCTCCGAGCGACGGGACTTCTCTCCCGTCAGGCCGAGGACATCGACTCCGCCCGCAAGCCCGACCATTTCCGGCACCCAGTGGCCTCCGAGGAAGAGCGGATCGAGCCACTCCAAGCACACAGTCTTCGGACGCGCGACCGCGGTCGATGCGCGGTCGGCTACCCGGTCGATGCGTTCCTGGAGGGCGGCCACGACTTCCGCAGCCCGCTCCTCAATGCCGCACGCGCGGCCCACGCGAAGGACATTCTCGAGCACGTCTTCCAACCGGTGGGGATCAAAGGATTCGATGGCGGGCGTTCGGGGAAGGCGTCTCGCGATGTCCTCGACATCTCCGAGGGTTGGTGCGCAGACGTCGCACAAGCCTTGCGTGAGGATCAGGTCCGCACGCGAAGAACGGAGCGCGGACTCGTCCACTTGATACAACGCCTCGCCCGCCACGAGCCGCTCTCCGACCATCCGGCTCGTTTCGCCGCTCGTCTTTCCGTCGTACTGCAACAGGCCCCGGCTCACGACGGGTTTCTCGCGGACGGCGCGCGGGAAGTCGCACTCGGGCGAGACACCGACGACGTCATCCCCGAGGCCGAGGGCGAAGCAGATTTCGGTGGCCGCGGGAAGCAGCGAGACAATCCGCATTTCGATTCGCTCGCAGCGATAGCCGCCAGACTGCTAAAAGCGTTTTTCAAGTCTGGTCGGCCGAAGGCCCAAGGCGACTTGCCTAAATAGCTCCCGGGAGCCTCTCTCGGGGCCGTGGAAGAGAAGGTCCTGACGCTGCACCCGCAGGGAAAACGAGGGGTCAACATCAGCAGGTCCAAGTACGAAACGATGAAGAAAACGATTGTCGAGATCCTCGGGAAGGCGGAACTGACCCACGCCGAGCTGACCGGGCGGTCGAGAAGAAGCTCAAAGGGAAGTTCGACGGGTCGATCCCCTGGTACATGGAAGGGACGAAGCTCGACCTCGAGGCCCGCGGCGTGATTCAGCCTGTTCCCGGAGAGACGCACGATGTGTACCGGGTCAAGCGCTGAATCGTGAGCAGAAAAGAGGAAAGGGCCGGGTGGCTACCCGGCGTTGCTCCCGTTGTTTCGGGGTTGGAATCGCTTCGCCGAGGCCGTCACGACCCCGTGTTCGATCTGCGTCTTGCCGCCATTGACGCCCTCGATCGCCTGCGCGGAGAGCGCGATGGCTTGCTCGACGCTGAGGTCTGGCCGATACCCCTTCACGATCGTGTCAAGGGCCTCGTCGGCCGCCTGGCCGATCGCGAACGCGGAGCCCTTGAACGTCGTCCCGCTCGGATCCACCTGGATGAGCTGCACCCCGAGCGCGTCGACGCCCGCGATCACGACGGATGCGCCGAACGGACGCACCGCGTACATCGTGAACTCATGCAGGTATTCCGAGAGGTTGCGGGAGAGCGTGCCGACGTCGATCGGCTCGTCGTACACGAGGCGGTGGCGTTGCGCGGCGACCCGCAGTTGGTCGAGGAGCGTCGTCACGTCCCCGATGTACCCGCTCCCCGTCGCCCCGATGTGCTCGTCCACGACGAAGACCTTCTCCGCGGGCTCCATCAGGGGCCGCGTCGGCTTCACCTGGCTCGAGAGCACGGCGAAGTCTTTCGTCTTCAGGCCGAGCGTCGTCGATCCGCGGCTGACCGCCTGGAGCGCGTAGTCCACTTGGACGAGCCGACCTTCCTGGTTGTAGAAGAACGGCATCCGTCCCATTTCCGTCGCCATCTAGTTCACCTCCAGCGAGTGCCCGTTCGGGATCGCGAGCACGTCCACCCCGTTGCCGCTGCCCGGATCGCGTTCCATCGCCGCGCGCACGGCCGCTTCCGCGAGCTTCCTCGTCTCGTCGAGCGAGGCATCCTTGCGGAATCCCTGCTCGAGGACGCCGTACGCGATTGGCGAACCGCTCCCCGAGGACATGAAGTCCTCCGAGGTGATCGCGCCGCTCATGTCGCTCGTGTACACGTGCGCGCCGTCTTGGTCCACGCCGGCGACGACGAGCTCCACGTAGAACGGGTTGTAGCTCTTCATCGACGAGTAGACGATGTTCGAGATCAGCTTCGCACTCTCCTTGACGGAAACGGGGTATCCGCGACGCAAGGCGAGGAGCCGCCGTTCGGCCTTCGCCAGGTTCACGAGGTACTCCGCATCCGACATCGCACCGGCGATCGCCACCGCGGTCGCGCCATCGAGGGAGAAGATCTTCTGGACCACCTTCGATCCGACGA